>Ga0206825_1040_pt1 | contig 30192 bp, 29 predicted proteins | sample Alteio_BWOrgCont_79_FD_152875 | JGI IMG/M metagenome (GOLD analysis project Ga0206825, IMG submission 152875) | Enriched cells from forest soil in Barre Woods Harvard Forest LTER site, Petersham, Massachusetts, United States -... | ecosystem: Environmental > Terrestrial > Soil > Temperate forest >...
CCAACTTAAACCCGCAGCTTTTTAATCCAGGTGCATTTGCCCAAGAATGGTTGTCAAAAATGGTCAGGTTTCGGGATGAAGGCAGGACTATAGGTATTGATCAGCTCATGGATTTGAGCTATTGGGGGCTTCCGTCCCAGGAATTCTTTCCCAGAGACAGCCGGGGAAACCATCGCGCCATGACTCTTGAGGAAACGAGATTAATTTTAGAGAAGTTAAAGAATTCTATGACTACTGAAGATTTTCAAGTGGATGAAGTCATCAGGTTGGCTACTAGAACGTTATTTGGGAATGCCTGGCGGCGAAAGTTGTTTCAAAATAATTTTCCAAATCATCATCTCATTGTCCTTGCCCGTGATGGACTCAATCAACTTGCAGAGGAGTATTATTCAAATCCGGAAAAATCTTCTTCTCAAACAGGATATGTTTACTTTCCAGGCCAACATCTTCCTGCTGCAGATTATAGATCTTTAGAGCAAATGTCCCGAAAGCATCAAAATGTGCTCTATGAACTTGAAGATATGTTTAGGGAATCTTTCAAGGATTTTGGCCGGGCATCTGCGTCTTTTAACGAAAATAAAGAAGTTTTTGCTATTTTTGAGAAGAAATTCTCAAAGTATTATGATGAAGAGCCATGGTTTCGTGATTATTTGAACGCGTTTCTTATGCCGCAGATCAGAAGATTAAATCTTGATCCTAAAAAACCGGTTCTTCTATATGATGTTGAAGCTTCTGGGAAATCAGCTTTTACGGTCGCTGCAATGATGCGTAAAATGTATCCGGATTTAATTGTCGATACAGCCTTGACGATGGCTAAAATTGTATATATAGATGCAAAGATTAATCCTTATGAACTTTATGATTTGCAGAAAGAGAAGCATGATCTGGATAAATTTGAATTTGATTACCCCTATTATCTAAAGAGCTGGGATTTAGAAACAGGAAAAGCAGTTTTTAGCCTGGATTTGCGCGATACGTATCAAATCGCCAATTTATTTAAACAGGCGGCGTTGATGTTAGTGGCTTATAACCGTCATGTTATTGGTCAGGATGATAAGCTTCTTGAAGCTGTGGATACCAAGCCATTTTTTTGGGAAAGCCCCCAATTGATCCAGCAGTCAAGCGACCGCGCGATGAAGGCACAGCCGACTGGTGGTATTGATTTGACCCCTGGTAACATGGTTTTACATACTAAAATGGATTCCCGCGAGCCAGCGCGAATGCATGATGGCGAAGGGATTAAATTTCATCTTGATCCTGCCATACTGGCAGATCTGCAAAATGCACCCGGTTTTGTGCCGGTGATTGTTGATATCCAACCTATGACCAGTATGAATGATTTCTTAAGTTAGAATTGAATAGCTATAGTCCTTCCATTTCCAGCACTCCTGTGTTAAAATTTATCCTTCTTTATGGCGATCAAAAATAAAATCCTTAGTTTAGCTTCTCTTTTGAAAAAATTGCCTGCCTTGCGCCGGCAGGGAAAAACCATTGCATTTACCAACGGCTGCTTTGACCTGATGCATATCGGTCATGTGAAGTATTTAGAAGAAGCTGGCCGGGAAAATCGAGTTTTGATTCTCGGTCTTAACAGTGATGTGTCCATTAGTCATATTAAAGGTCCCAGTCGTCCCATAGTTCCTCAAAAATCCCGTGCCGCCGTATTAGCAGCTTTAGAGAGTGTTGATTTTGTTGTTATTTTTAACGAAGATACCCCCTATAAGATTATTTCCGCAATTAAGCCTGATATTTTGATCAAAGGTGCGGATTGGAAAGGGAAATCTGTGGTTGGTGAAGATTTGGTTAAAAGGATAGAGTTTGTTAAGTATATAAAAGGTTTTTCGACAACCAATATCATTGAGAAGATCATTAAAAGTGAAAAGAAATCCTGATAAACCGTTGTATCGTATCCTGGATGCTAATTTTAACCGTGCTAAGGAAGGGTTAAGAGTTTGTGAAGATATATGCCGATATATTTGGAACCAAAGGACTTTGACGTCTGCATTTAAAGATCTGCGTCATGAATTGACAACGATTATAATGGGATTGGATATTCAAAAGGTTCTTGAAGCCCGTCATATTCAAGGTGATGTGGGGCGGGCAACTTCAGTCAGTGAAGCTAAAAGAAAAGACATGAGTGCGGTTTTTGGGGCTAATTGCCAGCGTGTCAAAGAATCTTTAAGGGTGTTGGAAGAAGTAACTAAATTAATCGATGCCGGAATTTCTTCCAGGCTAAAAATATTGCGTTACAAGGTCTATGCTCTCGAACAAAAAGCTATTGGCCTCGGCTAAATTATATTTAATTCTGGATACTCAGGTATTAGATTATAATGCCTTGTTGGAAGTTTTAAAAGATTCTGTACGAGGCGGCATTGATATAGTACAATTACGGGACAAAAAAGGTAGTGCAAAAGAGATTTTAGATTTTTGCCGTAAAGCTTTAAGAATAACTAAGCATCAAATACCGTTCATTGTCAATGACCGTGCCGACCTGGGGGTTATTGCAGGCGCAGATGGTTTGCATGTAGGTCAGGAAGATTTAAGTTATTTGCAAGCCAGGAAAATAGTGGGCAGGGGGAAGATTATTGGGGTTTCGTGTCAAAATCTGACCCAGGCCCTCAAGGCCCAAAAGCAGGGAGCTGATTATATTGGTTTTGGTTCGGTATTTCAGACCCAAACCAAGCCAGATCGTCAGGCGATGGATTTGGATCTTTTACAGAAAGTGATCAGACGGGTAAAGATACCTGTTTTTCCTATTGGGGGTATTAGTCGTAAAAATATAAATCAATTAATTCCCTTGGGTGTTAAACGGGCGGCGGTTTGCAGGGACATTTTGTTGGCGAAAGATGCTCTAAAGGCTGTTAAGGAGCTGAAGACTAGTTTGCGGGGTTAAAGCGCGGGGGTAATTCAGTGGCAGAATTTCAGCTTCCCAAGCTGACTACGCGGGTTCGATTCCCGTCCCCCGCTCCATCATATGAGGCAAGTGAGTGCACAGACGCGTAAGTTTTAAAATTTTGTTCTTTGTTTCATTATTGGGCTTTTTGGCCGGCTGCGGAACAACAGAAGAATATAAACCAATGCCCACGATGCCTAAAGAAGGTCCCCAAGCTTCTGTTGCTCCTAAAGCAGGGATTTATCACAAGGTCGTTTTGGGACAGACGCTTTGGCAGATCGCTCAAAGTTATGGAGTAAACATTAAAGATATTATTGACAGTAATAATATTCCCAATGGAAGCGCTCTTGAAGTTGGCCAATTGCTTTTTATCCCTGGTGTCAGCCAGGTTAAGGGAGTTTTAGAGCATGCAGAGGATAATAATAAAAATGCATTTATTTGGCCGCTTAAGGGTAAGGTAGTTGTTTATTTTGGTGACTTCATAGGGGGTACAGCTGTCAATCACGGTATTGATATTCAAGCGCAGTCAGGTGATAGTGTCCAAGCTGTTCGTGAAGGAGATGTGGTATTGGCAGGTTATGTGAGCGGTTACGGGCAGACGGTGATGATAGACCATAGAGATGGATTTATTTCTGTCTACACACGTAACGCCAGGCTTTTGGTAAAACTTGGGGACCATGTTTTTAAAGGTGACCCTATAGCTGAAGTTGGGCAAATAGGCAACAGGGTGGTTGAACATTTTGAAATTCGCCATGGAAGTCAGGCGACGAATCCTTTGTATTATTTACCATGAATTTAATTGATTTTGACCATAATTTTTACGGCCGCCGCAGCGTTTTGGAAGTTTTAAAAAAACGTGTAATGGGGCTTAAGGATGGCTATCGTCAAAATGTGGCCCTTTTAGGAGGGCGTTATATAGGTAAAACGGTACTTTTGCATCGTTTGATGTCTCAGATGGAAGACCAGGATGTGTTTTTTCTCTATTTGGATTTAGAAAACCGTGATTTTGAATATTTTGCCATCCAGTTTACTAAAAGCCTGCTTTATAATTACCTAAAACAAGGAAATCTACCCCTTCACGAAGACTTAAAATTGCTATGTGCTCAGGCCAAAGACCTTCTTCCCCGGACAGTATTTTTAGTTCAAGCCATTGAGGGTTTGACCACCCAGGGTAAAACCCTGGAAGCATATCATATGATTTTATCTTTGCCTGAGATTTTTACCCAAGAAACAGGCAAGTCTGTGGTTTTGATTTTTGACGAGTTTTGTCATTTGGAAAATTTTAACATTCCCGAAGTCTTTGCTGAACTGGGCAAACGCATCATGACCCAGCGCAACTGCTTGTATATCGTTGCCAGTTCCTCACCGCAGCAAACTCAAAACATCCTTTCCGAGAAATTATCGCTGCTATTCGGTAATTTTGAGACCGTAGCTTTGGAGCCATTTAATTTTAGTGAGGCCCAAGGATTGATCGACCATAATCTGGAAGATGTCAAGATCGGCCTGCAGCTAAAGAATTTCATAGCAGATTTTACCGGTGGACATCCTCTGTATATCAATTTATTGTGCCAGGAATTAATTTGTTTAAGCGGTGTTTATGCCCAGCAGGAAATCTATGCGCCCATTATCACCCAAGCCATAGAAAATGTTGTCTTTAATCCCTGGGGTGTAATCAGTCGTCATTTTGAATTACAGATCAATGCCCTGGCCTCTGGAAAAAATGCTGGGGTCATTGTCGCGATACTAGGCGCGTTGGCCCAAGGTAAGCACAGGATCAATGATTTATTGGAAGTTTTGAACTTAAAGAGTTCTCAGATTGCTCCTCGCATCAGCGTTTTACTAGATTCTAATATTGTTGAAAGAAACGGGAATTATTACCACATCAAGGACAAATTATTCAGTTACTGGATCAAGTATGTATACCATAGGCGGCTTCGGGCCATAGACCTTGAAGTGGGGCGTTCCCGAAAACAATTTAAAGAAGAAATTAGCCGTGCGTTGAATGATTTTGGCATGGTGGCGCGCAAGGACTTGTCTTTAAGGGTTGCGGATTTGATGCATAAATTTGATAATGAGTCATTTATGCTTTGCGGCCGCCGTTATAAATTATCCGCTTTCAGGGACATAAAGGTCTTAAAATTACGTACCGGGGCTGGAAATTATTTTGATGCGATTTCTGCGCAAGGGCAGGAAGGGGGATGGCTTGTGGTCCTCAAGAAAGACCCGGTGCATGATAATGACCTTAATGGCATATTAGAAGAGATCAAGAAGCTTGATCCCAGGCCATCGCGTAGCGTCATTGTTTCCTTGAGCGGATTGGATGAGAACGCGAGGGTACGGGCTTTGCAGGAGAAGCTTTGGGTTTGGGATGAAGACCAACTTAACAGTTTGATGCATTTATTCGACGAGCCTATAATTGTAAGATGACCATTGGCGTACTTTCAGATACACATTCCCTCAATATTCCTGCCGTAGTTATGGAGCGTTTGAAGACCGTGGATATGATCATCCATGCGGGTGATATTTGTGACCTGCAAACGTTGAAATCATTGAGTAAACTGGCCCCAGTTAAAGCAGTGCAGGGCAATATGGATGAGGGGGCAGTTAAAAAAGTATTGCCTATAAAAGAAATTATTGCCTGCGGCGATTTGAAAATCGGTGTGACGCATGGCCATGTGGGGGTGAGCCGTGAAGCATTAATAAATGCCACAGCTTCGTTTAAAAATGATAAAATGGATATGGTGATTTTTGGGCATTCTCACCAAGCTTATAATGAGCGGGTGGGAGGTACTATTTACTTTAACCCGGGCAGTCCCAATGATGTTATCAAAGCAAAGTTTTTTTCTTTCGGGCTTATCGATATAGAGGCAGGAAAAATAAAAGCAGAGATTGTTAAAGTTTAATTCTATTGTCATCCTAAGTGAAATTACTCATCGTCGTATTGACCGACATTCGCCGTTGCTCCGAAGGGTTTCAACAGAATTAATCTTTTAAGAGATTCTTCGCTTGACTCAGAATGACGACTAAACTATGGACAGACTTTGGGCGCCTTGGCGCGAAGCATATATTACAAAAATTATTGATAAGCAAAAGTCCTGTGTATTTTGCCGCATCCAGGCGGCATATAAAAAAGATAGGCAGCATTTGGTTCTTACCCGAAAGCCGCACGCCTACGCAGTATTGAATCTTTACCCATACAGCAACGGGCACTGTTTGGTCGTATCTAATCGCCATGTTAATGATATTAGTAAATTGCCGCAGGAAGAATATGCTCAATTGATGGAGCTTTTAAGAGAAACCAAGGACCTTTTACAAGCAGTATTGAAGCCTCATGGCTTTAATATTGGGGTGAATTTAGGACGCATTGCTGGAGCAGGCATACCAGGACATGTTCATATTCATATCGTTCCCCGTTGGAAAGGGGACCATAATTTTATGCCGGTGACAGCCGCCACTAAGGTCATTTCCCAATCTTTATCAGTCATTTACAAGAAACTTGAAGATGCGTACAAGAAAAGATATAGAGGATCTAGAAAATAAGTCACTGGCCCCTTATGCCATGAAATCCATGGATGCCGGGGCCCGTCAACACGAAGAGCCTCAGCATGAGTGGCGCACGTGCTACCAGCGCGACCGTGACCGCATCGTCCATTCCGAGGCCTTCCGCAAGCTTGAATATAAGACCCAGGTGTTTGTTATTTTTGAGGGGGACTATTACCGCACCCGCCTGACCCATACCATTGAGGTGGCCCAACTGGCCCGTACCTTGGGGCGAAATTTACGCTTGAATGAAGATCTTATTGAGGCCATTGCCCTGGCGCATGATTTGGGCCATCCTCCTTTCGGCCATGCCGGAGAAGAGGCCCTTAACAGCATTGTCCGTGAGGCCAAGATCCAGTTTAATCATAATTTTCGCAGTTATGAAATAGTGGCGAAGCTCGAAAAGAAATACCCTCATTTTGACGGGCTTAATTTATCCAGGGAAGTCTTGGTGGGAATGCTTAAACACCAAACTGTTTTTGACATGCCGGGAGTAGATATCCCCAAGCAATACCGCGATGAAGGCCCCACCCTTGAAGCCCAGATCGTCGACATTGCCGATTCTTTGGCGTATTTAAACCATGATGTGGATGATGGTCTGGCTTCGGGATGTATTTGCGAGGAAGATTTAATGGAAAGTGTCCTGTGGCAGAAGGCGGTTGGAAAAATAGGTACAAGGGGAGAGTCCCAGGCCCGTGATATGTTCCGCTATCAGGTGGTCAAAGAATTGATTGATATGCAGGTCAAAGACCTTTTGAAATCAACCTATGAGCGTCTTTTAAAATTTAAATTTAAATCCGCGCGTGATGTGAAGGCCCATCACGGTTATGTGGTTGGTTTTAGCAAGCCGATGCACGAGGAGCGGGAGCATTTACAGCATTTGTTAAATGAAAAACTTTATCATCATTGGCGGGTGGAACGCATGACGGCTAAAGCCCGTCGGATTATCCGTGATTTATTTGAAGTGTATCTAAAGAACCCTAAACAGTTGCCGTATGCTGTTTACCCTCGTGATAAGAAATTCACGAGGTCTCAAAAATATGCTATTATTTGTAATTACATTGCTTCTATGACGGATCGTTTTGCACTGGATGAGCATAAACGCCTTTTTGACCCGTACCAGAAAGTTTAATTCTTTTAGAAGTTTTTGGGGAAACCTATGGTTGTGCCTTATAAATCTGTCACATCTTCTAAGCGTTATCATTTAGTCCTATCGGCGGTGCATATGGTCTACCGCTTGGTCAATTCCACGTATACTGTAAAAGAGTTGACCCTGCGCCTGACGCGTTTGTTGTGCCAGTTTATCAGGGCCTCTTCAGCAAGTGTTTATCTGGTGCACCCTGTCAGGAAGAATGTAATTACCTGTGCCAGTTTTGATAACCAAATCAATATTTGGCGGGACAAGCCTAGTGAATTGAAGGATGTTGGAGAAGATGTTTTGGGTGTCACCCGGGGAGCTTCGGTGTTAAAAGAAGATTGCATTGGCCTTCCTTTGGTGGCGGATGATTATCTGGGGGCCATTTTTATCCGTCGAGGACCATCAGAGGGTGCTTTTAATGATTTTGATTACGAGATGCTTTCGGTATTTGCCGAGCAGGTGGTCACGGCGATGAAGAATTTGCAATTGCACCAGGAGCATGAAAAGATCATCATCGGCAGCATAGCGGCCATTGGTAATTTACTTAAGAAACAATCTTATTCTGGTTTGACCCATCCGCCTGCTTATATGGAAATCGTCAAGGTGCTTGCTGATCTCTTGAAAGTCAGCAGCGACGGGATAAGGCAGCTGGAATACGCAAGCCTGCTGCATGATATCGGTATCATCGACGTGCCATATGCCATTTTGTCTAAACGGGAAGAATTGTCCGACAATGAAATTAAAGTTATCCGTCAGCATACTGCCCAAAGTGTTGCGTTAATTGCTTCAGTTGAATTCCTAAAACCCGTGCTCCCCATCATCTTGCATCATCATGAAAGGTATGATGGCAGTGGTTATCCGTCGAGGCTTAAAAAGGAGCAGATCCCCTTGGGGGCCCGTGTGCTTTCTGTGGTGGATGCTTTTGAGGCGATGGTTCAAGGGAGGCCTTATCGTCCGTCGCTGTCCATTGATGCGGCGGTCGATGAATTGCGTAAATACAGGGGCTCTCAATTTGATCCAAAAGTTGTTGATGCGTTTTTAAGATTGTCTTCCCAAAAAAAATTCAGAAAACTCTTGTCTTCACTCAAGACCTAGAACTATAATGACTTGCAATTAGAGATCGCAAGTCATTCTTAAAGTGAAGAATTTTATCAAGGTCCTTCTCTTTAAGGATGACACTGATGCTAAGTAAAAAATTAATAATAACTTAATTATTTAAATGGACTTATAAATATGAATATTAATTACAAACAGCCCCAGTTTGAACTTTTTCCCGCTAATTCTGCTACTTTAGAAGATATTAACAAGCCGAAGTTCCTTTTGGCGAATTTGACCATCTCTGTAGAAAGTCTTGTCATTTTTACCATTTTGGGTATAATGGTTGCACTTTTTTCATTTTCGTTGGGTGTGGAGCGCGGCAAGCATGTAGCGGCCCAAGCATTGGATGAACGTGTATCTGCGGCTTGGAATGTAGGGGCCCGCACGATGGCTGTTCCTGTGGCAGCAACAATTCCTGTGGGCATGTCGGAATTGCCAGGCAGGAGCGTTGCAGAGCAAAAACCAGCGTATAACCATGGTTTTATGCCTGGCTTGAGGATGCGTTACACGCTTCAGGCTGCCACCTATGGGAATGAAGAGTATGCCCGTCAGGACGCGTTGTCCCTTAAGGCAAAGGGTTTTCAGAGTTTTTTAATTAAAAGCGGAAAGTACTGGTTGTTATGCATTGGTAATTTCAATAATAAAGAAAGTGCCACCGGCTTATTGAGAAAATTACCAGGGCAGTTTAGGTCCAGTCAAGTAAGGAGATTTTAATGTCATTGCATTCTTCATTGAAAATTGATAAGGCCAGCGTCACCCAAAGATCTGTGCAGACGCGGATTGAGCGTATTAAAGAATTGATGAAAAAAGGTCTTTGGAAAGAAGAAACAGGTGTCGTTGGTTTGCCTAAAACAAAAATTGTCCGTATCAAGGCCAAAAAGAAGGTCAAGGCCGAAGGTGATGAAGCTGCTCCCGCAGCTGCAGGTGCTGCTGGTAAACCTGCAGATGCTGCTAAAACTGCTGCCAAACCGGCTGCAGGCGCTAAGAAATAAATTCTATAATGATAAAATCTATCATTATTTGCTCATCGGTATTTCTTGTTTTCGCTTTTTTAGCGACAGGATTTGCCGATGAGCATTTTCCTTTTTTAGCCGAAGTGTCTAAAGAATCCGTCAATGTCCGTGCGGGTCCTAATACCAATTTTGAAAAAATTGACAAGCTCGGCAAAGGAACTCAAGTTGTTGTTCTAGGCCGGAGTTATGAGTGGTTAAAAGTGCAGCCTATGCCAACGACCAAGGCCTTTATCCGTTCTGATTATTTGAAAAGTAGTGATGGCAACAATATTGCTGTTGTTTTGGGAAACAATGTCAATGTCCGCTCATCAGCCAGCAGTGATGCGGCCTCTTTGGGAGAAATTAAAAAGGGGACCTTGGTCCGGGTTATAGAGAAGGCCCAGGGATGGAGCCGTCTTGAACCAGTGGCTGGGACCGCAGCGTGGATCCATCAGGATTTTTTAAAGGAGGTATCAACGGATGTGCCGGCCTCTATGATGATTCAGGAAATTCATTTGCCTACAGGTCCGGTGCCTGTTGTCGAGACTGCCCCTAAAAAAGTGGTCGTTGAATTAGTCTCTTTACAGGGTACGCTGCAAGTTTTGCCTCAAGCGGCGGGTGAAGATGTGCACTATGAAATTGCAATTGATGATAAATCGGTTTATTATCTGCAGGACATTCCGCAACTATCATTCTTTGCCAATCTGGTAGTTACGGTAGAAGCAACTGTCGTTGCTGATCCTCTGAAAAAATATATGTACCCTCTTTTACATATCAATAAAATCGTTTTGGTGCTTTAATATAAAACCAATTTGTCATTCCCGCGAAGGGTCCTCATAACGGACATTCGCGGTTGCTCCGGGAATCCAGGGTTTAATTTATAATATGTTCGATGTAATTCTGTTAATAGTCATCGTCGTGATCCCAGCTATCGTCCTGCACGAAGTTGCGCATGGCTTAAGTGCCTATTGGTTGGGGGATCCTACCGCTAAAAATCAAGGCCGGCTTACTTTAAATCCCATCAAGCACATAGACCCAGTCGGCAGCATCATTGTTCCCGGCCTTCTTTTTCTAGCGCATTATTTTGGGTTGACCAGGTCATTGATGCTTTTTGGGTGGGCCAAGCCGGTGCCGGTGAATTTCAGGAACCTTCGTCCGAAGCGATTAGGGATGGCCCTGGTGGCTATTGCGGGGCCTTTAACTAATATTGCTTTAGCTTTTATTTTCTCTCGGGCATACATCTGGCCAGCCCTGTCCCACGCGACACAGGTCTGCGGGTGGGGTGTTATGCTTAATTTGACCTTGGCTGTTTTTAATATGGTACCCATACCGCCTTTGGACGGTTCACGGGTGGTTAGCAGTGTCCTTCCGACCAGCCTGGCGTATTACTATAGCCGCCTGGAGCCTTTTGGCATCATTATTGTGATCATCCTTTTAAATTTAGGCATGTTGGGATTTTTATCCCCTATTATTGAGCAGGTGGGTTATTGGATTGGGGTACAGATATGATTTTTCAAATTCGGGTCAATTTAAAAGATGATTCTTACAGGATCGCCATAGGCTATGATATTTTAGAAAAATTGCCTGGATCTATCCGTGTTTTGGGTTTAGGCAAAGATGCCGTGATTATCACACACCCAGTGATCGAACGTCTGTACGGTGCCAAGTTATCCGCTGCCCTTAAGAAAGCAGGATATACAGTTAAAATCTTAAGCGTTCCTGAAGGAGAAAAAAGTAAAAGTTTTTCCTGTGCGTCACGTTTGCTTCGAGAAATCAGCGCTTACGATGTGAATAAAAATATTTTTATCATCGCTTTAGGAGGCGGTGTGGTTGGTGATTTGGCTGGTTTCGTGGCTGCTATTTATAAACGCGGGGTGCCGTATATCCAGGTGCCGACGACCCTTTTAGCCCAGATCGATTCTTCCATTGGCGGCAAAACTGCCATTGATTTAGAGACAGGCAAAAATTTAGTTGGTGCTTTTTATCAGCCCAAACTGGTGTTTGCAGATACAAAAGCGCTTAAAACTTTAAGTCAACGTCAAATCCGAAACGGTTTGGCGGAAGCGATCAAGTACGGCATTATTGGTGATGCCAAATTGTTTAGTTATATTGAAGCTAATCACAAAAAATTTTTAAAAGGCGATATTGAGGTCTTGAATTTCATTGTCAGGCGTTGTGCCCAGATCAAGGCTAAGGTCGTGTCTGCCGACGAAAAAGAAACCAAGGGGCTACGTACCGTCTTAAATTTTGGCCATACCGTGGGCCACGCCATTGAGGCTGCCAGTAGGTATGACCAGTACCATCATGGTGAATCCGTGGGGCTTGGCATGAGGGTTGCGGCCCGTATTTCGGTCGTTATGGGTCTTTTAAAACCATCAGAAGAGCTTCGCATCAATCAATTGATTACGAGTGTCGGCCTGCCGGAGAAAATTGTTGGTGTTCGTTTAACCAAAATTTTAGATTTGATGCAGCACGATAAAAAGTTTACCGCCGGGCATAACCGCTTTGTCTTGGCCCGCAAAATCGGCCAAGTCGATGTCGTGGGCGACATCCCTGCCAATATCATCACCCAGGCGATCCAAGCCTACTATTAATTCTTCACGAAAATCGTCTGTTCCACGCCATTATTGGCGACTTTGATGGAATCCAGGTCGATCTTGAGGATTTTGGCACCGTCGACGGTGTCACCTTCCTGGTAAACCTGGTCATTGATCAATACCAGGTTTCCGTTGCTGTTGGACATGATCCCGTGGATGTTCAAGGTGATGGGGGCAGATTTGGCTGATATTGTAATCTGGGCCAGGGAGCCGAGAACTGCAGGAGGCTTAGGCTTATGGTCAGTAGGATGGATTTTGTGGATGAAGGTATTGAACGATTTGCTGGCAAATGTCTGGACCTTGGGCATGTTGGTTTGATACTGCTGAAAAATATATAAGACAGATGCTACTGTAATGATGATGGCAAAGGATAAGGCCAATATGGATTTTATCTTATCATCGACTGGTGTTTTTTGATTGGTGGACTGTTGACCGGGTGCGGGTTGGTTTTCAATTACAGGGGCTTCCCAAAGGTTTTGTTTCGCAGCTGCAGGGACCGCTTGAGCATCATTATTTTTATGGTCCAAGCCTTGCTGGACTTTTTTAAGGGCATCATTAATTATGCTCATATTACCTTGAATTATATCACAATTTTGGCATAATCAAGATATGATTGTAAAAACTGAAGGCATAGTCCTAAAGATTTTTGACTTTCGCGAAACCAGCCGCATTGCCACTTTTTTGACAAAGGATTATGGCAAGGTCAAAGGTGTTTTAAAGGGCATACGCAAAGACCCTAGAAAATTTGGTTCCAGTGTCGAGAAATTTTCCCTTAATGATATTGTTTATTACGAATACCGTAATAGCGATATCCATTTGATCAGCCATTGCGATATGAAGGATTTTTATACGGGACTGCGGCAGGACTTAGAGCGCATGACTGCCGCCAGCTATGCTGCGGAGCTTATTGATACCCTGATGCCGGCGGAGGAAAAGAGTTTAGAAATTTATAATTTGTTGCAGGCGTTTTTAAAATGTTTGCAGACAACAGCAGATGTCAGTAAACTCGTTCAAACATTTCAGATTAAAATTTTATCTTTGTCAGGATTCAAGCCCCACTTAGAGACGTGTGTTTCTTGCCGTAAAGACGTATCGGATGCGCCTCGTTTCAGTCTGCGCTTGGGTGGGCTTTTGTGCGGTGGCTGCAAGAATATTGCCACAGAGGCAACCCCTATTTCTTTGGGAGCAGTGGCATCTATTTTGCATATCCAAAAGAATAATTGGGACGCCGCGCTTCGTTTGGGCATGGCGCCTTTTATCAAGAAAGAACTCAAGTACGTTTTAAATCATTTTTTGGTATTCCATCTGGAACGCCATTTACGATCGACGAGGTTTTTGACATGAAAAAATTTTATTTTGTCATTCCCGCGCCTGCCCCCAAGCTTCAGTGGGGGAAAGCGGGAATCCAGGTTTTATTATTATTATTCTTAACAGGCTGTGCCTCAACCAAGGCCATTTATAAGAATTACGATAATCTGGTGCATAATGAGCATGGTGTCAACGCAGAGCAAGCCAAGATCATTGCCCAACGGATGTTGATCAATACAGAAGAAAAAGACAGTTATCGGATTTCATTTCCGGACGTAAAAACTGGCCCGATGGTTTATAAATACCCTAATTATTGGTTTGTGATTTTTGGGCATAATTTTCTGGAGCCCATGTCTGCCAATGCCCTGACAGACACCTATCGGGAATTACTGGCAACGGAATTTTTGGTTGTTATTAATAAAAAAACAGGCACAATACCATTCTACGGCCAATGGTACCCTAAGCGTGAGAATGATTTTGACTGGGTCTTTGACCAGCACGCCTACAACCGCAAAGACCCGTTAGTCCTTCCGCCAGGCAAGCAGAGTAAGGAAATGTTTTAGGAGAGAATGGTATGAATAAAAGGATAATGGTTGGAGTCTTAATCGTATTTTGTTTTTTAGCAGCATCTGCAGACGCTAAAGACAAGCAACAAACGCAAAAGCCATTGACCGCTGATGACATTGTCGTCAAGATGAAGGTACAGTTGGAATTGACCGATCAGCAGGTCGAAGGGGTCAAGCCGATCATTGAGGATTTTTTAGCCAAAGAAAAGCAATTAAAGCTTGAAGAGAAGAAACAGCTAAGCAAGGTCCTGACAGCCCAACAGCTATATTCCTGGAATTTCCTGCAAAATGAGGCACCCCGGGAGAGAAAGAAAAAAAAGGGGTTATAGTAAACCAGTATGACAACCATCATTCTTTTGATCATTTCAAACATTTTTATGACAGTGGCGTGGTATGGCCATTTAAAGTACAGGCATTCAGCTTTATGGTTGGCGATATTGGTCAGCTGGCTGATCGCCTTTTTTGAGTATTGCTTTCAAGTCCCTGCCAACCGCATAGGCTATGGCCAATTCAACGGTGCTCAGCTTAAAACCATCCAGGAAGTCATCACCCTCATTGTTTTTGCCATATTTTCGGTCGTCTATCTCAAAGAACCCCTCAAGTGGAACTACCTTGTTGGCTTCGGGTTTATGGTTGTCGCTGTATTCTTTGTGTTCAAGAAATTCTGAACCTCTAAAATGTGAGGAATAAACTATGTCGAGAACCAACGTGGATTTAGATGACAGGCTTATGCGCGATGCTTTAACTCTTTCCCGTTTACCTACGAAAAAGGCGGTATTGCATTTGGCATTAAGCGAGCTGGTCAAAAGGCTCAACCGTTGATACGCTTATTGCGGCTATTGCTATTGAGGCAGGAGTGGAATTATTCCACAAAGATAAGGATTTTGATATTATTGCGCGACATTTGCCTTTAAAGATTTTTAAAAATAAACATAATTAAAGAGGAAATGTTTTTATGGCAAGTCCAACCAACCATCCATCCATCCTTCGCTTCGCTCAGTCTTATAAAGCCCTTCTAATATTTTTAATCTTTACATTCTATTTTTTCCAAAACATTCCTTGCCATGCTGATATTTCCACTGGTTTGGTGGGGTGGTGGAAATTTGATGAGGCGAGTTCCGGTACATGTGCAGGGGCATCCATTGTTGATTCCAGCAGCAATTCTGACACGGGTACATGTAACAATAGCCCGACATGGGTGGCGGGTAGAAGAGGTGCCGGGGCGATGAGTTTTACTGCTGCAAGTTTTCAATATGTAAGCATTGGTACTGTAGCTGCTCTCAATCCAACTAATATTACTATTACGGCATGGGTCAAGCCCAGTAGTTCGCCTACACACGCAGAAACTTTTGCAATGTCTGATAGTGGCGGATGTGATGGTAGATGGCTTGAGGATGACAATGGAACTATGCTGTTTGGTGAAGATTGTTCTTTGGCATGCAATTGTGGTCAGGCTTGGGCGACCACTGCTTCAACTGCTTTTATAGTAGGTACATGGACTTTTGTTGCCGTTACTCAAAGTGGTGCCAGTACTCCTGTAATGTATGTCAATGGTGTTGCAGTATCTTTAACTAAGACCTTTGGTGTAGGAGGTCAGACAGTTCCTGCAGGCACAGAGCTGTCTGTAATTGGAAGATTAGGGGCATATACCGGTACTGGTGCTAATAGTTTTTATTTCCCAGGAGTTATTGACGATGTTCGTGTTTACAACCGTGTTTTGACAGCGGGGGATATATTACAGCTTTATGGTGTCTCGGTCTTTAATAACTCTAGGTTACATAATTTTCATATAGGTACTTAAAAGTTTAATCCGTCCAAACCTCGTTGATTTCAGCAACGGGTTCGATTTCGTCTTGGGTGAAGCTGTGTTTTTTAGGGACGAAGCGTTTGGGGCTTGGATGATGGATTTGGGTGACGATGCTTTGGGCGAGTGATTTGCCGATGGTCTTGATACTGGCTAAATGCTCGGCAGTGGCAGGTTTTAAATCAGCTAATGTATGATAACCGTGTTTAAAAAGCATCCTGGCACGGACACGGCCGACACCTTCTAACGCAGCTAATTCCAATAACTCTTCCTTGATGCCATAACGTATACGCAATCGCAGGGCTTCTAAGTCAAAGGTCATTTTTTTATAGTGTAAAAGCTCAGCGATCATGCCAGCAGCGTGCAGCAGCCATCCGGCAGATTCCACATGGCGGTAAATGTCACCTGGGCCGATGTTAAAATCATCACACATTGTTTCTTCTTTGTCTTCATCAATCCAGCGTGACCATAGCCACATGGTTTTAAGTGTCGCATAATAGGTATAAACATCCTGCAGCAAGGGCAAATTGTTGGGGGAGATGATTAATTCATCCTCGATTTTATTTGCAAGACTTTCTAACTCGTCATAATCAGCTTTGCCCACATTTAACATTTCGCTGTCCGGGCAGCAGGTGAGCATGTGCAAAAGCCCGTAGGTGGAAAAAGATTTTCCTTCATGGATTTTAGTCAGGCCTTCGCGAAGGATGAGGCTGGTCATGGGGTCAATGTAAAGACGGCTGGTGGTGCTGCCAAAAGGGGTCGTAAAATATTTAAAGCCGCTTTTGTCGATAAAGCCGTTTTTATGGAGATAATCAAAGATGTCGCCGACCAATCCCACCAGATTAGCTCCCTGACGCTGGTAGGAAAGGAAGGTATGGTTTAGAAAATCAAACATGCTGTTAATATCATGCACATAACCCGCGGCAATGGATGACAGGATGTGGATTCGCAGGGCTGATTCTGACCCAAGTTTGGAAGTCACGGGCTCGGGTTTAGATAAAATGAAGCGTTCAAATAAGGTGTTTTGTTCTGAAAGGGATTTGGCCATGAGTACGGCTTCCCCGTGATCATCGTATTGAGGGCGTCCGGCCCGGCCGGCACATTGCTTGTATTCTGAGACGGAAATATATACTGATCCCAAGCCGCTGGCATAACGTTTGCAGTCGCGGATAATGGCCCGGCGTGCCGGAAGGTTGACGCCTGCGGCCAGGGTGGGGGTTGAGCAAATGACTTTAATAATATTTCTTTTGAAATAGTCTTCAATCAAATGACGCTGCTTGGGAGTCAAACCCGCATGGTGAAAAGCGCATCCTGCTTTAACGATTTCAGCTAATTTTTTGCAAACCTTGGTGGCAGAATGGTCCTCGCTGATTTCATGGGCCAACTGGGCGAGGGCTTTTTTTTCTTCATTTTTAAGTAAGGTCACCACTGAAGGGCATAACTCACGCGCCGCTGCCTGGGCAGAGCGCCTGGAATTGACAAAAACCAAGACCTGGCCATCGCCGCGAAGGGTGTCCATGACAAGTTTGTTGATATCCTCGTCAGCTTCTTCTTTGACCAAGCGGATGGAGTCATTGTTAAACATGATGCGTTCATTAAAGTAGACGCCTTCCTTAAGAGGGATAGGACGCCAATGGCTGAAGGCAAGATTTGCATCCAGCCAGCCGGCTAGTTCCTGGGCGTTATTGATAGTCGCACTTAAGGCCAGGATTTGAATATCCGGTTTTAATTGTTTGATACGGGCGATGAGGATTTCAAGAGTGGGCCCGCGTGATTCATCGTCAATAAAATGGATTTCATCCAGGACAATCACGGAAAGCGAGTTAATCAGCCATCCGGCTTTATTACGCAGGATAGAATCAACTTTCTCAGCGGTGGCAATCAATATTTGGTAGCGGTCAAGGTATTTGCTGGGAGAATCCAGATCTCCGGTGGCAATGCCAATCTTGATACCTAGTGATTCATATTTTTTCTTAAAGTCGTGATATTTTTCGCTGGCTAAAGCTTTAAGAGGGGCAATATATAAAGCCTTGCCGCCGTCTTGCAGGATGGATTTAAGCATGCACAGTTCCGCGATCAAGGTTTTGCCAGCAGCAGTAGGCACGGCCATGACAACATTCTTTTTATCCAATACCCCTTTGCGGATGGCCTCAGCCTGGGGCGGGTGCAGGGTAGTGATGCTAGAGCCTGTTAAAACATCAATGAATGGTTGGGGGAAGGCATGTTGAGTTAAAAGTTCTTTGAGATCCATCGTTGATTTTTAACATAAAGCCAGGGGCTTGTCAAATGAGCAACTTAAATTGATTTGACGCTTATCAGTATGGAACCTATAATTAAAAGACTATATTGAGTATTTAATATGCGTGTTGTCATTCAAAGGGTCAAAGAAGCACAAGTCAAGGTAGCAGGGCAAATGGTCGGTCAAATTGCCCGGGGCATGCTGGTTTTTTTAGGTATTGCAAAAGCTGACAGCCAGCTTTCTGCAGATTACCTGGTTAAAAAAATCACGGAATTACGTATTTTTGAAGACACGCAGGGGAAAATGAATTTGTCAGCGCAAGAAGTAGGTGGGCAGTATTTGGTTATTTCTCAATTTACATTGTATGGCAATTGCGACAAAGGCCGCAGGCCATCTTTTGATGAAGCGGCTAGCCCTGCCCTTGGAGAAGAACTCTATAATTATTTTGTGGCTCAATTAAAAGGCACAAAGGCGATTGTCGAAACTGGCGTATTTAGAGCTACGATGGATGTTTCTTTGATCAACGACGGGCCTGTGACCTTTATTATTGACAGTAAGTGAGGATCTTGTGGCTATCATAGATACTCACGCACATATAGATCAGCTTGAAGATTTGGCTGGAGCTTTATCACGGGCCAGTGAGGCTGCTGTAAGTGATGTTGTAGCTGTGAGCGTTGATTTGGATTCCATGAAAAAGCTTGTGGAAATATCAGGCCATTATCAGGAACCTAAAATCCATCTAGGTTTAGGCATTCACCCTGGCATGGTTAAGCAAGATACGCAGCAGGCAGCTTTGGATTTTATGCGCTCCAATATTCAGAAAGCTCGTGCGATTGGCGAAACAGGTTTAGATTATTGGTATAAATGGGTACGCAAAGATGAGGTTGAGCGCCAAAAGCAAAAAGATTCATTTAAGGTCCATTTGGATTTGGCCCGTGAGTCGAATTTGCCTATCATCATTCACAGCCGCGGGGCATGGCGGGATTGCCTGAGTATGACCCTCGAGTCTGGGGTCAAGCGTGCTTTATTTCATTGGTACAGCGGACCGGTTGATATTATGGACCAAATTCTTGAGGCCGGGTATTATGTGTCAACCAGTCCCAGTGTCGCCTATAGCCCTGAGTCACGCAAAGCCATGGCACATGCGCGCCTGGAGAGGATACTTATAGAAACAGATTCGCCCGTCACTTATAGAGATGGGGAAGCTTCTTTTAGGTCTGAGCCAAAAGATGTTATAAGGACATGGAAGGCCCTGGCCCAATTAAAGGATCTGAATGAACAAGAAGTTTTAGATACGGTCAATACAAACGCAAGAACATTTTTTAATATTTAACCGTAGGAATGGACCAAAGGTTCCGTCTGGTGACAAGTTTAGCCCCTACGCTCAAGTTAGACGGTAGTGTCAAAAGTTTTATGAGTGTGCTTCGGATAGTTTATATAGCATAGCTAAGGTTAAATGGTATTGTTTCCGAAACGGGATATTTTCGCCGTCCGCTTCGGTTTACAACAAATTTTTTCTAAAGATTCTCTGTATTTGGAAAAAATTTGTTGTAAATCCTCGCGGACATTTGGCGAAAAATCCCTTAATGTTTCGGAAACAACACCATTTAACCTTAGACGCAAGGATAACTTATCGCAGTCATGCGGCGGGTGGCCCAGAGTTGACGTTAAGCGGCGGACGGTGACTGCACAAGTCAGCAGTAAAGGGAAACCAGGGTTCTGGCCGCTGATAGGGTCCGAACTCGAATCAGGAGCAGCTTAACGGCAATTCTGGGACAGGACCCGCAGGCGTTAATTAGCTAGACAGCAAGGGGAGTTTATGAAAAATAAATTTGTTTGGATAATCAGCATTCTTTTAATTTCGATATTGGGCCTTTGGATTTGGTCTCAACGTTCCGGTCTGCCGGTGGAGCGTGTGCTGCCGTCTCATCCTTTGGCCTTTGCCCGTTTACTGCATGTGGAAGAGCATGTCAGCCAAATGGTCAATTCAGATTTTGGAAAAAGCGTATCAGCGATCGATTTGCTGGATGTTTTGAAACGAAACAATTTTTCTTCCAAGGATGCCGGTGATTTAAAGCGTTGGCAGAAGGATATTTTTAAATTGTGGAACAATCCTTTGGTCAAGAAATTCCTTGGCAAAGAAGCGGCAATAGCTGTTTACCGAAACAAAAACTCCTATCAGATGTTTGTTATTTTGCGTTTGACACTGTCGACAAGGATTGCCGAGTCATTAAGCCAGCTTTCTAGCCATTGGGGTGAGGATGTCAATGTGACAAGGCAAAAATATCAAGGACGAAGCATTAATCATGTTTTAATTAAGAAGCAACGCTTTGGGCTGGACTATGTCCGCATCAGGGACTTGGTCATTGTGGCACCGGAATCTTTGGGGCATCTGGAAGATGTGGTGGATGCTTATCAAGGTAAATATGATTCTCTCCAAAGCGACCATTCGTTTAATTTTGTCAGCAGAAACGCGTATCCCTCCGCCGATGGCCTGTTATTTGTTAACCTTAATTCATTTTCAGATTTTTGGCGGGGTGAGATGGATTCCAGGCTGACAGCTTTGGGTTATCAGACAGCCGCATTTCCGGTCTTTGGGGTGTCCTATCAGCCTGGAGCGGTCAGTAAATACAAAATAACGGTGGGGTTGGATGAGAACTACATGTCTTCAGAGATGCGTAAAGTCTTTACTTGTCCGGCATTGTCTAACGACACATTAAAATTAGTGCCTGTTAATGCCATATGGTATAACTGGGGGATTTGTTATGACTTTGATCAGTCTTGGGCTGCTGCCAAACAAAGTTTACAAAATAATCCGCAATTGGCCCAGGGGATTGCTAAGTACAAACAAAGGATCGAGAAGCATTTCCACATCAGTTTTAGAAAGGATGTTTTGCCGGTTTTGGGCCATGAGATTGGCGGCTATTTGACTGATGTTGACATGCAGGGCACCTATCCTTATCCGCGCTTTTTAATTTTTATTAAAATACAAGACCATGACATGGCTGAACGTTTACTGGAAAAGTTTACTCAAAATCCGGCAACAACGCTGCAAACTGAAGAATATAATAAGGTGGGTATTCATTATATTCGTTTGCCTTCAGGGGCTAATATGGACCCTGGATATGCGTTTTTGGATAAATATTTGCTTTTGGCCACCAGCCGCCAGCTGCTTAAAAGGTCCATTGATGCCTATAATGATTCTTTGCGCTCTATTGTTTCTGATGATGTTGTTGATCAATTCAGCCTGAGCAATGGGGAGAAATTTCATTCTGTGACCTTAATGAAAACTGCTGAACTGTCCCGAAGGGCCCAGGACCTTTTAGGTTGGCTTGACAAATACTTATCAGGCCAAGTGACCATGGCCGCCGCCTATAAACAAGACGGCGAAGGCAAGAAGCAGGAATTAGATGAGGCCATTGCTGACAAGAGTGCGGAGCTGGTGATGGCCCAAAAAAAATTGGTCCAACTCAAAAGTGCTTCTTTGTCAAATGCCTCTATGGATGACCCGGTCTTGATCAATGGGGCCATCGAAAATTTAAACCGCGAAGAGCAATCAATACGTGATGATATTGCCAATTACATAGAGCAAAAAGAAGACCTTTCGCGCCTTTTGGATAATTACGCGACAGGCGCCCAATCAGCTAAATTGACCATGTATAACATGGAAAATGTCGTGTCTCCGGTTTTGAAAGGTTTGGAATCAATTGATACACAGGCAGTCACGGTGCGTTTTGGCGATAAGACCCTGGAAACGGAATTCTTGGTCAAATGATGACCACACCATCACCGAATGTATTCCCTCCCCCTTGTGGGGAGGGTTTGGGAGGGGGAAACATCGATGATAATCATCTCCTTTGATCCTTCCCCATCAAGGGAGAGGGATCTCTTTTTTAAACTATCCATGGTTATTTACTTATATGTACAAAATCATCCATAAACAAGCGATAGCCCAGGACATCAAAAAGATTGATATATCGGCCCCATTGATTGCGGCCCGTGCTTTGCCGGGTCAGTTTGCGATGGTCACGCCAGTTGCCGGTGAGCACAATATTCCCATGACGATCATTGATAGTGACGAGCGCCGTAGCATGATATCGCTTTTGGTCCATGAAGTGGGACCAGCCACCCGAAAATTGGGTGAACTTTCGATTGGGGATTGCATTTATCAAATCGTGGGACCCTTGGGCCAGGGTGCCCAAATGGATAAATATGGCTTGGTGATTTGCGTAGCGACAGGGGTCGGAGCAGCACAAATTTTGCCAATTTGCCGCGGGTTGAAGAAAAAGGGAAACAAAGTCATTGGTATCATCGGTGCAAAATCCAAGAAGATGTTAATGTTAGAATCACAAATGAGGGTGGTTTGCGATGAAATTTTTATCACCACTAATGACGGCAGCTATGAGCGTCGAGGACTGGCCACGGGGTTATTGAAAGAATTATTAAACAAATACTTGGTCCACCGTGTTTATGCCATTGGCTCGGTTGAGATGATGCAGGCCGCGGCCCAAATGACTAAGGAAAAAAATATCCCCTTGCGGGTGACACCAAATCCGTATATGGTCAATGGCTTAGGGTTGTGCGGCTCATGCAGGGTAAAAATAAACGGGCAATACCTTCTGGCCTGTGTCGATGGCCCTGAGTTTGACGGGCATATGGTGGATTATCAAAATTTATCACAACGTATAAACGCATTGGAGTCACGGCCATGGGAAGACCTTTTCCCTCTTATCAACCCAAAGAGACCAGGATTCGCAGGCTTGATGAAGTCTCTTTGGGCTTCACCAAAAAAGTAGCCCAGGACGAATCCCGTCGCTGTCCGCAATGTGCGGTGGCCACTTGCCTGCCCGCCTGTCCTTTGGGGATTGATATCCCGGGGTTTATCCGTTTATTGCGGGAAGGGGACAATGCCTTGGCCCTGGATCGGATAAAAAAAGAGAATCCTTTTCCGGCCATTTGCGGCCGTATATGCCCTGCACCTTGTGAGCAGTCATGTGTGTTTCATTCAGATGGAAACCCGATTTCTATACGGGGCTTAGAACGTTTCGCCTCAGATTTTGGCCAGTCCAGGGCGGAAAAACCGTCCTTGGCTGCTCGCGGCAAAAAAGTGGCTGTCATTGGTTCCGGCCCGGCAGGTATGAGTGCTGCTTATTATCTGGCCAAATCAAATTTGAGCGTCACTATTTTTGAAGCAGCACACGCGCCAGGCGGGCTTTTACGTTACGCAATACCGGAATTCCGCCTGCCGCAGAAAGTCCTTGATGAGCAGTTTTCGCAATTAAAATTGTTGGGGGTGGAAATCCAAACAGATGTGGTATTTGGCCGCACCATGATGGTTGACGAACTTTTTATGCGGGGATTTTCAGCGATATTACTTGCAACCGGGGCCAGCTTGCCGCGTTTCAATGATCTGCCTGGCAGCAGCTTGGCAGGTGTTTATTATGATATGGAATTTCTGTACCGGTTGCAGTTGACAAATAAAGAAGACGCCTTAAATGTCGCCCGTAAACAAGGGATATCATCATCCAAGACAGTTGTGCTGGGGCGGGGGCCGGCTGCCTTTGATGCGGCGCGTTTAAGCCTGCGCTTAGGCAGTGTGACCCAAGTGGTCTTTGATGGTTATGAGGAGCAGGCTGGCATTGATCATGAAATTTTGAAAGAGTCGAGGGAAGAAGGTGTTGAAATTTTACAGTTGCAGCCTATTGAAATAATGGGCGATGAACGGGGTTTTGTTCAAGGTGTTAAATGCCGAAAATTAGATATCATTGAGGGAAAAGATGGGTTGAAACTTAGGTCCTCTGCTGATGAGCCAATTATTTTAGAGGCCCAGACGGTGATTGTGGCCAATGGTCAGGTCCCTAATAATTTTTTAAAGCAGGTATTACCGCATTTAAAATGGGACGAGGATGGCTCCTTGTGGGCCGATGCCCCATCCGGCATGACCAGTATAGAGAAAATTTTTGCCTGCGGGAGTGCCGTGACTGCAGGTGGCGCGGTCGTGGATGCCATCGCCGGTGGCAAGTCAGCAGCGCAAAAAATCATTCAATATCTAGGAAAATCATGATAACAATTAAAGATGTTCTTGTTAAAAAATCTAAAAAACAACCCATCACCATGCTCACCGCCTATGATTATCCCATAGCTTCATTCCTTGATGAAGCCGGCATTGATATCATTTTAGTGGGAGATTCCCTGGCTAATGTGGTTTTGGGGCTGGAGTCAACAACTGAAGTGGGGATGAAAGAAATGCTGCATCACACGAAAGCAGTCGTGAGGGCAGTCAAAAATTCTTTAGTCGTTGCCGATATGCCGTTTGATTCCTATCAGCTAAATCCACGGGCTGCGGTGGATAATGCCCGGCAATTTATTGATGAGGGTTGCCAGGCGGTAAAACTGGAATGGTTTGAAGATTGCCCCAAGGTGGCTTCAGCCATTGCTAAAGCAGGTATTGCTGTGATGGGCCATGTGGGCCTGACTCCCCAAACTGCCCAAGCGCTCGGTGGTATGAAGGTGCAAGGTAGGGATGCGGCATCGGCTCTTGCCATCATAGAAAATGCTCGTGTCATGCAGGATTCAGGATGCTTTAGTGTGGTTTTAGAATGCATCCCTCAGGAAGTAGCAGGGCTGATAACCAAACAATTAAACGTCCCCACCATCGGTATCGGTGCCGGCCCTTATTGCGACGGTCAAATTTTGGTGATCCACGATCTTTTAGGTCTTTTTAGGCGCTATCAGCCGAAATTCAGCAAAAAATATGTAGACCTAGGCCCGCAAATCCTGGAGGCGGTCAAAGAGTATAAAAAAGAAGTCATTGCAGGCCAATTTCCCGACGACGCCCATTCCTTTCATCTATCGCCCGATGAAATTAAAAAATTAAGTGTCATTGCGAAAAACGAGCGAAGCGAGTGACGAAGCAATCTCATTATGCTTGGGCCTGTGCACGTAGAGACGCCATTTATGGCGTCTCTTAAAGAAATTTCAATACGGAAGAGTTAGGAATTGAATCTCATTTTACTTTTTGATTCAGATTTTATAACCCCTCATCGCGTACGCCTAAGCGGTCGCAGGTTCACACATATTCAAGATATCCTAAAATCCCAATGCGGCCAAAGCCTGACCGTTGGGAAAGTCAACGGCCTTATGGGGCAGGGGGTCTTGGTTGATAAAAAACCTGATTGCCTTGAGCTTGAAATTAATCTCGATAGAAAGCCGCCTGAAGCCCTGCCATTATCATTGATTTTGGCCTTACCCCGCCCGCCCATGCTCAAGCGTATTTTATTTTCTGCGGCCATGCTGGGGGTTAAAAAAATAATCATCCTAAACTTCAGCCGTGTAGAAAAAAGCTTATGGAATTCTTCATCTCTAAAACCCCAAGCCATCGAAGAGCAGTTGGTTTTAGGCCTGGAACAGGCCAAGGACACAGTCATGCCTGAGGTCATCCTCAAAACGGCCTTCAAGCCCTTTGTGGAAGACGAACTACCTAGTCTTATAAATGGAAAACTAGCCTTAGTCGCCCATCCAAGCAATTCCCCTCTTTTTTATAAAGAGGGGTTAGGGGAGTTTAATCATCCCCATAAGCACATAATTTTAATCATCGGCCCCGAAGGCGGCATTGTTGATTATGAGATCGAATTATTAAAAGCCACCGGCTGCCACCCCATAGATTTAGGCCCCCGTATCATAAGGACCGATAACGTTTTACCATTAGTGATCGGAAAATTATTTTAAAAAACAAACCCTGTTGCTATCTTGATAGTGAGTTATAATTATATTTATAATAAAAATTTAGACACAGAAAAATTACGTTTGTTCCATCCTTCGAATTAATATCCTCGTGGAAGGTTACGTCAAGAATAAGAATGCAAAGTAAATTCTTTAAGGTAAAAAAGGGTTTTACCCTTATAGAGATCATAGTTGTTTTAATGATTCTTGGTATATTGGCATCTATCGCTTTACCTTCTTATTTTAGATGGATTACTTCCTCTCATGTTGCGGAAGCAGAACAAAGCATGTCTAGCTTTAAATCAAATGTTGATGGCTGCCTTGACAGCCATGTTACTTCAGAAAGCTCATGTTCTGGTCTGGTGTTTTCTTCTTCGCCCAATTTTACCTATGTTTGGTTGAGTACTCCCAAAAATACCGCTATGGGGGCAAACGGACTTAGCGCCTGTGTGACATCTATTGAGGCCTCTTATCCTGGAGCAGGTAATGATCTTTCTATGACAAGATCTTCTATTGGGACTTGGAGTTTTGCCTGTGGTGGAATATTTAGAGGTTTTTGTTGATTCCAATGGGCAACTGTCCTTTTTGAAAAAGTAAAGTCCTCTAGTTTGCATTTAATATAAATACATGGCATACTTCCACTATGCGGAAGTATAAGCGTAGCCGTCATTTCCGAGCGTTTCTGTCGGGGATACAGGTATTGTTTTTTTTATTAAATATCCTTGGGTCCTTACCTCAAGCCCAGGCGGGCCCCGCCTTTGGGGGACCGAGTGAATTTCGTTTGCCTGCGCCAGGCGTAATGGTGCATTTAAGCCCAGCATCCGATCCACCAATATTAAAAGGTATCAAAGTCCATCCTGATGACCCATTTCGTTTTGACTTTATTCTCGATAAAGGTAATGGCCAATTATTGAATGACAGCTTGAAGAATGAATCCAGCAAACTGATTAAATACTTTCTTGCCAGCCTGACAATTCCTGAAAAAGAGTTGTGGGTTAATCTCTCACCGTACGAAAAAGACCGCATCATCCCGCATTCCTTTGGTTTGACCGAAATGGGGCGTGATTTATTAGCAGAAGATTATATGCTTAAGCAAATTACGGCATCGTTGATTTATCCAGAAGATGTAATAGGTAAGAAATTCTGGAAACGTATTTACGAAGAAGCGGGCAAGAGGTACGGCACAACGAATATTCCGGTCAATACATTTAATAAAGTTTGGATAGTCCCCCAGAAGGCGCTTGTCTATGAGAATGCAAAGGCAGGGACGGCGTATGTGGTGGAAGCAAAATTGAAAGTGATGCTTGAGCAAGATTATTTGTCATTACAAAAACATACGGGCATTCAATCAAGACAAATCCGTAGAGATGCCATTCATGGCGTCTCTAGCAGTCAAATCCTCCGTGCAATTGTCATTCCTGAATTGACCCGTGAAGTCAACGAAAACAAGAACTTTGCCCGATTACGGCAAGTGTACAATAGCCTTATCCTGGCCACATGGTACAAAAAGAAAATCAAAGACAGTATTTTGGCCCAAGTCTATGAAGATAAAAGAAAAATAGCAGGCGTTAATATCAATGATCCGCAGGAGAAAGAGAAGATTTATCAACGGTACCTTAATGCTTTCAAGAAAGGTGTTTATAACTATATCAAAGAAGATGTTAATCCATCAACTCAAGAAATAGTTCCAAGGAAATATTTTTCAGGAGGATTTGATTTAGCAATGATTGGCAACACAGATATGCGCGCTGGAGGAATATTACAGGTGTCTTCAGACCCAGCCATGATGGATCAGATAGGACCCGCTGTTGAGATGTTCTTAGTAGGGGCAAAACTGGATATTTCGGGTCAAAAAACTGTTCCTAATAGTTCGTCTAAGGTCAATCATCTATTAGAGGAAAATGAAGGTGTTGATAATGCCGTGTCCGCAGGCAATTTAGAACTTCAGGATTTAGCAGCGGAAGATGATCAAGGCCGGAAAAACGCTAATGTAGACGGCTTTAAACGCTTGATTATGTTAGAAAATATTTCAAGGTCTGAAGAAAATTCCAGTTTAAGGCTGGCTATTGCTAAAGCATTAGCTCCAGTATATATCAAGATGATTGAACGAGGGCAGAAGGTCTCCTTAGACGCTTTGGAAAAACGCTTGGAGTTTTCGACGTACGGTGAGAAAGTAGAACAGGAGTATAATAATGTGCTGGCATCCATCTATCTAAAAAAGTTCGAGCAAGGTCAGTGGACATTAAGTTTTTTAGAAAGTCAGCTGGAAGCAAGGGGAACTCCTCCTATGGTACAACGAGCGATCGCCGATACGCTGAAACTCATCTATTTAAGAATGTTTGAGCAGGGCCAGTTGACAATAGATTCTTTAGAAAATCAATTGAAAAAGAACGGAAATTCTTTGCTGCGACAGACGATTGCCTATGTGCTGGGTCATATCTACCTAAAGGTTTTCGAGCAAGGCCAGGAGGTATCATTAGATATTTTGGAAAATAGTTTGAAAACTTCGGTGGATAGCTCTTTAAGTCAAGCCATCATCAATGCGCTTGGCCCCATTTATTTAAAGATGGTCGAAGAAAACCGGCAATTGCCGTCAAATCCTTTAGAAAGTCCCCTGTTGGATACAAGGAAGCGTTCAAAATTGGTCCAAAAGCTCAACAATCTTTTAGGCCGCTGGGGGGCTCAGCCCAAGCAGGGGGAGAAGCCATTGTTAAACGTCTTAGAAAATATGCTGAAAACTGAGAAAGGTTCTCATTATGTAATAGAATCCATTATCAATGCCCTGGTCCCCATCTACCTAAAAATGATTGAGCAGGGGCAGAAAATACCATTAGCCTATTTAGAAAACAGCGTGAAGACGGCAGATCTTCTTGATACACAAGAGATTATTGTCCATGCTTTGGGCCTCATATACCTGAAGATGCTTGCAGAAGGACAGAAGGTGTCAGTAGATGTTTTAGAAAGCGGGTTGAAGGCCGAAAAAGATTGGAAGGTACAGCAAGCAATCATTAGTGCACTTGGTCCCATCTACCTGAAGATGGTTGAAGGAGGGCATCTGACGGCAGATTTTTTCTTTTTAGAAAATCCTATGAAAATTGAAAAGGATTATATAGCAAACAAAGCGAAGGTCGAAGCATTGACTCCCGTATATCTAGAATTGTTTAAGCAAGGACAATTGACTTTAAGTGTCCTTGAAAAACGCGTGACTATTGAAAAAGAAATGAGCGTAAGGCAGGCGATCATTAATACCTTGGTTTTTTCCTACATCAAAATGGTTGAGCAAGGGCAGCTGACTTTAGGAGCTTTAGAAAGCCGCATGGCTCTTAAAGACTCTCCTGCTATAAGGCAAGCGGCTATTTTGGCGCTTGGCACCCTATATTTAAAAATGATCGAACAGGGACAGGAAATACCTTTAGCCGCATTAGAAAATTGCTTGAAGACCGAAGACGACCCCGTGATAAGGCAGGCGCTCATCCATGCCTTGGGTCCCATATACCTAAAACTGGTTGAGCGAGGACAGAAGGTGTCAGTAGATCTATTAGAAAATAGCGAGAATTTTCGTACGGATTGGGAAAGAAGGAAGACGAATATCGATGCCTTGAATATTTTATACGCAACAATGCTCGAGCATGGTCAGTTGACTTCGGAAGTTTTAGAGGGCCGTTTGAAGACCGAAGAATGTCTTGAGGTAAGAAAGTTAATCATCAAAACACTGGGTCTTGCATACTTAAAGAAGGTTGAGCAAGGGCAGAAGGTCTCATTAGATATTTTAGAAAGTGGACTGAAGGCTGAGAAAGACGGGAATCTTAAGCAATCGTTCATTGATACGTTGGGTCCTTTATATCTAAAGATGGTCGAGCAAGGGCAGATGAAGGATGATAATGGCGGGTATGAGTTTTGGAATAAGTTTCGATTATTCTCTGCAGGGAGCAATGATTGGATTTTGGAGAGGATATTTTCTTTATCCAGGGAAGATGTACGTAAGAACGATGAATTATTAGAAGAAGCCTTTTTGGCCTTTCGGACAAGTAACTTAAAGTTGGGTCAAAATCGACGTTTATCTGAGAAGGCATTTAAGGATAAAGATTTGCCGCTCATCTTTTCTCTCGAAATGCTGCTGCCCAACAAGGGGGCGCGGTATATCATTAATGATTTGAAAAATAACCGGGGACCAATGGGAGTCTTAAGGTTTTTAGATGGGACCAGGAGCGCTTTGTTAGACCAAGATATTATGAACGCCGTGCATGAATTATTGGTCCGTATGCTTGAGGAACATGGCAAGAACACAAAGAAGG
>Ga0206825_1042_pt1 | contig 29944 bp, 27 predicted proteins | sample Alteio_BWOrgCont_79_FD_152875 | JGI IMG/M metagenome (GOLD analysis project Ga0206825, IMG submission 152875) | Enriched cells from forest soil in Barre Woods Harvard Forest LTER site, Petersham, Massachusetts, United States -... | ecosystem: Environmental > Terrestrial > Soil > Temperate forest >...
TAATTCCGCCGTCTGATCCGCCAAGTGAAACGTCAACCCCCGTTGCTCCAGAGCAATAATTTCCGCCGCCGGTAACGGAATAGGCCGTAGGTAAAGCATTGATACCAATAGTTGCGCTGCCGCTCATATTATTTACGCAGGATGTTGCAGCGTTGGTTGCAACAACGGTATAAGTACCGGAACCGGTTTGATAGCCAAAGTCGAGTGAGGAACCAGTACCGGAAACTGCGGAGCCAACAGTTGACGACCCGTTATACAACTGGTAATTAATACCACCGTCTGATGCGCTGAGGGCTATATCAACCCCTGTTCCACCAGAGCAATAATTTCCGCCGCCTGTTACTGAATAAGCTGTGGGTAAAGCATCAACCAATACTGTTACGGTGCTGCTCATATTACTGGTACATGAGGTTGTAGCATTTGCAGCAACTACTGTATAAGTACCGGCGGCAGTTTGATCACCAAAATCAAGCGGAGACCCGGTGCCGGAAACGGTTGAGCCAACAGTTGAAGTCCCATCATATAACTGGTAGTTAATCCCATTATCTGAATTGCTAAGAGCAACGTCAACTCCGGTACCACCGGCGCAATAATTTCCGCCGCCGGTTATTGAATAAACTGCCGGTAAGGGATTTATTACCACTACCACGCTGTCCGACATGCTGGTAGCACAGGAAGAGCCGGCATTAGCGATTATTGTATAGGTTCCAGAGTCGGTTTGATTGCCAAAGTCTAAAGATGAACCTGTACCGGAAACAGAAGAACCGACAGTTGAGGCGCCATTATACAATTGATAATCCACACCCGCATCCGATCCGGCCAAAGCAACATCAACCCCTGTACCACCGGAACAATAATTGCCCCCACCTGTTACAGAATAAACTGAAGGAATTGCCAGAATAGTTACTGTAGCGCTACCGGTCATAGTGTTAGTACAGGTTGTTGTTGTATTGGTGGCAACTACGGTATAGGTTCCCGCATCTGTCTGGTTGCCAAAGTCGAGCGAAGAGCCTGAACCAGATACTGCAGAGCCTTCTGTAGTAGTACCATCATATAATTGATAAGTAATACCGGCGTCTGAACCGCCAAGCGATATGTCAACTCCTGATCCCCCGGAACAATAATTGCCACCGCCCGATATAGTGTAGGTTGTTGGTAGCGCATTCACAGATATCGTTGCTGCGCCTGACATTGTATCGGTGCATGAAGTGGTGGCATTTACAGCGACTGCAAAATAAGTACCTGAACCGGTTTGATAGCCAAAATCTAAAGAAGAGCCGCTGCCCGACATCGCTGATCCTTCCGCAGTTGCCCCATTGTATAATTGATAATTTACTCCGGCGTCAGATCCGCTGAGTGTAATGTCAACGCCGCTTCCGCCGGAACAATAGTTGCCGCCGCCTGATATGGAATAGGTGGAAGGCAAAGAATTAACAGATACCAGTGAGCTACCCGTCATAGTATCGCTGCACGAAGTGGTAGTATTGGTAGCAACTATGATATAAGTGCCGGAAGCAGTCTGGTTGCCAAAGTCAATTGAAGAACCTGTACCGGAAACAGCAGAACCAACAGTTGAAGACCCATTATATAGTTGGTAATTAACACCTCCGTCTGACCCGCCCAGCCCAATATCAATTCCTGACCCACCGGAACAATAACTGCCGCCGCCTGTTATGGAGTAGGTATTAGGCGCAGCATTGATAGTAACTGTAGCGCTGCCGGTCATAGTATCCATGCAGGATGTAGCGCTGTTTGTAGCAATAACAGTATAAGTACCTGATGTGGTTTGGTCGCCAAAATCAATGGATGAACCAGAACCGGACATAACAGAGCCAACGGTTGAGCCGCCATTGTATAATTGATAATTTACACCGGCGTCTGAACCGCCAAGCGCAACATCCACACCCGACCCACCGGCGCAATTACTTCCGCCGCCTGTCAATGAATATGCTGTTGGTACCGGATTTATGGATACGGTAACAGATCCTGACATAGTAGTTGCATCGCCCTCGCCAGGGTCTGCAACAACTGTATAACTACCGGATGTGGTTTGCAGCCCAAAGTCTAATGCCGAGCCGGTGCCCGAAACAGTTCCGCCAACTGTTGACGATCCGTTGTATAGTTGGTAGGTAATGCCGGCGTCGGACCCGGAAAGGCCTACATGGAGGCCACTGTCATTAGCGCAGGAAGTTCCGCCGCCTGTAACTGAATATACTGTTGGTTGGGCGTATGCGCTAAAACTTATGCAAAGGATGCTCAGTAATAAAATCGTGTGTTTAAAGTTGTTTGTTTTCATGAGAAATTGTTTTTGGAATTAATTAATATCAGTGTGTCCTATATTAACCTGGTGTGTTTATACTGTTTTTGTTCGATAAAATTTCATATGATGATCTGTGGAATAACGATAAGAGTTGTGATGGGATCAGGCGGAATCTAAAACAGAGTCGTCTGCTCTTATAGCATGTAGCAAGACAGGAAATGCCTGAAATTGTGTATAAAATGGAGGTGTATTTGTGAAATTGCCGATAATGCAGTAATGCCCTTCGAGGGTATTAATATTAAATAGGGTGTTTGCTTTCTTAAAGATAACCTGGTAGTGAGTATTCATGATAGTAGGTTTAACAAATTTTCGTTTACAAAATGTGAATGAAACAAATTTATAAAAAATATAATAATATGTGTAAATTTACTAATTTTTGAAAAGGCCTATTATAAATAAGACGTTTTTTCAGGTAAATACGTAATTAAAAGGATGATGTTTTTTAAAGAAATTTTTCATTCTTGGGTGACGATCAAAATTTTCAAAATAGGAATAGTTGTTGAAAATTTGTTTGGAATTGAGACTAAGGATCATAAAAGAAGGTTTAAAAGGTAATAAAATGAACACTTAACTAAACAATCAGACAGTATTAACATTCGATTAGGTTGGTTCAAGCTAATAATATTTTTTTATTTAGGTGAATTAATAACTAATGGTTAAAAAACAAATCAAGCAATTGTATTTTACAAGATATGCGCTTGATTGACGGCTATAGTCTTAAATTATTTGGCAAAGGTAATGGCATAAGTTTATCATTAGTGTTAAAAAAATGAAAAGTATATTAACAAATTTTCTGCCCCGGCAAGCCCATTATTTTCAAAAACAATTTTAAAATTTATGCAAAAATCGTTCCAATAAATATTATTTTTCTATTTTGTTAATGTTATTCAATTTTTCTGTTGATATCCCGAAAATATGATGTGACACAGGAACGATACAAAATTAAGGGGCGTATGAAAGAAATGTTGTAGAATTTTTTTTATTGTTGTGATAGCAAACGACTATTGCTGTTAAAAACCAATCAAAAGATGCTTATAAACCAGGTTGAAAATCCATTCTTTTCAGACGCAGTATTTGATAAGCTGTACCCGATCTATATACGGCGGTTATCGGAAAGGCATTGGACGCCTTTGCATATTGCTTTTATGGCAGCCCGGTTTCTTGCTCCTGGCGAAAGCTCACGGGTAATTGATATTGGCGCCGGAGTGGGGAAATTTTGTATAGCAGGGAAGTACCATTCGCCAGGCAAATTTACAGGTATTGAACAACGAAAGAATTTTGTAAGGATAGGTAATAAAGTTATCGGGCAATTAGGTTTATCTGGTGTGGAATTGGTTTGTGGTAATTTTACAGACCTGGACATCACTGCTTACACCGGAATATACTTCTTTAATTCTTTCCATGAAAACATCGCCATAGACGATTCGCTGGATGACAAAATAGAACGGTCTTCTGAGCTATACCAGTTATATACGACACATTTATACAACCAATTGGAGAAAATGCCCGTTAGTACAAGGTTAGCTACTTATTGGCTATCTGCAAATGAGATACCCGGATGTTATAAATTACGCGAATCACATTTCGATGATTTATTGAAACTTTGGGAAAAAGAATTTTGAGTTCATCGTTTCTTAGTGAAGCTGTCAAAATAAATCCTATGAAGTTGGTTAGTTATTTTTCTTTTATGTGAGGCCCCGCCACGGCGGGGAATAGCAAGCTATTTAAAGACTTTTGCAACGAAGCAGAAATGGAAAAGAACAATCAAATTGTAGGATTTATTTTGACATCTTCACTTAACAGATAAAGCGGTATCCGATACCTTTTAAGGTGATGAGGTTAACATGGTTATCCGTTTTAAAATATTTTCTTACCCGGTTAATATAAACATCGAGTGTGCGCGAATTATAAATGGAATCAGACCCCCATACTTTCTGCAGGATATAATCCCGGCTCACGATTGTGATTTTATAAGTGTGTAAAACATTCAGCAGTTCTGTTTTCTTGTGCGATAGCCGCGTCTGCTGGCCATTGGCCGAGAGCAATTGTAACTATTGTTTTAATAACCTTTTGGTCTCGGAATAAGCGCCTGCTTTTAAAGTGCAGTAATAAATTCCCGGAGGCAAATTGCTCCCGTTGAATAAATATTTTTTCTCGCCCGCATCCATAGCTTCATCTGCTATTGTGCGGATAAGCCTGCCCATCTCGTCATAAACTTTCAGGCTTACATTGCTGTTGTCTTTGAGATTGAATTGCAGGGTGGTTTGTGTGGTAAAAGGATTGGGATAATTTATAAAATCAAGGTCAGGGTTTGCTGCAGTAACTTCTTTAATTCCATTCACATCAGCTACGCTCCTGATGTAGGAGGAGTATATGCCGTTGGCGTGCGTGGCCACTACCACTAATCCATCAGTGGCGCGGTAATCTATGAAATCCACAACGGCGTTGCCGATAGTGGTTGTTCCCTGCTGCACCCATACTGTAGCGTTACCATTAAGCTGTGTAGTGGCAAATAAACCAACGCTTGTTGCGACAAGATAAACATAGCCCCCGTTGACTGGGATAATACTTGCCCATCTGCATGAAGGGGCATTTGTACCTTCCAGGTTGCCACCGGCTTTTACCCATGTTGTGCCGCCATTGGAGGAAAAATAGATGCTGTAAACATTATAGTTGGAAAAAGTAACCATCACATTATCGGCATTGGTCGGGTCAACCGCAATACAGCTTACATAACCGTCTACAGGAAATACCGCGCTTGTGGCAGGAGAAGTGGAAGTGAGGTTCTTTGGGACTGGAGTGCCGGTATTTGCGCTGTCTATCCTGAATACTTTTTGCAAAGAAGTGCCTATATAAACCCGGTTTGCAGGCGTTTTGGAAACAGCTATCGCGGTAATGGATGTATCCGCAGTACCCGCAAATGTAGTAACAGAATCAGGGAACCGCTGCCAGTTGGTAGAGATGGAATCCCAATTGCCGGCATATGGGATTCCTGATAAGTTATTATTTCTCCATAAAAATTTTCCTGCTGCCAGGTACATCAGGTTATTGTTGTTAGGGTCAAGAGAAAAAGGGGCAATGAACAGGTACTGCCTGCCGCCGATAGGGTCTATACGCGCGAAGCTGTCCACATTGCCGGAGCCGTCTAATTTGAGTCGGCTGATCTTCCCACTTTGGCTGCTTAAATAGAAAGCTGTTCCGTAATCTGCGATGGCGCAAAAAGAGCCATCGCCGCCGCGAGGAGTAACCCAGGGAGCGGTAAGGCTGGTGGAATTAGTAAACCAGCTTCCGTTGTCCTGTGCACCGCCTACAATAATATTACTTGTTGTGGCATGGTCAATGGCGCAGGTGTAAAACATAGTGGTCATATACCCATTGTCGAGCGACGTCCATAGCAAATTGGGTACGGTGTTATCATTGCAATAAAATACGCCGCCGTCATTTGCGGAGATCATCTTATTGGGATCGCTTGGGAAAAAGGCCAGTTCATGCTGGTCGGGGTGATGATTGAGATAATCACTGACCACCGGCAGGGAGGCGCCCTGTTTGTACCCGCCGCAGTAGGCTGTATGCGCATTATCGGCAAAGCCGGTAGTGGAGCGGTATATATTTGTGCCGCCGATGAAGACAATATTTGTGTCGTCAGGTTTTACTTTCACAAAGATGTCATAAGACTCCTGCGAAATGTATTTATCGAACTCGCCTCCGGTTGAGGGAAGGTTATTGGAGCGGTCTTGCCAGTTCCCACCTGCGCCGCTGCCATTGCCTGAATAGTAGGTATATCTCCACAAGCTATTCCACTCTACAGTACCTAAGTAATTGGTATCTGCAAAACCACTGTTGGGCGTGCTTCCCAGGAAATAAACCTGGTTTTCATCTGACGGGCTGATGCCTATTTTTATACGGTTATACGTTGCGGGGAAAGTTGCAGGTGTAATATTGGTGAAGTTAATACCATTGGTGGAACGATACATGCCCCTTGACGGGCCTTCGCTGCTTATAGTAGCATATACAACACCTGTTTTAGAAATGGCCACATCAGTAAAATAGCAATCGCTATCGGAGCCAAATGTTCCCAACACCAGGCGCCATGTATTTCCTGTATCCGCACTTCTGTAGATACCTCCATATGCAGCCACATACACTATTGAACTGTCCATGTGAGCAGGGTCTGTAACAACTGTCCAGGTAACATCGGCCCATGAATTGAAAGAGGTGGCGCTGGTTCCGGCTGTGGAGGGTAGAATGCTCCAGGTGACCCCATCATCCATTGAGCGGTAAACGCCATCGCCCTGGTAATAGGCTCCCACCGCACTTGCTGATGCTCCGTAAGCCTCGCCGGTAATGTAGTACCAGATATTGTTATGCCCTGCCCGTGTATCCTGCGCTACGCCCGATACACTTTTGAGTTGGTTGCTTGGGTTTTCAGGCGCCCAGCTTTGCCCGCCATCCGTAGAGCGCCATATACCACCGGAAGTGGAACCGGCTATAATAGTGTTTTCATCGCTTACGTCAATACCCAGCGCGCGGGTACGCCCCCCTACATTCCAGGGGCCTCTTGGCTGCCAGCTTACAGCAGTGGTACGGGAGGCAGAAAGGTATCCATCATTTGGTAAAGTAGCGGCGAATGCCAGTTCTTTTGAGCGGATATGATCCGGTATTTTTCCTGTTGCCGGATCGCGGAGCATAGCAAGTTCATAATTATACCTTGCGTTAGCGTCATCTTCCGCTCCCACAGCATCCGCATCGCCCAGGAAAGGATGAACACGCCGGGGATTATTATGTGCGCCGGAAACAATAAAAAAAGCAGCTATGATAAATGCCGCAATTATGGGTACATACAATTTTCTCACAGGAACAAGATTTTTGGAAAGATGAAGGTACGGGTTTTAGTGTGAAAATATTAAAGAGGTAGGAGGTAACAGCAATCATTACAATCTCAGCAACCCAAACTTATACAATCCGCTCACCGGTTTATTATCCCAGAATAGCTCGAAATCTGCTAATCCTGCGGCTTCGTAGCTGTCTTTCACTTCCTGCAAGGTATAGGTTTTCATGTTATTGACCGATAGCTTCCGGAGCATATCTGCAAGCCACAATCCCTGCGCCTGGTCAACTTTAATATTTACTGTTTCCCGCTTGCTCTGGAAAGTGAGTGAGGCCATCTCCCAGTGGTTTCCTTTCTTCGATTTGGTGAAGGTTTCTAATACCGGCTTTGTCCCGATCCATACCATTTTAGCGGCAGGGTTTAGCGGGGTGTATTCTTCTTCATTCAAAATACCGGAAATATAATCAGGAGCAATTTTAGTCTTGGGTACTTTCGCTTCAAACCATTTCTGGAGCGGGTAATCGAAGCAGGCGCCGTGCATGTAATTCAGCAGCGATTTTTTCAATCCTTGTGAAAAGGTATCATGGTCTGCGCCGGTAGGGTCTGTATGAACAATGTCATTGTTTGCAAAGGTTCCAATAGCTTCTGTTTCTTTTTTTACCCCAAATTTTTCAGGATGCAGTCCCACAGGGCTATGTGCGGTCATGGCAAACTGGTGCCAGAATGCCGACTGCAAAATACCTGCCTGGAACATTTGCCGTACCATCTCTAAGGAGTCAATGGTTTCCTGTGCAGTCTGCGTAGGGAAGCCATACATAAGGTAGGCATGTACCATAATTCCCGCTTCGGTAAAATGCTTGTTTACACGGGCCACCTGCGCCACTGTTATACCTTTTTGTATCAGTTCCAGCAAACGGTCAGATGCTACCTCCAGCCCTCCCGATACGGCTATGCAGCCGGAGGCTTTCAGCAACAGGCACAGGTCGCGGGTGAAACTTTTTTCAAACCGTATATTCGTCCACCAGCTAATGGTTATCTTCCTGCGGATGATCTCTAAAGCCAAAGCACGCATCAGCGCAGGCGGGGCAGCCTCATCAACAAAGTGAAAACCGTTTTGGCCTGTTTGCGCTATTATCTTTTCTATGCGGTCGCAGAGTAAACCGGCGGTTAGCGGTTCATAAAGGTTTATATAGTCCAGCGATATGTCGCAGAAGGTACATTTGCTCCAGTAGCAGCCGTGCGCCATCGTCAGTTTGTTCCACCTGCCATCACTCCACAGGCTGTGCATTGGGTTTGCCACTTCAATAGCGGAGATATATTTATCCAGCAGCAGATCGCTGTAATCTGGTGTTCCCACCTGCCCTTGTTTATAGTCGCCGCAGGCCTGGTTGTTGATGTAGGTTACCTTTCCCTTTATTAGTGTGAAGGTGCGTTTTAGCTCTTCAATTTTTATCTCTTCTTCTATATATTTTACAAGGTTTTCAATTGGCGCTTCGCCATCATCAAGGGTAATAAAATCGAAAAACTCAAACACGCGGGAATCTGATAAGGAGCGCAGTTCGGTATTCGGGAAACCGCCGCCCATAGCCACTTTCACGCCTGGATAATATTGTTTCACCCACTGCCCTATACGAAATGCTGCATACAGGTTGCCGGGAAACGGGACGGATATAGCCACCAGTTTTGGTTGAACTTCAATCATACGGGTTTGCAGTATGTTGATGAGGATATTATCTATAAAAGTGTAGCCTTTTTGTAATTCCCCATACAGTTCATCAAAGCTGTTTGCGGAGCGGCCAAGGCGTTCGGCATAGCGGCTGAATCCGAAATGAGGATCCACGCATTCGGTGATAATGTCGCCCAGGTCTTCAAGATACAGGGTAGCAAGGTGCTTGGCTTTATCCTGTATCCCCATATTCCCGAACGCCCAAACAAGGTCGTCAACCTGCGAAAAACGCGAAGCCTCCGGCAGGAAATTTCTTTTACAAAACAGGTGCGCAAGGGTAGGCGACTTGCCTTGTAAAAATGATACAACCGTGTCAATGGTATTGATGTAATCGTCTTTCAGCGCAATGATCCTTTGCGCATTTTCTGATCGTATTTTTTCTTCCTTTTCTACCGCTGCAAATAATTGTATCAAACCCGTTTTAGAAAATAAACGGAGCGTAGTCTCAATCCCAAGATCAGCCTGGAAAGAAGAAATATTTTTGGTGTTCAGAAAGCCCTTCAGGTACGCTGTTGCCGGGTAAGGCGTGTTTAGCTGCGTAAAAGGCGGTGTTACTAAAAATACGGAAGCGCTCAAATGACTGGTTTAACTGCAAAAATATCGGAAATTGTTCTGAATTTATTGTTGTAGTTATTAAAAGACCAATCAAAAAGCGATTTCTATTCCTTCCTTCTTCACCTGGTCCACTAATGCGGAATCATCATCAGAAAAAAATCTTTTTGACCCTATGGTGAAAGGCTCAATGCGCAGGTCAACTTTACGGGTCAGTTGCCATGCTTTTGCCTTTTCATCTATGTTGTTGCCATCAAAATTCTCGGAAACAAGCATAACGTCTATATCACTGTCCGCCCTGGCTTCATTTCGGGCAAAGCTACCATATAAAAATGCTTTCTGTATCTTTAACCCTGCATCATTGAGCAGCCGGATGTAGGATTGTAAGAGTTTTATAATTTCACTTTGAGCCATTTGTAGAGATTTACAGTTTGTTCGAAATATTCTTTTGCTTTTATTGCGTCAGGGTCTGAAGGAAACATTTCAGGATAGCGCCCCTCTAATTGGTATAGTTGTAGTTTCGCAATAAATTTATCCTGCTCATAATCAAAATCTATCCCGGCTTTTTCAGCAAGTGATGATAAAATATGAGTTCTTGAAGGATGCTCTTCGGTTATTTTTACTACATGAGCTTTTAATATCTTTTCAATACATAAATGACAAAAAAACAGGCATGCAAGGAAACGATGATTTTCAAACATGATCTTAGCATTCAGCATTTCTTCATCTGCTCCGGTTTCCCAATATAAAATTTGCTTCTTAACGTTGATCATAAATTACGTCAAAATTAGCTATTAAACATGAATTATCACTGGTATTGGCAAAGTTTCACAAAATGTAAAGTGACATGTATCTTCTAAGGGTTACTAATCTAATTCACCCCCATCTTTATCGCTTTCTCCGGCGCTTTCAGCCAATTGATGTTCTGTAGCTGCATGGTAAAGGAAACGCTACGGGCAAACAGGTTCTTTTTTCCGTAGTTATTGATAATGTAGTTGTCGAAATCGCTGCTCATAATGATGGGTATATAAACGCTGACTACATTTTTTATCAGATGTATTTCCACACCGCCGTCATACATTATGGTGTTGGAGTTGGGGTTTGTTAGAGTGGGGTTACTGTTGGGTATTATACCCGCATCGAAGAACAGGCGTATGGGCCACTTCTTTAAGGGCAGGTCTGTTTCTAAGTTTATTGTCGCCATATAGTTATCGCTCCTGTCCACATTGTTGAAGGCAGGCACTTTAAAGCCGCCCTCCTGCATGGATATTTGTTGTGCGCCCACTCCGTTCTGTGCGTTCCTGCCAAAGTAGGTGCCGTCATATAGATAGTCGTCAAGGCCCGTGTAGCTGGCGTTCAGCTCATAGCGCCCGTAAACGGTGGGGTCGTTATTTACCGGGAAGAACTTGCCAATAAAAGCCCGCACATAAAGTGCCTTGTTCTTTACGTTGTAGTCAATGCGTATATTCCCCTCCGCGCTTATCTTGGCAAAATCCGCTCCCAACTGCCCTTCCACATTGTAGCTAAATGGATTGTAGGTACGGTCGTTTCTGTGCTGGTAACGCAGCAGGCCATACATTTTGTTTTGGGATGCTAAGGAAGGTTTGCTAAGGCTGTCGGTACCGAAATCAATGTTTTGTTCCATTATGCTGTAACCCTTAATGGTAAGGGTGCGTTTTACACTACTCAATGGGTCATGCTCATTAAAAGTAAAATTCAGAGAAGGAGCTATTTTGCTATAATTCCCGTACAGCCGTGAAGGTAGATTCACCGAAGTTTCATTGTCGTGAAATGTTTTGCCGTCGGCCTGCAGCATTATTTCTTTAAAGAGGTTTTCAGGGTACCATACATAGCCAACAGAACCCGCACCTACCAATGCTTTCGACTGGAAGGCATACATAGGTGCCAGGGCAAAACGGAACCTGTTTTCAGGAATGGTCAGGTTATGGAACAACAGCCCGGCCATAATGCCATCGTATTGGTTATAGCCCGCGGCAGGAGCTATGAACAGCTTGTCTTTATCGCTAAGGTTCAGCCCGAAAAACGGTTTCACCTTTACCCCGAAATGATGAAATATGGCATACCTGCGATACACATCATTGGTGGGCTTGCCATCCGGTATAATATCATCATCCACTTTCATCGTATTCCAGGTAGTGATTGGGAGCGATAAAGAAGTATCGTTTTTAAAAGGCAGCGACCACGCATCGGTTATAAGGCTGTCATTGTTGTAGGCTTTGATGTGTACGGGCAAAGCCATGTCCGTATTATTATGGACGGTTACTTCCGTATATTCATTGCCTGTTTCTGTATTGGTGATTACAAAATCTATTTTTTTATCGGTATGCAGCATATCGCTAAAGAACCAGTCGAGCGGCAAAGCGGTATGGCGTTGCAGGCATACCCGCAGATCATCCGGGTAAGGATGGTGAAAATGCCAGGTATCGTAATAGTCGTGCATACCCTGTTCAAACGCCGTGTCGCCCATGTATTTTTCCAGCCAGTTCAGCGCAAGGGCTGTTTTATAATACACATCAATGCCATAATTCAGCTTCTCGAAATTGGCAGAGGTCTGGTCTATTGCCTGGTCATTATGGGTAGCCGCCCGTTCAAAATATATTGTTGACTCTGCCCCTGTTTTTCTTTTTTTTCCGGAAGATGCTTTTGTTGCAGAAGTGTCTTTGGCCAGGTCGCGGGTAGTTTTTTGTTCGTAAAAAGTGTTAATGCCTTCATCCATCCAGGCATGGTCGCGCTCATTGCTGCCCAGCATACCGTAAAACCAGTTGTGGCCTGCCTCATGTACCAGCACAGACCTCAGCGCGGCTGAAGAAGCCTTATCAATCACCGTTATTGTGGGGTATTCCATGCCCCCGCCTGCGCGCAGGTCGCCCAGCACGGCTTTTATGGTCTTATATTGGTAAGGGCCTACCCACTTCCCGTAGTGTTTTACGGTTTCTTTAAGGTACTCTGTTGCACTTTCCCATTGCTGCCGGTACGATGGCATAAACGCAACCCAGGCCGTCACCAATTGGTTATTGCCGGGGGAGTGAACGGTATCTTTACGTACCAGCCAGCGCTTATCCGCAAACCAGGCAAAATCGTGGATATTATCTTCATGGAAGTGTACCGTTTTCAGGAACGGAGAACTGGGCGGAATGGAATCAATATGCGGAGCGTTAAACGCAATCTTTTTGGTTGGCAAGGGTAGTTTTGACAGGCTGTCAAGCCACAGGTTCTCTTTTTCATCCATGCAGTTGCCGGAAGCCAGCAGCACATAATTTTCGGGTAGCGTAATGCTCACGTCATAAGAACCATACTCGCTGATAAACTCGCCCTGGTCGAGGTAGGAGATCGGGTGCCAGCCCTTGCTGTCATATACTGCCGGCTTGGGGAACCATTGCGAAATGTAATACGCCTGCCGCGTATGTCCCATGCGCGAAAAAACCTTAGGTATCTTCACCCGGAAAGGCGTGGTTATAACTATTTTATGGCCCGGTAATAGTGGCTTGTGCAGTTCCAGCCTCGCTATGTCTGGGGCGTTATCTGTGTTGTTATAGTCGGTGTACTGGCCGTCCACCATAAATTGCAGGCTGTCTATATATCCCTTATCCGCCGGCTTGGAATAATAAAAAGAAGTGTTGCCGTTTATATCCAGTTGCCGCGCGAAAGGCGTATGGTCATTCTTGTACGCATTCGGCCAGAGGTGTAGGTATAGGTAATTTAGCGTATCGGGGGAATTGTTGGTATAAGTGATCTCTTCATAAGCGTCTAAGAAATGTTTCTTATCATTGAGGGTTACATCAATTTTGGTATCCACCCGTTGTTGCCAGGCGGGCTGGGCTATGGAAGTAAAAACGGAGAAAAATGCAATTGCGGTAATAAGCTGCTTCATAAGGCGTGGGTCAAAAGTAAAAAGTTTAATCCATAAAGGAAGCGTTGAGTTAATAAACAGAATGCAGCCGCTTTTATTGTATCTGGAACAAGGCCATATCTCCGAATGATACAAAATAAATAGCGATGGGTGTAAGTCCCATCGCTAAATGTAATCAAAACATGATAAGCCACGAATGTGGCAAAATACAACAGCGATGGGTGAAGCCCATCGCTATTTAGGATTAGTTGTAGTAAGTGTATAAGTTAAAATGATTGTTGTTGCGGGTGTAGGGTTAGTAGATGGTTGCAATTGAATGGTACTTGGACTTGTTGGAGTAATTGTTCCCGAAAATAAAGGAGATATCTGGCTGACATCGAAAGTAGTATCAAACACATAGGGTACGGGTAGTTTGGAAGAAAAATTAGATGCTTGGCCTGGTTGGTCGGCTTCGAGCATACCTAAGTTGAAAAATAATTGAATTGTTGCAGGGCTGGCAGGAGCAGTTGTATCTATAGGTTGATAAATACAGCCAACGAATGTAGAAGAATCATTGGCCTTACGGATACCCACAGAAGAACTGCATATTCCTTTCCCGGAGCAACTATTTGCAGGATTACCGAATATTATATTGACAGGGGAAGGTATGGTTACTAAGGTTTTACGAGGTGGCGTAGAACTGCCTCCACAACTTGTTGATAAAATAATTGTTGCCATTGCAACAAGGGATAAAAAAGAGAAACGGATGTTTTTCATAAACTGGTTTTTAATTGTTATTTGGAATATTTTTTTGTATTTTGTTATCTTCACTTATTTTTATGGACCAACTGTAAAGGTTACAAGCACTTGTTCTTGACCAGCAACAATTGTTCCCGGTGCAGGTAGATTTCCCGGTTGTGGTACTGGGTTAAATGTTAATGTTATATTACCGGTGCTAATGGTTCCAGGAGTACCTGGAAAAATATTGCTGATTGCATAATTAGCATCAAACTGATAAGGTAATGGATTTGCTGTTGTACCATCATAAAAGTTTGTTGCAGAATGCGTATGGTTTTGATAAATCTGGTTTTGATAAAGTTGATAATAATCGAAAGACATGGTTACTTGTGATGGGTTAGGTGCGATGCCTTGAATAAAATTAAAAGTAACATTTATGGGGTTTAAACCACCACTTGGAGTCGCTAATCCTGCTTGGCATATTCCTTTTCCGCTGCAATTCCCGGTTGCCGGGTTGCCAAATATTATTGGTGTAGTAACAGGGTCTATCTTTTTCTTCGCCATAGCTACATTAGCGGGGATAGTGTCAGTAGATTTTGCGGTGGTGTCAGTAGATTTTTTTGATGAACCATTGCCATTTCCACAACTTATTGACAAAAGTATTATTACGATTGTAACAAGGAATAATAAAGAAAACCGTTTATTTTTCATAAGCTGTTTTTTAATTGTTATTAAAATTAAATTTTCATCAGTATTTTTGTATCATTAGAGATAATTCTTTTAGCTGCTATTCACAATAGTATAAAATTATTTTGATTTCTTATAATTATTTCATGTTTTTTCAGAAAAAAATAAAATGAGATACGTTAACAATCTTTGTTTTTCTGCAATAATATTTTTGGTCGCCTTTTTCAACTCGTTTTATCTATATAGCCAACCAATAGCTAACAAGATTGATTCTAAGCAGGCTATTAATAATGCACAAACAGATACTGGTAAAGTGCGTATTTCATTAGCCTATCAAAATTTAGCTGTAGCCTATCAAAAATCCGCTCAATATGCCAAAGCATTACAAGCGTTTAACCAATCATTGGCCTTAAATCCCAATCCTGAAAAAGAAATAGGAATATTAGCAAATGTAGGGGAAGTATATTCCAATTTAGGTGATTATACAAGCGCATTGCTGTACTATGACAGCTCATTGAAAGTATTGGATGAATTGATCATGACCTCAAAAAGGAGTGATTTGGGTGATACTTTGCAAAGGGCAGGTTTATTAATGACTATGGGGGATATTTATATTGCTATGTCGCAATATAATAAGGCATTGGAAAATTACAATAGCGCATTAAAGTTGATTGAACAAACTAAGAACAAGTCTTATTCACATTTTGCTTTTAACGGAATAGGTAAGATTTTCCAAAATAAGCATGAACCAGTAAAAGCTATTGAATATTATAATAAAGCACTGGACGTATGTAAGGAATACAATAAATATACTTATGAAGCAGACATCCTTGACCAACTTAGCAATGTGTATTTGGAAACAGGAGAAACAGCTAAAGCTATGGAGTATGCCCAGAATGCATTAACTCTTGCCGAACAATATGAAGATAAAGTTGCCCTCCCTGCCATTTATACCTCCTTAGGCAAAATACTCACAAGGCAGAAGAACTTCCCCAAGGCCGCAGACTATTTACAAAAAGCGGTAGCGATATACGCAAACAATGGTGTGCTTGATGGTGAAAAGGACGCCTGGGAAGCCCTTAGTATTGCGTATGAAGAAATGAAGCAGCCAGCCAAAGCGCTTGACGCTTACCGGAAATTTATAGCTATACGCGACAGTGTATATAACATTGGCAAAGCAAATGAGCTTACCCGCATAGACCTCCAGGCAACCTACAACAGGCAACAACTTACCGATAGCCTGAAACAGGCAGCGGTTTATGACTTGAAAATGCAAAGGCAGCACGTTATTACCGTTAGTGGTTATGCGGGGCTGCTGGTGGTATTATTGCTGTCCTTTTTTATATACCGCAGTTACAACCAGGAGAAAAAAGCGAATGCCATTATCAGCAAAGCAAATGAACAGGTTAAAAGTGAAAAACAGGTATCTGAAAAACTACTCCTTAATATACTACCGGAAGAAGTGGCAAAAGAACTAAAATTGCATGGAGACGTACAGGCAAAATTATTCGACCATGTTACGGTGCTGTTCACCGATTTTGTCAACTTTACTGAAGCCGGGGAGCGGTTCTCTCCGCAGGAATTAGTAGCCGAGCTACATGCCTGTTTTAAAGCGTTCGACGACATCATTAGCAAGTACGATATTGAAAAGATTAAAACCGTGGGAGACGCGTACATGGCTGTATCCGGCCTGCCGCAGCCAAATGAGACCCATGCCGTGGAAATAATAAAAGCGGCAATAGAAATGCGCGATTTTATGCTTGCCCGCCGCAGGGAGCTTGGCGATAAAACATTTGCCATGCGCATTGGCGTCAATTCAGGTACGGTGGTTGCGGGTATAGTAGGCGTCAGGAAATTTGCCTATGATATTTGGGGCGATACCGTGAATATTGCCGCCCGCATGGAGCAATACGGCCAGCCCGGAAAAATAAATATTTCGCTACAGACTTATGAGCTTATAAAAGACCAGTTCACCATCACAGACCGCGGTGAAGTAGATGCAAAAAACAAAGGCAAAATGAGAATGTATTTTGTGGAAACGTAAAGGTCACAAAGTGTGCCACACTCACGAAGAGCGAAGAAACAGAGCGGAGAGCGATAATCCGCAGGTGTCCCACACCTTTTTCTGGTGTGGGTACACCTCTGCTCATGCTGCACGGGTGTGGCACACTTGTCTCGCAGTGGCTAATGATTAATTACCACTTGCTGAGAGTATAGTTTATCGCCCTGCTGCGCCCGGAGGATATAAACTCCCGCAGGTATGTTTTCAACATTAACATCCATTTCCTGTAAAACTTTTTCATTTCTCATCACTTCTTTACCGTTTATATCCGTCATAGAAATGAATAGGGGAGTTCCTGTCTGGTTGAATTGCAGATGTATAGACGACTGTGCGGGATTGGGGAAAATGCTGAATGCGGGGATTTCGTTTGCCACAGGCACATTGAGCGGAGCCAGTACCGTAAAACTGCCCACCATTCCCAATGAGGCGTGGAAATTGCATTGGTAATTATAGGTACCCGTTTTTGCCGGTACGTATGTAAATGTGGTGGCTGACGCATCTATATTGCTGTTCCACGCTGTGGCGCCGGTAGGTATCGTTGTGCTGGTGGTAGTGTGTGTGCCGTTCGACCACATCCACATCACCGTATCGCCCAAATGCATATTGAATGAAGTCGGTGTGAAGGTATAATTAGCCACCATCACCATATAAACGGTAGCCAAAGACCTTGTGGCAAAGCAGCATATTGCCGCAAGAACGAGTAGTTTTGTTTTCATAGCAGTAGTTTTTTATTTAGCCGACTAAAAATTCATGCCATTACCACTTATCGTCCGTAATCATTACTTTAGCGTTCCAAAATAAAAAGAATGAAACTGCTTGAAAATAAAGTGGCGCTCGTTACCGGCGCCAGCCGGGGCATAGGCGAGGCTATTGCCTTGAAATTTGCCGAACACGGCGCTGCCGTGGCCTTCACATACTTATCGTCTGTAGAAAAAGCTGCGGCGCTCGAAGAAAGGCTTGCCGGTATGGGAGTAAAGGCAAAGGGCTATAAAAGCGACGCCGGCGACTTCAAGGCGGCAGAGCTATTGGCCACAGAGGTGGTAAAAGACTTCGGCGCCATAGATATTTGCGTGAACAACGCGGGTATCAGCCGTGATAACCTATTGCTGCGCCTCACTCCCGAACAATGGGACGAAGTGATGCAGGCCAACCTGAAAAGCGTGTATAACCTTACCAAGCAGGTAATCAGGCCCATGATGAAGAACCGCGCCGGCAGCATCATCAACCTTAGCTCCATAGTAGGCGTAAAAGGCAATGGCGGCCAAAGCGCCTACGCCGCAAGCAAGGCGGCTATAATAGGATTCACCAAAAGCATAGCCCAGGAAATAGGCAGCCGCAACATCCGCTGCAACGCCATTGCCCCGGGATTTATTGAAACAGACATGACTCACTACCTCAAAGACGGCGGCGCAGAAAAATGGTTTGAGAAAATACCCCTCGGGCGCTTTGGCAAGCCTGAAGACGTAGCCAATGCAGCCCTTTTCCTTGCCAGCGATATGAGTGTGTATGTAACAGGGCAGGTGCTTAGTGTTTGCGGGGGAATGAGTACCTGATAATGTGAAAATGCGGAAATGCGGGAATGTGAAAATTAATGGCTGAATAACTCAATGCAAGGTGGAAATTAGAAAATGTGAAAATTGAATTGACCACATAAAAATTAATGCAAAAAATGAGGTGTTTTCAGGCTATAAGTGTTGCCCGGTACGGGCTAACTCTTTGTAGCCACTAAATAAAAAATATGCTTTGCCCCATAGGGGCTGACCCATTCACGACAATTTGAAATACATTCGGAATGGCTTAATTCTCCTGAATAACTTACCTTTATATCGCTTTACAAAAATCACAGCATGTTCCTGAAAAGCATAACCATTAATAATTACAAATCCATACAAAAAGCTACGGTTGGCTTTGAGCATGGATTGAATATTATTATTGGAAAAAACGGGGCTGGAAAGTCTAATTTATTGCAGTTTATAAATCAAAATGTATCTTATTATACAATTGCCGGAAGACTTAATAGAAATATCAATCTTGAATATGAATTTGCTATTTGTTATGAAGATGAGGAGTTGATTACTGAATTAATTATTTATTTAAAAAGAGATCGAATTGTTTTAAATGGTGAAATTGAATTGTCAAATGAGGTCAGGGTTAGTAAGTCAATAAATGGTAATTTTCAATTTAAGGACAAGGCTATAAAAATAATTAAAAAAGAAAAAGATAGAACAACTACTATTGAATTATATGAATTTTTGAAAGAGATAGATTTTGTTACTGATTTAAATAAAACAGTTGTTTCTTTTACATTGCCTAATAATTCTGCGTGGTTAGATAAACCAAATAAGTATGAAATAGACATTGAATTATTTCCTGATTCAGAAGATTATTATAATGAGGTTGCTATTTTTTTTGAATTGGGCAGGATGATTAATATTGGGTTTTCAACTCAAGAAGACTTAAAATTTGAAAATCTTCAATCAGATAATGTTAGGAAAATCTTCCTGAAAATATTTAATGATTTCAATGAAGATTACCAACTCAATCATAATCTATCAAAGTTCTCTCCAATCCAGGAAATTAGGATTAATCCCAACATCAACATCTATAACGTTGATAATAAAATCCTGGTTGAGAATTTATTAATTGACTTCAAGGTAAATGATAAATGGATACCCTGGAGTTATTTGTCGGATGGTTCTAAAAGGTTGTTTTATTTAATCACACAATGCCTTAGTTTAAAAGATGGTTTGTTGCTTATTGAGGAACCCGAACTGGGCATACATCCTCACCAGCTTTTTCATTTGATGAATTTTTTGAAGGAACAATCGGAAGAAAAGCAAATCATTATTTCCACTCATTCTCCTATGGTATTGGATATTCTTAGACCCGATGAACTGAATAGAATAACCATAGCAAAAATTGAACATAATGGCAGCCAATTTTACAAACTCACTGATAGGCAAATAGCTTTGGCAAAAGAATATATGCAGGACGTAGCGGATTTAAGTGATTACTGGGTACACTCTGACCTTGAAAATAATTATGCGGAAACCAACGATTAAAATAGGTCTCATTGGCGAAGACAGCAATGATACCGATGCCATCATTCACCTGATGAAACAAAAATACGATGTCGGTTATCGTTACAGAACATTATCGCTCTATAAAAAGGGAACCCAGATATTTAATGAATCCGCCGCTAAAAGTTTCAATTTTGAAATTAAGAAAGACCCTCCTCATTATGTAATTGTAGTTGCCGATGCGGATGCTATCATTACTGAAACTGATAAAATCAGGAACAAAAAGGTTTTGTATGAACGATTAGCAAAGTGGCTGGATTGCAAGAGCCTGTTGCTGCTGAATATATACGAACTGGAAGCATTGATATTTGCCGATATTGATACATTCAATAGTCATTACAATGTTTCTGTAAAAGGAGACAGGGATGTAATGTATATCAATGAGCCAAAAGAAGAGTTAATGAGAAAGACAAGTAAGACGAAGAAAAAATATTCAGAATCTCATTGCCCTGATTTGTTTACATCTTTGAGAATAGAAACAGTCAGCAAGAACTGTTCTTATTTCAAAATTTTTTTAGACGAATTTTCAGCAGCCCTTATTTGAAATAAAAAATGTGTAGGATATTAAAAGTGAAATGAAAAATACCCTGTATTCCCATAATTTGAATTAAATTTACGCTCTAAATAAAAATATTAAATGCAGAAAATTCATGCTGCTATTACGGCTGTAGGTGGCTATGTTCCCGAATATGTACTTACCAACGCGGAACTGGAAAAGATGATGGATACTACCGACGAATGGATACAATCGAGAACAGGAATAAAAGAACGCCGGATACTGAAAGGGGTAGGCAAGGGTAGCAGCGATATGGCTGTAGAAGCAGTGAAAAACCTGCTGGAAAAAAGAGGCATAAGCCCCACTGACATAGAAATGGTGATCTGCGCCACCACCACCCCTGATATGCAGTTTCCCGCAACAGCCAATATAATCTGTGATAAAGCCGGCATGACTGCCGCATGGGGCTACGATGTGAGCGCGGCCTGCAGCGGTTTTCTTTTTGCCCTTACGGTTGGCGCCCAGTTTATAGAAACCGGCAGGCATAAAAAAGTGATCGTGATAGGGGTGGATAAAATGAGCTCAATAATGGACTATGAAGACCGCAAAACGGCTATCATTTTTGGCGATGGGGCAGGGGCTGTGTTGCTGGAACCGGATACTGATGGCTATGGCATTATAGACTCTGTGTTGCGCACAGATGGCAGTGGGCGGGTGTTCCTGCACCAGAAAGCGGGCGGATCGGTAAAGCCCGCAACTATAGAAACGGTGATGAACAAAGAGCATTATGTGTACCAGGAAGGGCAGGCGGTTTTTAAATTCGCAGTAAAGAATATGGCCGATGTGGCCGCAGAGATCATGGAGCGAAATAACCTCACGGCAGAAAGTGTCCACTGGTTAGTGCCGCACCAGGCCAACAAGCGCATCATCACCGCTACCGCAGACCGTATGAAGCTGCCACCTGAAAAAGTAATGGTAAATATAGAACGCTACGGGAACACCACCAACGGTACCTTACCGCTCTGCCTTTGGGAATGGCAAGATAAATTGCATAAAGGAGACAACGTGATCCTTGCCGCCTTTGGCGGCGGCTTCACCTGGGGTTCTACCTATATAAGGTGGGCGTATTAAATGGTTAATGACTGAATTGCTCAATGGCTCAATGAATGTGGAAATGTGAAGTATGCGAAAATGTGAAAATATCCAGCGCAAGTACCCATTTGCAAATTAGTGATTTCTCGCGATTATCTACTAACTACTAACTACTAACTACTAACTACTAACTACTAACTACTAACTACTAACTACTAACTACTAACTACTAACTACTAACTACTAACTACTAACTACTAACTACTAACTACTAACTACTAATTACTCACGACTATCTACTAATTACTATCTACTATTTACTAAAAAAGTCATTATTTTTGCATTAACAACGACAACATGAAACACAACAATATAAAAGTATTACTGGCAATATTCTTGGTGCTGATGGCAGCAACCTCCCGTATTATGAACGCCTCCTTGCATGTACCCAATATCGCTCCCATCGCAGCTATCAGCCTGTTCAGCGGGTTTATGTTCAGCGACAACCGCCGTTTGGCATTTCTTGTCCCCTTGCTGGGCCAGTTCCTTGCCGATGTTTATTTCCAGTTGTTTACTGCCATTCCCGGCTTTTACGACCTCGCCGGCCAGTTCTTCAATTATGGCGCTTTGATAGCCGCCACCGCCCTCGGCACAGGCATGAAGCAGCCACGTGCGCTTACTACTTTAGGGTATATATTCGGCGCGTCCACCGTATTCTTTATCGTTTCCAATTTCGGTTTCTTCGCCCATGGCTGGAATGGCTATAGTTTTGCCGGGCTTGTCAAGACTTATGTGGATGGTGTTCCATTCTTCAAGTACACCGCTGCCGGCGATATGGTTGGCGGTATCGCCCTTTTTGGCAGCTACTTCATTGCGCAGCAGTTATTGGTAAAGAAAGCTACAAAGGTGAGTATTTAATCAAGTCATCGTATTTCCAGCACAAATCCGATAGTTATATTGGAATCTGACAGACCGGTATTAATACTATTTTCGGTATCTGGCGCTAAATCTTCATGGGGGTTAGTGGTCAGGTCAGTAGCATTGGAAAAATAACCGGCATAGTCTAAACTGATACACGCGCTCCCCGATATACCTATACTCAATCCCTGGTTAGTGTCCAGCCCACATTCCAGCTTACTTAGCCCAGTAGTATTTTCCCTTGAGTTCCCGCCTGTGATATTGAACACGTTATTTTGTGCCATATTTTTTTCACCCGGTGCAGCTATTTTCACAAGCAATAAATCACTTGCTGGTATGCAGCGTGCATTCATAGATATGCCGGGATATAATAACGAAACAGCCGGGAATTGTTTTGTATGGACAAACCTTGTTTCGCTATTCAAATTTCTTTTTAGAAGCAGGTTTCCGGACTTTTTTATCACAGGTTTGCCATCAGGCGTCCTTCTTTCAATAATATTGGTTTTCCCGGTGAACTCTTTTGTATTTACTTGGCCTGTAGATTGCACAATTACCATTAAGCAAATTCCGATCGTAAAAAATATTTTCCGTTTCATAACGAGCCTTTTCCATCTATGCCGGAAAAAACTCATGCCGCTGTTTCTGTTTATTTATGATGCGCCCTTTTTTTAACAACGCTCATTAAGAATCAATGGGACTACACGGAAAGGCTTTAACCTTTTGCAGTAAGCAGAAGGCTTTACCAATAATGTTTTTGAGGGGTATCTGAACAATGGAACAATGATGAGGGAAAAATTCTTTTATCCCTTCAGCACCGTTCTGCTGATAACTATGCGCTGCACCTCGCTGGTGCCTTCGTATATCTGGGTTATCTTGGCGTCGCGCAGCAGGCGTTCTACGTGAAATTCTTTTACATACCCATAGCCGCCATGTACCTGCACGGCTTCGTTTGTAACCCGTTGCGCTATATCCGATGCGAATAATTTTGCCATTGACGCAGACAGGGTATAATCAAGCCCCTGGTCTTTTGTCCATGCGGCTTTAAGGCATAGCAGGCGGGCAGCTTCTATTTCAGTAGCCATATCTGCCAGCTTAAAGGCTATTGCCTGGTGGTTGGAAATTTCGGTGCCGAATGCTTTACGTTCTTTCGAGTATTTAAGGGCAAGCTCATAAGCGCCGCTGGCTATACCCAGCGCCTGGGCTGCAATACCTATACGGCCGCCGGCCAATACCTTCATGGCAAATGTGAAGCCGAAACCATCATCGCCTATGCGGTTGGCTTTAGGTACTTTCACGTCCTGGAACATGATGCTGTGCGTATCGCTGCCACGGATGCCCAGCTTGTTTTCTTTTGCGCCTACGGTTACTCCAGGTGAGTCTTTTTCTACAATTAGCGCATTGATGCCTTTATGTCCCTTCTCCGGGTAGGTTTGAGCTATAACGAGGTAGTAAGACGCCGAATTACCATTGGTGATCCAGTTTTTGGTACCATTGAGCAGGTAGTGGTCGCCCTTATCTTCTGCGGTAGTGCGTTGCGATGTGGCGTCAGACCCTGCTTCCGGCTCACTGAGGAGGAACGCGCCTATTTTTTCGCCCCGCGCCAGTACGGTGAGGTATTTTTGTTTCTGCTCCTCGTTGCCATATTTTTCCAATCCCCAGCACACCAGCGAATTATTCACACTCATACATACCGATACCGAAGCGTCTATTTTAGAGATCTCTTCCATTGCCAGCACATACGATATAGTATCCATGCCCGAACCGCCGTATTCCGGGGCGGTCATCATGCCCAGGAAGCCAAGTTCGCCTAATTTTTTTATCTGCTCGGCGGGGAATTTCTGTTTTTCATCGCGCTCAATAACACCGGGAAGCAGTTCTGTTCTTGCGAAATCACGGGCAGCCAACTGTACGGCTTTTTGTTCTTCTGTAAGTTGAAAATTCATATATACTGGAATAATGCCGCAAAATACGGTGAAAAAATGAGACTACGTAAGGTAAGCAAAATAGGCGACCTTAAAATATTAAGCGCTTCTTACTCAACGTGCATCAGACCCATTTGCAGCGAGCAAACAACAAGGCCTTCCCTGCTGTTAACGCCAAATTTTTCAAAAAGGCTGCTTCTCAGGCCTGCAACGCTCCGCTCTGAAATACCCATTTTTTCAGATATTTCTTTGTAGTTAAGATCCGTGGAACTGAACCGGAGCAGTTGTATTTCTTTCTCGCTTAAAGAGGGTACTACATTTGCCAGCAGCAGCCGCTGGTATAAATTACCGGTAGCAACTTCCGCAAAATACAGCCCGGTATTAAGAACGGATTCCAGCGCTTTTTGCAGATCTTTCGGGCTGGAATTTTTTAAGAGGTAACCATTGGCCCCGCTTCTGAACATTTTGATAACGGCAAACTCATGTTTGTGCATGGTAAGGATCAGCACTTTCAGGTTGGGCCACTTTTTTCTTATTATGTCAAGGGTATCATATCCATCCATTACCGGCATACTGATGTCCATTATAACAATATCGGGCAATGTTTCTGCCGCCGACAATTTCTCTATCAGATCTGCTCCGTTGCTTGCTTCAATGTCAAAAAAATACCCTCCGAAACTACGGATGATCTCTATGACGCCATGCCGCACAATTTCCTGGTCTTCTGCTATAGCTATTCTAATTGGCGACGCCATTGTTATTGAGGTTTAAAGTTAAAATTACTGCGCTTCCTTTCTGTGGAAAAGATTGCACTTCAAGAAGGCCATGCACATACCGCGCACGCTGGAACATATTGATGAACCCAAGCCCTTTCATTTCATGTATTTTATTCTTGTCAAAGCCTATGCCGTTATCCGTTATCGTCATTGTAAATACTTCCGGTTTGTAATCAAGCGAAAATGTAAGGTTTGTAGCTTTCGCATGTTTAATACAGTTCTGTATAGCTTCCTGCGCTATCCGGTAAACGTGCAATTCTTTTTCCGGGCTTAAAGAATAATCTTCTCCTGAAATATCTATTTTGTACCCAATATTTTTTGAAGCCTGGATATACGCCAATTCCTTTGTTATGGTATCCACTAAGCCTATGTTTTTTACAAAATTAGCGTTTAATGAATGGCTTATATTATGCACATTGTCAATTACCTGCTCTAATGCTTTATCAACGTTATCAATAATTATTACCTGTTCATCTGAAACCCCAAGTGCGGCTATACCACCTAAACGCATCTGGGCAAAACCCAGTATGGATTTTAAATTGTCATGCAGTTCTTTTGATATTTGATCCATTGCATTTTCCTGTTCTTCTATTTTTGTGCGCAGAATATTATACTGGTGGTCAAAAACCATTTGTTTCTTTTCGAGCAGGTATGCGTTCTGTTTGTTTTTCTGCACCACTAAGAAAGTAATCAGAAAAAACGCGAACAGTGTCAGCAATAAAGAGCCTGCCACAAACAAAGGTATGATGTATTGGTCATTCATAATTGGTTTGCATTTTAGGATACAATAAAAATACAGTTCCCAGACAGAAATAAGTAATAATGCATATTATCTGAAGTGAAAAATTGATCTCCCATGCTGTCTTTTTTAATTTCAAATTGACATAATCGTATAAACCCCAGTTTAAGAAAGTAATGCTCCAGAAAAACACCAATATACAAAGAAACCAAAAATGAGGGTATCTGAACAAATAAGGAACATCGTTTTTAAGCAGCAGGCGCGTACAAGCGAATAAGGACATGCCGATAACCATTAGCCCTTCAAAAAATAAAAAATAAGAATTAAGGCTATCCAGGTTCTGGATAAAGACAAGGTTCAGGATGCCGAATATTATACCGCCGATACCAATATAAATGCCAATATTTCTTTTGATAAAAACATCAATTATTTTATTGAAATACAGGCAAAGCATACCATATTCAATTAAACAGTAAATAGCGTACAAAGCCATATTGCTACCAAGTTTTATTGATAAATAGAATCCTATACTTTCATTTATTAAAGCGCTGCATACCAAAACACTTAATATCCTGGAAGCAATATCTAATTTTTTAAAACGGTAAATGCCAAAAAACGAGGCGTATGCCAATGAAACAAAATAAGTATAGTACGCTAAATTGTAGTTCATACACTTAATGAGAATAGCAAAATAAAATCCACTAAAATTACTTATTCTTTCTGTTTTTCAACATGAAACAATTTTTGTCACCGAAATCATTTGGGTTTCATTTTGAAGAAACATCAATATGCTGCAAAGTAATGATAGTCGGAAATGAATATGCTTATATGGCGGACTTTATTTTGTCAAGCTCACTTATTGCAATAAATTATTTCCTGCAGCCCCTGTAGGACAAGTATATGGGCATGGGCATCCATGGTCCAATACATTGCCTCCGTAATAGATGTAATTGCCGTTTACGTCATATGCGGCAATAACTATGGTCATTGCTCCGCTCTGGTATCCCGCATATACGCCCATATTGCCGGCATTTATATAAGCCATAGTATGCGCAAACATGAGCTTAACACTTGTTACTGCCGGGTTTGCAAGATATGCCCTGAGCGAATCTGCATTATAAGAAAATGAGGTTACATCAGAATCATTTTCGCCGGAGTTAATACTGGTAAGGTAACTGCTGATCATTATGTTGGCAGTGCCGGGAGCAATAAAAGAAGAGTACACCGTAGTGGTTGTGTCGGTGAAGCGGCTCACATTGTGTGGATTTGTAGCGGCTTTCTGATTATTGGTTGTAGTTGTAGTGGAAACCGGGGTTACTACTGAATTGTCTTTGTCTTTGTTGCAAGCTACGATTGCGGCGCCTAAGCATAAGGCGATAACCAGTTTGTTTTTCATAATTGTTTGTTTTTTTTAAGTTTTTTTTAGAATGAGCCGGAAAAGTAGTGTGTTCCTTTTTCACGTGGTATGTCTGAAAAGCTCCTATTTTTCGTTCAAAAAGCTGAAAAGCTCCAGCTTTTTGAACGAAAAGCTCCCCGATAGCGTCAGAAAAGCTGATAAGAGGGAGCTTTTAACACGTCATTTTTTATTTATTTTATTTAAATATGTTAAATTTTCAGCCTTTTAATAGTGATTATTGATAGCTGATGATCCTGGTATGTTGGCGGTAAATTTATGTAGTGAAAGCACAATAGATTTGAATAACGGTTGCAGATTACCAGTTTTATAAGCCGGAGTTCCGTCTGAATGTTCCAGCGCCAGGGAGCGGCCGCATTTGTGATCTGTGAGCAGGAAAGGATAAAACCTGAATGATTAATTGCAGAACAGATACTGCCGTTATTCAGCACATGTATTTCACTTCATACAGCATATGACATGCCTGTGCATGATTAAATAGCTGCAAAGACAATCTTGGGAAATACTAAAGAAATAATTGAAGCAATAAGAAATAACCAGGAAGAAAGAATTACCTGAAAAATACGTTGTGAGAAAATCCTTTGCATTAATAGGACACCTCGGTTACCAGAACCTTACGTATTTCTTCAAGAATGGCTTCAGACAAGGGTTTTCGGAAGAACATGCGTACAACAGGGTAGGTATGTATCCGGGCGAAATCTTCTTCTGAATTGGTAGCGGAGATCATGATTATGGTGCAGCGTTTTTGTAGGTTCTGAGGTAGTTTCAGGTAGTTATCCAAGAAATCAAAACCATCCATTACGGGCATATTTACATCAAGAAATATAACCGGCGGAAAGCTGGCGGGAGCAGATTCCAGGGACCGTAAATAAACCAATGCCTCTGATACAGAAGGATACATACTCACTTCTTCGGCAAACGAATATTTTCTGACAATTTCTGTGGTTATGTAACGATCCATAGCGTTATCATCTACAACCATTACCTTTTTGTACAAAAATGTTTTCTCCATCGGATGCGATTTTACATGTTGAGCATATTTGGTTATGGCTGCTTTTTCCATTGTTACGGTAATTTACTTAAATATAGTTATCTATTTTGACTCATGGTACGTCCGAAAAGCTCCTATTTTTCGTCCGAAAAGCTCCCGGAGGGGAGCTTTTCGGACAGGTCCGCAACGACTTTAACCTTTTTTTAACAAAAATTAAAAATGCCTCCGAAACAGGGTTTAGCACATAGCTGTTTCTTGCCTGAATCGGCTACCAGAGCCATTTACAGCCGACTCAAGTCTAATAAATCCGGGGAGTTTGCGGGTGAAACGCATGTGTTTAAATTATTAAGCGATTATATGCAGGATTACCTGATTAGTGTAACATCGCCTTTTTTTCTCCGGGTTTCTCCGGTATTGTCTGTGTATTCCAGTTCCCAGTAGTAGGCGCCGGTATCTTGCTTTACACCTCTGTAATCGCCATTCCAACCTTTATCATTTGGGCCGCCATTATATACCATATTCCCTTTCCTGTTAAATACTTTGAAGTTCCTAAGCGTGCTGTTCAGTACCGGGATAGGTTGCAGCACATCATTCTTCCCATCATCATTGGGCGTAAAAGCGCCGGGAACAAAAATGTCGGAATGATCCAGCACATTTACTGTTACGGTTTCATTTTCTTCACAATTGTTACTGGTTACTGTATGCAATATGTAGTTGAATTGCCCGGCAACCGGGAAGTAGCCAATTGGGTCGGGGATGTATGGATCAGAAAGGTACGTAGCTGGCGACCATAAATAATAAGAACTTCCTGACGCGCTGAACTGTAAACTATCTCCAGCCATTATAGATATGCTTTGGAAAGAAGATGAATTGCCGCTTTTCGGTGAACATGGTGTAACCACAAACTGGAATTCCCGGCGGATGGTATTTATCAGGGCGCCGCTGCGCCATTCATTACAGTAAACATTTACAAGGTATCTTCCCGCAATATCCGGCGTCCCGGTTATCAAGCCTGTAACAGGGTCTATCTGGATAGTGGGATTTCCGTCAATAGGAGACTGTGAAGAAAATTCCGGGGAAATGTAAGAAACAGAATCGTAGGGTGGGGGTAATGGAACGGGCTTTACATTTGCTTCCGAGCCTCCGGTATAAGCCGGTGAAAATCCATAACTAAGAGAATCGCCATCGGCGTCATTTGCAGAATGATCATAGTACAAAGGATTATCCGAACATATGATCTGGGGTGGGTAATTCTTAAATACCGCGCTGTTATTCACAATTGGCGATGCTGGGATACTGCAAAAATAAGTACACCCTTCATCTCCCGGATCCGATACATTCACTATGCTTGCGTTCCGGCAGCATCTTTGATAAGAGACCAGATAGCCGGATGAATTTGGAGCAAGATAGTAGATTTTGGTAAAAGTCTTTTTAAGAAGGCAGGTCGGCGGTATATTGCTTACGCAGGTGATGCTTAAATTTGGCGCCACAGTAACAGATAGGCTAAAGGGAATGCCACAACAAACTCCATTATCGCCGGTATCCATTTCCACTATATTCCCCATGCCATCATACACGCCAAGCCATGCAGGGTTATCCTGGGCTATTGCTCCCGGTTGCCCGTTAAGGCAGTCTTCGTATATGCTCAGGCTCACCTGGTATTTGTGCATGGTTTTTGCGGAGATGGTAGTATCGCCGAGATAGGTATAGGTAAACTCCCCGCCAACAATATGTGTGGCAAAAGCGTTGTAAA
>Ga0206825_1044_pt1 | contig 29276 bp, 27 predicted proteins | sample Alteio_BWOrgCont_79_FD_152875 | JGI IMG/M metagenome (GOLD analysis project Ga0206825, IMG submission 152875) | Enriched cells from forest soil in Barre Woods Harvard Forest LTER site, Petersham, Massachusetts, United States -... | ecosystem: Environmental > Terrestrial > Soil > Temperate forest >...
GGGCGGTGGAATTGATCAAGGCGACGCCCCTCAATTTTTGGACATGCTTGATTTCATTGGTTTGTTCCTTGCCTTTTTGGCTGGTGAGCTGGCTTTGGTCACGCAGCCTGTATGCGTCATTGCCGGACCAGGACCAGTCGGGTTGTTTCATTGTCACGGCGGCGGCTCGTGGTCATGCCGTATTCGTCGGCACGCATATTGAGATTGAGCGCAACGGTTGTAGTCTGCTGGTAAATCAACAGCTCATAACCTTCTGGCAGTTTGAAGACCTGTGGCGAAACTTCGCGCCGCGCAGCCATCATATTTTTCGCTGCGGTTATAACCGGATTGGCCCAGTAATCGCCGTCGGGATCAAGTCCCCGTGGCTGGCGGATTTCACCTATCTTGCCATTAAGCCATTCGAGTTTATTGCAAAACTCGCCAACGCGATGCTGGGAAAATGCGCAGCACAAAAACATGAAACACGAATCAGTCCGTCATCACCGGGATATCTTGATGCCCGATAATATTATTGATCAGATTGAGTGTTTTTTGGGAATGATGAGTCCAAAATCAAAAGATTCCCTGATTTTATCATGACAACGCAGTTTAACATTCCCAGGCCTTCTGAGATCAGCCAATTACTCCGGGGAGAAATCGGGGTCATTTCCGATTGGAGTCAACGTTGGTCGGCAGGCCGGTTTATTTTGCAATTAATGGTGATTATTTTGGGCTCGGGACTCTATGGGGCAGCGATGGGTGCATGGCGCGCGCCGGAACAATCACTTTTTGTAGCGATAAAATTCCCATTAATCATCCTGCTTATTACCGCCGGTAATGCCCTGATCAATGGATTGCTGGCGCCCTTGCTGGGGCTGAACATCCGATTTTATCAGTCATTTTCGGCGATACTGATGAGCTTTACAGTGACATCGGCAATTTTGGGCGCGTTTAGCCCGGTTGTGGCGTTTCTCATTTGGAACGCACCCGCTATGACTTCCAGTATTTCTTCCCAATCAACCTACTGTTTCATTCTGTTGGCTCATGTAGCAGTCATCGCGCTGGCTGGCATAACGGGCAATGCACGCCTATTACAATTGCTCATTCGATTGAGTCCCAATCCGGCGATCGCCTTGCGCATATTAGGCGCATGGTTGACGGGAAATTTATTTCTGGGAACGCAACTGACCTGGATTTTGCGGCCATTTATTGGCTCTCCCATATTGCCAGTTGAATTTTTACGGGCCAACGCTTTTCACGGCAACTTTTACGAAACCATTTTTCGCACTTTCCAGGAAATTTTAACCCATTAAACCTTGAACCAAACCATCTATGAACGAGCAAAACCCAATCCCTCCGGTCATTCCACAGGCAAGTACACCGCCCACGCCCGGCGAAAAGCAAACTCCCGGCGATGATCCTGCGGAACGCGTGCCGATTCCTCACGGCTTTGCGGCTATCGAAGCATTATTGCGTCAGCCACTCCGGCTTTTTTTCCAATTGCGCCAGCCGGGCGCCGGGAAATTAATCCTGCAAATGCTTTTGATTGCTTTGGGTTGCAGCCTGATTTACGGCGTTGTGGTCGGAACCTTTTCCGGCGGCACTCAGCTCTGGGCTGCGCCGGTTAAAATCGCCGGCGGATTAATGATTTCCGCCGCGATTTGTTTGCCGAGCCTTTATATCTTCACTTGTTTAAGCGGTTCGCGTGCGCGTCTCATTGAGGTCTTCGGCCTGTTGGCCGGTTTACTGATGCTGATGACCATTCTGCTTGTCGGTTTTGCCCCGGTAGCGTGGATCTTCTCCCAATCCACAGAATCTGTCATCTGGATGGGTTGCCTCCACCTGGTCTTTTGGTGCGTTGCCACGCTTTTCGGCGTCCGTTTTCTGAAGCACGGTTTCGCCCATACGGAAGCCAAATCGCAAGCGGGTGTGAATGTTTGGATTATCATTTTTTTATTGGTGGCGGTGCAAATGACCACAGCCTTGCGCCCCATTATCGGTACGTCTGATACCTTCCTGCCCGCCACAAAGGAATTTTTTCTGGAACATTGGGCCGATTGCGTAAAAGACGCGGGGAGCGGTTCCAAACCAAATCCATCTAACTAAGTAGCCTGATAAACTTAAACCACCAACCACAGGAGCATTATGAACTACACCAAATGGCTCTCCCACTTCGCCCACAATAAACAAAACCGGCAGGAACCCGATTGGTCCGCGCCAACCAAGGTCCCGCCCGCGGTGCTGGCGCCGCTGCTGCGCTCAGTTGAACAGTTCCGGCTCGGGGACGGTGGCGGCCCGGCCTCTTTAATTGCCTTTGACCGCGAAAATTTTCGCAGTCGCACTGACGAGATGCGAAAAATTGTGGATTTATGGTTTGCTGAGGAAGCGGAACACGCGCGGCTGCTGGGCTGCGCCCTTCGGCGTCTTGGTGGACGGATCATCACCTCGCATTGGAGTTTTACGGCCTTTTGCCTCTGTCGGCGATTGCTAGGTGTGCAGTTTGAATTGCAGGTGCTCACTCTAACTGAGCTGGTCAGCACTGGGTATTACCGCATGCTGCGAAAATATTCTCCGGACGGCCCGCTCACGGCGATGTGCGAACTCATTTTGCGCGATGAAGCCGGGCACGTGGCTTTCCAAAAAGACCGCTTGATGGACAAAGGCTGTCCGCGGGCCGGCTGGCGTGGATTGTTGTGGCGCCTGCAATTTTTAATATGCGGTTACGCGGCTGGAACGATGCTGTGGATGAATCATGCGCCAGGAATAAAAGCCATCGGCGGCACCACCTCCGAATTTTATTCAGAGATTACCAGGCAAATGACCCGCTTCATCGCTTCATTAAGCAGGCCAGTGAAATATTCAAGTGTCCCAGCCTTATGGGCGAAACCGTCCGAAATGCGAATGGCCAAGTGACATAATCACATGAAGACAGGAATGAAACGAATTCTCGCTGGACTGTCTGCTGTGACAGTTGCAGCGCTCATCTGGCTACCATGCCTGCACTTCATTTTTGCAAAACCCGTTTCTGATTTCAGTCGGGAACAGGGGCTTTCACCCGTGGCAGGCCAACTGGCTGCCTGGCATCTGCAGCTCTGGACTGACCCCACTTTACGTGAAACGGAGCTCAACAAGATGTGGGTGAGCAATGCGGAATGGGACTTTATGGGACGTAGTTATCTGGTGTGGTCGTTCGCAAACATGGCGCTGCGCGATCCGGCGTCCAGGCCGCTTTACCTGCGGACAATGGATCAAATCATTGATGAAACTCTGCGGCTTGAAAAACAGGAGGGGATGTATTTCTTTCTGATGCCTTATGCCAAAGAAAGGCCTTATATCATGCAACCGCCACATAGCCTCTTTCTCGATGGTGAAATTGCCTTGATGCTGGCCTCGCGACGGATGGTTGAAGAAAAACCGGAGTACAAATCCCTATTAACCGAACGAGTGAACGCCATTGTCACGCGCTTCCAGAAAAGTCCGCAAATGTTGTTTGAAAGTTATCCGGATGAATGCTGGATGTTCGATCATTGTATCGCATTGGATGCCATAAAAATGACCGACTATCTGGATGGCACCGATCATTCGGAGTTGATCCACGACTGGATTGCTATGGCGAAACAGAGACTGGTTGACCCTAAATCGGGACTGCTGGTTTCCAGTTTCACAACTCGTGGCGCGCCGCTGGCTGGTCCGCAAGGCTCGAGCATTTGGATGGTGGCGCATAGCTTGCAATTGCTGGATGAAAATTTTGCCCGTGACCAATACCAGCGTGCCCGGAAGGAGCTTGGCACTATCACGCTAGGATTTGGCTACGCGCATGAATGGCCGGAATCCTGGAAAGGCGAGGCCAACATTGATTCCGGCCCGATTATCCCGGTGTTTGATATTAGCGCCGGATCGAGTGGCATGGCCTTTATCGGCGCTAGTTCGTTCAAGGACGACAAGTTTCTCGCATCGCTCGCGGCGACGCTGGACTTTGCCGGGTTCCCCTCGCAAACGGGCGGGCGGTTGAAATACTGCGCGAGCAATCAAGTCGGCGATGCGGCTTTACTTTATGCCGCCACACTCGGGCCGCTTTGGGAAAAAGTGAAAAAGGGAACTAAACCATGAAAATATATACCGGAAAAAGACTCGTCATTTTCCAGCGGGCCGAATTTTTGTCGGCCAAAGATATGATTCAGCGCGCCGCCGCTATCAGTGGATTGTTTTTGTTGGTGCATCTTGCCGGCTTTCGGGAATTTACTGGCATATTGAACGGAACGATTGGCTCGCTCACCTTGGGCTGGGGCCTTTCAACATTTTTGGCGGTCATTTATATACTGCTCTATCTGGCATTCGTTATCCTGGTCCCCGTGCTGGTTTTGGCCGCCGCAATTTTGATGGTTTGGCAACGACTCCATCAAAAATTATTCTGATATTCGGCGGTTTGCGCGGCATTCCGCTTTGGTGGCGGCTGATCGATTGTTCCTTCGGAATTTTCGGAACGATTCCGCTTTGGCTTTGTCGTAAATGGACACGCGAACTGGAACCGACGAACGTTTTAAAAATCTAGACAAATTCCTCCTCCGGGCGCGTCATTAAGATAAATGCGACGCGGAACCGAAATCGAGCGGCTCTACGATGACCATGCGTCCTCGCTTTTTGCCTTTCTCCTGAATTTCACGCGCAATGAAAGTGACACGCGCGATTTGCTTCAGGAAATCTTCGTTAAAATCGCTCGCGAACCGCAACTGCTCGAAAACCTCCGGGAAGAGCGCGCTTTTTTAATCCGGCTCGCCCACAACTCGGCGATTGATTTAATCCGTCGCCGTGATACGCGTGACCGCACAAAGCAAAATTTCGCGGCAGAGCGCATTTCCGCCTTTGCCCCCGCGAATGACCCGGATGTGGCATTTTTCCGCAATGAGCTTTCTATGGCGCTAGGGGAATTGCCCGAGGAACAACGCTCTGTCGTCCATTTAAAGCTCTGGGAAGGATGGACTTTCGACGCCATTGCCGAGGCCCTTGAAATCTCACCAAACACCGCTGCCAGCCGCTATCGGTATGGTTTAGACAAATTACGCGAGCGGCTGCGTCCAGTATACAGAGAGATAACCAATGCAGAATGATGAAACAGAAAAGTTCGAGCGGCTTTTGAAACGCCAGCAGTTGCGGCAAGTTCCTGCTGATTGGCGTGAAGAAGTTCTCTCAGCGGCGAAAGAAGCGCAGAGTGCCCGCCGTTCACCCGTCAAAAATCGCTCTTTCCTCTCGGCCCTGAACGACCGTGTCACGTCCTTGCTTTGGCCGCATCCTGTGGCCTGGGCCGGGCTGGCGGCCGTTTGGATTTTTATTTTTGCGCTGAATTTCTCGATTCGGGATAAGGCGCCGGCTATGGCTGAAAAAACTCCTCCGCCATCGCCAACGGTCGTCGCCGAACTGCGGCAGCAGCAGCGCCTCTATGCGGAACTGTTGGGTGCGAACGACTCAGTTGATGCCGACCGCCCAAAGATCTTTGTGCCCCGGCCGCATAGTGAACGTGTAGATATTCTAACCGTATAGCAACTCTAATAGGCGGCTCTTGCTCAAAGCCGGCTAATGCCGCAACTGCAAAAAATTATGAAAGAAGAATCTAAAAATATTCGGAAGAAATTTATCGAAGAACACCGCGGCTATTTGCTCTTGTTCGTTGGTTTCACAGTCATTGCCTTCTGCATCATGTTTATTAATGGAATGACGTCTTCTATCCCGCATCCAATGGGGAGGATGTTTATTTTCGGATTGCTTTATGCCATTTGCTGGGCGCTGGCCATTGTTCTGTTGATTGCTTTTTTTCGCTGGGTTGCGTGCTGGCGCAATTTCAAGCGGTTCCTTTTTGGTTGCGCCTGTTTTGCGACGTTGGTCGCGCTCTTTTACGCGGAAGAAGACTGGCGGGGAAAACACGATTGGAATGCTTATAAACGTGAATGGGAGGCAAAAGGCCAAAAATTTGACTGGGACGCTTACGTTCCCGCGCCCGTGCCGGATGATCAAAATTTTGCGATGTCGCCGGTTTGGATTGCGAGGGTCAAATACAATATGAACGATCCGGAAAAGCTAAAGACCTGGTATGGCGATAGGGCCGACAGCGATGACGTCTCGAAATTTTTTGCGCTTTGTCCTGTCACCGACTCAGCCCTTGCGGGAACAAATTGGGCATCCCACATGATGCCCACCACGCCCGATTTGCCCGTGCGCTGGACGGCTGCCCGCAGGTTGGATTTGAAGCCATGGCAGTCCTATTACCGAAATGTAGAAGAAACAAATTCGAGTGCGGAGATTAGCATTTTCCCGCAACCCCAATCTCCAGCCGCCGATGTGTTGCTGGCCTTGAGCAAGTTCGATTCGACTATTGAACAATTACGAAAAGACAGCCTATTGCCATACTCGAGGTTTCCGGTGCAATACGATATAGACGATCCGGGTGCAATTTTGCTTCCCCATCTGGCTGGCTTGAAAAATTTCGCTCAGGTGCTGGAATTGCGCGCCATCGCCGAATTGCAAATCGGGCAAACGGATAAAGCCTTTGACGATATAAAATTGATGCTGCGCCTTTCCGATTCCATCCGGCCTGAACCGTTCATTATTACGCATTTGGTGCGGATGGCCGTGCTGCAAATGACGATTCAATGCATCTATGAAGGCTTGTCGGAACACAAATGGTCGGATGCGCAGCTTGCCGAATTGGATTCAGAGCTGTCCAAAATCAATTATCCCGCCGACTATAAATTTTCTGTCCATAGCGAAACCGCGGGGCACGCCAAAATTTTCGAATGGATTGAACAAAAGCGCAGCCGTGGCGGAGAATTGCTGGCGCTGATCAATTCAGGAAATAGCCAGATGCCGGATTCGACTGTTCGTCTTCTGGAGACCGCCTTTCACCTGATGCCGGCAGGCTGGTTTTATCAGGGGAATATGCAGATGGCGCAGTCGGACCGGGCCTGGAGTTCTGTACCCGCAGGAGACGCGCAACCTGTGATTTCGCCGCAGGCGGTATTGCAGGCGAGCAACACGACGGCGGCTGTATTTGGCCGCTCGACACCGGTTAATTTCCTGGGGCGATTGCTGGCTCCTGAACTCAGTGCCTACGCAAAAAAAACCGCCTTTGCGCAGGAATGTGTAGATCTGACACGCACGGCCATCGCGCTGGAACGTTACTATCTCGCGACCGGCCAATATCCTGCAACCCTCGATGCACTGGCGCCGAAATATCTGCAGGAAGTTCCTGCCGATATTATCAACGGCGAGCCGCTGCAATATCGCACCACGCCAGACGGACGGTTCGTTCTCTATTCCGTCGGCTGGAATGCGCAGGACGACGGGGGAGTCGCGATCTCAACCAGACCCTTAATGGGAACAGGTATCAACGTTGACGAGGGCGACTGGGTTTGGCAGTACCCGAAAAAATAGAGCTTTGATGGAAATACTCTAAATCACCTCGCACCGAAGACGCTGTCAAAGATAACTTCCTTGGTTTTCCAGATCAGCGCCATGGTGACGGCCAGCGGCGAAAGGCCCAGGAAAAGCAAAGCGGCGATTTCCCCGCGCAACACCCAGGGCAGAAGTTCCTGGCTTATCTTCGAGAAATCAATCAATTGGGGGAGAACCGACGCGAGGATCACCAAAAACAGCCAAACCACCAGCAGCCATCGGTTCAATGCGGAGAATTGGTTGATATCGTGGCGCAGGGTTTCGTCCGGCAGCATGGCGCCAAGCCGTTGGAGCACAATATTCAAGTTGAACAGAAAAAATACGGCTGAAAGGACCAGGACATTGATGGCGGTATGGAAATAGCCCTGCCCGGGCATGCGATTGAACCAAAAGAGAAATGGGCAAAGGCCCAGGTTGACGAGGCCCAGGAGTTTCGCGCGGTCGAGGGCGTTGCGCCAGGGACGTTCCTGTTTTTGAAAGCTGCTCATTTGCCAGAGGCCGAAAAGCAACAGCGCGTTCGCGATGATGGCCGGCGCAACTTCGTAGGGCTGAAGGAAATCCATGCGCACGGTTTCCGCGCAAATGATGAGCGCCGCGGGCAATCCCCAAAAAAGCGCGGACAAACCGCGCGCAAGTCTTCCCAGCGAGCGGAGCAGTTCGGGGTTGGGCGTAGGGTTTTCCATTAACGCGAACGGACAGCATAGAAGATATTGGGCCGGGTTTGCAATGTACGATTTCGGGTGGCTGGGTAACGCAAAGGCGCAAAGGGAAACTGAAACCGCATTCTGAAATTTTTGCCACAGAGCCACAGAGGCCACAGAGGCACCGACCCGTACGCCGCCGCGCAAGGTAGGGCGACGTGACACACGCGTGTGCTCCGTGCACGCCGCCTCGGAAAGGTAGGGCGAGCGTACTCGCGAGCCGTTCTGCAAGGCGGGATGCTCTCTGCCCAACGTTCGCGTCAATTGGCGTTAATTCGCGTAAAACCGTTTTCATTTTTAATTAATAAAGTGCGCCCATTTTAGCAGGGAAACGCTAAAATATAAGTTCGCCACTACCCCTATCCGCTGGGAAAGGGCAATCCGCGCTTGTCGCTAATGTTCACTTGTTGCAAACTCTTCGTAATGCCAAACGACGTTACGTTTGAATCATTTGAACAGGAATTAAACCGTCTCGTTGAATCTTTTGGCAAACGCCTTACAGAGCTTAAAAAACCCGGCTATGCCGAGGCCCAGTTGCGCGATGATTTTCTAAATCCGATGTTCCGTGCGCTCGGCTGGGACATGGAAAATCGCGCTGGCCTCATCCAGAAGGAGCGCGAAGTTGAGATTGAAAGCGCCACCCGGATTGGCGGCGGACGCAAACGCGCTGATTATCTTTTCCGAACGGATAAACGCGATCGTTTCGTCTGCGAGGCCAAGAAACCTGCGGAACAATTGCATGGCAGATACGCTTTCCAGGCCAAACGCTACGCTTGGAACAAAGGCGTGCCGGTGGCCGTCCTGACTGATTTCGAGGAGTTGAAAATATTTATCGTCGGAGGCAAGCCTGACATTAGCGAACCGCAGGTCGGCGAATGGAAAAGCTGGCGCTTCCACCAATACCCGCTCATTGCGCGCGAGCTTTGGGATTTGCTGGCGCGTGATAAAATTGCCGCCGGCAGCATTGATCAGGCGCTGGATGCGTTGCCCAGAAAATCTACTGGCACGGGTAAAGCACGCCAGCAATGGCTCATCAAACCTGACCGCACTCGCGCGTTGGACACTGATTTTCTGGAATTTCTCGATGAGACACGCCGCGATCTGGCTTCTGATATTTATAGTAATAACGATCACGGCGAACTGCTCGAAGGCAACAAACTCACCGAAGCCGTTCAACGCATTATTGACCGAATTCTCTTCCTTCGCATTTGTGAAGACCGTGACATTGACACTGGCGAACGCCTGCAATCCATCGTCAAGCGATGGCGCAAAAACACTGGCGACGACCTGCTGGCCGATGAAAGTGACATTGCCCTGCTGCCGCCCTTGCAGGACAATATCAAGTGTGGCAACTCCCTCATTGCCTCCGATTTCTCGATGATACCCGAAGATCTCGTGCGCGTTCACGCTTTCGACTGGCCCGTGCAATTCGCGTCCATTATGAAAGGCGGCGGTTTCGACGCCGTCATTGGCAATCCACCTTACATCCGCATCCAGACGATGCAGGAAAGCGATGCTGAATCTGTTGAATACCTAAACCAAAACTACTTAGCAGCGAAAACGGGTAACTACGATATTTACGTTTGCTTCGTTGAACGCGGATTGAGGCTAATAAACAAAGAAGGAACACTTGGCTTCATTCTCCCGCATAAATTTTTTAATGCCCAATACGGTGAAGGTTTGCGTGAAGTAATTTCAAAAGGAAAACATCTCCGTCGCATTGTCCATTTTGGTCACCAGCAAGTTTTTGAAGGCGCAACAACCTACACCTGCTTGATGTTTCTGAATAAATCTCCGCTGCTTTCTTTTGATTTTGGTTCTGTTGGCAGTTTATCTGAATGGCATAAAACATTTATCAGCCAAGAACGCGAGATCACGGCTTCTGACGCCACTGCATCCGAATGGAATTTCAACGCCGGTGCAGATGCAGGACTGATTGATCATTTGTTTGCCATGCCAGTTAAGTTAGGTGATGTCGCACATTTATTTGTTGGCCTTCAAACGGACGCCGATGATGTATTCATTGTTGAACAGGTCAGCAAATCTGCAAACGAGTTAGTTTGTTTTTCAAAAGCTACGGAAAAAGAACATGTCTTTGAACGTGAACATCTTAAACTGCTGCTGAAGGGTTCGTTGAATGTTCGGCGTTACGAATTGGATTCCGTAACAAAACGGCTTATTTTTCCTTACGAGATGGTTGGCGATTCGTCCGTGGTGATATCGGAGAAGGATTATAAGAAGCGTTTTCCAAAAACGTGGTGTTATCTTGAAGCGAATAAGGGTCGGTTATCAAAACGAAACAAAGGGAAACAGCCAGATGGTTGGTACGGCTATGTTTACAAGAAGAACCACACTCGATTCGGCACACCGAAAATTATTGTTCCCTCGCTTGGCATGGGCAGTTGCTTTGCTTTGGATTCAGAAGGTGATTATTTTTTCGTTGGCAGCGGTGCCGGCGGGGGCGGTGGTTACGGCATTGTACCAATAAACCAAGAAATTGGAGATATTCGTTTCCTGCTCGGTCTTTTAAACTCACGTCTCCTAAGCTTTCTAATTCGGAAAGTATCAACACCATTTCGTGGCGGTTATATTGCTTTGAACCGGCAATACATTGAGCGTCTTCCCATTCAGCTTCTAAACCTTAAAAAGGCCACCGACAAATCCCGGCACGACAAGCTGGTGTTGCTGGTGGACAAAATGCTGGGTTTGATGCCCAATCTACGCGCGGCCACTTCTGACTCGGAAAAAGTCGTGCTGCACAACGCCGTGACTGCTACTGACCAGCAAATTGACGCGCTGGTCTATGAACTTTACGGTTTGACGGCGGGAGAAATCAAACTGGTGGAGGGCCAATAATTTGTAGGAGCTGACATGAGAAGTCTCAAATTAAAACAGACAAAGAAAAGTTTGAGTCTCGTTACCTCGACTCCTACAAAAAGAACCACGCCACGCCGGGAATTTCGCGCGTGGCGGGCATCATTGCCCACCGCGCTGGAACGTGACACATTGCTCACGCCGGAATGGGTGGCCGAAAGCGTGGTGCAGGAAGTGGAACGGTTTCTCAAAGCCGATCTGCCCGCCAGCTTCGCCGTACGGTTGGCGGCCAAGGCGCATTATCTTTACCCGCGCTACCGGCATTTCCACAAAGGCCTGAACCGCCCCGGCAATCGCGGGAGGGAAAACCTGCTGATGTTCATGCGCCACTGGATAGCGGGCTGGCTCAAGCGGCAACGCAATCCGCTCTACAAAAAGCTCCCGTCGTCTTTCGGCATGGGCCAACGCCTGCCGTAGAAGGAGCCGTTAGGTAACTGCGCAAGCCGCAACCCTCTGCCTGGCACAGGTCACTCGCTACTGGGCTACTTTGAATTTCGGTATGGCTCCGGCTCTTGTTAGGCGGCAATATAATGAACAAGCAATTTTGTAACAAAGATGGCCAAGAATCCGTTGAGAGCTATTCCAATATATAGACAAAAAAATAAACAACTTGCCCAAAACCTCGATAAAGGTGTGATCCTGGGATCAGGTTTTGGATGCAAAGCTCCTCGTTTCATCAGTGCCCGCACTCCCCAAAACCCAACAACTCCCAGCACTGTTCCGACGGCTAATCCACTTAAGACGCCGCCCGCACCTGCCGCTCTGCCTGCAAGTATCCCACATAATATCGGTGTGGTGAAGGATAGCGCACTAAACAAATCCGTCAGTGTCATAGAGGATGCACTACCTGAATGGAATCGCCCTTGCGCTGCTTCTTCGGTTTGATCATGCGCAAACTTAACGCAGCCGAACAGGAAACGGAAACCCAAATTCAAAGTAGCCCACTACCGAAAAAAAGGGTAGTGGCGAACTTATTTTATTTCCCCTTCCATGCTAAATTGTGACCCGATTGCGCGAATTCTCGTGAATTCGATCTGCAATCATTGCTCTTTGTCATATCAGGGCCAAAGCATGGCACCTGTGGCAGCGCGGTTGGCTGCAAGGACATTAGCCGGGAACAACATCCCCGGTCAGCGCATTCTTGTGCCCGCACTCCGAGAAGTTGGCGCATTTTAGATTCGTTCGCTCTGGACGCGAACGGCCTCGCGGTTAGCGCCGGAGGTTTGGGGCGTGTACCCGGGGTATGGCACGTCGCCCCACCAAAATGGCACATTCGGAGCATATGCGTAGTCCCGAAAGTTTTCGGGGCAACGCCGGGCTGATAGATGAAACTCCGTTGGAGTTTTCAGTTTGCGCCTGTAAACAAGATGGAAAGGAGAAGTTAAATAACGGCTTGAACGGATTTGTGATGTGCGGCAAGCTCACGGGAAAGTGGAGCAGGCAACCGTCCATTTTAAAGGACTGGAAACACGCAATTTAAATTCAGGACATGCGGTACAATACGACCAATTTTGAGAAGCGAGGGCGAGTATTTTGGTACACAAGTCTCCTGTTTTTTCTATTCCTTTACCCGTTATACGGCCAGCAGTCCGGCGGACGGGATAGCGCGCCGCCGGCGCCGAATAAGGCATGGTCGCCGCCAGCGTTGGGGCAATATGAGCGGGAACTGTCGCAGATGGGACAGGATAATTCCAACGGGGTGCCGGTGGATTCGGAAAAAACTTACGATTTGCCGGAGCTAATCGATATCGCAGAAAGCAGCCATCCGGAAACGCGGGTGGCGTGGGAACAGGCGCGCGCGGAAGCGAGGGCGGTGGGGTTAAGCAAGAGCGCGTATTATCCCTACCTGGCGGCGCTGGCGAGCGAGGATTTTGCGCACCAATTGTCCGCATTGACCACGGTTTTTCCCGGCAATGGGATTGAGGAGAACGCAGGGTTTGAGCTGAATTGGCTGCTGCTTGATTTTGGCGGACGAAGTGCGGCGCTGGCCGAGGCGCGGCAGCAATTGATGCAGGCGAACGTGAACTTCAATGCGACTCACCAAAAGGTTGTTTTTTCCGTGACGGAAAGTTTTTACGGTTACAGCACGTCGCGGCAGCAGGTGGAAGCGGCGCAAAGCACATTTGAGGCGGCCCAAACCGTGGCCGATGCCGCGAAGGCGCGGTTTGATAACGGCCTGGGGACGACCCAGGACGTGTTGCAGGCGGAACAGGGATTGGCGCAGGCGGATTACGACCTTGAGGCGGCCAAAGGCGCGCTGGATGATTCGCAGGTGACGCTGGTGGACGCGTTGGGCATTTTTCCCACGACGCAGATTCACGTCGCTAAAATTCCTGAAAGGGCGGTCCAAAACGACCTGGATGAGCCGATGGATGATTTGATTGAGCGCGCGCTTTCTCAGCGCCCGGACCTGGTAGGCAAACTGGCCAGTCTCAAAGCCAGCCAGGCGGCAGTGCGCAAGGCCCGAGCGGCATACTATCCCCACCTTTCCCTGGATGCCAGCGCGGGCTGGTCGAAGCTGGATGTCAATGCCTACAACTCGCCTTACACGGGGAACAGCAAACCCGTCTATGGCGCCGGGCTGGCGATAGAATTGCCGATTTTTGACGGTTTCGCGCGGCGAAATAATCTTCGCATTGCCGAATCGGAACTGAAAGCAGCGGAGAGCGACCTGGCTGACAGCCGCGACACGGCCGTGGAAGAAGTGATGAAAGCGTATATTGATTTTGAAACGGCGATGCGAAAACAGGACGCGGCGGATGTCCTGCTTTCCGCCGCACAAACGGCCTTTGACGCTTCGCTGGCAGCATATAAAAATGGGTTGGGCACCTATGTGGATGTGGAAGTGGCCCAGCGCAACCTTGCGACTGCACGGACAACGCTGGTGGATTCACGTTCGGCCATTTACACCAGTAAAACCACCCTGGCATTGACCGTTGGCGATTTGGCGAGGCCGGTATTACCAGCTACAACCACTAATAATTAATGCAATCCGCGAAATTTAAATTTGTTTGTTTGTTCTTCGGGCTGGCGCTGATGTTGACCGGCTGCGGGGCCGACGATCATTCACCGACGGTTGATATTCTGGGCTCATATTTTCCGGCCTGGATCATTTGTATTGTGCTGGGGTTGGCGCTGACTTTGATCACACGCCAAATTCTTGTCGGGTTTAAGCTCAATACGCACCTGCATCCCGCACCGTTGGTCTATATTTGCATGCTGGTCTTTTTTACACTGACTCTTTGGTTGTTGTTTTTCCAAAACTAAAGCTATGGCTGACCCAACTCCTCCCAATACACAAACGATTCCGCCTGCGCCTGATCGGGCCGGAGGCCCGACACTACAACCTGATCCAGCAAAACCTCCCCAGGATGGCGAAGAATGGCGCAAAATAGCAGGGCGAATCATCAGCATCGTCGTGATTTTGGTGGCGTGCGTGCTGGTGCTTTTGGTTTGGGACATTATTGAACATCACCCGCGCACGGATGATGCAATCGCGGAGGCGAACGTCATCGGCGTGGCGCCGCGCGTCAGCGGCCCGATCATCAAATTGAATGTTGCGGACAACCAGGAAGTACGCGAAGGCGACGTCCTTTTCGAAATTGATCCGGCGGATTATGAGCTTCAAGTTGATAATGCCCAGGCGGCGCTGACCTCGCTGGACCGGCAAATCGAGGTCGCGCATTCGCAGGATGAGAACCTGAGATACCAGGTGAAGGCGGCGGAAGCGGGCGTGGCTGAGGCGCAGGCACAGGAAAAGCAGGCCAGTGATACCCTCGTACGAATCGAACCGCTGCTGCCCAAAGGTTTTGCGACCGCTGATGATGTTGACCGGGCGGAAACGGCCGTCAAAGTGGCCCAGGCTTCGCTGGCGACATCAGAACAGCAATTGAACCAGGCCAAGACCACGCTGAGCACGCTGGCAACGCTCCAGGCGCAACGACCGGGCGCAGTTTCCGCGCTTAACCTGGCCAAACTCAACCTCTCTTATTGCAAAGTGGTGGCGCCATTCCCCGGGAAGATCCTCAATCTTAACTTGTCCGTCGGGGCGTTTGCCTCTGCGGGTGTTCCTTTCTTTTCGCTGTTGGATTTGCGGCATTGGTATGTGATCGCGAATTTTCGCGAGGGAGAGCTTCGTCATATGACCAATGGTTCTCCGGTGGATGTCTATTTGATGTCTGCTCCGCGGCGGCGTTTTACCGGCACCGTTCAGGGCATTGGCTGGGCCGTGCAATCGACGGATGAAATTAATATCGACTCCGGCGTACCCTCGGTTCCGCGGGAGTTGAATTGGGTTCACATTGCCCAGCGCTTCCCGGTGCGCATCGAAGTAGAAAATCCCGACCAGGAGTTATTTCGCGTTGGCGAGTCTGCGGTGGCGATTATCAAATGAATTCCTTTGCGTGCGCACCTCTGAAAGATTTCCGGCCGGCATGGCTGGTATGGCTGCGCCGTGAGTTGGCACCTTTTCCCGGCCGCAAAGAAATGACGATCAGGCTGGTGGTCACTACGGCCATAGTGACGGTTCTTTCCCTGGCGTTGCAGGTCCCACAGTTGGCATTTTCGGCGTTCTTCTGTTTTTTCGTCACCAAAGAAAATCGCGTGCTCACGTCGTTTACCGGCGTGCTGATGATCATAGCCATTACGTGCGCCACGATTATCAATCTGCTGCTTTACACCTGGGTATTTGATTACCCGGAATACCGCATCCCGGTCATGGCGTGCCTGATCTTTTGCGCCATGTTTTTGTCGCGAACTTTTGTCATCGGCCCGCTGGGATTCGCGGTGGGTTTCTTTAGCGCTTTGATGCTCACGGTCGGCGAGGCCGCGCCGGACACTGACACTCTGGTCCGCAACGAGCTTTGGCTGTGGGTTGCCGTCGTTTATCCCATTGCCTTGACTGTCTTTGTCAATCAACTGCTGCTGCCGGCCGACCCCTGGACCGCACTGGTCAAGGCCCTGGAACTCCGTCTTGATGCCGCTTCAACCGCTCTCAATCGTGTCATCCGCGAAGGCTCCGCCGGCGGCCAAGACAACCAGCCTCTCCTGAATTTAGCGACCCGCGGAGGCACCCCCATGCTGGGATACCTTGGCTTCGCAGAAATGCAATATCCGGAATTGAAGCGGCGGCATCCTTTCCTCGTGGAAACTATTTCTGCGGCTTCGCACCTGGCAAATGCCACGGCTTCATTGGAGTTCAGAGATCCCCGGGCTGTTTCGCCGGAGGATATTCTTCGCGCCAAAACGTTGTTGTCTGAGATTGAGCAGCTTGAATCAGTCCTGCCGGAAAAGGAAAGGGTCCTGTCTTCGCACAAAACGCCCTTGACCCCGCCGGAACTGCCACAACTGCGCGAACTGGGATTCGCCATCGAATCTTTCCGCGACAGTATGGTTCAAGGCGCTTCTGACTATTCTTCCACTAACATTGCGAAAACAAAAAAACCGCTCTTTAGTCCCGATGCCTTTACCAATCCAAATCATGTGCGTTTTGCCTTGAAGGTGACTTTTGCGGCCATGCTTTGTTATATTTTGTACAATTCGCTTCATTGGCCCGGAATCAGCACGTCGTTTATTACCTGCTGTTTCATCGCGCTGGGCAATACCGGGGCCACGATTTACAAGAGTTGGTTGCGTTTCTTTGGTTGTTTGGCTGGAGGTTTTGCCGGCTATTTATCCATTTTCCTCTTTCTTCCCCATATGGTGAGCATTACTTCCCTCGTCCTGCTCACCGCGACTGTCTCTGCGCTGGCCGGATGGGTGGCCGGTGGCACGGAACGGATTTCCTATGCCGGGTTACAATTTGCGTTCGCTTTTTACCTGAGCATTTTCCAGGGCCTTGAGCCGGACGTGAATTTGACGACCATTCGCGACCGTCTAGTGGGCATCCTCCTGGGAACTTTCGTCTCGGCAGTGATGTTCCGTTACATCTGGCCGGAACACGCCACGGACCAGTTGCGGGCAACACTCGCTCAGCTATTGCGCACGGTCTCCCAACTGGTTTGTCTTCCCCAGACCGGTTCGGCCATGCAAAGCAGTGCTGATAAGACAAAGTCGCTGCACGCTGCTCTTTCCCGCGACCTGGATAGCGTGCTGGTTCTTTCGGAGCAGGCCGCCGTCGAGAATGTCATGTTTGACAATCCAAAGACCTTTTCCGCCAACCTGATGGAGCACATTTCCTCACACGCCCAGGTTCTCGGTCTCATCACCACGGGACTGCTGAGGCGCACGAAACTTGAGGAATGGCAGCTCCTTGACCAGACGGCGCAGACATCCGAAGCGGAATTACGGGAGGTTGTCGCCGACTATCTGCAGCGCATGGCCGTTTCCGTGGAAAGCTGCCAGCCATTGTCGTCCTGCGATTTGGATTCTGCTTATGCGAGATGGAATCTCACGGCAGCGGGTATCGCCGGGAATGATCGTCCGCGCCTCGTCCGCCGGTTGGTGGATCAGGTGCAAAACCTTGCTTAAGCCGGCAATTCTGGTTTTGCATGACCTAAGCTCGCTCACGCCATGGGCAACCCTGACGTTACTTGGTCGTCTCAGCGATTAAAAAGTTGGGATGACGACTTTACCTTTGACGTCGATAATCTGTAGCGCTGATGCATTTGTGCTTCCAACGAACCCGATGTCCTTGGCTGTTTCCCAATGGTTGAAATCTTCGAACGTTCCTGAGAGCACTCGTACCTTTCCGCCAGGATCTGTAGAGACGAAAAGGTCCTCTTCCTGGAAACCACCTGATTCAAAAATCTCCGGTTTATCATTTGTAATCCGCAGCTTGGCAACATGAGACCGATGCATGCCCGATCCACAAGAATACGTGTAATAGAAGTCACCGTTGCTAATCAGTCCCGACATTAGTCCATGTCCGCCAAAGGTCGGTGCAATTGGGGTGATCTTTCCGTTGTGATAGATGCCGACATACCCATTAAACCATTTGCCATTGGTTGATAGGTAATCAACATTAAAGATCTCAATCTTTAGCTCCTCCCACAGCCCTTTTACTTCCATTTTGTGAATTTTGAAATCAGAATTGGTATCCAGGTTGGGAGAGGAGGCGAAAGCAAAAGTACGGACCAAACGTTCAACTTGCTCCGTTATTGGAGTATCCTCGGCACGACCCAATAGAGTTACGCTCCAAGCAAGAACAGAGATAAAGAGCCGAATATTCATCGTTCACGCTTGTTTTTATGGCAAAAATTCATCTGGCGTTAAATTGTGTAGCCTGCCTTTTTTCATCAACACGAGCTTGTGCTTAGGCTAAGAGATTGTCCAGAGGTTTTCGGAAACGATGGACTGCAGCGCGATATCCCTACCGTCACTAAAAACTTAAATACGTATATGCCCTTAACCCGCGTTCGTAGTCGTCGAGGAGGCGCATGGCTTCGGACGGTTTCATGCGGTCGGATTTTATGGCCTCGTCAAATTGCGCCTTCATCTTGCGTTTCAACTCGTTTTCGTCGTATTGCACGGCTGTGAGTGACTGGATGATGGTGTTGCCTTCGATAATTTCTTCGATGTAATAGCCGGTTGGCTCGTCGGGTTCGAGAAAGACATGGACTTCGTTCACGCGGCCAAACAGGTTGTGCAAGTCGCCCATGATGTCCTGATAGGCGCCCATGAGAAAAAAGCCGAGGTAATAGGGTTCGGGAACGCCGTTGCCATTGGAATTGAGTTTGTGCAGGGGCAGGGTGTCGCGGACATCACGAAAATCAATGAACTTGGTGACGGCGCCGTCGGAATCGCAGGTGATATCCACGAGCGTGCCTTCGCGCGAGGGCCGCTCGTTCAGGCGCGAGATGGGCATGATGGGAAAGAGCTGGTCGAGCGCCCAATGGTCCAGCAGCGATTGAAAGACAGAGAAGTTGCAAAGGTATTGGTCGGCCAGGGAATCTTCGAGTTTGAGGATTTCTTCGGGGACGTAGGGCTGCCCTTTGAAGCTGTCAACGACGTGGCGGCTGATTTGCCAATATAGGTCTTCAATCTTGGCCTTGTCCGGCAGGTCCATCATGCCGAGCGTAAACATATGCTGCGCATCCTCGCGGCGTTCAAAGGCGTCATGGTAGGCTTCGACTTTGTTCAGCTTGCCGAGATTTTTTTGGATGTCCAAAAGTTCGCGGACGAGCGCGTGTTCGTTATCGCCGTATTTCAAAAAATCGCTCGGCTTGGCTTTCTCAATCGTGCCGAATACTTCTACGATGAGGACGCTGTGATGGGCGACGATGGCACGTCCGCTTTCACTGACGATGTCGGGGTGGGGGACGTTTTCCGAGTTACAGACTTCGGCAATGTAAAAAACGATGTCGTTGGTGTATTCCTGCAAGGTGTAATTGGTGGAGGAATCGAAAGTACTGCGCGAGCCGTCGTAGTCCACGCCCAGGCCGCCGCCGACGTCGAGGAACTCGATATTGAAATTCATCTTGCGGAGCTTGGCGTAAAAGCGCGCAGCTTCCTGGACGGCTTTTTTTACGGTGAGGATGTCCGGCACCTGGGAGCCGATATGAAAATGCAGGAGCTTTAAACAATGCGAAAGGTTTTCGCTCTTCAGCATTTCGGTCGCGGCCAAGATTTCCGCGGTGCTCAAGCCGAACTTGGCGTTTTCGCCGCCGCTCTCAGCCCATTTGCCGGCGCCTTTGCTCAAAAGCCGCGCGCGGATGCCAATCAACGGTTCGACGCCTTGCTGTTTTGAAATGGAGATGATGTGGCGCAGTTCCTCGAGTTTTTCGACGACCATAATGACGCGTTTGCCGAGCTTGATGCCCAGCAGCGCCATTTTGATGAACTCGGGGTCTTTGTAGCCGTTGCAAATAATCAAACAGCCCATTTGATTTTGCAGGGCCAGGCCGGCGAACAGTTCGGGTTTGCTGCCGACTTCGAGGCCAAATTCAAAAGGCTTGCCGGCGTCCAGGATTTCTTCAACGACTTCGCGAAGCTGATTCACCTTGATGGGAAATACGCCGCGGTATTTTCCCTGATAGTTGAATTCGGCGATGGAGCTTTGGAAGGCTTTGTTAATGGCCTCGACGCGATGCCGTAAAATATCCTGGAAACGAATCAGCACGGGAAATTTGAGTCCGCGCGCTTTGGCTTCTTCGATGACGTCGGTTAAATCCACGGCAACGCCGGCTTCCTGTTGCGGCCAGGCGACGACGTGGCCGGCGTCGTTGATATCAAAATATTTTGCGCCCCAGCGATGGATGTTATAAAGCGCCCGGGCGGATTCTATGTCCCATGGCTGCGCGGCATCGTTCGAATTACTCATCTCTATGAATGAAAACGAGCGAATCATAGAACTTCGGGCGCAGAATGCAACAAAGGGAATGAATTTTTTTTGAAACGCTTCGGGCTTTGCAGTTGCGGGAAAATCTGCTTTTATGCCGCTATGCCGTCCGTTTCACTCGAAAAACTTGTCACTTACTGTGATAAAATTCTCCGCACGCGCGAAATTTGGGATTACGAGGGCGCGCTGAACGGCCTGCAGGTTGCGAATTGCGGCTCAATTGCCAAAATTGCCGCGGCGGTGGATGCGAGCAAATCGACGATCAAGCTGGCCGCGGCGGCCGGGGCGAATTTATTGATCATGCATCACGGATTATTTTGGGGGCCGCGCCAGCCGTGGACGGGAAAAAATTACGAACTGCTCCGGTTGCTGGTTGAGAATGACCTGGCCGTTTATAGTTCGCATCTGCCGCTGGATGCGCATCCCAAGTTGGGAAACAACGTTTTGCTTTGTAACGCACTCGGCTTGACCCGCCTGAAGCCATTTTTTTATGAACACGGTCAAATGCTCGGTTTCAAATCGCAAACTAAAATTTCACGCGCCGAATTGGCAAGACGGCTGGAGCGCGCCACGGGCGTGAAGCCCAAGGTGATTCCGGGCGGTGCAGAAATTTGCCGGCAAATTGGCGTTGTGACCGGCGGGGCAGGGGCGGAATTAAAATTGGCCGCGAAGGAAGGCGTGGACACGTTTATTACCGGCGAAGGACCGCACTGGACGTTTGCTCTGGCCGAGGAATTGGGCCTGAATGTTTTTTATGGCGGGCACTACGCGACGGAGACATTTGGAGTAAAGGCGCTGGCGGCGCATCTTTCCAAAAAGTTCAAGGTGCCGTGGGAGTTTTTGGATTATCCAACGGGGTTGTAAAAACTTCATTTATTTTCACCGGTTTTGTGCATAATCTGCTTTCCCGATTTATAGCAACCAACCAAATTACAAGATGAAGAAAATTTTAGTCACCGGCTCTTCTGGCTATCTGGGCACTGTCCTCACGGCCTATCTCGAAAAAAGCGGTTTCGATTGCATCGGCTATGACACTGGTTTTTTTCGCGATTGCCTCCTTTATGAGGCGGCGGCTGCTAAAACCGTGATGCGTGACGCGCGGGAAGTTGAAGCCAAAGATTTAACAGGGATTGATGCGGTGGTCCAGCTTGCGGGGATTTCAAACGACCCCTTCGGCAACCTTGACGCGGCCAGGGTGTATGACCCGACGCGCGTTTATGCATTTAAAATCGCAAAACTTTGCAAAGAGAAGGGCGTGAAATTTATTTTTGCCTCGAGTTGTTCGGTTTATGGCGTTGGGAAAGGCGAGTTGCTGGATGAGGATTCGGCCACCTTGCCGCAAACTCCCTATTCATTGAACAAATTGCAGGTGGAGCAGGATCTGCAAACCATTGCCGATAAGGATTTTTCACCCATTGCACTCAGATTTGCGACGGCATTTGGATTATCGCCGCGCCTGCGTTTTGATTTGGTCACGAATATGTTGACCGGCATGGCGTTTACCACCGGCAAAATTGTTTTGAATTCAGACGGCACGCCCTGGCGTCCCAACGTACACGTGCTCGATATCTGCAAGTCTATTAAATATGCGATTGATTCCAATCATCGTGGCGGGATGCTGGTGCTCAACGTCGGGGATGACAAAGATAATCTGCAGGTGATTGATATTGCCAGGAGGGTGCAGGCCTGCCTGCCGAGTTGCGAGTTGAAATTTCTGAAAGAAAATCCGGAACTCGATAAAGAAGGACTGGTAAGCGACCGGAAGGTCAAACAAGGCGTAGACACGCGGACGTATAAAGTTTCCTTCGAAAAAGTTAAAAAAGTATTCCCCGGCTTTAAATGCGATTGGTCGGTTGAAAGCGGGATTAAGGACATGGTTGAAAAATTCAAATCGATTCAATTGACCGAGGCGCAATTCAAGAATAAAAACTTTTATCGCCTGCAAAAGCTCGAGCAGTTGTACCAAAACCATTCGTTGTCCGACGATTTGCGTTGGACGAAACCGGCCGGACAATGAAATATCGCGTACTTGGCAAAACCGGCCTGAGAGTTTCCGTGATCAGCCTCGGAACGCACCAGTTTTCGGGCGAATGGGCAAAGACATTTTCTGAACAGGAAGTAAGCGCTATTCTTGACCGTGGATTAGAGCTGGGGGTGAATGTCATAGATGCGGCGGAGTGTTATGGCGACCACGCGGTGGAATCGGTTATTGGAAAAGTCGTGCAAAAAAATCGGGACAAATGGGTTTTAGCCACGAAATTTGGCCACGCGTTTGCAGGCGCGCAAAAAATAGGCGCATGGTCAGCGACGCAGGTGCAACGACAGCTGGAGGATTCACTAAAAGCGTTGCGGGCTGATTGCATCGACCTCTACCAATTTCATTCAGGCAGTAACGCGGATTTCGATAACGAAGAACTTTGGACCATGCTTAATACGCAAGTCCGGGCCGGAAAAATTCGTTTCCTGGGGCTGTCACTCTCGGCAGATGTTTTGATGAAAGGCGATTTGCACCAGTTGCACTCCGCCGGGAAAGTCGGCGCCAGCGTGATTCAGATTGTCTATAATCGCTTGCAGAAGAAGGTGGAGGAACAGGTGCTGCCGTTCTGTGAGAAAAATCAAATTGGTGTTTTAGCGCGCGTGCCACTGGCAAAAGGTTTTTTGAGTGGCAATTACAAGCCGGGCACGGTTTTCCCTGAGAATGATACGCGCTCGACTTATACCCAAAAATTTAACGACGAACAGTTGAAACTTGTCGAAGAAATCAAACGCAACGAAGTTCCGCCCGGTCGTAATATGGCCCAATGGGCGCTGGCGTGGTGTTTAACGCCAAAGGCCATTTCTTCTGTCGTGGTTGGCTGCAAGGACATCAAGCAATTGGAATCCAACGCGGCTGCCTGTGCGTAAACAAGCCAATTTAGCGACCTTGATTTGCCAGTAAGTTTTCATAGACTGCCCGCCGCGTGAAAGCAAAAATCACTACTACGATTCCCGTCCGCAACGGCCAGGAATTTATTTTGCAGACCCTGCAATCACTCGCTGCCCAAACTTTACGGCCGGACCGGGTGATTGTCCTGGATAACCAATCCACTGATGACACGCCGAATATCTGCAAAGGATTTAAAGATCTCCCGATCGAATTCATGGTAAATGAAAGAAATCTTGGGACTTTTGGAAATTTTGATCACTGCCTCGATTTTGCGGCCGAAACGGAATACCTGCAGATATTGCACGCGGACGATGTGCTCCTGCCCCAGTGTTACGAAGTGTTGGTCGATTCGATGAAAGATTGCCCGGGGCGCGCGATGGCCTGGAGTCTGGATGAACGTATCAATCAAAATAACGAGCACATGACTTTTTCCGGTAAGATCGATGGCCGTATCATCGTGCTTGATCGGGATACTTTTCTTAAGTGCAAAGCCGAGATTGGCAACCAATCCTTTTGCGCGACACTGCTTAAAACCAATTATCAGCCTGCCCCCGCGCGTTTTCCCATGGACATGCTGGTCTATGGCGACATGGTTTATTGGGCGAGGTTTGGTGCCCACTCGGATAAAATCGTCCTGGTCAACCGTCCCCTGGCTCAATATCGCTGGCATAATACGAATCAAACAGTATTCGTCGCTCCCAATCTCAAGTCGCTCGTAATTGATGCCTGGAACACCATGCAAATGGCCGAGGCATTAAGAAATAAGCCGACCAGCAGCCTGCGGCAGATGAAACTCAAAGGCTTGATGGCAGTTCGTTGCGGCATCATGGCCAAACGTTTCCGCCAGTTGGGCAACATTGTTTATTCGCAGGAAATCGTAAAGACAGGGCGGGGTTATACGGGATGGCCGATTTGGCTCGCCGGACAATTCCTGGTCAACTTGCGCGAATTAATCGTCTTTAAAATCGGACGGCGTCCGCGCCATCGCCAAAATATTTTCAGTTAAACTCCTAAACAACTGGCAAATCATGCAACGTCCTACGCAAGCAGTTATTCTGGCCGGTGGCCGTGGTGAACGCATGCGCCCGCTGACCGACCTGCGCCCCAAGCCCATGATTGAAGTTGGGGGCAAACCGTTTCTGGAGCACCAAATCATCATGCTGCGCGAGCAGGGCTTCAAGCGCGTGTTGCTTCTGCTCGGATACCTCCCGGAAGTTGTTCAGGACTATTTCGGCGACGGCAAAAAATGGGGGGTGGAAATTGAATATTCAGTGACCGCGGTTGAAGACAAAACCGGGCGGCGGCTCAAGCTGGCTGAAAACAAACTCGATGACATTTTTTTTCTTTTGTACTGCGACAATTATTGGCCGATGTCCATGGAGAAAATGTGGCATCGTTTTCTGGAAACGAAGACGCCGATGATGGTTACGGTGTACAGCAACAAAGATAATTACACTAAAAGCGTTTTGAAAGTGGACGAGGCGGGGTTTGTCTCTGTTTATGACAAAACCCGAAAGACACCCGATTTGCAGGGCACGGAAATCAGCTATGCCATCTTGAAGAAGGAACTCATCAACGGTTTGCCGGACGAAAACATCGGTTTGGAGGAAACTTTATTTCCGCCTTTGATTCAAAAACGGCAGCTTTCCGCCTTCGTTACGCATCACCGCTACTATAGCGTCGGCGATACGTTCCGTCTGCCGATTACCGAAGCGTTTTTGGCGCGGCGCCCGGCCATCATTCTGGACCGCGACGGCGTTTTGAACGAAAAAGCTCCACGCGCCAACTATGTGCGCAACTGGGCCGAATTCAAATGGATGCCCGGTGCAAAAGAGACGCTCCGTTTGCTGAATGAGAAAGGTTTCAAGGTCATTATCGTTTCCAACCAGGCGGGTATCGCGCGTGGCGCAATGACGGAGGATGATTTAATGGACATTCACCGACGCATGACCAAGGACGTGGAGCAGGCTGGCGGGCGCATCGATGCGATTTATTATTGCCCGCACAACTGGGACGATGGCTGTGAATGCCGCAAGCCCCGGCCGGGGATGCTGTTCCACGCGCAGCATGATTTTAATTTGGATTTAAGCCGGACTTACTTCATCGGCGATGACGAGCGGGATGGCCAGGCGGCCGAGGCGGGGGGCTGTCTTTCAGCATTAGTTTCAGGTGAAAAAACCTTGCTGAAAATCATTGCTGAATTATTATAACCGGCAATAAATCGGCTGGTTTTTAAGGTATGGCGGTGTATCGCTGCCACTTCTGCACATGAAGTAACATACCCGCCATTTCAGACAACACACTGTAATTATTTAAAAACGTGAGCAAACAACGCATTTTAATCACGGGCCATAACGGATATCTCGGCGCGGTCATGTCGCCGCATCTTGTATCGGAGGGATACGACGTCGTTGGAATGGACACCGGTTTTTTTAGTGAATGCACCCTGGTTCCAGATGCGGGAAAGGTCAACTCTATCAAAAAGGACATTCGTGACCTGTCTCCCAAAGATCTGGAAAATTTTGACGCCGTGATTCATCTGGCGGCATTGAGCAACGACCCCATCGGCAATCTCAACGACACCTGGACCGAGGAAATTAATTACCAGGCATCCATGAAACTTGCGGAACTCGCTCGCGCCGCCGGGGTGCAGCGATTTTTATTCTCTTCTTCCTGCATTATGTACGGGGCTTCGAACACGCTGGATGTCAACGAAGACTCGCCGCTGGATCCTAAAACCGAATATGCGCGTTCTAAAGTGAAGGCTGAACGCGCGCTTTTCGCCATGGCGGACAAAAAATTTTCACCCGTCTATATCCGCAACGGCACCGTCTATGGTGTTTCCCCGCGCATGAGATTCGATACTGTGCTCAATGACTTTATGGGGTCTGCGGCTACCACGGGCAAAGTCGTCGTTCACAGTAACGGCAAACCATGGCGTCCGGTGATGCACGTGCAGGACGTGGCGCGTTATTTCCAGGCGATGCTCGAAGCGCCGAAGGAAGTGATTCACAACCAGGCTTTCAATGCTGGAGCAAACGAACTGAATCACCAGATAATCGAGCTGGCGCAAATCGCCGTGGACACCGTGCCGAACGCGAAACTGGAGATGTTTCCCAAGCCGGGCGCTGACCAGCGCACTTACAAGGCGGACTTTGGCAAATTTGCGAAAACTTTTCCAAACTTTAAATTTAAATGGAATGCGCGGAGTGGCGCGGCCGAGCTTTATGAAGCCTTCAAACGCGTTGGCCTGAAGCACTCGGATTATATCGACAAAAAGTTCACGCGCCTCAAATGGCTGCATTACCTTTTGGACGGCGGCAAACTGGATAACGCATTGCGGTGGAAAACCAATTAAATCTATGATTCACGGAGTTAAAATCATTCCTCTCAGGCAGATCGTTGACGAACGCGGAAAAATCATGCACATGATGAAGGCGACCGACCCGCACTTCATCAAATTCGGCGAAATTTATTTTTCCTGCGCCTGGCCCGGCACCATCAAGGCCTGGCATATTCACAAAAGCATGACGATTAACAATGCTGTCATGTCCGGCAGCGCCAAACTGGTCATGTACGATTTGCGCAAAGATTCTCCGACGCACGGTAAGTTGCAGGAAGTTTTCTTTGGTGAGGACAACTATGTGCTCGTCCAAATGCCCCCGGGCATTGCCAATGGCTACAAAGCTTATGGCGACAAGATGGTCATTCTTGCCAACTGCGCCACCGAGCCGCATGACCCGAACGAAATCGTCCGCATCGATCCGTTTACCAAGGAAATTCCTTACGATTGGGGACTGAAAAATGGCTAATTTGTCGCGCGCCCAAACACCGCGTCTGGTCGTGACGCGCACACCGTTGCGGGTGAGTTTCGGCGGCGGTGGCACGGACATCGCCGATTATTACGAACGTGACTACGGCGCGGTCTTCAGCGTGGCCATCGACAAGTATATTTACGTCACGGTCAAACGGCACAATGAATTGTTCAAAGAACCCATTCGCATCAGCTACTCCGCGACTGAACTGGTGGAGAGCATTGATAAAATTTGCAATAACATTGCTCGCGAATGCTTGCGCCTGTTAAAAGTTGATCCCCCGATTTATATCAGCACCGTTGGTGATTTGCCGGCTTCAACGGGACTCGCCGGCTCCAGCAGTTTTGCCGTTGGCCTCCTGAATGCGCTGCACGCTTATCGTGGCGAGCGGGTCACGCCCGGCCAGTTGGCGGAGGAAGCCTGTGAAATCGAGATTAACGTTCTCAAAGAACCTATTGGTAAACAGGATCAATATGCCGCGGCGTTCGGTGGTCTGAATTTTTTCCGTTTTAATCCCGGCGGCGCGGTGACCGTCGAACCAGTCCGGGTCAGTAATACTTTTCTGACCGACCTGTTCGATCATACGCTCCTGTTTTGGACGGGCATACAGCGCAATGCCAGTTCGGTGCTCGCGGAACAACGCCGCAACATTCCCGATAAGCTGGCTTACCTGGAAAAAATCCGCGGCCATGCCCATGAACTTCATACCCTTGCAGTTACGGGAGGGTTTAAGCCGGAATCCTTTGGGAAAATCCTTCATGAGTCCTGGCAGTTGAAACGCCATCTCGCTGGTTCAATCTCATCATTAGAGATCGACGAAAATTATGAACGCGCCTTGAAAGCCGGTGCGGAGGGCGGAAAAATCTGTGGCGCCGGGGCAGGGGGCTTTTTGCTATTCGTCGTTAAGCCGGAAAAACAGGCCACCGTTCGCAAGGCGCTGGCCCATCTTCCGGAAGTGCCCGTCCGTTACGAAGTCCACGGCTCACGCGTCCTGTTGCCGTTTGATCATTAGGTCACTGGTTCTGGTAAAAATCCGCGAAAGCATCCCAGGCTGCGCTTTCTTTCCAGTCCGGAATTTGTGGCGCGGCCGCATCAGTATTTGTCCTTTGCAATGGCTCGCTGAAATCCTCCTGTTTTGCCAATTTCAGTTCACAGGCCCAGCCCGTTCTTGCCTTCACTTCCCGCGCTACGCGTTGTGCAAATTCACCCTGTTTTTCGACGTATTCGCTGGGATTAAGTTTAGAGAATCCAATTTTTGACGTAGAGGCGTTTATGGCAAATTTTTCATAGCACGCCGCCATCAAATCCACATGGATATTGTCGCGCAAGTAATCAGGAGTTTTGACCTCGGCCACTTTTCCGGCTCGCCAATTTTTCATTAAGTGTGCCGTAAACCGTGGTTCTTCAAACGGCCCGAAAGGGTTCGGAATCACAAATTTACCCGCGGGAATCCCCAACTGGCTGCAATAAAATCGGACCATTTGCCACGTCAGCCCTTTCGATAACCCATAACCGGAAAAAGCTTCAAGGTTTTTATCTCCAGCCCCTTCGTCGTTTTCAAATACCGAGCCAGTCATGATGACGGCTTTTAATCCAACTGCTTTCAATTTAGTCAAAATCGGGCGCAGATTGAGCGTATTGCCATGCAATGCCGCGAGAACGTCAAAGTCAGCGCTTTTATAATTGGCCGTTTCCGTGGCGTGATGACAAAACAGGTCCCATTTATTGCCCTCCTGGATTAATTTAAGAAAAGCGTCCGATCCGAACGGAGTTTGTGGTGCCAGCCGGCAAAGTGGTTGCAGCTTTTCGACGCGCGACTTCCGCACTCCATCGTAATTTTCAATTGTGCCGCGCAGAGGACAGACAATTTCATGGCCGGCGGCGGCCAAGGTTTTGACGAACCAAAACCCCGTGAACGAGCTGGCCCCGGTAAAAAGAATTTTCATTTCAAATGCGTTTCTGGTTTGAAGTCGGGATGATTTTTGTCTTTATCAGAAATGACTGCGGGTTCCATCGGCCATTTGATCCCTAATTTTGGATCATTGTAACGGATGCCGCGTTCGTTTTCGGGCGAATAAAATTCGCTGGTGAAATAAAAAATTTCCGTGTTGTCTTCCAGCGTCATGAAACTATTGGCGCAGCCCTGCGGCACATGGACCATTTTGCGATTTTCTGCCGTTAATTCGACTGCGAAATGTTTTAAAAAAGTCGGTGAATTTGATCGCAAGTCGATGACCACATCGAAGAGCGAACCGCGA
>Ga0206825_1045_pt1 | contig 29229 bp, 24 predicted proteins | sample Alteio_BWOrgCont_79_FD_152875 | JGI IMG/M metagenome (GOLD analysis project Ga0206825, IMG submission 152875) | Enriched cells from forest soil in Barre Woods Harvard Forest LTER site, Petersham, Massachusetts, United States -... | ecosystem: Environmental > Terrestrial > Soil > Temperate forest >...
CTGTCTCCCGCTATCGGCGTTTCTCAGCGCGTCACAGATTTTAATCCTCGTTCTACTGTCGGTACAAAAACAGGTATTCTCACCATTTTAAGGAATTTGTTTGCGTCTATTGGACGTCAGCCCTGTGCAGGCTGTGGGAAAAGCGTCAAACAGCCTTTGCAAGACAAAAATAAACTGACAACGATTGAAGAGGAAGGCTCATCTTCAAAGAAGAAAACGAGAAGTTATTTTCAATGTCCAAATTGCGGCCGGCAGTTGGAGAAGTTGAAAATGGCCCATTTTTCATTCAACGCAATATCTGGAGCATTTGAGGCTTGCAAGGGAGTAGGTGAACTTATCGGTGTCGATATACCAAAATTACTAAGTGAAGAAAAAACGATTAGAAACGGTGGGGTGAGTATTTGGGATGAAGCGACTGCAAAATATTATGAGGGCGTCATCCTGGCTGCGAGTCGGTATTACAATTTTCCGTTTGATACGAGCTTAGCCTTACGAAATTACACAAAAGAGCAGAGGAACTTTTTACTCTATGGGACTGCTTTTCCAGACTTTGTCAAAGCACATAAGAATGTCAAAGAGCCTAAAAAAGTCAGTGATGGAAAATTCGAAGGAATTGTTCCCTATTTACTCACCAGATACAAAAGTGATCCGAGCAAGTTTCCAAGTGCTTTCAAGAAATATATCTCGCATGAGCCATGCCTTGAGTGTCAGAGTGCTCGTTTGGGCGAAATTGGGAGAGAGACAACGATTAGTGGAGAAACGATTATTGATGTGGCAGGGCTTAGTCTATGCCAGTTGCTTGAATGGATTCATGCGTTAGAAGCCCAGGTGTCAGAGGATGAATCGCAGGTTCTATCAACTCTTTCGGGTGCGATTAAAGAACGAACATCAAATTTAATAGAAGTGGGTTTGGGTTACCTCACTTTAGACCGTTCACTTCCTACGCTTTCTGCAGGAGAGTCGCAAAGGGTTAAGTTAGCTTGTGTGCTAGGTAGTGGGCTGACAGGGATTTTGTACGTGTTAGATGAACCAACGACAGGGTTGCATCCTCATGATACTGCAAAATTATTAAAAACCATGAGGATGATACAAGAATCCGGCAACACTGTTTTAGTCATTGAGCATGACATGGATATCATCAAGAATGTGGATCACATCATCGATGTCGGACCAGGCGGTGGTCGCAAGGGTGGTGAAATTGTGGTTTCGGGTACACCAGCTGCTCTGATGGCTTGCAGTGCATCCATTACGGGTAAATATTTGGCGAGGAAAGCAACTACTTTGTTAAATCGTCCTCGTCTCCATGAGGATAAGGTGCTTACTGTTCGCGGTGCTGCCGAACATAATCTGAAGGGGATTGATGTGACTATTCCTATCAACCAGCTTGTTGTGCTGACAGGCGTCTCTGGCTCAGGAAAATCAACTTTCCTATTTGGTATTTTAGATAAGGCAGCAAGGCAGCATTTTAATGGCGCAAGTGAAACACCAGGGAAACATGCTTCGATCCATGGCTTAAGTCATTTTAATCGAGTTGTTACAGTCGACCAAGTTACGATCAGGAAGACACAATCATCACGCTCTAACGTAGCAACCTACACAAAGCTTTTTGACTTGATTCGAGATTTATTTGCCTCGCTCTCAGCAGCAAAAGTCCGTGGCCTTGGCGCGGATAAGTTTTCTTTCAATACATCCGATCACCGGTGTGAGAATTGCAATGGAGCGGGTGTGGTAGCAATCGACATGGCCTTTATGCCCGATGTAGAGATGGAGTGTCCTACCTGCAATGGCATGCGATTCAATGATGAGGTGCTCTCAGTGAAATTTCAAGGACATCATATCGTGGACATTTTAGATATGACCGTCAGTGAAGCTGCTGCCGTATTTAGAGAGCATCAGAGTATTTTTGTACTCTTGGATTTGATGAAGCAGGTTGGTTTGGACTACTTAACTTTAGGGCAGTCTACTTCGACATTGTCAGGAGGGGAAGCGCAGCGAATCAAGTTGGCAGCGGAGTTATCTAAATCCGGAAGGGAATCTACATTGTACTTGCTTGATGAGCCAACAACTGGCTTACACCCGCAGGAGGTGGAAAAGCTGCTTGCCATTTTGAGAAAACTGGTATCCAAAGGAAACACAGTTGTCGTCATTGAGCATAATTTAGACGCGATTTGTGAGGCAGATACAATTATAGATTTTGGCCCAGGCGGCGGAGTTGCTGGTGGTAAGATTATTGCAGTAGGCTCACCCCAAGAAATTGCTGCAAATAAAAATTCGTTAACAGGGCAGTGTTTGAGAGCTTGCCTCATATAAGCTTGAAAGCTGGCTTCTTATGCAGATCTATCCTTAAGTGGAATATTGCATCCATGAAGCTGTCAAAAACTAATTGCAGTGTTTTGTAATCTTTTGCTATCCTAATCAATTTTAGGAAATTGGGATGAAGAAGATCGAAGAGTATTTGCAGATCAAACAAGCCGCCAAATTCTTGGGCGTTACTCCTAACACTTTAAGAAATTGGGAGAAAAATGGAAAATTGGCTTCCCATCGCCATCCTCTTAATCGTTACCGTCTGTACAAGAAGGAAGACTTAGAGGCCTTTTTGCAAGAGATTGATCAATCAAAACATGCCTCTATGGAGAAAGATTAGCATGGACACTATGAATTTTCATGAACTTTTCAACTTATTGCAAAATAGTGACGAAACGGATCGGATTGAGGCAAAATCTGGAGCTCATGGGATTGGAAAGAGCTTTCTTGAGACTGTGTCTGCTTTCAGTAATGAACCAGATCTTGGAGGCGGCTATATCCTTCTTGGAGTTGTCAGAGACAAAGAGGCCTATGATTCCAGATATACGATCACTGGAATTCGAGATCCTGATCAGCTGCAGAATGATATCGCTTCACAGTGCAAGCAGTGCTTTAATATCCCTATTCGGCCGATTTTAAAAGTGGTTCCTCATTCTCAAGGAACTGTACTTTTGGTGTATATTCCCGAAGTCAATAGCCACGAAAAGCCAGTATTCCTGAAGGCGAAAGGGCTTCAAGAGGGTTGTCAGCTGCAACATAAAATCTAAGAAAATATTTACTAATATATGCAAAATGCATATATTTCACTCCCATGAAAGCAAGCATTGGGAAAATCGCAAAAGAATTAGGTGTGTCTAGGGACACACTCCGTCGGTGGGAAGCCAAGGGCAAAATTAGTGCGGAGCGAACACCACGGGGACACCGCCGTTATGATTTGGCAAAAATCCTCGGTCTTCTTCCCAGAGTACAGTCTCTCCAAAAAAATACAGTTGCGTACGCCAGGGTTTCAAGTCATGACCAAAAAAACGACCTAAAACGACAGGCAGATGTTTTACAGTCTTTTTGCGCAGTAAATGGCTGGACTTATGAAATTATCCAAGACTTGGGCTCAGGCCTCAACTACCAAAAGCGAGGGCTTCGCAAGCTTATCCAAAGTATTTGTTCCGGCAAGATCGAGCGGCTTGTCCTAACTCATAAAGATCGTCTGCTCCGTTTCGGAGCAGAGCTGATATTCTCCCTCTGCGAACAATTTGGGATCGAAGTTGTCATCATCAATAAGACCGAAAGTGCCAGCTTTGAGGATGACCTTGTTCAAGACGTTCTTGAAATCATTACAGTTTTTTCTGCAAGATTATACGGAGCAAGAAGTCGTAAAAATCAAAAAGTTCTAGAAGCTCTAAAAGAGGCAGCAGCAACCCTATGACGCAAGACGTAGTAAGAACCTACCAAACACGTCTTTCTCTTGATCCAATTGCTCAAGAAGCATTCCAAGCATGTGCAGAGCTCTTTGCACGTATTGCACATTGCCTCCTTGCCGATATCAGTAAGGGAAAAAAACCTAGCAAACTCAAATCTTCTTATCTTGTCAAATACGGCATCACTGCGAGGCAATTCAATGCCATTCGTGTAGAAGTTGAAGGCAAAATCGCCTCCATTAAAGAGCTGCAAAAAATGCAGATCTCCGATTTAAAAGAGCAGATCAAAGCATTGGAAACAAAAATTTCCAAGCTTCAGAAAAAACCTCTGCTCTCATTTCTCGTGCATCAGAAAAAACGACGGCTACACAAATTACAGCAGCAACTGAGGCAACGCCTCAAAGACCATAAACAGGGCAAAATTTCTCTCTGTTTTGGCTCTAAAAAATTGTTCCACGCTCAGTTTAACTTAGGGGCAAACAACTATAAAAATCTTGAAGAGTGGCTTGAGTCCTGGAGGCATGCAAGAGCATCTGAAATCTTTTTTCTGGGATCGAAAGATGAAACTTCCGGCAATCAGACCTGTACTGCAACCCTAGAAGAAGACAACCGACTAACCCTTCGTATTCGTCTTCCGCATGCACTTCACGATAAATTTGGCAAATACCTCACCATTCCCCATATTGCTTTTTCCTATGGACATCAAGAAATTCTGACAAGCCTAGAGGATTGTAAGCAAAGACATCTTTTGGCACAGGCCAAAGATCCCAGCTACACTAATCATGGACAAGCGCTAACCTATCGTTTTAAACATGACAAAAAGGGCTGGCGTCTCTTTGTCAGTACTTCTCTTCCCATTCCTAAGTGGAAAACCAATAAAAACTCAGGAGTTATCGGGGTCGATATTAACACGGATCATCTGGCTATTGTTGAAACCGATCGTTTTGGCAATCCCCTCTGCAAAAAAACCATTCCTCTAAATCTTTACGGAAAGACTAAGGAACAATCTCTAGCGCTCATTGGAGATGCCTGCGCACAAGTTGTCAGCTATGCAGAGCAAACTCTAAAGCCTCTGATCCTTGAAGACCTCAATTTTCAAAAGAAAAAGCAATCTCTTCGAGAAACCTGCTCACCTTCGCAATCCCGTAAACTCTCTTCTTTTTCCTACCAGGCTATCCTTACACATTTAAAATCTCGTGCTTTCAGTAAACAGATCGAAGTCAAACAGGTCAATCCCGCCTTTACCTCACTCATCGGTAGAGTCAAGTTTGCTGTAAGATACGGGCTCTCTATTCATCATGCAGCGGCTCTATGCATAGGCCGCAGATTTTTAAATCTTTCTGAAAAAGTCCCGCGCCATCTGGACAAAATTCCAGATGGCAAAGATTCTCATGTCGCCTTATCCCTACCTGCAAGGAATCGGAATAAGCACGTATGGAATCTGTGGCGGGACTTAAGTAAGAAAGTATCAGCAGCGCTTGCAGCGCATTTCCGGGCCAAAAGATCCTCGAGCACCCTCAAAGCTGCTCCTGTGACAGAAACCATCCCGGATCTTGTCGGTGGGACTCCGACATGCGAATCGTTAGCAGCACTGCTTGGCTGACGTCTCTATGAGAATAATGCTGTTTGCATATATTTTCGTAGATTTTTATGAGCGGTGGTGTTCCACCAATCTTGGCAATAGCGGCTCGAACTTCTTTGCCTACCGCTTCATGAGCTTCAATAGCATCCCTTTGATTTTTGATGCCTTCACGTTTGAGTTTTTCTCGCGTTTGAGTCATCCGAAACTGGTTGGCTGCAAGCTCCGTTCTATCCATTCTGTCCATCAGCTGCTCCTTCTGATCAATTCCCTTGCGAGCTTTGATTGCATCGGATCCTAGCCCCCCATAGAGCCCCTTATATCCAGCATCATGGAAGATACCGAACATTTTATTTTGGACACCAGCATCTCGAGCTGCTCCAGAAAGGGCTTTAAAATCTTGTGAGGTTTGCTTGCGCAACTCTAAGCGCTCCATATCTGCAATAGCTGCATCCGAAAGTTCTTGTCGTCGAGTTTGAATGGCAAAATACTTTTGAGCATGGGCAATTTCTGATTTTCTAGGGTCTCCATTTTGGGCGATGAGGTAGCATGCAAAACGCGAAAGGTGATAATCCTCAACAACCTGAGACGATCCTTTACCTCCCGGGATGGGTTTGTCAGCGCCGGCAAAGTGATGCTTGGGATCGTTCCCTGACAACTTGCATGACTCGATGGCTTTTTCCACCGCATTCTCAAAACGTTGCCACTTAGAATATCCCAGAAGGGATTGCAGTTCTCTTGCGCTCCAATACTCAATTCCATGCTGATTGAGCTTTTTTAAATCTTCAAATGAAAGCTTATTGGGAATCAGGCTATTTTCATCATCTTTTTGCATATGCACCCCCGAGAATTCGTAAAGTGCACTAAATTATATTCAGAAAAAAGATTTTAAACAATTTAGTCGAAACACACACGAGGCCGTCTTAGGGGGTGTTTTTCGTCAAAATTGCTTCTTTCATTGTCAGGAAAAGCAAGCGCGAAAGCAGTATCTTTGCCAAGCTGGATCGGTTTACCGGCGCCGGTAAACCGATCGCTTGATTCGATAAGACATTCAGTCGGTTACAAAATGTAAGCGACTGAAATTGTGCGTCATGATCTTTTCTTGTTAAAAATATTTCTTGTCATTATGGTGCGAATAGATAGACATGGAACAAACAGAGCCATCGTTTTTTAAGTCGAAGATCTATTATATCGCAGCCATTTTGGTCTTGATGCTGATTGTGATCTTTTGGTGGTGGAGGGCGTATTTCTATCCCTTCCAGACAACAGAAGATGCCAGCATCGCGGGTCATGATCATACCATCAGCTCGGTGCAATCTGGAAAAATTATGCAAGTGGCTGTCAATGATGGAGATGTAGTCAAGAAGGGAGACCTTCTTTTCACACTAGATGATACGTTGATGCTGATTGAAAAGGAAAAAGCAGCAGCTGGAGTCGATCATGCCAATGACGAGGTAAAGCTGCAGAAAATCCGGGTTGATTTGGCAAAGGATGATTTGGATAGAGCGACGAAAGAATTTGCTGGTGGTGTGATATCTCAGGAAGTTTTCAATCGCATTGAAAAAACCTATCAGATGATGCAAGCTCAGCTCCAATCGATCAATTCACTCGCAGATGTTCAGGAAGCGACGCTCAAAGAAATTGAAACTAAAGTCCAATATTCTCAAGTGACAGCCCCAATCGATGGAGTCATTGCGATGCGATGGCACGATCCAGGCGATGTCATCCGTGCAGGTCAAACGGTCCTTTCATTAATGGATCTATCGAATATTTGGATTACAGCTAATATTGAAGAGACAAAACTTTCTTCTATTCGGGTAGGAGCTCCTGTGATTATCACAGTTGATGCTTATCCCGGGTTAAAGTTTCAAGGCAACGTGATGGTCATTGGAGCCGCTGCTGCGTCTCAATTTGCACTCATCCCTCCGAACAATGCTTCAGGCAACTTTACAAAAGTGACGCAACGAATTCCCCTCAGGATCTCCATTAAAACGACGGACAACGATCAAGGGCTTTATCTCAGACCGGGGATGTCGGTTAAAATCAAAATCCGCACGAGGTAGTCATGCACGAGAGCCAAGAAGGGCTTATACGGCGGAGAGCGATTCATCTATTTCCTTGTCTAGCCGCTCACCATCCTGCTTATCCTTGGTTTGTTCTACTGACAGTCATGTTGAGCACATTTATGGTCGTGCTCGATGGAACGATCGTCAACGTCGCGATCCCAACGATCATGGCGGCTTTTGGTCAGACGATTAACCAAGTGGTTTGGGTTTCGACGGCCTATCTGATAGCTCTCTCGGTATTGCTGGCGATTTCAGCCTGGCTATCGGAGCATTTCGGATCGAAAAAAGTTTATTTGCTCGGTCTCATTATTTTCGTTTTTGGGTCGTATCTTTGTGCGATTGCTTGGAACCTCAATGCATTGATTTTCTTCCGTGTTGTTCAAGGGATCGGCGGAGGGATTTTAACGCCTGTCGGTATGATCCTTTTTACCAATGAGTTTAAAAAAGAAAACCGGACAGTTGCCTTAGGATTTTATTCGATTGCGATTGCTGCTGCCATTTCTCTTGGCCCTAGCGTGGGGGGATATTTGATCCAGGCCATCAGCTGGAAATGGATTTTCTTGATCAATCTGCCTTTTGGAGCTTTGACGCTCGTGATGGGATGGGTGATTTTGAAAAGATCTTTTCGGAAAATCATCCACTCTTTTGACCTTTGGGGTCTTGTGACATTGGTTATTTTTCTAGTCTCGTTATTTGTGGGGATATCTAGTGGAAATGCTCCGTGGAATGCTGAAGGCTGGTCATCGACATTTACTCTGATGTGCTTTTTAATTTCACTGGTCAATCTGTTGTTTTTCTTGCAAATCGAGTTGACAATTGTCAACCCCATCATCGATCTCCGTATTTTTAAAAATCGGAACTTCTTGATGGGCAATATTGTTCTTTTCGTTTTTTCCTTCACCCTATTTGGATCGAGCTTTCTTCTTCCGCTTTACATGCAAAATGGTCTCGGATATTCACAACTTCAAACGGGTATTGTGCTTCTTCCGATTGGGCTTGCTCAAGGATTTTTTGGAGGAGTGTCAGGTTGGCTCTCGAGAAAAGTTTCACCAATGTTTCTGGTCTTAGGCAGCCTTATTTTGCTCGCACTCACCTACCATGTGAACGCCCGCTTTACTTTGTATACTTCGGAAACGACAATGGTTCAGCTCTTCATCGTCCGAGGCATTGCAATGGGAATGCTTTTTGCGCCGCTCGTTGCTTTGACGCTCTCCACAATCCCCGAATCAAAACTCTCGCAAGCGACAGGTCTATTTACCGTCCAGCGACAAATCGGGGCAGCGCTTGGCGTTGCGCTGTTTGAGACAACGTTTAATTTTCGGGAAGTCTACCAAACTTCGGCGATTGGTTCTGTCGTTGATAATACTAGCCCCTATTTTGAAAGGATCCAAAAGCTTCTCGAAGCGAGCGGAATTGGGCAGTACGGAAAAAATATGTTTGAAGCAGCAGTCCAAGCGCAAAACATCCTCATGGAGACTGTGCAAAAGCACATATTTATCCAAGCGATTGATGACAGTCTTTTGATCGCTGGACTGATCACATTCTTTAGCATTATTCCGCTCTTTTTCCTCTCCAAGAAGGGTTTCCAACCGCTATAATAACAGGCTATGGAATTTTCTCCCGCTGAGCTTAAAAAAGCAGCTCAAGCCCTATCTGAAAGATATCGCACGGGGCAGGCGCCTTATCTGCGCGCTCCAGTAGATCGATATGCGTATCTGATCACCCGCTATCCTGCAACTAAAGCCGCTTTACATCGAGTTTTTCAAGAGATCCGTTCTTTTCCTGTCCAAACGATGCTCGATATTGGAGCAGGTCCTGGAACATCTTGGGAGGCAGGTTCTGCAATCTGGGAAAACCTAAAAGCCACGCTGATGGAAAGAGACCGGGACTTTGTTGAGATCGGCTCTAAAATGACGCCAGCTGGCCGTGTCCAGTGGATGACCGGAGACGTCTCTAAACAAGGAGCTTTCGAACAACACGATTTAGTGCTTTTTTCTTACTCATGGGGAGAGATTTTAGATCTGGCTTTACTTGAGAAGGCGTGGCAAGCGACTGGGAAATTTTTAGTCGTGGTTGAACCCGGAACGCCCCGTGGTTATCAGAGCATGTTAAAAGCGCGGGACTTTTGCATTTCTAAAAAGGCCTCTGTCTATGCCCCTTGTCCCCATTCAAAGGCGTGTCCCTGGCAAAACACCCCGGAATGGTGCCATTTTGGGGTTCGTTTACAACGGTCTGATGAGCACCGTTTGGCCAAAGAAGGAGCGCTTGGGTTTGAAGATGAAAAATATTCTTATGTGATTTTGAGCAAAGAGCCGCTCGAGACAGACTTTTCCAGGCTGTTAAAAGATCCTTTGAGACGGAAGGGGCATACGATCATCACATTATGTTCAAAAAATGGCATTGAACAAAAGACTGTTACTAAGAAAGATAAAGAATTTTATAAAAATATTAATAAACTTAAATGGGGAGATAAAATTGCAAATAAAGTATAATAAATGGCATGTCTTACTTGTTTCCGTTTATATATCTTTTCTTGAATTCGATAACGCGGATTGTTGTCGAAGGCCGTGAGGTATTGATTCAAAAAACGGCCTCTCAAACGTGGAAAGTCTCTACACCAATTTTTGAGGGCAGGGGTGAATTTCCTCACGAGATTCATGAATGTCTGAAGTTAATCCAACAGATGAAATGGGAAAATGCAGGGCGAGTCGAAGTCGATGCAGTTCTAGGAACGATCCATTGGACACAGCGGGTTAATCCTCAAAACTTCGGAAAAGAATTCCCCTTATTTCTAAAAGATGCCCAGGAATGGGCTGAAGTCCTTTCACAGACCCTAGCTAAACTGGCTTAAGTTTCTTTCTGTCACGGAGAGCAAAGATGGCTATGCTTGCCAGGATAAAAAGCGGGCTTAATAGGACAGTAGCAAGAGGGGTTAAGGTAAGGACGCACCCTGCGATGAGGGGTCCGCCGATCTTGGCAAAAGCTTGGATCGATTGGTGAAGACCCATGATTTTTCCATTATTTTGCGCTGTTGCATAGTCAGAGACGAGGCTTGTTAGGGAAGGGATAAGCGTTCCATAGGCTAACGTGAAAAAAGGGACGATCAGGCAAGTAGCCCAGTAGGTTTTGGCAACGCAGAGGACAAGAATCGAGAAGGCCAAAAAAGTGATAAAATGGCGGAAAAACTTTTCTGCTTTGGCATACCGATGGAGCCAAGCGATGAAAATCACTTGGGAAAGGGCAAACCAAAGTCCGTATTGGGAATAGATGTTAAAGACTTGGGCTTCAGTGCAGTGAATTCCTTCGATCAGAAAGACCTGAAAAGTCTTGATGAAAAAATACCATCCAAAAAAAATCAAAAATTCAGCAAAAAGCAAGACTTTGATTTCACGACTGCAATGGAAAAGCTCTTTCCAGAGGACTTCAGTCGGTTTTGCCGTCACCATTTTATCTTCATCAGAAGTCCAGAAAAAATAGATCAGCAAAAAATTAATAAAAGAAAAGATTGCGCAGGAGAGGAAGAGGTAGAAACAAGCATCAAAAACATGGGGAGAAAAGGCGACGATCTTGCCTGCGACAAAGGGTCCCAAAATAAAGCCGATTCCTAACATGAGGTGAGAGACGGCAAAAAATTTGGATCTTTTTTCACTGACGCTGACATCAGAGATGATGGCATTGGTTGTGGAAATATTAACACCCATGAGTCCTGCAATGAAATTTCCTAAAAATAGATAGAAGATAGATGTCGTTAAAATTCCTATACCGCAAAGGAGATACCCAACGGTGTTGCCGATATACGAGTAGAGGAGAATCCCTCGTCTTCCGATTTTGTCAGATAGATGGCCAAGCAGTGGAGCGGCGATGACTTGTGCAATGGGATAGGTCGCCGATAAGATACCCAAGAGTACATACCGGAGATTAGGGGAGAATGAAGCAGAAAAAAAGCTATGAGGTGTTGAGAGAAAAAATAAAGGCAGAAAAGCAATCACAGCCGAAAATGAGAAGAAGTCGAGAAAGAGAACTGAAAAAATTAAGCTGAGCTTTTTGTACATTGAGCCTATTATAATGCAATAGTGGTATAAAGTAAAAATAGCATGTTTCCATCTCAAATTAGACCTTTACTTCCGTACGCGATTGTTGTTTTCCTAGGATATGTAGGGTTTTCTTTACCGCTTCCTGTTCTGCCTGAAATCTTTTTAGATGCTCAAAGATCTATTTTACCCCCTTCAATGTCAATCCAACTAAAAACTATTCTATTGGGCATTGTTCTGGCGGCTTATCCCAGCGGGCAACTGCTCGGCTCTCCTCTTTTGGGAGTTTTCTCCGATAAATGGGGGAGAAAGAGAGTGATCATGTATTCACTTGCCAGCACAGCTTTAGGATATGCGATCACAGCTCTTGCAATGAGCGCGCATTCTGTTGCGGGGATTTTTGGAGGCCTTTTTCTCTGCGGATTTTCCGAAGGCAATGTCACCATTGCTCAAGCCGTCATTGGAGATATTGCAGGCAAAGATGAAAAAGTAGCTCACTTTGGATGGATCAATTTTTTTGCATGCACAGCGTTCATTGTCGGGCCACTCTTGGGGGGCTGGCTGGCCGATCCAGCAAACAACAAATTATTTACGTTTGCAACGCCGTTTTGGCTCGGCGCTTTGATGTCATTAGCAGCAATTGTGATCATCTGGAAGTTTTCCAAAGAGACCAAAAAGCATCCCCATCATGGAAAGAGTTTCTTACACGGAATGAAGACAACTTTAGAAAATCCAAGTTTAAAAAAGTTCTACATTGCGATTTTCTTTCTCTATTTTGGGCTCTACGCGTTCTGGAACTGCATCGGAATTTATCTCCAACGAGGGTTTGGTTTTTCAACGACCAGTATAGCTTACGTTATGGCTTACGACGCGTTCTTTTTTGCCATTGGGCTCTTATTTTTAGTGCAGAGGCTGGCAAAAAAAATGCAGCCGTTTACCACGACTGGATGGGCCGCATTTGGTCTTGCTCTGATGCTATTTATTTTGGTAATTCCCGCATCTCCTTGGGCCCTTGTCACGACAATTCCCCCCATTGGAATCTTGATCTCGATCTTAATGACCAATGCCGCTGTCATGGTCTCCGATGCTGCGGATGACAAAAGCCAAGGCCAGGCTCTAGGAACGATGCAATCGATCCAAGTCTTGGCAGGGATGTTTGTTGGTGTTATAGGTGGCTTTTTGGCAGCTCTAAAGTCAGGCCTGCCGCTAATTGCTGGAGCAGTCATGTCAGCGATATGTGGCTATTTACTCGTCAGAAGGAAAAAAAATGTTTAAAGGTTCGATTGTTGCAATTGTGACTCCATTTACTCAAGAGGGCGAAGTTGATTTTGCAGCGTTTAAAGAGCTGGTCGATTGGCATGCTGAGCAAGGAACAGACGCCATTGTCTGCTGTGGATCGACGGGAGAAGCTCCGACGCTTTCTTCGGAAGAGCAGCTCCAGATTTTCAAAACAGCTCTCGATGTTTCTAAAAAAAGAGTCCCAATTATCGCTGGAACTGGGACTTATGATACGAGAAAAACAGTCGAACGTACAAGAAAAGCAAAGGAATTAGGAGTCGATGGGTGTATAGCTGTGGTTCCGTACTATAACCGGCCGACTCCGGAAGGGTGCATTGCACATTATACGGAAGTTAACAAAGTTGGGCTTCCGACCATTGTCTATTACCATCCTGGCAGAACAGGCGTGAGGCTTTCTGCTGAGGTTTTAGCAGAAATTGCAGAGTTACCCTCCGTGGTTGCGATTAAGGACTGCTCTGGCGGATTAGAGCTTATCCAAGAAATTCGGCAAAAATCCGATATTCCCATGTTATCCGGAGATGACCCGCTGACACTTGCGATGATGGAGCTGGGTGCTGTGGGAGGAATTTCGGTAGTTGCCAATGTCATCCCCCAAGGATGGAGCGAAATGATCCAGAGTTTTCTTCAGGGAAATAAAGAGCGGGCGCGAGAACTCAATGCACTTTATACGCTGCTCTTTCAGGCAATGGAATTAGAGACTAACCCTCAATGCATCAAATACGCCGTCAGTTTACTCGGTAAATGCAAGCCTTACCTTAGACTTCCGCTTTTAGAACCTCGCAAGGCAAATAAGTTAGCGATTTTACAAGCGATGACGGAGGTTAGTCTATCTCCGTATCTCTCTCTCCCTCTTGCTAGATCCAGTAACTGCAAAAAAGAGTGCGCTGAGTGCTCCGATCACAGATAAAGAACGGTTGCCAAAATAGCCTGAAACAGCTGCTGCAGCTCCCAAATTCCTGAGCGGTATAAAGTAATTGTCTAGAGGAATTCCAAAAAATGTTGAGATAGACATTGCTGAATCCCCAGTGACGATATAGAGAGTTGCTAAGCAGAGGGCTTTATCTGCTGTGAAAGGCGATAGGGTTATGCTGTTAGCAGATAAAATTCTAATAGCAACAAAGCTTACGGTTGCACCAGCGATACAGGAGATGGTTGTAAATACTAAAGAGGGTACCAACTTGAACCGAGGTTTATGGACCCAATGGGTATGAGCATACTTATTGATGGCATAAGCTACTCCTCCACCAGCGATAGCGGGTGCTGAACAGATCAATGCGTTCCAAAGATTTCCAGAAAGATCGGCTCTTGTGATTGAACTCTGAACACCATTTTTGAGGTCGTTCCATGTCGTTGAAGCGGGTAATGAAAAATTCTCGTTAAAAAGCCTTTTTGCTGTAGCTACTGCCATATATCTCCTAATTTAAAAAAGAGCAGCCTCGTAAGAAGCTGCCCTTGAAAACAAATTCAAAAGCGAGAGTTTAGATAAACCCTGAGCCAATTCCAGTTCCAATGATTCCATAAACTGCTAATGGAAGGAAACCAACACGTGTTGATAATGCGCCGCAAAGACCGCCAACACCTGCAAAAGGGGCGTTGTTAAAAACAAAATAATCAAAGGCGGCACCAACTACAGTTTGTAAAACTGCTAACTTGAGCATTTTGCTGGTTGAATCATCTGTGATCAAAGCAAAACTCGAGTTAGGAAGGTACAGGTAAGCCGCACCAATAACTGCTAAACCCAGTAGTGCGCTACCATATTGAGCATATTCATTTATTTTAGCAGAAGCCAAAGCCTTTTTAGCTATGGCTGTTACAATTCCCGCTGTGGCCAAACAACTTAAAAACATACCGAGTCCAATACCAGTATTCCATTTACAGTTATTAAAATCAGAAGCGGTAACACCCCAAACCATAAAATCTCCTATGGTTAATTTTGAGCCTTCCAGTTTAAGAAAAATTGTTTTTTTAATGAAGAGTTTTGTAGTGAAAGCTCAAAATTTCATGTGGAAAGATTGAGGATGTGATTTTTGCGGCTTCTTAATAAAACTTCAGTTGATGTGTCCGGTCAGGATGCTCAGCAGTCTTTGAATCTCGAGTTTCTGATCGTCTGTTGGGCGGAATCTTTTTTGTGTGAAGAGTTCTTCGAGCTTTTTCAAAGTCGTAACGGCTTGCTCTCCAAGATCTTCTCTTCTGCCGTCGCGGTCGTCCAGAGGAAATGTTTTCCGAATCAGGGTGAGAACTTCATTTTTGGTCTCACCGTTGTAGTTTTTTAGAATTTCTTCTTTTTGCTCGAAAGGAGCATCGCGGCTAGCAAGCGTATAGACAGCTTGTCTTGGCATGGCATCGAGCTTCAGGTGGAGTGTAGAAGGAAGCTGAAGATAGAATTCATAATACTGCAAAAAGTTATAAGGCGTTTGTCGGTTGCCGTAAGTGTTGATGAGCCATGCGGAAAAGGCGCCATCGCGGTATTTTTTTAGAATGTTTTGGGCTTTTTGGATTCGTTCTCCATGGAGAATAGCTGCTTGATTATTGATGGCTTTAATCTCTGAGGTAAGGCTCGCAAGATGGGTCAAATCGTCAGCGATCGGGTATTCAGATTCACTTTTATAGTCGTTTAAAAGAGCTTCCAAATCTTCTTTTTCTTGGGCAGTCAGCGGACTGACCTTGAAAACTCCTGCGAAGCTAGAAAGATTTCCTTTGGAGGAAATCTCGGCTAGCTCCGTCATTTTGGAGAATTTTTGTCGGAGGCGATTGAAAAGAAGGTCGTTTACTTTGGACATGAAGCTATCCCTTTTGTGCGAAGACGTTTTAAAAACTCTTTGGCTAATAAAGTGTAATCTTCCGCAGCGCGTGAAGCGGGTGCGGTATCAAAAATGGATTTTCCGAAGATCGACGCTTCTGAAACGGAGATATCGCGGCGGACTTTGGATTTTAAGATTTTTCCCGGGAATGTCTCTTCAATGACATCGAGAAAAGCGGTATTGCTTTTGCCGCGGGGATTCCAGAAGGAAAGAATAACACCAAGAACGGTGAGTGCGTGCCTTTGGGAAATGCTCTCCATAAACTGAGACAATCTCTGCAGGCCTTTGACGCTGTAAAATTCAGGTGTTGCAGCAACAAGAGCGTATTCTGAGGCAATCAAAGCCGACTCTGTGAGCCAGCAAAGAGACGGTGGCGTGTCGATCAAAATCGTGTCGTATCTTTTAAGGATAGGTTTGAGTAGCTCACGGAGTCTCTCATGGGAATAACGGTCTGCTGCGAGAGCTTCTGTGACTTCGACCCGTTCTAACCAGGTGTCAGCTGGAATAAGCGATAAATTTTTATGGGCCGTTGGCAAGATCACATCGTCGACCTTTTTTTTGCCTTGGAGAACTGAAGCTAAACTGTCGTGTGCATCAGGATCGTAACCAAGGCCGGTCGTGAGATTAGCTTGGGCGTCGAAATCGATCAGCAGGACTTTTTGCCCATGATATTCTGCAAGAGCAGCTCCTAAATTCAGGGTGGTAGACGTTTTTGCAGTTCCACCTTTGAAACTACCGATTGTGATCGTTGGCATGTCCAAACTCCGATTGAAGAGATTTAGTTTCCATCTCCTTTTGAAGGGCTTGCAAGAAAGGTGTGATGCCGATTTCTCCATGAACAACATTATCTCGGGTTCGCAGGCTAACTGTTTTACTTTCCAGCTCTTTGTCACCAACGGTGAGCATATAATTGATCTGGAGCAGCTGTGCGTTCCGGATTTTTTTGTTCATTGACTCGTTAGAGTCATCGACATCGCAGATAAATCCTGCTTTTTTTATTTCCTTCATCAGATGATGGGCGTACTCGCTATGTCGCTCTGCCACGGTGATCACACGTACAGGTAATGGACTGATCCATAGAGGGAATCTTCCGGCAAAGTGTTCAATCAAAATGCCAAAAAATCGCTCGATCGATCCAAAAATCGCACGGTGCAGCATCACAGGTCGTTTTAGCACTCCGTCCTTATCCATATATTCGAGCTCGAATTTTTCTGGAAGGGCCATATCGAGTTGGACGGTGCCGCACTGCCAAGCTCTTCCTAAAGCATCTTGGATGTGGATGTCGATCTTCGGTCCATAAAAAGCGCCATCGCCTTCGTTAATCCGGAACGGCTGGCCCCATTCTTCTAGGGCACTTTTAAGGCCTGCGGTGGATATTTCCCAATACTCATCCGATCCGATGCTATCTTTAGGCCTTGTTGAAAGTTCCATCCGATAAGAAAGGCCAAAAGTGTCGTAAAGCTCCTCGGTAAATCCTAAGATGCCTAAAATTTCAGACTTGATGTCAGACGGTTGCATGAAGATATGGGCGTCATCTTGGTGGAAGCCGCGCACTCGCATGAGTCCTGAGAGGGCGCCGGACGCTTCAAACCGATGGACGTGTCCGATTTCAGCAATGCGGAGCGGCAACTCGCGGTAGCTGTGGCTGTGCGTTTTGTAAAAGAGCATGCATCCAGGGCAGCTCATAGGCTTGAGAGCAAATCCCCGCTTTTCAACTTCTAGCCAGTACATATTGTCGCGGTAATGATCCCAATGTCCTGATATTTTCCAAAGGTCTTGGCTGCAGAGCAGAGGTGTTTTGATCTCGATGTAGCCCGATTTCTGAAGCATGGAGCGTAAAAACTCGACTAGTCTGTTCCAGATGACCATGCCTTTCGGATGGATGAAAGGGATTCCAGGTGCTTCTTCTTTGAGAGAAAAAAGATCGAGTTTTGGACCTAAAATTTTGTGGTCCCGTTTTTTGGCTTCTTCCAATAGGTGGAGATAATCTTTTAACAGTTTCCTGTCAGGAAAAGAGGTTGCATAGACGCGCGTGATCATTTCACGGCTGGGATCTCCTTTCCAATAAGCACCCGACGTTTTTAAAACTTTAAAAGCTTTGATCTTACCCAGGTTATTCAAGTGAGGGCCGCGGCAGAGATCGAAAAATTCGCCTTGTTCATAGCCGGTGATGGGGCCTTCTTCAAACCCTTCGATCAACTCGACCTTATAAGGATTCGATTTGAACCTCTCGAGCGCTTCTTGTTTGTTTTTAAACAGATGACGTTTGACTGGGTAGTTTTCATCGATGATTTTACGGACTTCTTCTTCAATTTTGGGAAAGTCTTCCTCAGTGATGGTGACGTTAGCAAAATCGTAATAAAAACCGTTCTCAATCGGAGGTCCAATTGTTGGTTTTGCATTGGGAAATAGCCTTAGAATGGCTTGGGCTAGGACGTGGGCAGACGTATGCCAGAAGACTTCTTTGCCTTGTGGTTCATCAAAGGAGATAAATTTAATTTTATCTCCGTCCTTCAAAAGATGTTGAAGGTCGTAAAGAGTGCCGTTGATCTCGACAGCAAGTGCCTCATGAGGGCCCCGGAGATTTAGTTTATCGGCGAGTTCTTTTGCAGAGCAGGCTTCTGCTAGCTCCATCCATTGATCATTGACTTGTGTTTTCATAAATTTATGTGTTAAATGGGTGTCAGTATAATCCAATGGCAGAAAAAACCGAAGAAATTCCTCTAGATCCAGCGTGGCTCTTCTTGACCTCACAGGCGATGGATCATTCTGGAATTCAAGATTCTTATTGTTTCCGGGCAGTGAGTTCAGCTAGAGCACTTGCCCAGGTTCTTGTGGATGAAAAAGGTCAGCTGCAACCTTTTTCAGGACAGCTTCCTCGTTTTTATTACCCAAAAGGAACGTCTGACGGATCGATTTGGGACCACCAATCAAAATTTTTAAAACGGTGGAGTAAAGATGCGGAATTTGTAAAAAAATTTCGAAAATTTTCCCTGCCGATTTTTCACAAAAAAGCGGAAGAGATGGTGCGGGCGACTCTTTTGCTCTCCCTTACACAGCCTCTTTCTGATGCGCATGTCAAAAGAGCGGCCATTTGCGCCTGTCTGACACCGCTCCGTCAAAGCGTCGGATCGTGTTTTGCAACAGCACCTGCGATTTTGGCTCAGGGCCACTACCTGGATCTCTTTATCGACGATCTCAACGAACTGCTCACAGCAGGAAGACTAAGAAGGGTTTCAGAAGGCGTTCAATATAGTGTACCGCTTAGTTTGACATTTGGAGTCGGCGATTTAAGAAAAATCATTGATCCTTCAAGAGAATTTTGGGCCTCGCCGGGATTGATAGCGGCTTTGGAGGAAGGTGGGTTAATTCCTTCCCAGGCACCGTTTCATCAAAAGATCCAGAGGGCAAAAGACGCCCTCTTACCTCACTACCGACCTTCCATGACCGTCGAGCAGTTGTTAAAGAAAGCGATTAGAGATGACGTTTCTATTGCTTTCAAAAGTATTGCTGACAATGCGCTTCTCAAGGCATGGGAATTTACGCTCGCCTCTTTTTCTGATATTAAAATGGAATTTTCCGGATGGAATTTGAACTGGAGCGTAGGGTTAAATCCAGATCAGCCGGGTGGAATTGGAGCGGCACTCTATGGGGCATTGGATGTAAAGCTTCAAGAGGCCAATGAGAAAATCAAGGAATATCACGAAGCTGCTCAAGAAGCTTTCGATCAGCTTAAAGCAGCGGAAAATCTGATGAAGCAGGCTTCGACAGAAGCTGAAATCCGGCGTATGAAAGCAGAGGTCCAAGCAAGATCCCATCATCTAAAAATTTGCGAAGAGCTCAAAGAAGAATTTAGTTTTAAAGCGAAGATTTATTCTGAATTTTTTGCATTTCTGATTCGTCAGTATGCCATGAAATTTCAGGAATATTTCCAAGAGATTTACGATGCAGAGATGCCGGAGATTTTTAAAGGCCCGTATGAAGACAGAATGGCAGGATTTAGGCTCGTGTTTAAACATGGGCGAGGTGACAGTTCGCTCTGGACTCTGATTTATGACCAATCACAATTTGTGAAAGCGCTAGTAGAATTTTTTACTTTGATCGAACATCCCCTGATGCATGCCTGTCAAACGGCTGTAGAGAAAAAAATCATTGAAGAGATGACAACAGTGGTGATTCAGCATGTCCGTTCGGATCTATTTATCGAGTCGGTGATGGCAAAAGCCGCGGCTTCTAACAGGCTTCCTTGGGGCTATCTTTCCGGAGGATCGGTCAGTCAGCTGGTTCCCCTTTATTTTCGAACCGCTGTGATGAAAAAAGAGTCACGCGAGGTGCAAGATGAGCTCGATCTTTTTGTCTTTTTGCTCGAGACCATGAAAAGCCTTCCAAGGACAGACAGGTTTTTAGAAGATCCGTCAGAGAAATTTTTGATGGAATCTCCGACGCATGTTTTTTCTTTTTTGCCTGGATTGAACCTATTTAAGGAAGGTTGGCTGGACGAGGGTTTTACTTATACGTGGATTCGGGACCGTTTTTTGCTGCCCGGAAAAGAATTTTACAGCACCATGAGGCTTTCTCCTGCTGAACAAAAAGAGCTGATGCGCCGTCTTTCGCTAGAAGGAGAGGTGTCTTCTTCTGCAACCATCGAGATGTTTTGTTCCAAATTCCCGGGAAAAGAACTCGCGCCGTTTCTCTACAGCACGCTTCCTTTGATTCCAGGAGATCAATGTAAAGCTGTTTTACAAAAACTCTTAGAAGCTGATCCTGTGATGCCTTCTGAGATACCAGATTTTTTATCTTCGCAGGAGATTCAAGAGATTGCCAAGGCACAAATCCGTTCTGACATTGACCGGCATGCAAAAATTGCAGCTCGCGCCCAAGAATTAAAACTCGCTCCTACAGCCTGTATCTTTGCCGATACAAACTGGTCTGAAGGGTATTTTGCGTTTGTGATTCATCCCATCACTCTCAATTTAGAGGTCTGGAAATCGGATTTGACAGGTTCTTTCGCATCTCCGCTTTCCCTGGTTAAAACTTGGCTGGGGAAAGAGTGTACATGGAACATTTATACTTGAACTTCCCAAATTTTTGGGCCTTTCAAGGCTATTCTCTGAGAAATCTGCTGCGCTCTCCTGCTTCGACAACCCACAAGGGAGTGTTTTCAAAAGTTTTTTGGTCAATTTTGGCGTCAAAGCCGCTCAAATCGACGATCGCAAGTTGATCCGTATTGTATTAATACGAATCAACTTGCGAAACCTGTGGTCGTCGATTTCAGCGAGCTTTCACGCTCAAAATTGCCGCAAAACCTTTTGAAAAACACTCCCTAGGGGTTGCCTGCATCGGGGTCCCGCCTTTGGCGGCGCCTTGCATATTTATCTGATAACAGCCTTGAAAGGCCCAAAAATTTGGGAAGTTCAAGTCTATACAAATAAGATTTGAGTTTTTAAGATAGTCGGATGAAAAAATATCTTTTGGGAATCTTTGTCACTGCTCAGTCACTCCTTGCTGCCTTGTACATGAGCAATCCTGCTGAGCCGGAAATTATCGATACAGGGCTTTTGATATCGTCTGATTGCAGTGTTGGGATTAAAATTGGCTACCAAGGCGACTTTGTCTTTGACCGATCGCTCAAATCGTATAGCGGTTCCCGCGGAAAGATCGATCAATTCGAAATCTTGATGAACCAAGGTGCCGTCATCCTTAATTATATCGATCGGGTTGAATTTTATGGAACAGTGGGAGCGATGAGAAATCACTTCTGGTATCGGCCCCATGTCGATAATAAGCGGAGGGAATTTGAGACTGACAACCGGTGGACGGCAGGAGGTGGAGTCAGATTCTTACTAGCTCAGTGGTGCAATACGGGACTTGGGTTCGATGGTAAAATCCAATATGGAAGACCCTCTATCCAATGGATCACAGTTAACGGGGTTTCTAGTTCTTCAAGCGGCCATGTGACGTATCGCGAATACCAGGGATCTATTGCTGTTTACCATACCATGGGTTTTTTTACGCCGTATCTAGGTGCTAAATACTCCAATGTCCATGCGAATGTCGGCGGACTATCAAAAAGTGTTTATCCCCGCAGACATTTTAAGATGACCAATCGATGCCGATTTGGAATGGCGCTAGGATGTACGCTGTCTCAAGGGAAAAAAGTCGATGTAAACTTAGAGGTCCAGCTGATTGATGAGCAGGGCTTGACGATTGGTGGAAACATTAAATTCTAAAAAAAGGCGGGAAGTTACCTTCCCGCCCTATCAAAATCAAGAAATCAAAAGACTAGCGCTTACGTTTCGCTGTTCTTTTCGCTTTTTTAGCTTTTTTTCTTTTCTTAGCCATTCTTTCCTCCAAAGGTTAAAAGAAGTTTCCTAACCCCTAAATAGCGATGGCAGGATTTTTTAACAAGAAGACTTAAAAGAATTTTTTTAAAAATTTTATTTTTCCTATAAAATTTCAAGGCTTACGCAAGATTTCATAAGCTTTTTTGACTTCCGGTGGAGACAAAAATTCATTGACTTTTACAAAATTGTCAGCGAAGCGCGATGAAATTTCGTCATCGACATCATCGATAATGACAAAATTTTTGATGTTCCAGTTGGCATGATGCTCTCGAAGCCAGTAATCGATTTGTGAGCCCCTGGTATCTAAAGTGAATCCATATTTTATTAGGGCTATTGGAGAAAGCTGTTCTTCCCCTCTGTTTTTTCGCCGCTCATCATCGTCAGGAATTTTATCAATAAAGTGCATTGAAAAGGGCAAATTTACAAACATCTGATTTTTTATTTCATCGAGGGTGCAGTCAAGCCTCCATGAGGATGAGAGAACGATGCCGACGTCTGCTACCTCATTTGCCTGTTCAATTAATTTTACTAGACTCCCGACGGCCGTTTCTAAAAAACAGTGGCTTCCTGCCGTTTTCCATTGCAAATCTGTATAATAGCCTCTCCCAAATAATTCGATGGCCTTTTGTTCTATCTTTGCTCGCATTTGAGGGAGGTTGCGCCAATCCATCAACACTCCATCGATATCCAGAAAAATGATCGATAGAGGCCTTTGTACTTCTGAGCTATGAGCGATAGAGAAAAAAAAGGCCAAGAATCCGATTACAAACTGGAGTACCATTTGCATAGAAACCAGGATACTAATCCCTCTTTAAAAAACCTATTTTTTAATCAAAAAATGTCAGCCTTTGCAAAAAAACGGATAGCAGCTTTATACTGGGCTCCCTCATAATCCATAATAGGGGACCTATATGAGTTTCTATCGCCGCCTAGCACTTTTGAGCTCTGCTGTCGTGATGACAGGGATGCTCTTTGCCGCTGATGACTTGAATAATGAAGATATTCAGGCTTTGCGCGATTGGATTAACTCTAAGAGGATGATCACCGTCCGCGAATTAGGCGGCCAGCTCTCCATCAGCGGAGAAGTGCGGGCAGAGCTCCAATCGAACAATTCGACTGTCAATGGAGTGGCTCAGCGCGGGAGAGGAACAGGTAGGCCGAATAACGACTACGATGTCGAATTCAACCTCAGCATCGACTACCGGACAGAAAATACTTGGGCTGCTGCACGGATTAAATTTGATAACGATGCAGGAACTTTCACTGAACATTTCGGCAGCGGAAGCAACGACAAGATCAAAGTCGACAAAGCGTATTTCGGCTACCGGATCATCGACAGAGACCGGCATACTGCGGATATTGAAGTGGGACGCAGAGGCATGCTCCTTATTTTTGATTCCAAGCTCCAATACGGATCGAACTTCGATGGTGTAACCTTTAAAGACAGCTATGCTATCGATAAAGTGGGAGACCTTTACTACCAATTGGGCGCTTTCATGGTCAACGAGAAGAAAGATCAGGTTGGCTATGTCGGAGAAGTGGGTATTTTAAACGTTGCGAATACTGGATTTTATTCCAAATACTCCTGCATCGACTGGGATACAAAAGACCAACATAAAGTTCCTGCGCAGTTTCACTTCATCAATTCTCAGCTCCTATTAGGATATAAATTTATTCCTCAGCCCTGGGATAAGGTCGTGAACTTCTATCTTGCAGGCCTTTATAACCATAGAGCGCGATCGATGAAACTGACCAACCACAAGCGAGCCAATTTCGGGAGTTATCTCGGTTTTTCAATTGGACAGCTTAAAAAAGCTGGAGATTGGAGCTTTGAGGCCAATTATCAAGTGCTAGCTGCTCAGTGCGTTCCTTCCTTTGATGTCAGCGGTGTTGGGATGGGAGCCCGTCGGGGACAGTCTTTCTATTATCAAGAAAAGAAAGACGATATTATTCCTTTCACAAACCGGCGCCAACCGGAAGGCAACGTCAACTACAGAGGCTTTAAGCTAGTGATGCAGTACTTGCTCACCAACAACTTGAATCTTTTTCAAGAGTGGAGCCAATCGATTACATTGGATGATCATATCGGACCTTTCCGCCGTTATAAGCAGTATGAACTCGAGCTGATGTACTCTTTCTAAAACCTCAGTTCGCTAGTTGATTTTATAGAAGATTGCCACAGGTTTCGAGGTGATTTTTAAAGATTTTTCGGGCGCTGATAGCCGAAAGGTGCCTAGTACTGTGAATCAAAAGTTTTGACCGTTATTTTTAGCGTGAAAGCTAGCTGAAATCGTCGACCGCAGGCTTCGCAAGTTGATGCGTATTGCATTAATACGCATCAACTTGCGATCGGCGATTTGAGCTGCTTTGACGCAAAAATACCGCGCAAAACTTTTGATTCACAGTACTAAAGTGCCTGAAAAATCTTTAAAAAGCGCCCGAAAGATGGGGCAAGATTCTGTGAAATCAACTAGCGAACTGAGGTTAAAAAGGACTTTCCTTAAAGAGAATATTGACGTGAGGGCCTGAAGTGTCGACGTTGACATAGATAAACTTTGAGGTCTTTCCTTTAAAAATGCTGAACATGCTCGGAGAGCTGACCAATGTCTCTGGCAATTTAGCTGATTCAACTAGGATGCAAGGATTGACGGTCTCATCATCCATTTCTTTGGCTGCATCCAGCAAAGGTTTTAGCGAGTTATCGGATTTAATCATCGTCACGGAGAAAAAGACCCAATTAAACCATGGGAAACGCTTTTTATCTCCATTTTGCTTGAGTAAAAGATGTGCATTTTGAGCAACGCTTAAGAGAAGCATCGCTTTTTTCCATGATCCATTTTGCAGGATCAATATTGCGCCCGGATTTTTTTCAAAAATCGGTAGATCGTGTGTTTGGATATGATTCAAAGGGTGCAAAATGCAGCGGGAAAAAAATGAAAGAAAAAGATCTGAAAGCCTAGAGATCATCAAAAGAGATAGAAGGAGTGTGATAGAGCCTGTGACAGCAAATGCAATCGAAGGTGATAGGCCAAGAAGTGCACTATATACATAGAGGGCAGCGGCAGCTAGCAAGACGCCGCAGAAACTTAAGAAGTTATTTGCTGCAATGATCTGGCCTCGTTTTTCATTGGGACTGAAAAGCTGAATGAAAGAGTCGAAAGGAACAATAAAAAGTCCTCCAAAAACTCCCAAAAAGATCAATAATATCACAACAGCTGCTAAGTGGTGGCAGAAGACCCATAGTAGGAATAAGCAAAGTGCTATAAAAAACCCTGCAAAACACGACAGTCCTAACTCGACTCTTTTTTTAGAAACCCTTCCTCCAATAAAGGCTCCCAGCGCGATCCCAAACGCGGTGCTTAAGAAAAGATATCCCCCTGAAACTTCGCTGAGCTTTAAGGCAAAAATAGCATAGGGGATGATATTGAGTTGGACAAAAGCTCCAATGAATAAAAAATAAGCCGAGCCGCATACCGCGATGAGCAGATGTTTTCTGGAGTAGCAAAAGACAAGTGTGGAATAAATTTCTTTCACGAATAAAAAGTTTAATTTTTTATCGCTCCCCTGTGCAGCCGTTTTTCTTATTCCGAATGTAGCTATGAAGCCGATAACCGCGATAGCCAAGCAAAAACCCGCTACAAAAACATAATCCCGCCCGGTGATCTGAGTTAAAAAAGAGGCTAAAAATGTTCCAAAAATGATTGCCAAGTAGGTAAAAGAGGTGATCAAGCCATTGGCTTTGGAGACGGCCTCTTTGGGGACAAGTTCGGTAATGATCGCATATTTGGGAGGACCGAACATGGCGCTGTGTGTGGATAAAAGAAAAAGAAGACAATAACTTCCCCAAACGCTTTCATAGCCAAAAGCAATCATGGCAAGGAGCATCGTTCCTATTTCGATCCCTTTTAGGACCATCATCAACTTTTGCTTGCTGAAACGATCGGCCAACACCCCTGCTGTTGACGAAAATAATAAAAAAGGGATCACATAAATAGCGCCGATTTTAGCTAGAATGATGCTGGCATGCTCCTGGCCTCTGAGATCAATGATGAGGTAGGCGATGACAAGTTTGAAGATATTGTCATTAAGAGCTCCCATAAATTGAGCAATATTGAGAAAATGGAGAGAATGCTTATCAGGACGAGAAAATCCCGGGAGCTTGGACAAAAATCCGCCCATGCTCTCGATCCACGAATTTTTTTTAAGAAGCACCATAAGGGTTACTCTACCAAGAAATATATAACACTGTTATGAAAATTTTTGTTTCCAATCATCTAGAAGTTCTTGCTCACCGTTTAAAAGAAGAGCTATACGGTGCGCGCTTAAGTTATTTGGATGTGGACTCAGCGAGACAAAGACAAATCGAAACGTCAGTGGCCGAACGAGAAAACCCTTCCCCTAGTGGGAAAGGTGACGAGGAGGATCGATTTGGCAAAGTCGCAGCCAGTCCACATCCAAATAACTTAAGCGGGTGCCGTATATTTCAAAAAAGTCGTCACCCGTTTGTTAAGCGGTGGATTGTTGTGCAGAGTGAAAGAATCAAGCAAGATCTTTTCTTAAAGTGGGCCCACGATCCTCTTTTGCACGTCGCAGCTGGCTGCAAAATGATCACCTGGAGCGAGGCACTCTCTCGTCTTTTCCCCCATGTCCCGTCTCAAGCAGAGCTTTCTCTCAAGATTGAAGCAGCTCTAGATTCTATTCATGATGAGGCTCTTTTAGGGTATTTAAATCACGGAGGGTTCCCACGTAAAGCCAGCCTCTGTGATCGGATGAGCACACTGTTTTTACAGTATTTAAATCAGCCAGAAGAAAAGCTGCAGCAGTGGCTGGAAAAAACGGGCTGGCAGCAAGCTCTCTGGAAGATTGTTTTTGTCAATGAAATCCCCTGGAAAAACCAGAATACATTAGAAGGATCTGTCTATCTTTTCCATCCTTTCCAAATCGCTCCTTATCAGCTAGATGCCTTTAAAAAAATGGAGGCGACCTGCTTTCTTTTTTCTCCGTGCTCAATGTTCTGGGGAGATTTTCATACCTTGCAAGAAAAAAGCTATCTTTTAAAAAGAGCTCAGGCAAAAAACCGTGACGAGCTTGTGCAGTTTTTCGAAGATGAACACCCTCTTTTAGCTAACTGGGGCAGAAAAGGGAGGCAGCTTTTAAGTTTTTTCGAAGACGAAGAGTTGTTAGATGAGTATCAAGAGATACAAGAGCTCTCTCTTCTAAAAACAATCCAACAAGAGATGCTGACGTTGTCGATTTCGGAAAAAAAACCTGATGAATCGATTCAAATTCATTCAGCGCCATCCAAATTGCGTGAAGTCGAAATCGTCTGGGAAATGATTCAGCGTCTTCCTTTTAAACCGTCTGAAATTTTAGTGCTCGCCCCGGATATGCAAGTGTATGCTCCGATTGTCGAACTCGTTTTCCATCAGAGAGGAGGTCCTTTTGATTTTGCTATCTTTGGTCTCGAAGCTCGCTCCAAAAGCCCCCTTATGCAAGGGCTAGAAGCCCTTTTAGAGTTATCCCATTATCGGTTTTCCAAAGAGTCAGTTGAAAAACTCCTCTTCTGCCCTCCCTTTTTGAAAAAGTTTGAGTTTACAATTGAGGATGCTCATCTTCTTCTCAAATGGTTCAATGAGGTGCATATCCGGTACGACTTGCAAGGAGATCATCCGGGGACTTGGCAAGAGGGGCTAAAACGGCTTGTGGAAGCCTTGGTGACAACGGTTCAAGACAAGTTATCCATCGATTTTTCTAATGCCGATGTTTTAAACAGGTGGATTAAAGTATTTCAGTTGTTTGAAGGGATCTCCAAAGAGGAAAGATCGTTGGAAGAGTGGTCGAAAACATTAAAATCTCACATTTGCCAATTTTTTACTCCCGATCCAGATGATGCTTTGGTGCGTGAGCTAGAGAAGTTCCAGCAGATGGAGATCGATGGAACATTCCCCTTCTCTAGCATCGAGAGAATTTTGAAAAATATATTCCAGCAAAAGAGCGGAGCCGTCCAAGGGTCTCATTTGCAAGCAGTCCGTTTTACATCTCTGGAAAAAGGCGCTTTAATTCCTGCAAAAGCGGTCATTCTCATGGGAATGGAAGAAGGAAGCTTTCCACGTCAAGATCTGCCGTCTTCTCTTCAGCAGCTTGCCATCCCAAGCCGTATCGAAGAAGACAAATATCTTTTCTTAGAAGCTTTTTGCAGTGTAAGAGAGATGTTTATGATGACGTACTTGCGGATCCATCCAGAAGATGGAAAAAGTCAGAAAGCCTGTCCGATGGTCGAAGAGTTATCCAATTACGGCTCTATTCCGATCACCGACCATCCCTTTTCGCCGTTTGATCCGTCGTATTATCAAGAAACAGGTTTTAGAAGTTTTTCAAAAATCCATTTTGAGGCGCTCAACAAAACCACTTTTGACCCTAAAGTTCCTATTCTCCCGCCAGTTTCACTTTCTGCTATCGATATTCGGATGCTCCGCAGTCTTGCCCGTCATCCTCTGAAATACTTTTACGAAGAAAGGCTGGGAATCGATTTTGAGTGGAAAGAGCACAATACCGAGTTTACCCTCTCTCCTTTAGACAGGATCGTTTTACGCAAAGCTTCATTGAAAAAACCATTGGAAGCATTGTTGTCCGAAATGGCAAAAGAAGGAAGACTGCCCGTCGGAGCTTTTTCCAAGGCCGCTATCCAAAAAATTCGAGACGAGATCACAACCTATCACGACATGTTATCCAAGCTGGAAGTTTGTCCTGAAGAGATTTATTCCATTGAGCTGAAAGCGTCTTGCAAAGAAGCCGTGCAGATCGATGCACACACCTGGATTTATCCCGCTCTCCATATTGATGGTGTGACGATCCAAGGAAGAATCGACGAAATATCTCCTAAAGGCCTTCTTGTTCACGGAGAAGATACCCTTGCCGATCAACTCAAGGCCTGGCCGCTTTTATTGATTGTTTCTGAGTTAGGGCTTCCCAGCAACCTTCTGCTGACCAAAAAAGGAAAAATCTGAGCGTTTTCAAACGTCAGCAAACCGTTTTTAAGCTTCTCTTTGTGCTCCAAAGAGAGCGCCCTTTCTAAATTTGCGCGGATCCTGACTTTAAGTTCCCTTGTTGCAGCTCTAGTGAATGTCACAACGAGGATTTGGTCGAGCGTGTAATCAGTCTCTAGAAGAAGACGGATGACAAGGTGTTCGATTGTAAAGGTTTTCCCTGTTCCTGCGGATGCTTCTAAAAATAAGCGGCGCTGCAAAGGAACTGCTTTTGACAGAATATCAAAGGAGTTCATCGACGACCTCCCGAAGATATGGGTCCCAGGCCTGCAGCCAAAGATCGATAGGGGGAAGCAGATTTCTGTTTTGCGCCCATTCGATGATCTCATCTTGTTCCGTGGTGG
>Ga0206825_1046_pt1 | contig 29171 bp, 28 predicted proteins | sample Alteio_BWOrgCont_79_FD_152875 | JGI IMG/M metagenome (GOLD analysis project Ga0206825, IMG submission 152875) | Enriched cells from forest soil in Barre Woods Harvard Forest LTER site, Petersham, Massachusetts, United States -... | ecosystem: Environmental > Terrestrial > Soil > Temperate forest >...
TTCCCATTTGTCCGATTTATTGCTCGCCCGTGGACACAAAGTCATCGGCATTGACAATTTTATTACCGGCAGCGTGGACAATATCGCGCACCTCGGCGGCCAGCCCGCGTTTAAATTCATCCAGCAGGACGTCACCGAATTTATTTTTCTCAATGAACCGGTAGATTACATCTGGCACTTCGCTTCGCCCGCCAGCCCGTTTGATTACCTGAACTTTCCCATTCAAACGCTCAAGGTCGGCTCGCTGGGCACCCACAAGGCGCTCGGCCTCGCTAAAAACAAAGGGGCGTGTATTCTGATCGCCTCCACTTCGGAAATTTATGGTGACCCCCTCGTGCATCCGCAACCGGAGGAATACTGGGGTAACGTCAATACCATTGGTCCGCGCGGTTGTTATGACGAAGCCAAGCGTTTCGCCGAGGCCATGGTCATGGGCTATCACCGCGAACACAAGGTGGAAACTCGTATCGTCCGTATCTTCAATACCTACGGTCCGCGCATGCGTTTGAACGATGGCCGCGTCGTTCCCGCGTTCGTTAGCCAGGCCTTGAAAGGCAAGCCAGTCACCGTTTTTGGCGAAGGCAAACAAACGCGCAGCTTCTGCTACGTGTCTGATTTGATTGAAGGCATTTACCGGTTGATGATGAGCAATTACGACTTACCCGTGAACATCGGCAACCCGACGGAAATGACCATGCTCCAATTTGCCGAGGAAATCGTTCGCGTGACTAAATCCAAGAGTAAAATCGTTTTTAAACCGCTGCCGCAGGACGACCCCAAGCAACGCAAGCCGGATATTACCAAAGCCAAAAAAATTCTCGGCTGGTCACCCAAGGTTTCCTTGCACGATGGGTTGACGGAGACGATTGCCTATTTCTCTAAAAAAGTTTGATTATTCAAATACTTTGAGCTTGCTAAATCAGTTGGACTATGATTAATTGGTAGTGCTTCCAGCAGACTTGAAGCCGCCCTGCACTTATGAAATTAGCGTCATTACCACGAAAAGTGGTGCGTGGCCTGCCCTACTTGGGTAAGGAGTTGCGGGCTATTGTTTCCGACCATACGCCTCTATTCATCGCTGTTCCCCGTACTGTTTACATCTGGCGCACTGCTCCCTGTAATGCCCGTTGCATCATGTGCAACTACGGCTACCTCAAAGGTGAGGAATATAAAGCCATTTCGCGCCTGGGTTTTGCGGATGAATTGATGCCGCGCGCATTGAATGAAATCCATGAACTTTGCGGCCGTGGCACTCTGGTCTCGTACATGGGCGGCGAGCCGACTACCAGCAAAAATCTAATCCAATGGGTGGAGCAGGCCGGGAAGCTGGGGCTCGATTTTCGCTTTACGACCAACGGTTACATCATGACCGAAGACATGGCGCGTCGTTTCGTCGCCGCCGGCTTGTTCAACATCGGTGTTTCCCTTGAATCGCTCGACGCAACCACCAACGAAATCATCCGTCCCCATACCAACGGCACGGCCAAAACGATTCGTTGCATCGAAATGCTAATGGAGGAACGCCGCCGCCAGAAAAAATATTTAAGCGTCAATGTCAAAACCGTCATCACGGACATCAACATGGAGCATTTCCTGGAGCTCGTGAAACGGTATGGAAAAATTGATGGCATGATGTGCACGCCCCAGATGTTCGAGCCGATGGACGGCATGCCCAAGGCGACCAGTGACCTGCTCTACATCAAGGATATCAGCCGCCTCGAGCGTTTTACAGATGAGATTCGTAAATTGAAAAGCGAAGGCTATGCCATTCACGTCACCGATCAGGGATTGAAGGAGATGGTGAAGTTGTATCGTGACGGGCAGGGCCAGAATTTCACGATGCACAATAAAAAGCTGGAGATGGATCCTTCCGAGCCCGAATGCAATATCGGCACGGATAATATGTGGATCCATGACGGCAAAGTCCGGTTGTGCCCCTATCATCCTCCCATTGGCGACCTCGTGAAAGATACCATCACGCTCAAGCAGATGTGGGAAAGCGAAAACGCCAAACAGGTCCGTGCGGGTACTCGTGCCTGCCGCCGTCTCTGCACGATTTCCTGCCTGCGCCGCACGCCTATTTCACACAAAGTTTCCACTTTCCTCAAGATCGCGTAAACTGCGCGCATGATTTTTCGCGCGCGCCACTTTCAGTTTATTTTTCCGCGGCCGGCGCTCATTATGGGCATCGTCAATGTCACGCCCGATTCTTTTTCCGATGGTGGACGCTTTTTAAGCTCAAAGGCTGCCGTCACCCATGCGCTCAAATTGGCCGCGGCTGGCGCTGAAATTCTGGACGTCGGCGGCGAATCCACCCGGCCCGGCGCCAGCCCCGTTGGGGAAAAGGAAGAATGCCGCCGCGTCATTCCCGTCATAAAAAAGCTCGCGTCGGTATTTAAGGGCAGGGCGCCGGCCATTTCGGTTGACACCATGAAGCCCGCCGTCGCTCGCGCAGCCCTTGAAGCAGGCGCAAGCATCGTCAACGATGTGGCTGCTCACCGCAATGACGCCGAAATGTGGAGAATTATCGCTGAGTTTGGCGCGGGTTATGTGGTCATGCACGCGCCCTCCGGCCTGCACCAAAAGCGAGGCGGGGCAGGGGACATCGTCCATGAAGTCGGCGACTTTTTTTCAGAGCGAATAAAGAAATTGAAGGTGGTCGGCGTCAGGCCGGAGCAGATTGTTTTTGATCCCGGCATTGGTTTTGGGAAGAATGTGGAACAAAACTTGCGGTTGCTTGCCTGCCTGCGGAGTTTTGTCAGACTGCGCCGGCCCTTGCTTTTAGGTGCGTCCAGGAAATCGTTCATCGAAAAATTATTTGGCCTAAAAGTGAATGAACGCTTGCCAGCGTCGCTCGCCTGCGCGATTTTGGGCGTTGAATCGGGCGCGCACATCATCCGCGCGCATGATGTCGCGGAAACCGTCCGGGCCGTTCGCATGGCCGAGGCGGTTTTAGGAAAACAAAAAAAGTAGCCGCACGGTTGTGCGGCTTCGGATGACCGGCAGGCCATCGTGCCCAACAACTGAATGTGGACTTACATCCAAAACGGCTGGCGTCCCGCGCTGGAGATTTTTATCCTCGCGGTCGTTATCTATTACGTCACGCGCTTTCTCCGGGGGACGCGTGGCTGGCCGGTCGTCATCGGTTTTGTTGTTTTCCTGATCGCGCTATTCGGGGCGGCCGAAGTGTTGGATTTGACCGTGCTGCGCAAGCTCCTCGGCTTGGCTTATACCATTTTTGCTTTCGCGGTCCTGATTATTTTCCAGCCGGAACTGCGCCGGTTGCTGGCTGAGCTTGGCAATTTGCCTCTTTTTGCCAGCATGCACGAGCAGCGCGAAAATATCGAAGTCATCATTCAAACGGTCGAACGCCTGTCCGATGTCAAAATTGGGGCGCTCATCGCCATCGAACAACAGATCCATCTTCATGAAGTCGTCGAATCCGGCGTGCTGGTGGATTGTGAAGCCACCCCGGAAATGCTCGAAACGATTTTCTTCCCGAACAACGCCATCCATGATGGCGGTGTCATTATCAAGGGTGACCGCATCGCGTACGCCGCCTGTATCTTTCCGCTCACGCAACGCCCCGGCTTGGCCAAATCGCTCGGGACGCGGCATCGCGCGGCCATTGGCTTAAGCGAGGAAACGGATGCCGTGATCGTGGTCGTCTCCGAAGAAAATGGAATGATTTCCCACGCCTACAAAGGCCAGCTCGTGCGTGGCGTCACCGCGGAGGAATTGCGCTCGTTTTTGTCGTCCGTGCTCCTGCAGCCGGACAAACCGCATAGCGCAATTGAATGGATCCGCCGGAAATTCGGTGAACGGTCAATCAAGCCTGCGGTCATCACCAAACATGAGCCGCGCCTGACGAAACCATGAAAAAAAAATCTTTTAATAGATAAATGCGCGACTTGTTTACCAGAGATTTTCATTGGAAAGCCTTTTCCATTTTAATGGCCATCGGCATCTGGCTGACCGTTCATCGAATCAGCGGGGAACCAGAGCCAAGAACCATTGGCGGGCCCAGTATTGTTTATTCGTTGCCTGTGCTTGCCGTTTCGTCCGGTGCCGACGTGCATACCGTGGAACTCGGTCCTAAAATTGTGGATGCTACCATCAGCGGTTCTCCTGATGTCATGAACTCGATACAGCCCGGCCAGATTCACGCTTTTGTCAACCTGACGGGAATTACCTCTGCGGAAAATTTGCCCCGGGATGTTGAAATCTCCCTCCCGAGAGGCGCAACCGTTGTTCACATTGATCCTCCGCAAGTTACCGTGACGATACCTAAACAAGAATGAGCAATAAAATTTTCGGAACTGACGGCGTTCGTGGCACTGCGAATATTGAGCCGATTACAGCTGAAACCGCCCTTAAGCTTGGCCGTGCTGCGGCCCACGTATTCAAAAATCTGAATAAGCAGGCCCGCGGCCGCGGCAAACATAAAATCGTCATTGGCAAGGACACGCGCCTCTCCGGCTACATGCTTGAAAACGCCATTTCCTCCGGCATTCTTTCGATGGGCGTGGACGTTTTGTTTATTGGTCCCGTGCCCACTCCAGGCGTTGCCTATATCACGCGCAGCCTTCGCGCGGATGCCGGCATCGTTATTACCGCTTCGCATAATCCTTACGCCGATAACGGTATCAAGTTTTTCCGCGCTGACGGCTACAAGCTTGACGATCAAATTGAGGGCCAGATTGAAAAACTTGTTTTCGGCGGTGAAATCGAAAAAGTCCGTCCCGCCGCCGAGGAAATCGGCAAGGCCGTCCGTATTGACGACGCCCTTGGCCGTTACATCGAATTCGCCAAGGCCGGCTTCCCAAAAAATCTAACGCTCGAAAATCTTCACATCGTCGTGGATTGCGGCAATGGCGCTGCCTACAAATCCTCGCCCTGCGTCTTGCGTGAGCTTGGCGCGAAAGTCACTGTTTTCGGTAATCAGCCGGACGGAAAGAACATTAACGAAGATTGCGGTTCGATGTTCCCTGAAAAACTTTGTGCCCAGGTCGTTGCGCATAAGGCGGATATCGGCATTGCCCACGACGGAGACGCCGACCGCGTTTTGTTGTGCGATGAAAATGGCAAGTTGACCGATGGCGATGACATTATGGCCATCGCCGCCACAAACATGCTCGCCCAGGGAACGTTGGCCGAAAAGACGTTGGTGGCCACCGTCATGAGTAATGCCGGGCTGGAAGCCGCCATTAAAAAGGCTGGCGGAAAAACCATTCGTACTTCCGTTGGCGATAAGCACGTCATTGATGAGCTTCTCAAAAAAGGCTTCAACTTCGGCGGTGAGCAAAGCGGTCATTTAATTTTCCGTGATTTCAGCACCACAGGCGATGGCCTGGTCGCCGCGCTACAGATCCTGCGCATCATGCGCGAGAAAAATCAGCCGCTCTCAAAACTGGCAAAATGCTGGACCCGTTTTCCCCAGCTGGTGACCAATGTGAAAGTCCGTGAAAAAATACCGTTTGAAAAATTGAACGATGTTTTAACGCTCGTTTCCGCGGCGGAATCCGAGCTAAAAGCCGCTGGAGGCCGTGTCCTGTTGCGTTATTCAGGCACCGAGCCAAAAGCGCGCCTGCTGCTCGAGGGCCGCGACGAAGCCGATTTAAAAAACTGGTCTCATAAAATCTGTGGCGCGATTCAGAGGCAAATCGGTGTTTGATTTGGTGCCTGATTCAAAATAGCCGGGGGAGCCTGTTTTTAAGCTATGGGGGCCGGGACCACGTAAACTTCGAGGCTCTTTAGTTTTTCCAGAATCATTTCCGCAGTCCGGTTTGTCGCGCCGTGGTTCTCGGAAACCACCAGCAACGCGTTACGTCCAAGCTCCGCGCGCTGGTATTTGTCTTCCAACAGTTCGCCGAGTACCTTTTCAAGCATGGCCGCGTCGCGCACCTGGACTGCGCCATCCTTCTCCATAAACAGGCGCGCAATGTCCGTAAAGTTCTGCATGTTTGGACCAAACACAATCGCTTTGCCGTACGCGCCTGCTTCAATGGGATTTTGTCCTCCTTTGGCGGTTAAGCTCTTCCCGATAAAAACGACGGTCGCGCACTCATAAAAGTAACGCAGTTCGCCGGTGGTATTCACCAGCAAACAATCCACGTCGCCCTTCGAATACTGGGTATCGGCATCGATCATGGTGCGAAAGGCAAGTTTGACGCCGCGTTCGCGCAATTTGCGGGCGATCTCATTGCTGCGTTCGAAATGTCGCGGAACCAGGATCAAAAACAGGTTAGGAAACTGCTTGCGCAATCGCTGCGCGATTTCAGCCAGGATAATTTCTTCACCATCATGCGTGCTGCCGCCGATTAAAATGGGAGCATCGCCATTGACGCCGAGTTGTTCCAATATTTTGTATACATCGATCGGCTTCCGATCTTCTACGATTGCCGCGTCGAATTTCATATTGCCCGTGACGCGAATGCGACCGGGGCGGACGCCAACGGCTTTGAACCGTTCGGCTTCGATTTCGTTCTGCGCACCGATGCCGTCGAATGATGCAAATAAATTCCGGAACAGGGATCCGAAAAATTTATAGCGCGGATATGAGCGGTCTGAAAGTCGTGCGTTGACCAGGAAAATGGGGATGTCGCGCTTCTTCGCCCGCCAGATAAAATTCGGCCAGATCTCGGTTTCCAGGAGTACTATGGCATCCGGGTGGATTGTGGCGATCGCGCGCGTTACGATGCCTCGACGGTCAATCGGATAATAAATTTTGCTGATGTGCGGCTGCAGTCGGCGGCGCAAGTCGCCCATTCCGGTTGTCGTGGTGGTGGAAACAACAAATTTTAGGTTTGGCGCCCGCTTTTCCAGCGCCCGGATTACCTGGATGCAGGCATTGACCTCGCCAACGCTGACCGCGTGAAGCCATAAGATATGCCGATTGGTCAGGGCCTGCTTGAGGTTGGCGTCATAATAGCCGAAACGTTCGCGGAAGCCTCCCACCCAATTGCCGCGCCGGGACATCCTCCAAAAATAATAAGGCGAAGCCAGGATGAAAAAGAACGTGAATAAAATGTTATACAACGTGCGCAATGTCCCGCCCCTCAAAATTTTTAATCGGAATGTTCAACTCCAAGTAAGTGTTTCACAATAATTAGAAAAATTCAACTCCGGAAGATTCAGAACTTTGAGGAATTTTTGGAGGTTTTCCAGGGCTGGGCGAAAGAGCATTGGCTTCTAATGGGTTTGCCACCCGTGGCTTTTAACAAAGGCGGAGGCCAAAAAACGAGATAAAACCCAAATAATTACTGTCTTCGCTGCTTGACGAATGCGCGGCGGACTGGAATAAGAAGGCGCGTAATGCAGCCTAAAAAGACATCCTTGCTCCAGCCGGAATGGATCGCTGCCCTTTTGATTACCGCCGCCATCGTCGTTCTGCATTTCTATTATTGGCTTCACATCGGCGGCCTTTGGCGTGACGAAGTCAATCTAGTCAATTTATCCGGCAGCCATTCGCTGGCTGAAATGGAAAAGGATTCATTCCCCATCCTGATGCCCCTGGCGCTTCACGTATGGATGGCTGTCGGCCTGGGAAATAGTGACTTGAATCTGCGTTTGTTTGGCCTGTTGGTTGGGCTTGGAATTGTAGCCTTGCTCTGGGTTTCTCGTTGGAAAATCCGCCATGCGCCGCCTCTGCTTGGCCTGGTCTTGCTCGGCCTCAACAGCACGCTGATTTTTTTCGGCGATTCGCTTCGCGCTTACGGCCTGGGAAGTTTGTTCGCGCTGGCGCTCACTGCCTCTGCCTTTCTCTTTCTGCAAAAACCCTCCGTTTCACGTATGATCTGGCTGGCGCTACTCGCGATTTTGAGCGTGCAGGTCCTTTACCATAATGCCGTCCTGGTTGCCGCCATTTGCTTTGGCGCCTGGTCGGTTTGTTGGCGGCGAAAGGACAGGCCCGCGGCGCTTCAAATCCTGTTTGTCGCCATCATTTCCGCGGCTTCATTGTTGCCTTATCTCCATAATTTCATTTCCAGCGGCGGCGCAGCCGCCGTCTTCCGGACCGGCGTCAAACTGCGCCGCTTTTTTTGGAGTTATGAAGATACATTAGGTTACCCTCTTTCGGGGTACATTTATGTCTGGGCTTTGCTGGCTTTAATTATCATTGCCTGCGCTGCCGCCGCGCTCCGGCGGCATTCCGGGGCAGGCGCTGGCAACGGCGAGGCTTTCGTGGAAGAAGATTTCCGTTTATTTGCGTCCGTTACGCTGATTCTTATCGTTGTGGGGTTTCCCGTTTTTTTCTGGCGCGCTCAAATGCCCATGCAAAGCTGGTATTTATTGCCATTTATGGCCTCTGCCGTCGTGTGTTTTGACGCCGCTCTGCCCGTGTTTTCCGGTTTGCTGCGCGCCGTCTATTTAGCGCTGGTGGTCGGGACGGCACTGCTTTCTACCCTCACGACCGCAAATCTTCTTACCCGCCGCTTTAGCGACGTGAATATCTACGCCAGGGAATTAATGGCAAACGCCGCGCCCCGGGATTACATTGTAGTCTCTCCCTGGACCTGCGGCATCACCTTCGACTATTATTTCAAAGGCGTAACACCCTGGGACACTCTGCCCCCTTTGTCAGACCATTCGATCCATCGCGTGGACCTGGTCCTGGCCGAAATGGAAAATACCAACGCCATGGCGCCCGTCTTCGGAAAAATTTCACAAACACTTCAATCCGGCGACCGCGTCTGGTTTTTGGAGACAGCGGGAATGGACATCCCTCAGCCCGGCACGCCCATGTTGCACCCGCTGCCGCCTCCGCCGCTGAAATATTCCGGCTGGTCGGAGAGCCCTTATTCGGCAGTTTGGGCCTCGCAGACGCTTCAATTCATTGCCGATCACAGCGACAAATTTAAACGGTTTAAATACTCCTCCCTAGATGGATTTGTCATCGAAAACATGGACGTCTTTGTCGCTGACGGTTGGAGGACCAATTCGATGGGGCGGTAAGCCGGTTTTGTCTTCCTTTTTGGCAGTGGCGCTGCCGCCGTTCAAATAGTTTGTTTCTTCACTCAAAATTCGTCATTCTAATTGACCATGTATTCGCCAACACTCGATGAATTTCTGAAGCTGGCAGGGCAGGGGAATCTGATTCCTGTCACGCGCCGCATCCTTGCGGATTTTGAAACGCCGTTGTCCGCGTATCAAAAAATCCGCGGCCAGGGCGAGTCCTTCCTCTTTGAATCCGTCGTGGGTGGTGAGCACATCAGCCGTTATTCATTTGTTGGCTGTAACCCACGTTCCGTCATCCGCCAAAACGGCAATCGCGTCGAAGTTCTGGAAAATGGCAAAGTCACCGAAACTTTTTCGGTAGGCAAAGATGGCCAGGTCCGTGACGGACTCGAAGTCATAGATCGCGTAATGAAACAATATCGTGCCGTTGGCATTCCCAACCTCCCACGCTTCACCGGTGGCGCCGTGGGCTTTATCGGCTACGAACTCATTCACGACATCGAACCGGTCGTGCCGCGCCCGCCCAACGACGAACTCAAAATCCCCGTCGTCTATTTTTTGATTGCCGATCAGCTTTTGATTTTTGATCGCGTTGCCCAAACCATCACCATCCTGGTGAATGCTATTTTGGATGACGCCGACAGCCCGGCGGACGCCTACGAAAACGCCACCAGCGAAATTGACCGTATCATCTCTTTATTGGAACAACCCAGCGAACACAGCGCGGTTAATGTCGCGAGTGAAATCCCGCCGGTCGCCTTCGAATCCAATCAATCCAAAGAAAAATTTTTCGCGAACGTTGAAGCCTCCAAAAAATATATTACCGGCGGCGACATCATCCAGGTGGTCGGTTCGCAACGCTTTTCCGCGCCCGTCAAAGCCTCGCCCCTGGATATTTATCGCGCCGCGCGCCACATCAATCCGTCGCCCTATATGTTTTTGCTGGAGCTGGATGGTTTCTCGCTCGTTGGGGCTTCGCCGGAACTTCATGTGCGCTGCGAAGACGGCAAAGTGGAAATCCGCCCCATCGCCGGGACGCGCCCTCGCGGAAAAAATGCCGAAGAAGATCTCGCGCTCGAAAAGGAACTGCTCGCCGACCCCAAGGAACGCGCCGAACACGTCATGCTCGTTGACCTCGCGCGCAATGACATCGGCCGCGTCTGTGATTTCGGCAGCGTGCAGGTCAAGGAACTCATGACCATCGAGCGTTATAGCCACGTCATGCACATCGTTACCCAGGTGGAAGGCAAACTTTCCGCGGATAAAACGCCCTACGATCTATTGCGCGCCACCTTTCCAGCCGGCACCGTCAGTGGTGCTCCCAAAATCCGCGCCATGCAGATTATCTCCGAACTCGAGCAAACCGCCCGTGGCTCGTACGCCGGTTGCGTCGGTTACTTTTCCTTTAACGGAAATCTCGACACCTGCATCACCATCCGCACCGCGCTCATCAAAGATGGGAAGGCCTACATCCAGGCCGGCGGCGGCTGGGTTGCTGATTCCGTGCCCGAAAATGAATTTCAGGAGACCATCAACAAATCCATGGCCATGCGCAAGGCCATTGCAATGGCTGAAAACTTCTGAACCGCGCCGCAAAAAATTCCGATGAACTTTCCAGGAATACTCGCCGTTATCGCCCTTGAAGTTGTTTTGCTTTGGGGCGGATTACAGGCCAAGGCCGATTCACCCTCAGCCTCCACCTTTAACCTCCAAGCCGACCAACCCGGCAAACTCGAATTCTTCGGGTCCGACACTGCCGCCCTCTTCGCCAAAGAAGTGAATGTGTCCTTCCAGGGCGTGTTCGAACACAACTACGTTTCCGCTACGGACGACAAATTCCCCGCCGGCTTTGTTCAGGCTTCGCCCATTCCGCAAGGTTGGTCGGGCACCATGTGGTCGCGCGATGGTGGTACTTTCCTGCGTGAGTTGGTGTTCTGGGGTTACTACCAACACGCTTGCGAGACGGCCCAATTCCTCATGGATGCCGTCGGCACCAATCGCGACGGCTACATAGCTTTTCCCAGGTACTTCGCTCCCGGGATGCTTCACGAATCCGGCACGGAAATGGACGGCAACGCCGCTATCATGATTGCGCTGGTGACCTTATGGCAACGGTTGCCCGCTGAAGACCCTTTCCGCGCCCGCATTTACGAATTCCTTCACCAGCCATCATCGCCGGTACGCGGCATTCACTATCAACTTCAAAAAAGTCCGCTCATTCCCGGTACCGGTGAATTTGCCGGCGGCAATCCTAAAGATCCCTATTGCAACGTCGTCCAAAACAATTTATGCGCGCTGGCCTTCTTAAGCGCGGCCAACATGGAAGAAGAATCTGGCGACCGCGCCACCGCCAAACTCTGGCGCAAGGATGCCAAAACACTTTTCCACAATATTGAAAAATATCTTGTGGCAGATGATGGCGCCTGGATTTGGTGCATTGATCCGGATTTGCAATACGATCCCGCCATATTGAAAAAGCCTATCAACGTCGGTTTTGGCGGGTTAAACGGAGTTGTCTGCATGACCTCAGACGTTCTTGGGTTCGATCCCACGGCGTGGCCTTGGCAGGGTGCGGTTGAGCATGGCGAAAAGACCTTTGATCAACTCTATGCCTTCCCGTTGCGTAAGCAGCTCTTTGATAAATACGGGATTTGGACCCAATTCAATCTCATCCACCAGGGCAACCAGACTGGCCCTTCCTACGGACAGGGATATGCCCTGCAAACCATGCTCCTGCTCGATAAAATGGATTTGGCTGGCCACGGCCTTGATTTTCTCGCCCATGCCACGTTTGATTGCAAAGACGTGACCTTCGAGCAGGGCCGCCTGAATCCTTACTATTTTTTTGAGCGCCTGTATGCTCCCGGTGTGAAAGGAACCACCGGCTGCGGCCCGCTCAATCTGGTCAACGTCACCGAACCGCTTAAAGTCGCGCGCCTGATTGTCGGCGTGGATGATACGTCATTAGACCACGTGCAAATTATTCCTCGCCTCCCTTCTTCCTGGACGGGATACCGCGTGGAAAACTGGCCCATTCGCACCAGTCACGGTGTCGTTCGCGCGGATATTTTCTGCGAACAAAAAAATGGCTCGTTTTCTTTCAGCCTTCAGGTCAAACAAGGCGGCCCCATTCCCAGGCTCGCCGTGCGCGTGCCGCAAAAAAGCGGAACAACCTGGAAACGCCAGGACAACGTTCAACAGTTCAAATTCGATTCCACTCCATAGGATTTAGAAGCAATCCTTTGCTATTCGGTAGCGGGCAATTTGACTGCCGAAATACCAGCTCCGTTCGACCGCTGTTCTCTCTCCCAGTCTCAAAAGAATCGCGCTTTGAACTCTTGAACCGATTCAATCACTCCACGTTTCATTTGGCGAGCATAGCGAGTCTAATTGAAAGCCCCGTTAGGGGCGGCCGATAATAGCCCCGGCTTTCAAGCCGGGGTCAAAGCCCCAAATAATCCCGCCGCTCATTGCGAAGCCGCGCGAAGCGCGAATTTTAGTTGCGGCCTTTCATATACCAATTCGTGGAATATCTGTGTTTCATCTGTGTCCATCTGTGGCTAAAAACCCGGAGCCACCATCACCACAAATTCACCTTTCAGCCTCCGCTTCGTCGCAATTTCCAACAGTGCCGCCGGTTTACCGCGCAAAAACTCCTCGAATTTTTTTGTCAGTTCCCGTCCCAGCACCACTTCGCGTTCCGGAAAAACCTCGTTCAATTCGCCCAGCAATTTCTCAATTCGGAACGGCGATTCGTAAAAAATCAAAACGCCGGGAACAGGTTTAAGCGCTTCCAGTTTATTTTTTCGCTGGCCGGATTTATGCGGCAAAAACCCGACGAAATGAAATTCCTCCGTCGGCAATCCGCTCGCCGTTAGCGCGGCCACCAGCGCGCACGCGCCCGGGACCGGCTCCACCCGCAGGCCCGCCGCAATCGCCGCTCGCACCACGCGCTCGCCCGGGTCGCTGATGCCCGGGCTGCCCGCGTCCGTCACCAGCGCGATTTTTTCCCCGCGCTTCAGCCGGTCAATGATCTCCTCGCTTCGTTTGGCCTCATTGAACTGGAAATAACTCAACAGCGGTTTTGAGATTCCAAAATGCTTCAGCAATTGCCCCGAATGCCGCGTGTCCTCCGCCGCCACCGCATCGCACTCGCGCAATACCCGCAGCGCCCGCAACGTGATGTCCTCCAGGTTCCCAATCGGCGTGGCCACGAGGTAAAGCGTGCTGGGCGTGAGCGGAGGCAATGGTGCGTCCATGCTTTGACTTAACCAGAAAATTTCGGCAAAATAAAATGGATTCGGCAAACAATCTGCCTTTATCACCTTTAACCATGTCTTTTCACGGAGTCATCTTCGATTGCGACGGAACCCTTGTGGACACTGAATCGCTCGCCAACGATGTTTTTGCCACCATGCTTTCCGAGGAAGGCTTGCCCATGACCGGCCACGAAGCGATGACCCGGTTTCGCGGAATGAAATGGGACACCTGCCGCGCCGAGGTTGAAGTTGAAATGGGACGCAAACTGCCGCCTGGCTTTATGCCGGAATTGCAGGAACGCACCTTCGAGGCTTATCGGGGCAGGCTCAAACCCATTCCTGGAATCATGGATCTCGTTTCATCGCTGGCTCTCCCGATGTGCGTCGCCTCGAACGGTTCACGGGAACAAGTGGAATTCAGCCTGTCGTTGACTGGCCTGCTTCCCTATTTTACCGGTCGCATTTTCAGTTCCCATGACATTGGAGTATGGAAACCCGAGCCGGATTTATTTTTACATGCGGCCAAAACCATGGGTGTGGAACCAAAACATTGTGCCGTGGTGGAAGACAGCATCCCGGGCATCCAGGCGGGCATTCGTGCGGGAATGAAAGTTTTTGCTTTTCAGCCAATCATGGCGGATGAGCGTATTCCCGCGGAAGTGACCGTCATTCAAAGCATGTCCGAACTCCAGAGAGTATTTAAAGTTTAGGCAAAACTGAATACGGGCTTATAAAATTTTATGGCGAATATCAGAACAGGCAGAAGGACTAAATTTTTGAGGTTTCGATTAGCTGGGGTTAAAGGACTGGTAATTCCTTTCTTGTTTTTTGTGCCTTTCGTAGTACAGGCTCAGTTCGATTATGCCACAAATTTCACTTACGTTACCAATAACACTACAATCACGACTAACGGAACTCTTGCAATTACTGGCTATTCTGGGCCAGGTGGAACGGTAGTTATTCCAAATGCCATTAATGGCTACCCAGTTACGAGTATTGCGAATTCAGCATTCGGTTTTAACAGTAGTTTAATTAGCGTAATCGTTCCTGATAGTGTTACCAGCATTGGGTTCGCATCTTTTGATGGTTGTACCAGTCTCACGAACATAATCATAGGTAGTAGTGTTACCAACATCGTAAGCTTTCCTTTTTATGATTGTCCAAGTCTGGCAGGAATTTATTTTCGAGGTAACGCGCCAAAATTTATGTATGGGCTGGTGCCTCGTAACAATGTCATTATCTATTTTTTGCCGGGTACTAAAGGCTGGGATAATTTTGTGAATGAAGTCGTTGTTCCGGTAAAAATATGGTTGCCGCAGATTCAAACTAGCGAGGGTTTTGGCATTCAAGCAAACCAGTTCGGCTTCTGCGTAAATTGGACCAGTGGGCAGGCTGTAATAGTGCAGGCATGTACAAACATGTCCAATCCTGTATGGCAGCCAATTCAAACGAACCTTCTTACTGGCAATTCTTTTTATTTCAGCGACCCGCAATCAACAAATTATCCGTCTCTTTTTTATCGCATCAGTTCGCAGTAAGCGCCTTCTGGATCAACCCCTTTTCCCGCTCGCCGTAATTTAATTTCAACGCCTCCGCCCGCGCCGCTTCCGTCATTTTCTCCCACGATTTCTTCAGCGCGTTGACTATTTTCTCGTCATCGGTTTTGGCGGCGAGGTCGGTCAATTGAAATTCCAGGAACACCAGGCAAAGCGCGTCTTCCAGCACGCGGCATTCGGCATCAGCCGGAAAATTCTTTTTGAGGTTCAAATCCTGCACGCGCCGGATCGTTTCCTCATCATAGCCAACTTCGCGCAGGATTTCGCCCGCGCGTTGCGCGTGCAATTTTTTCAGGTCCGCGCGCCATTTCAAATAGCCCGCGCGAGTCATCGGGTAATCGGCGCGGGGAATGTGCCACCGGCAAAGATGCTGGCAGCGCGCGGCCAACCGCAAGGCTTCCGAAGCATTCGGCGCCAGCCGCCGGACCCAATTCGTCAGCCGTTCCGCATAAAGCAATTCACGCGGTTGCCCGTTTTCAGAATGGGGATCGCGCCCGTTCTCCTCGTCAAAGCGCCGGATGGCCGCCTCAAATTTTTGCGGGTCGCTCAAATCGAAAATTGTAGCGCAGGCTTCCCAGCCTGCTGTACCGCGGGTTTCCAAACCCGCGAGTTGTCCGTGTTTGTATTTCCTGCCGATTTGGAACTCGATGGTACCGACATTCTAATGATGACACCCGCAGCCCTCGCCGCAGGAGCCTTCTTCTTCCTTCAAATCGGCAGCGGTCGGCACGCGCCCCAGTTGGAGCGTCTTGGAAATATACTTTTGGACCGAATTTTGGATGCCATGTAATTCGTCCTGCGCCTCCAGGAAGCCCCGGGCCACGGGATTTTTCATCAGCGCCTCGCGCTGTTTTTCAAAATCGGCGATTTCCTGTCCGTTCAACGGCTGGCCGCTGTGCTGTTTTTCATGCAGCGACTGGCCCTTGGTGTTCACCGCGTCGAATTGGCTGCGCGTCAGGTCATCGGACAAAAACGCGTCGATGCGGTTGCGGATGGAGTTCCATTCGGGTTGCGCGACAATGGTTTCGCAAAGCTCGCGCGCTTTTTCTTCAATTTTGGTAGACATAATTAAATTATTTGAGGCCACAATAAATCATATTCCCGTATAAAAAGCAAACATAAGCAGGCTGCTCCTGCCCCGCCTTTTGCCATCAAAAATTAATCAAATAGGGTTCGCCACTACCTCTGAATTCTTCAATTTGCTGCTAAATTGGCACTATGACTGCGTTCTTAAATATCGCGGACGATCGGACGACGATTCTCCCTCTCCCAGCGGGTGAGGGAGGGCCGTTCAAACGAGAATCCCTTCCAGTTGATATAAAGGGCATGCTATACACTGATTCGGTAGGCCGCACCTTGCGCCCGTTTTCCTGCGCGGTCACTGTTTCGGCGGGGCGGCCAATCTTTTGTCCCTTAAGCCCCTTTCCGTCCCTTTGCCAGGATTGTCCCATAAAGCCTAATCAAGGGTTTTTCAGAAAAAAAAGATTGTTTATTTTTCCGTCCCCTCAAATCACCCCACATTGGGTTCCATTTTTTATCCGGTGGCCGCGCTTCGGATGCATCCGCGCCAGGTGGCCTAACCCCAAATCAACTTTGCCTTACTCCAAATCAACCGTTGATTTAGGTTGCGAAGAGTTGATTTGGGTTGATAAAGACTCTGCATTGCCCCTTTTCCGGCGCTGTCGTCGCTCATTCCGCTCAATAATGACGGGGCAATGGAAGTGCGTAGGCCAAAATCCAGCCGCCGCAAAGCAGAAATTTTTTTCCACGAGAATTGATTTAAGTTGCGGACAGCGTTCAGGAATGGTGCCGCGCGCTGAAGTTCAAGCTTTAGCTTGTCCCCCTCTGTTTTCTCGTCGATTGCCCCGGCGCCAGCCGGTTTTACCAAACGAACCCATTTTGAAAAACATGTAACCCTTTATAAATCAATATGAAACCCAAAAACACCGCGCCATTTTATTGCAAAAACGAACCCATTTTAAAGCCAAACAAACCCATTATAGACCCAAACAAAGCCATTCTTTGGCCGAGCAAAGCCATTCCTGATGCAAACCATCCATTTTACATACTTATGAAACAACCAAAAAAAATTCTGGCCTCACCGGGCGCATCCACGCGCTGTTCTTATCTTCTCCCTCTCCTCCCCAAAGGAGGAGAGGGCTGGGGTGAGGAGCCTTTTGTTTTCCCAGCTAAAATCCCCTTACGGCGCTGTATAAGTACCTGGGTAAAATTTTTTCCCAGGGACAGCCTTATAGTGGGTGGACGCCTTTGCCAGCGACCTTTGTGCTTATTACCTGCCGGGAATTAAAAACAATGCATGGATGCGCCCAGCCTCTTGTTGAAAGAGTTAAAACTTGACTGTCATGCGTGAAAATCACTAAATAACCCGCACACCTTATGCAACCAATTCATCTGGCGTGGGTCGACTACACCATCCTGATCGCTTACACGGCCTTTGTCATCGGCATCGGCTTTGCCCTCCGGAAATATATGAAGTCCTCCTCGGATTTCCTCACTTCCGGCCGTTCCATTCCTGCCTGGGTGACCGGTTTGGCCTTCATTTCGGCCAACCTCGGCGCACTGGAAGTAGTGGGCATGGCCGCCAGCGGCGCGCAATACGGCGTGGCCACGGCGCACTTTTACTGGGTCGGCGCCATTCCGGCCATGATCTTCCTGGCCGTGTTCATGATGCCGTTTTATTACGGTTCCAAGGCGCGCTCTGTTCCCGAATATCTCAATATGCGTTTTGACGGCCGAGTACGCTGCCTCAACTCCATTTCCTTCGCGGTCATGACCGTTTTTGCCTCCGGCATCTCCATGGATGCGCTGGCCCGGATGCTTTCCTTCCTGTTGCCGTGGAAAAATCAACTGACTATTGGCGGCCACATTTTTGGAAGTTATGACTTTTACCTGGTGATTTGTTCGGCAATCGTCCTGGTTTATGTCTTAAAAGGCGGGTTGACCTCGGCCATCTACACTGAAGTGCTTCAGTTCTTCATGATTGTTCTTGGTTTTGCGCCAGTCGTTTGGCTGGGATTTAAAGACGTCGGCGGCTGGAACACATTGAAGGAGAAACTCACCCAGGTCGCCCAAAATCCCGCGGCAATTTATCTGGGCGATAAATCCTATAATTCCGATGCCTGGACCAGCGCCTGGAAACCCGTCCTGGCGGGGGCTGACCATAACCCAATGGGCGTGGGTGTGTTTCCCATGGTCTTCGGACTGGGTTTCGTTCTGAGCTTCGGTTACTGGTGTACGAACTTTCTGGTGGTGCAACGCGCCATGGCAGCCAAAAACATGGGCGCCGCGCGGCGCACCCCGCTGATTGCTGCAGTTCCCAAAATGCTGTTCCCGGCAATCGTGATCCTGCCAGGGATGCTGGCCGTTGCCCTGGCCATCATGCCGGGAAAAGATTATCGCCTCCCGCCCGTGACCATCTCACCGACGGCAATGAGCCGGGCCGTGGCAGATGTGCAGGCGGCGAATCCCGGTAATGCTGCGACCGCCTACGCTACCATCAAAACAGACGCGGGTCAGAACCTTGATCAGGCCAAAATCACAGCCATTATCACCGATAACAGCGCCAAACCTTTGTCCGCAGACGATTTGAATGCCCGGTTGCAGGACGCTGTCACCGATACATACTATAACGGTGTAACACTTTCCCTGATTGAACGTTACTGCCCGGCGGGTTTGCTGGGCCTGGCACTCACAGCCTTGCTTGCCTCGTTTATGTCCGGCATGGCCGGAAATGTGACTGCGTTCAATACCATCTGGACCTACGACCTTTATCAGGCGTATCTCGCGCCAAATAAATCCGATCGCCATTATTTCGTGGTTGGCCAGTCCACGACCATCGTCGGCATTATCCTGAGTATTTTCTGCGCGTATTTTTCGAGTCATTACTCAAACGCCATGAACGTCATTCAACTTGTCTTTGGTTTCGTGAATGCGCCGCTCTTCGCCACGTTCCTGCTGGGGATGTTCTGGGCGCGCACGACCGGCACTGGCGCGTTCCTGGGACTGATTTGTGGCACGTGTACTTCGGCAGTGTACCATGCGCTAACTTCCACGATTGCCCAGCCCGGTATTCAAGGCGGGTATCTGTGGCCGGTATTGGGACATGCCACCGTGCCAGAGAGCTGCATTATGCCCAGCAGCATGGCGCAAAACTTCTGGCTGGCTTCGTTCGCTTTCGGTGTTTGCTTTATTTTGACCGCGCTGATTTCTCTGGCCACCTCGCGCACCAAATCCGATGAGGAACTCAAGGGCCTGGTCTATTCGCTTACACCCAAGCTGAAAGAGGAGGAAACACATTTCCTTTTGCGCCCGGCCGTGCTCGGGACGATTTTGCTGATTTGCTGCGTCATCCTAAACATCATTTTCTGGTAAAAAAAACCTTAACCAATATTAATTTATGGGACTCGATATTCGCTGGCCAATCGGCCTCATGTTCACGCTCATCGGCTTGCTGCTCGTCATCGTCGGCGCGACTAACGGCGCGTCCGCCCAGGCCCTGAATATTAACATTGATCTCATTTGGGGCGTGGTCCTGCTTATCTTCGGCGTGTCGATGCTGCTCGGTGCTATCGCGGGAAAAAAACAGGGGCCGAAATAAACTCAGAAGTTTGACGCATTGGTAGAATTGATTCGCTTCCAATAGTCGTTTTTAGCATCCTCCCCGCCATGAAATCCATGACGGGCTATGGACGCGGTGAGTGCGCGAGAGACGGTTTCAAAATCACGGTCGAACTGGGTGCGGTCAACCGCCGCCAGTCCGAAATTTCCGTTAACCTCCCGCGTGAGTTGGAAATGCTCGAGGCCCCCGCGCGTGACGCCATCAACGCCCGCATCGCCCGTGGCCGCGTGACTGCGCGAATCGGTGTCCATTGCTCGGAGGGCAAAGCTTCCGCCCAAATGCACATCAATAAAGGCCTGGCTGCAGCCTACGCTGCGGAATTGGCCAAACTCGCGAAGCAACTGAAACTTTCCGGCGGCGTGACCCTGGACCAAATCGTCCGCGCCCCCGGCGTCTTTCAAAGCGACGAAGAATTGGTTGAGGCGGATAAGATTTGGCCCGTTGTGGAAAAAGCGTTGCGGCAGGCATTGGCCGCCCTGGTGAAAATGCGCGAACGCGAAGGCGCGAATTTGGCGACGGACCTTACCGCGCGCATCGGCATCATGCGCAAATCTGTCGAAAAAGTCCGCAAACAGGCGCCTTTGACCGCTGAAAATTATCGCAAACAACTGCTCGAACGCATCAAAAGCGCAGGCATTGAAAACATTGCCCCTGACGACGAACGATTGATGAAGGAAATTGTTTTGTTCGCCGACCGCTCGGATATTGCGGAAGAACTCACCCGTCTCCAAAGCCACTTCCAGCAGTTTGAAGATTGCCGGAAGTCTTCGGAACCCGTCGGGCGCACCCTGGACTTCCTCGCGCAGGAAATGAACCGTGAAATTAATACCATCGGCTCAAAAGCGAACGATGCCGTGATTTCCCGTGAAGTGGTCACGCTCAAAGCCGAATTGGAGCGCTTCCGTGAACAGGCACAGAATGTGGAATGAAGAAAACGAAATCAGCGCCATTACTCATTTTGATTTCCGCGCCCTCCGGCGGCGGCAAGACGACTCTGGTTCGGCAACTGCTGCGTTTGCGGCGAAATATGGTACGCGCTGTCACCTGCACCACCCGCGCGCCTCGCCCGGGCGAAAAAAACGGCTTGGACTATTATTTCCTGAGGGCGGAGGACTTTTTGAAACGTGTGCAGGCGGGAAATTTTCTGGAGCACGCCACCGTCTATGGTAACAGCTACGGCCTCTTGAAATCAGAATTGCTCGGCAAGCTCCGCGACGGCAAGGATGTGCTGCTCAACGTGGATGTCCAGGGCGCGGCAACTATCCGCGAAGCCGCGCTGAAAGAATCCGAGCTCAAAGCCGCGCTGGTGACGATTTTCCTGACGCCCGACTCCCTGCTCGAAATTGAACGTCGTCTCAAGCGTCGTGGTGCGGATTCCCCGGAAGTCATTCGCAAGCGCGTTGCCGCCGCCCGGCAGGAAATCGTCCAATGGAAGAATTTCGATTATCTGCTCATCAGCAGTTCCAAGCCTGAAGATTTGCGACTGGCGCTGGCGATCATTGAAGCCGAAAAAATGCGGGTGGAACGTTCGCGCCCGCCCGGCTTTTAGTGTCGCCTTAGGCATAAAAGCCGCTATTATTGGCAATATTATGAAAGTTGTCCTGGGCGTAACCGGCTCGATCGCCGCGCATAAAGCGGCGGATTTGGCATCGCTGCTAACCAGGGCCAAATGCGATGTCCATGCCGTCTTAACCAGTGACGCCCAAAAGTTCATTACGCCGCTGCCATTCAAAACCCTCACCCGCAATCCTGTCGTTACCAGTCTTTACGACGAGGAGGAAGGCTGGCAACCCACGCATGTCCGCCTTGCCGACGAAGCCGATTTACTTTTAATCGCCCCCGCTACCGCGAATGTGATCGCCAAAATGGCCAACGGCATTGCGGACGACGCGCTGACCTGCATCGCACTGGCGCTTAATCTCAAAGCGAAAGTATTGGTCGCCCCTGCCATGAACGGCAAAATGTGGTTGCATCCGGCCACGCAGGCCAATGTGAAAACCCTGCAGGCACGCGGCGTCGAATTTATCGGGCCGGACAAGGGAATGTTATCGTGCGGTTACGAAGGCATCGGACGGCTCTGGCCGGTCGAAAAAATTGCTGAACACGTTTTGTCATCCAAGCGTTAGTCCGTTATGAAACTGGACCCCTGGCAATGGCTTAAAACCTTTCCCAGGATATTCGCCACGCCACGCCCCGAGCCGTTGCGGCAGGCAGAGCGGATTGTGGCCGTGCAACGGCGTATCGTTTTGCCGGTCAAGATTGTGGTAATTGCTACGGCGCTCTATTTTGTATTTTCTGCGGATTGGCTGGATGGGATTCCCGGCCCAAGAGCAGTTGTCCTGCAAACGCTGCGCAGCTTTCTTGTGGTTTATGTTTCTTGTACCATGGTGGCTGCTGCTATTTTTTTCCTCTGGAAATGGTTTCCCCCGGCACTTTTTCAATGGCTCGTCTTTGTCCTGGGCCTTTTGGATGGTCTCTTTGTCGCTGGCCTGATGCTCGCAACCGACGGGTGGCAAAGTATGGCCTTTTGGCTTTTTCCGATCTTAATTGTCCTCAATGCCGCCAGCATCCCGCTGGCCGTGCCTCAAATTGTCCTCAATCTTTCATTTAGCGTTTTCTATGTCGGTGTTGCGATTCTCAACCCAAAAATCGGCGCAGGCGAAATGCCACCGTCTTATGTGCCTCGGATAAGTCCCCAGCATGTCTCCACCGAGACCAATACCGTGACGGGCCAGACGCATTCGGTTCACCATCCGGATATTCATTGGGACAGCAACCCGCCGCCACCCCCGGATGAGGAGGTTCCCACGGAATCATTTGTTTCAAACTTGTTCGTCCTGGTACTGTTTACCCTGTGTTGCTATGGTGTCCAGGCCCTTGCGGAACGGCAGCGCCGCGAGCTTGAAGAGGCCCGCGAATTCGCCGTCCGCGAAGGCCAATTGCAATCCGCCGGCCGCCTTGCCGCTGAGTTCGCCCATCAAATCAAGAACCCCCTCGCCGTCATCGCCAATGCCGCCTTCTCACTCCAGCGTTCCTTGCGTGAAAACAAAAATTCTGCCGCGCAACAAATTGAAATTATCCAGGAGGAAGTCGCCCGTGCCGACCGCGTCATTACCCAAATTATGGGCTATGCCCAATTGAGTGAAGGCCGCGTTGAAAAGCTCGACGTGATTGACGAACTCGAATACGCCATTGCCCAGGTTTTTCCCCCCGCTGTGCCCGTTGAAATCAAAATTCACCGCACTTATGCCGATTATTTTCCGCCGTTGCTGATGCAGCGAGTCCATCTTTCGGAGATTTTTGTTAATCTTCTTAAAAACGCCTGCGAAGCCGTTAGCCCGTCTGGAAATATTTTCGTCACTGCTGCCTGGCGTCCCGATAGTCCTATCGAAATATCCATTCGTGATGATGGCTGCGGTATCCCGGCCGACAAAGTGACCCGCATTTTTGAGGCCTATTATACCACCAAAGCCGGAGGCAGCGGAATGGGCCTGGCCATTATCAAACACAACGCTGACCTTTACGGCGGCCAGATCCGGGTGAAATCAGAAGTTGGAAAAGGCGCGGATTTTATCTTAACCTTCCCGCCAAGAGTAATCATGGACATTCATAAATGAATATTCCTCTGCCTCCTGTCCTCGTCGTGGACGACGAGAAAAACATGCGCCGTTCGCTCGAAACGATTTTGAGCGATGAAAGCTACGCCACGCGCGTTTCCGAATCTGCTGAGGACGCGCTCGGCCTGTTGTCCCGCGAAGAATTTTTCATGGTCATCACCGATGCCCGCCTTGGCGGCATGAGCGGCTATGATCTCCTCAAAAAAATTCATGGGCAAAAGCCGGACTTGCCGGTGCTCATGCTTACCGCTTATGCCACGCCGAAGCTGGCGGTTGAAGCCATTAAAGCGGGCGCGATTGATTATTTATCCAAGCCCTTCGAGCCGGAAGAACTGCTTCACGCCGTCGCCCGTTGCGGCGAGCGTTATCGCCTGTTGCGTGAAAATGCCGCGCTCCGCTCCCGTGCGGATCAAGTCATTACCCTCGATCAAATCGTCGGCGAATCCGAAAAAATCCGCGACTTGCGCAAATTGATTCAAACCGTGGCGCAAACCGACGCGCGCGTCCTGATTCTTGGCGAAAGCGGCACCGGTAAGGAATTGGTCGCCGGCGCCCTGCACGGGTTAAGCCAGCGGCGAAATCAAAACTACGTTCGTATCAATTGCGCGGCCATTCCCGAAACACTTTTGGAGAGCGAACTCTTCGGCCACGAGCGCGGTGCTTTCACCGGCGCCATCAAACAAAAACCAGGCCGTGTCGAGGAAGCCAATGGCGGCACGATTTTTTTGGATGAAATTGCCGATATGAGCCGGCCCCTGCAAGCCAAGCTCTTGCGCTTTTTGGAAGATGGCAGTTTCACCCGCGTCAGCGGCACGCAGGAATTGCGCGTCAATGTCCGCCTCTTTGCCGCCACCAATCGTGACATTGCCGGCGCCATCACCCGCGGCGAATTTCGCGAAGACCTGTTCCATCGGCTCAATGTCGTTCAGTTCAATTTGCCGCCGCTTCGCGAACGTGGTGAAGATGTTATTGTTTTGGCCGAACATTTTTTGCGGCTATTCCAGGCCGCCCTGAATAAAGATTTTCACGGCATTTCCCGTCCCGCGCGCCAAAAGCTACTTTCCCATTCCTGGCCCGGCAACATCCGTGAACTTCGCAACGCCATTGAACGTGCTTTGATTTTGGAAACCACTAAGGAACTTCAAGCCGCCAGCCTGCCTGACTTTCACGTGGAATCGCGCCTCCAAAAGAGCCAGCCCATCCAGGTTGCGCCCGAAGAATCCCTGGACGACGCCCTGGCCCGTATCGAACGTGAACTCATTACGAACGCCCTCGACCAAAATAATTCCAGTCTTACTCGCACGGCAGAACGTCTCAAGCTTACCCGCCATGCCTTGCGCTATCGGATGCAACGCCTTAATATGGGAGGGGATATCGCTCCTACGGAATGAAATTTTTGCCAATAACTACGGAAACAAGTACCTTCGGATGGGAAAACTTCCTGGCTCTCCTGGTAGCCGTTGCCATCCCGGGTTTCGCTGCCTTCGTTTGGATTGCTTTTTTCAGGAAAAAACGCCGCCGCAAGCGCCGTCGCCGCGAGGAATCTCGCCGTGAATATGTCGGCAACCCCACGCTGGCTCAGACCGGTGGTTTGCCACCCGTCCGCAAGCCGGAAAACGTGTCCGACCAGCCCAAGTCCTGATGCAAGAGAGCCGCGCGATTACCCGCAAAAGCGCCTCCAACCTCGCGCTCGCTTTCGTCCTTTTGCCCAGGCCCAGGCGCGACGCCATGTCCGCTCTTTACGCCTTTGCCGTGAAGTGGACGACGTCGCCGACGAAGACTCCGCGCCCGTTGAACAGCGCCGCGAGCAGCTTGCCGCCTGGCGCGCCGATGTCAAACGCGCCTGCGAAAACCAATCCCCGCAATTCCCCGTCAACCGTGAGCTAAAGCCCGTCATCGAAAAATTCGTCCTGCCTTTTCAATTGTTCGACGAATTGATTAAGGGCTGTGAGATGGACCTGAATACCCAACGCTACGAAAACTACGAGCAGCTCGAACTCTATTGCTATCGCGTTGCCTCCGTCGTCGGCCTTTTGAGCATTGAAATTTTTGGCCACAAGCAATTCGTCACCCGCGACTACGCCATCTTCCTCGGCAAAGCCCTGCAATTCACCAATATTCTGCGCGATGTCAAAGCTGACGCCACCCGCGGACGAATTTACCTGCCCCAAAGTGAATTGAAAAAATTCAACGTCTCGGAAAATGATATTTTGCAGGGCCGCTATTCAGACAATTACCGCGCCCTCGCCGAAAGCGTGGCTGACCGCGCAAAAAAGTTTTATTCCGCCGCTCAAAGCTCCTTGCCCGCCGAGGACCGCAAAGCCATGGCCGCCGCCGAGCTTATGGCTTCGGTCTATTGGCGGCTGCTGAAAAAGCTCGAGCGCGCCCAGTTCAATGTTTTCGGTAGCCGGCCAGTGGGACTCTCCAAGCCGCAAAAGCTGGCCCTTATCTTTCAATTCTGGCTCCGCTTCACCTTCGGCGCCGCCACGGGTAATTACGGAAATCCGTAAAATGAATTCTCCCCGCCGCCTCATCGTCAATGCCGATGACTTTGGCCTGTCCACGAGTGTCAACCAGGCCGTTGTGCGCACCTATCGCGAAGGCATTCTGACCAGTGCCAGCCTCATGGTTAACGAACCGGGCTTTGATGAAGCCGTCCGGTTGGCCAAAGAAAACCCAAAACTCGGCATCGGACTGCACCTGACGCTATTGCACGGCCATAGCACGCTGCCGCCCGAAAAAATACTGGGCCTTGTGAATTCGCGCCGCGAATTTTCCAACAGCCCCGTCGGCGTGGGGATGAAATACTTCTTCTCCCGCAACCTGCGCGAATCCCTCCAGGCCGAAATCCACGCGCAATTCGTCAAATTTCATTCCACCGGCCTGCCGCTCGACCACGTCAACGGCCACCTGCACCTGCATTTGCATCCTGTCATTTTCAAGATCCTCATGGAGAATTCCGAACGATTCGGCATTCACCATTTCCGGCTCACCCGCGATTGCCTCGCCCGGAGCCGCCGGATGTCCCGCGGCCATCTTGCGTACAAGGTTTCCCACGCCTTTATCTACGATTGCCTCTCGTGCCGCGCGCGCAAGCCGTTGCAACGCCGAAATATCAGGCACGCCGAAATCACCTTTGGCCTTTTGCAGGACAGCCGTGTGGACGAAGACTATATTTTGAAGCTGCTCCCCGAGCTGCCGCCCGGCGATTCTGAGCTGTACTCCCATCCCTCCCTCGACCGCTTCAAGCACGAGTTCGACGCCCTCATTAGCCCTCGCGTCCGCGACCAGGTCCGGAAACTCAATATCGAATTGATTCGCTATCAGGATTTGTAATCACAGGCCGAAGGCCTGAACCATCGTAGCCGAGGGCAACGCCCTCGGAAGGACATCCCTCAAAATCGTTTCGCCCCGCAAGGGCATTCCAAAAATTTCGTGCGCTGCTTAATCTGTTACCTTGTTGTACTTTTCCAAATCTTTATCCGAGGCGCCGATGACATAGCCCATCTTATAGCCATCGATCCAACTCTTCTAGTCTTCTTCAGAAGAACACTCCGCCGGAATCGCTGGAATTACTGTTGGCCAGGGCGTGTTGCCGGAATAGGGCAACCCGGCCGCGTCGCGGTCGTTCGCGCCACGACGAAATCCCAAATTGAAAATGTAGTCGCGTCGGGTTTTGTAGCGGGTCTCAGACATGGGCCATTTGATAATCGCACGGTCATTTTCTGAAATCAACATGGGATGCCGCGCTAAATTTTTTGCCTTTCGTTGTTTCATGGTTAAATCAATTTTGTTTCGGATATGAATACCTTTAACCTGCCCGATGATGCCGTGGAATTTTTCCGCGCCGGCGGCCAGTTAAAATATGACCAGCGAATCGAGGCTCGCGACGTGAAGCTAAAGCGGCTGAATGAGCTTGCCCTGGGCGAAGTTTGGATTAACACCGATATGAAAGGCGACCCGCATTCCGGAAAAAAGGGCTATTATGCGGTTCCTGCTGTCTCCCTCACTGGCGAGTGCTCAAACTACAGTCCCGAATTTATTCTTTTGTGGCTGCCCAATGAAAAACTGTTCGGCACCTGGGATTGCGACCATTGGCTGCTCACGGTTTTCCGCGATGCCAGTTGGGCTGACATCGTTGCCAGCCCCACGCCTTACATCAACGCGCAATGGGATGTGAACCACAAGTTTGGAACACCATTTGTGCCCTGGCCCAAATATAAATTCAAAGCCGGCATGCCGTTTTGAGGGATTGAAATTGAAAACCCGTAACCATATTTCGCCGGTGCCTGAAATGGCTCGCCTCAAGAAAGATCGGGCCATCCGCCTCTCCTGACCTCCCAAAACCATCGTTATTGGAGTATCAATGGAACAAAAAAGACAGCATCCAAGATACGTCAGTTTTTATTTAAGAGTCCTTTTAGATTGTGGACCTAATATTTCACGAAGGGTAGCAGTGGTTTTAAAAACTTTCCCGTTCCGCATTAGTGTAAGGGCTATTTTTGTCCCGGCTGGCATAAAAAGCTGTTTTAACGCTTTAGCATATTGTGTCCATACGTCGAAGCCGTCTATATCTGATAATACATCCCCGTTCTGTATTCCCGCTTCTTGAGCCGGGCTGTTATCAGCGACACGCGCTATAAGTTTGTCGCCTTGTAAATCCTGCACAAATGCCGCGCCGAGACGATTATACTGATAGTTAGACGAATGTCTTTTTTGCGGCCGTAAATAAGCCGCATTATTTGGGCCGTCCATAATCAAGTCGAAACCCCTTAACGCAACGAGACCAAGCGTCCCCTCGTAGTGCGCATCTTCCGCTTGCGGGGATGTTGCTTCCATTATAGGAACATTGGTTAACACCAGAGGGCCGATGGAATATTGGCCGGCCAAAACCTCTTCTTCTGCCACGAATTTAGAATCCGCACCGAAAAATGTCGCAAAGGTCGTAGGTTGGTTGGGATTTTTCTCTTTCCATTCCTGCCATTGTTTTTCAGGTATCTCTACTCCGAAATCAGAGCCAGTATCAATAAACGCGTAGCCATCTGGGTCTTCGCGGGAAGGCATCTCCAATTTCAAGATGGAGGAATTTGTGTCGATTTGGAATTGTGTCCAACCTTTGATTTTTTTCGGTATTTTCGCAAGAGGAGTTAAGCTCATTCTGTTTGCATCTACTTGTAAAATGTTCCCCATCAAATTCCACCAACCTACGACTCCATCATAACTGTCTGCGTTAGTATAAATATAGTCCGGTATATTAATAACGCGGAAGCGTGTCGTACCTTCCATTCCTTCCAACCATAAGGCGCATGGTTCTGTAAAACCCGACGGAACCTCGCCGGAAGTCAAAGTCATGTTGGTTATTGGCGCAGTGAACTTGATGCCAAGCCGCTTAACGGTTTGCCGCCAAAGTATAAAATCTTCCGATCCCGAGTCAAAAACGAGTCGAGCGCGTTTGCCGTTGATCTTCGCGTCCAACAAAATTCTATCGTCCGCACTGCAATGAAAGACAGTACAGAATACAGAAACACTGCTTAGAATTAAGATAACAATTTTGTGTATCACAAAATCTGAATTAAGACAGCCCATGACCGAAAGTTATTCACATGGACAGCCATTGTCCAACCTCTCTTGGTAAAACTGAGGACAAAAACATTATATGAAAAACGAAACCGTCCTCTTCGATGCCATCACACCTTGCGAAACCCCCGTTAACATTGGCGAACTCCTCACCGACATCGAAGCCGTCATCAAAAAGCACGTCATCCTCAGCGACCACGCCGCCGCTGCCCTCGCCGTTTGGATCCTCCATACCTATACCTTCAAGCTTCGCGATACTGTCGCCTACGTCGCCATCGAATCGCCCGAAAAACGCTGCGGCAAAACTACCCTCCTGTCCGTCCTTGCCGCCATGGCCCGCAAACCTCTCATCGCCTCCAACATTACCGTCGGTGCCCTCTTCCGCGCCATTCACAATTGCAGCCCAACCCTTTTTATAGATGAGGCTGACACCTTCCTTGCTGGCAACTCCATTATGCGCGGCATCATCAACTCCGGCAATACCTGGCGCACCGCCTATGTCCTGCGCCTCTCCGCCTCCAAAAAAGGAGTGCCAAAGGCGTCCCTGTCCACTGACACCGCGACCCCT
>Ga0206825_1043_pt2 | contig 28961 bp, 29 predicted proteins | sample Alteio_BWOrgCont_79_FD_152875 | JGI IMG/M metagenome (GOLD analysis project Ga0206825, IMG submission 152875) | Enriched cells from forest soil in Barre Woods Harvard Forest LTER site, Petersham, Massachusetts, United States -... | ecosystem: Environmental > Terrestrial > Soil > Temperate forest >...
GAACAGGATACTTTTATTATCCATTTCATTTGCAACTGCTGTATTAGCTGCGCTAAGTAATTTCGGGTACATCAACTACTTTATTGCCCTATCGGGAGTATTGGTCATTCAGAATATTATCTTTAAAAGAAGCGGTGCAAAGAGCAGTTTATTCAAAGAGATAACGGTATTATTCTTTGCAGTTATTGCATTTGCATTGCTCATTATTGAGCCATTAAAAAACGTGTATCGCAATGGCGAATTAGTCTTCCTCGGTAACGTCGGTTTTATCCACGATACGGTAAAAACGCTGATAATGGATGGCCTGTTTTTGCATGATCAACCCTTTCACCGGCTTATAAAATTCATTACCTGGTCAGTGGTCATTCTTACCTGCGCCGGAGGTTTTTATTGGCTCTGCGTTTATCTTAAAAAGGAGTATTATAAGAAGGAGGCAACAATAGAAGCAAAGTATGGTATAACGTTATTTTTATTGCTTATCATACCTGTCATTTCATTGCTGCTGCAACATCACTTACTGGGCATAAATTACCTTATAGGCCGTACTGCCTTGTTCTTCATTTTGCTTTTTATTCTTCAATTTATCTATTGGCTGCACTATCTAAAACCCGTAATTCCCAAAATAATCTGGGCAATTTTATTGTCCGTTGTACTGGCTGCTGGCTATAATTTTTCATTCAGAAGCCATACAAACTACGCATACCTGTGGTGGTTTGATATGGATGACCTGAATGTACTTAAAAGAATGACTGAAGAATCGAAAAATAAACCGGGTAAAATAAAAATAAAGGTGTGTTGGCTATTTACACCATCTTTTAATTACGACATCAGGCATCATTTCAACGGACGGTTTTACCCGGTTGAGGACTACCACGATAATCCGGGGAATGATACTACATTTGATTACTACTACATCGCATCATCCGAGGTTACAAATATGATGACGGATAAATACCACAAGGATACGGATTTTGTGTATGGTGGCTATGTACTGTATAAAAAGAATTAGGTAAGATGCGGCCTATCGCCGAACAACAGGCTACCGATACGAACCATTGTGCTGCCCGCTTCAATAGCTACTGTATAGTCTGCGCTCATACCCATGGAGCAAATGGCAAAGTAAGGCTCGCCTGCAAACGCAGTACCGGCAAGGTTTTTGAAAAAATGATATAGCCGTGAAAATTCGGAACGCTGTTGCTGTTCATTATCCGTATTGGTGGCCATACCCATCAGGCCGCAGATACGCACATGCTGCAACTGTTCTTTTTGCGCTTCATATTGTTCCAGCAATATCATCATTTCCGCTTCATCCAGCCCGAACTTGGTTTCTTCACGCGCTATATACAGTTGCAGCAAAACATCTATGGTGCGGTTATTTTTCAGGGCGTATTTGTTTATTTCAGCCAGCAATTTAAAGCCGTCAACCGTATGGATGAGGTGAATAAAAGGAGCGATGTACTTTACCTTATTACCCTGCAAGTGGCCTATAAAATGCCATCGAATATCAGCGGGTAGCAGGGATTGTTTCTCCACTAATTCCTGCACATAATTCTCTCCGAAATCTCTTTGCCCCAGGCCGTATAATTCCGCTATATCGCTTACCGGCTTGGTCTTTGAAACCGCCACCAGCGTAACGCCTTTCGCCGCAAACTCATCGTGTAATTTTTTCCAGACTTCCGTATTTACCATCTTATCAAATCAAGTTATTTTTTAGCCTGCCAATAAATCAGCTAAATCCTTGTAAAAAAGTTCAAAGTAATTGATATAGCTAAATAGATGGTTCCCCTTTAGGGGTCAGGGGTTCAATACTGTTCACTTTCATTTGGAAAATCCTTATCCTTTACATCCTTTATATACTTCTTCGTGGCCTCGGCTATATCCTCATAGAGGTTCATATAGCGGCGCAGGAAGCGGGGCGAAAAATCTTTGGTGATGCCCAGCAGGTCGTGCATCACCAGCACCTGGCCATCCACGTGCATACCCGCGCCAATGCCTATAACCGGTATTTTCACCAGGTTGGAAACTTCTGCGCCCAGCGAGGCAGGTATTTTCTCCAGCACCAGCGAAAAACAACCGGCATCCTGCAGTGCGCTGGCATTATGCAAGAGTATTTCCGCCTCTTCTTCTTCTTTTGCCCTTACCGCATAAGTGCCAAACTTATAAATGGATTGGGGCGTCAGCCCCAGGTGGCCCATTACCGGTACACCGGCTCCCACAATACGTTTTATAGATTCGCAGACCTCTTCCCCACCCTCTAACTTTATACCATGCGCCCCGGCTTCCTTCATAATACGAATGGAGGAATTAAGCGCTTCCTTGCTATTGCCCTGGTAAGAGCCAAACGGCAGGTCCACAATAACGAGGCAACGCTGGCAGGCGCGTATCACGCTCTGGGCATGGTATATCATCTGGTCGAGCGTAATGGGTAAGGTGGTCTCATGCCCTGCCATCACATTGGAGGCCGAATCCCCTACCAGCAATACATCTATGCCCGCATCGTCAAAGATGCGGGCCATCGAAAAGTCGTAAGCGGTAAGCATACTTATCTTTTCGCCATGCTGCTTCATCCATTGCAGCGTATGCGTGGTAACACGCTTTATCTCCTGTTTCGGCATACCAATTACCCTTTAGGAACGATGACAAAATCCGAAAACACGATCCGGCAACACTGACCTTCAGGGACTTTTTATTTGAATGTAAAAATAGGATTAAAAACCAAAACGATGCTATTTGCTGAATTTCCGCTCACTTATTTTCTGGCAAGGTAGCTGCTTGAGCAGGAGGCGTTGCATCGGCCTTATTATCTTTCTTCTTAGACTCTGCAACAGGAACAGTCCTTACCATTATTGCATCCATATCTTTCTTTTTCATAGGGTACATATGGTGCTTGGTTATCTGTTTTTGCTGTTTTTTGGTTAGTGTACTGAAATCGGTATGCCCGGTTTCTCTCAGGTGTTCTTTATCCTTGCGCATCTGCACGTCTTCCCGTGCGGTAGGCTCTCTTTCCACCTTTTTATGTTTATCGTCTTTCTTATGCTTCTTATGTTTCCAGAACAATAAACCCATAGCCGATGCCGGGCTTTCCAAACCAAGCAATGCACACGCAATAAATATAGCTATGAATTTTTTCATTTTTGAACAGGAAAGCCTAATCTTTTGGGCAAAAATAGACTAAAAGTATTATTTTAAGGTTGATTTAATTATCAAGATTGAATCAATAACCTTTTCATGAAAAATTTGTTTTTTCTACTCTTATTCTCTATTATTACATCGTATTTGATAACATTTCTCTTGCAAATATTTCTGTAATTTTGTGCCATGCGTAAACAAAATCGCTTTTTGGGAATAAAAGGTAAGGTATTGTTACCTACGGATGGTGCAAAATTTGAATTTCATCTTCCTTTAATAATTTTTGAAGAAAATACTGTTACAGTTTGTTTTTGCCCGGCATTGAATATTACAGGATATGGTCATTCAGAAAATGAAGCAATGGATAATTATCGGTATGTACTAACTGAATACTTAGACATAACATTTAAGAAGAAGACACTTATGACTGATTTAAAACGTCTTGGTTGGCAAGTTGGTAAAAGTTTGTCAAAGAAAATGTCTCCACCCAAAATAGAAGATTTATTAGAAAAGAATATCAATTTTAAGCGTGCGGTTGAAAAATATGACTTCAAAAAAATTAGTACGAATGTGCAGATACCCGTATATGCTTAAAATCCGCTTCATAAATGGCAAAGAATGTTTCTACAGCACTCATACGGGAATTTCTAACCTTTAAAGGATTCAAAGTTATTCACCGTAATCGTAATTGCGAAACATGGAGCAAGCAATCTGCAATAAGGCCTGTTTTCTTAAATGATATCGAACCTCTTCCTGAATTTGTTGTAAATAATATTCTTTGGGAAGCAGGTAGCAATAATAAGGAATTTTCAATTTGGTTTAATAACTACATCAATTCTTCAATGAATGAATAATTTAGATTGGAATTGGTTTTTTAGTTCCTTCTCTCAAAGCGCTGCTGCTTTACTTGGTATTATAGCAGCATTTTTAATTTCCCGCCTTATCGGGTTAAATGAACGGATTGATAAAACCATATCCGATTTTGAATCCTTACAAATAGAATTTCATAACATAAAAGAAAGGTTCTCAATCAGATAATTTGACTGGTATTGTAAACAATTAATTGCTACAAGCTCTAAAATTGAAAATGCTGTTACTAAAGGTGAATTTGAAAAATTAGACGACCAATCTATTCTAAATAAGCTATATGAACTTGAAACAAGGTTATTTAAGGCGGATGATCTTATATTGAAAGAATTTAAAACAAAGCATAAGAACCTCAATAATCGAAGCAATTCTGTTTTGGGCTATATGCCACAAATTATACCTACATCCAATTATAAAGATATAGAAACAGAACAAGAAGCTATCAATCAATTACAAATTCAAGCAAAAACAATAATTCTGCAATTTCAAAAAAACAGGAATGATATTAGCTGCTATCTGAAAACAATAACAAGCTGCAAAATAATAATTTTTGTCTTGCTTATATCTTTTCCTATTACTGTAATATACCCCTTACATTTTATGCCATTACCAGTTTCCAAACCACCAGTATTATCATTCTCATTTGATGTAATTATCAGCAATATTTTTTCATTTAAGGGAATATTACTGATCTTATTTTTTGCGGCAATTGAGAGCATTATCGGGTATTTTCTAATTATGTCAAATGATGCAAAAAAGAAAGTAAATAATGCGTTGCAGCAATATATTGACTTTAATTATTCAGATATAAAAAACTATTCCTCTTATTTAGGGTAAACCCTCATTAATAAAAACTATGAATAATCTCGAAAACTTCATTTTTCTATCTTCTTTTTCCTTTCTACATTTAACTTTAGACAAAAAAAATGAGCGACAATTATATAGTTTCCGCCCGCAAGTACCGCCCGCAAACGTTTGATACGGTTGTGGGGCAGGAGCATATCACCACTACACTGAAGAATGCTATAAAGAACCAGCACCTGGCGCACGCATACCTGTTTTGCGGGCCGCGCGGCGTGGGCAAGACCACCTGCGCCCGCATACTGGCAAAGACCATCAATTGCGAAACACCTACCGCAGATATGGAAGCATGTGGGGTTTGCAATACCTGCATGAGCTTTAAGAACAACACTTCTTTCAACGTCTTTGAACTCGACGCGGCAAGTAATAATTCGGTTGATGATATTCGCGAGCTTACCAACCAGGTGCGTTTTGCACCGCAGCAGGGCAGGTACAAGGTGTATATAATAGATGAGGTACACATGCTGAGTGCGGCCGCTTTCAACGCCTTTCTGAAAACACTGGAAGAACCCCCGCCCTATGCTATCTTTATACTGGCTACCACGGAGAAACATAAGATACTGCCTACCATTCTCAGCCGCTGCCAGATATTCGACTTCCGCCGGATAACCACACACGATATTGTTGCACACCTTCAAAGCATAGCCGCAAAAGAAGGCATGATAGCACAGGAAGCCGCCCTGCATGTAATAGCCCAAAAGAGTGAAGGAGCGATGCGCGACGCCCTGTCTATGCTGGACCGCATAGCGAGTTTTACCAATGGTATGCTCACCTACAGCAATACTATGGAACACCTTAACCTGCTGGATGCGGAGTATTACTTCCGGCTCACGGATAGTATGCTGAGCCAGGATGTGGCCGCTACCCTGCTGCTGCTGGACCAGGCGCTTGAAAAAGGTTTTGAAGGCGATGTAATTATAAACGGCCTGGCAGAACACTTCCGAAACCTGTTGCTATGCAAAGACCAGCGCATGGCAAAGCTGCTGGATGTACCAAACGACTTCCGCCCGGTTTATAACGAGAAAGCTAACCAGACGCCTCCGTCTTTTATTCTCTCCGCGTTGAATGTAATTAATGATTGTGAACTGAATTATAAAACGGCTACCAACAAACGCCTGCATACCGAAATGTGCCTGATAAGGCTGTGCTTTCTATTACAGAGCCTTTCCCCAGCCGCAGCTAAGGCGGAAGATAGCCTGCTGCAAGCCGGAAACACAGAAGTAAAAAAAAACATTAGTAGCGTAATTCCAGTTATATCCCAAACTCAAACAGAACAAAATAACACTTCAAATAAATCAATTAATTCAATTGATAATGAGCAAGTTGCAATAAATATAAAAATAATTGAAACCCAATTACCTAAACCCGAACCAATAAATAAAGCACCTGAAAAAGCAGAATTAAAAACAGCTATTGGAGAACCGATTGCTCCCCCTACCTCTACCAACAACAGGCGGCTGAGTATGAATATGCTTTCTGATATAGATACGGAGATCAGTAAGGCAACCGCAAATAAGGATGATAAGAAAAAGGAACTTTCGGCAGATGTTGCTAACAAGCTCTTTGAGCAATACAAACAAAAACTACAAGGTGAAAATAAGAATGTGATCTATGCACAGTTTTGCATGATGCGGGTAGAAGTGCGCCCACCTGATGAGGTGCGTATCATATCGCCAAGCGAACTTACCGATACCTACGCCCGCGACCAGCGCACAACGCTCATTGACTTCTACCGTGCCGAAACCGATATGATCGTGCGCATAACCACCGAAATACAGGAAGACGAGGCGGTAAAAGCCAGGCAAAATACCGTAGTGCTGAGTAAAAGCGAAATATATGAGGCTATGGCGCAAAAAAACCCTTATCTCGCAAAACTAAAGGAAGGACTGGGAATGCAGATAGAGTATTAGGGGTTAAAATGGAATTGGGTCGTTCGGCGAAAGCTCACGATGACAAAAATGGAATTGAGATGGTAATGTGGAACAAAAATTTTGACAAAAATGGCGCTGTTTTACTAAATTTGTAAAAAGATATTGTTATGACGGCTGCAATAAAAAGAGACCGCCTGATTACTTACCTGGTGAAAGCGGATGATAAAAAGGTAAAAGCGCTTTATTCACTTCTTGAAGATGATATTGATAATAGTATTCCTGTTTTTACCGAACAACAACTTGAAATTCTGGATCAGCGCAGGGCTGATCTATTAAGCGGAAAGGATAAAGGTATTGACTGGCAAACAATGCACAACAACATCAGGGGAAAAAAAGAAAATAAGATATAACAATGGAAATAATTCAGGAGCATTTGTATAAGTCCTGAAAAATTAATGTAATATTAATTTAAATATTATTCAATGGATAGCAATATTTCTTTTATTTGATTAAAATCAGCAACTTTTATTCTTTGTTTTGATAATTTACTTTCATCTTCACATAAAAAGACAAACGCATTTCCTTTGTTATCCTTTGTGATTTTAGAAATAGAATTAATATTGTAGATAATAGCAATATTATTATCTTCACTTATTTCGATAAATTTTTTCATAAAAATTTGATTTTTTAAAAATGATTGTTTGCTGTGTAGTAAGCCAATATATTGCAATCTTCATAACTCATATGTAATGCTTGAAATGCTTTATTTAAATTATATTCATCATTTCCATAAAGATGTTTAAATGTATTTAGCGCCTTCCCCAAACAAGATGGATCTGTTGTATTTATATAATTACCTCCGTAAGAATCAAAAAATTTAGCATTAAACCACTCATTGTTTAATGCAATACGAAGATTTCCACCAAAATCCACTAAAGCAAATTTTAAATCTGTACAAGGTTGATTTGCCTGTATTACTAATGATAAGGATATAGTTTTACAATCTACTTGTGCTTTATTATTTTGAAACTTAGCATTGTTAAAAAATAAGTAGTACATTTTATGGCATAATTTTATAGTTCCAGTCACCTCTAAAATCACTTTGAATGAGGTGGATATGCTGCATTTCTTCGTCACTAATCTTTTCCCTTTCTCGTATTCTTTTTTATCTTCCTTTGCCTTTATCATAAGTCCTTTTTGAGTAGTTGTATTTGCAATTAGATTAACTACAACCTCCAAACTTATTAATGGTTTTGCTCTCCAGTTTTTTGTTATGAAAGAAAACAGCCGATGTTCAATTTTATTCCATTTACTTGTGCCAGGAGGGAAATGACATACACTGATTTCTATTCCAGCTTCGATAGCAAATGTTTGTAATTCTGTTTTCCATAAGCGACTTCTCGAACTATTACTTCCCCCTCCGTCCGCTGTTATTAGCAGTTTTTTTGCATTCGGGTATTGCTCTTTCCCCATTTGTTGCCACCATGTTTTTATTGTATTTACTGCAAACTCCGCTGTATCGCTACTTATCCCGACACTAACCCAGCCTTGATTTTGAGCAATATCATACACCCCATATGGAATTGCTTTACCAAGCTCTTTATCAATAAAATCATACACCTTAACATTGGGAGCGTTCTTTTTCAACTCCCATTCCTCCCCAGCATTTTTATAATTCCCAATCAATTCCTTTTTCTTACAATCTACTGATATTACCGGCTCATTAAGACTCATAAATGATAATACTTTTTCATTTATGTATTCAAATTGCGCTTCTCTATCTAAGGAACTTGATCCTTCATCAGTTTTACGATTTGATTGAAGGCTGTAGCCTAATGACGTTAATAGTTCTCCAACCGTTACATAACTTACCTTGTATCCCTTCTCTTTGAGCGCTGTTTCTAAATTCCGCAGGCTCTTGTTCGTCCATAATAATGGATTCATAGGGTCTCCTCGCGTATGAGGGTTAACAATCGCTTCTAATGCCGGTAGAAGTCCTTGCTGGCTCTCTTTTGCTAACTTACGACCGCCTCCACTCTTTCTGATTTTTTGATCCTCAACTACTTTATTTACATTTTTTGACGCAAGCTCTGCTATTCCTTTATCAATTCTAACCCGGCTAACGCCAGCAATTTTTGAAACTTTCTGTTTACCTCCCCGTCCAATACTTATAGCCTCGCTTCCTAAATACAAACGTGCCGTATGCTCGTCAAGATATGGCAGTATAGAATCAAACTTCTTCTTTAAGATAGCATCTGTTTCCATCGTGTAATTTTTAAACACAAATGTACTACTTATTTTTTAACAATGCCTTAGTATCATCCTTCCATTTTTCAAGACCTGATTTGTTATCACATGATAACAATAGAATTGATATTGTTATTATTAAAAGTTGGTTTTTCATTGTAGTAGTTTTGAGATTTAGATTACACGATTATTGCTGCATGGTAATTACTTTCAGATATGCAACTGGTATGAATTGTCCCAACCATTGTATATTAAAGTACACTGGCTTAATATGTCCCTGCCTATTAACGCATCAAAAGGTTGTTTTTCAAGGTCAACGCCTAATGCTTCCACCTGCATAATATTTGTATAAAGGTTTGGTAAAGACAATCCTATGTCATAAATTTCATGTTGTGATACGCCGGAAGGCGTATAAACCTCAGTCACATTCCGTACAATTAATCCTAACTCCTTTGCTAAAGAGTAATGAATACATGAACCACTTGCCCCGGTATCAATAAGCGCAATTAATCTTTGTGATGGCACAGGCTTGCCTTCATTTTTTAATTGCAGCAATACAGGTTGCGATGGATAAATTATTATCTCTATCGTTGGCCCTATTTCTTTAAGATCGGGTACTTTATTTGGGAATACGGGCATCTCTATGCAAAAGCTATATTTCTTGAAAAATTAAATCTTGTGGGGCTTTCATTAATATCCTTCACAAGAAAGGATACGTTACCGTATTTTTCTATGCCCGCTTTTATAGCATCTGTGCGTGATTGCCATACGCCTGAAATTTCTGTTCCGTTGATTACTACAAAACCTCCTCCCGGATTTTCAGATTGCAATGCGGCTTTCTGCTGATGATATATTTTCAACTCCTGGTCAAGCATAATTATTCATTGTTGCTACAAAGATACAAAATGTTACATAATGAAATGCACACAAATTCCGATTGAAAAGAAGAAAATTCCTTTAAAAAAACTACTTTTGACTTTTAAAATAAAGAACAAAATTTATGGCGGAAGCGATACGTATGCCGTTGCTGAGTGACACGATGAAGGAAGGCGTGATAGCGGAATGGCACAAAAAAGTTGGCGACACGGTAAAAGCGGATGATGTAATAGCCGATGTGGAGACAGATAAAGCCACTATGGAGGTTATGCCTTATGTGGACGGCACCCTGCTGTATATAGGTGTGGAAAAGGGAAAGGGTGTACCCGTAAATGGCATCATGGCTATAATAGGCAAGCCAGGTGAAGACTTCCAGTCTATACTTGATGCAGAGAAAGGTGGCGCTAAACCTGCCGCAGAAGCTGCCCCTGCACCTGCGCAACCTGTAGCTGCTCCTGCTGAAGCTACACCTGCGCCTGCCCAGCCTGCAGCATCACCTGTTGCTGCCGCTCCGCAACAAGCGACTGCACCAACTCCACCACACGATCCTGACGACCGGGTAAAAGCCTCTCCGCTTGCCAAAAAACTGGCAGAGGATAAGGGCGTGGATATTCAGCAGGTGAAGGGTAGCGGCGACGGTGGCCGCATCATTAAACGGGACATAGATAGCTATACACTGCAACCACAGCAGGTAAAGCAGCCGCAGCCTCAAAAAGCAGCAGCGCAAATACCACAAGCTCCATTAGGGCAAGAAGGGCATACTGATATTCCACTTACACAAATGCGCAGGATAATAGCCCAAAGGCTGGCGGAAAGCAAGTTCAGCGCGCCACACTTCTACCTGACTATGACCATCACCATGGATAAAGCCATTGAAGCCCGCAAAGCGATCAATGAATTGTCCCCGGTAAAGGTATCCTTCAACGATCTGATGATAAAGGCAAGTGCTATGGCGCTGCGCAGGCATCCAGCCGTGAACAGTTCGTGGATGGGCGACTTTATACGCCAGAACCACCATATACATATAGGCACAGCCGTAGCTGTGGAAGAAGGGCTGATAGTGCCCGTAATAAAATTTGCCGACCAGAAATCATTGTCACAGATCGCGGAAGAAGCCGGAATACTCATAGACAAAGCGCGTACCAAAAAGATACAACCACAGGAATTTACCGGTAATACCTTCACTATTTCCAACCTCGGTATGATGGACATTGATGACTTTACCGCCATCATTAATCCCCCTGATAGCTGCATACTCGCTGTGGGCAAAATAGCTCCTACGCCAGTTGCTGAAAACGGGGCGGTTGTTATCCGCCAACTGATGAAAATAACCCTAAGCTGCGATCACCGTTCGGTTGACGGCGCAGTCGGTTCCCGGTTTTTGCAGACACTCAAAGCCTATCTGGAAAACCCGGTGACGATGCTTGTGTAATTGCTCAATGGCTGAATTGCTTAATGGCTCAATTAATGTGCAAATGCGGTAATGTGAAAATGTGAAAATTTCCAACAGGAGCCTTGTTTAATTGCTCAATGGCTGAATGGCTCAATTAATGTGGAAATATGTGAATGTGAAATTTTATGTGACGTGTAAATCCCTGTAAAAAAAACAGCCCCTGAAGTGTGGGGCTGTCTGCAATAATAAAATACCGGGATTTACTATACCAGCGTTGCGGAATTTAATGTCTTTTCACAGTTGAACAGCTTACCAATAAGGCAGCCTTCATGGGCATCATTGGCTAGTTTTGCAAATTCTTCGGCAGAGATACCGGGTACTTTTCCGGTTACCGTTAGCTCGCTTTTAGTGATGGTACCATTATCAAGGGTAATATCACAACGTGTTTCCAAATGCTCAGGGGGGAAGTTTGCGCCGCCGAGAATAAAGGTCAGTTTCATGGTAAAACAGCCGGCATGAGCCGCAGCTATCAGTTCTTCAGGGTTTGTTCCAATACCATCTTCAAACCGGCTTTTCCAGGAATACTGGGTATTATTGAGTACCGTGCTTTGCGTGGTCAGGTTGCCACTGCCTTCTTTACCTGTGCCGTTCCAAACGGCTGTTGCGTTACGTTTCATAAGTAATGTGTTTTTTATTTTGCGGCAAAGATAAGTGAAGATGTCAAATGAATTTCTGTTAAGTTCTTATTACTTCCTTTTATAGATAATATAGCTGCTCACATTCTTTAACGGCGCATAGTTTTGTTCTAACCGGGGCGGAGATGGTTCCATTTCACGTTTTATAAAATAATCCTCGTTTCCCTGCCTGCATTTGCTTACCTTATAACCGTATTTTTCGCACAGATAATACCAATAAAAACTTTCATCGGAAAAGGCTACCGAACTGCCTGGCTGAATAACGCTGATACCTTCATTCATCAATCCGTCGTGCCATAAATTTACAGGGAAATGGCAGAGGTAATAGGTGACATTTGTCTTGCCCTTAATTACATAATTTACGCAGAGCATAACCAGCAACAGTGGAAGGAAAACAAGTGGCAAAACTTTTAGTTTCATTTTCTTTGAAAGGGATGTTACCAGCAGATAAACCGTATAAATCACTATTGCAAGTGTAATACTGAACTGCCCGGTCAGCGCCCTGTCTATAGGATAAATTTTCATTACTATGGTAAGCGCCAGGCAACAACCCCACATGGCTATAAAAAAACAACCCAGCAATAAGGCTATCTTATTTTTCCGGTAAAAAAAGAGGCACAATGGCAATAAAAATAAAAGATAATCAATGGTATGGTCTGGCATAATAAACCTGAAAAAACAGAACTCCATATAGTTTTGGCACATCATTACCGCTTGTTCCATAAGTTGGTTATAATTCTGGTCAATAACCACGTACTGGTTGGCGGTAATAGCCTGCGGGCCTGAAAAGCAAAGGCAAGGCAGGTAGAGCAGGTACACCATACCTGCGCCGACCAATTGATACTTCCAGAAATGGAAATCGCCTTTTTTATTAAATAGCTGGTAGAAAAACATAAAGGCTAATACAGCCGAATGAAAATATAAAAAGGAGGGTATGCAGAAATACCCGGTACTACATGCCGCAACATGAATGAAAAGCCAATTTCGATGGCCGGATAACAGGTATTGGAACAAGGTAATAAATGCTACCCATTCGGCAAGCGACAACAATTCATATCCCCTGGCCTGGAAGCTGAACCCCCAAATGGGTAGCTGAAGCGACAACGTAAATACTACCAAAATGGTGAGCCATTTTTTGGAAAATAGTGTATTCAACCAGGTATAGGAAACAATTATTATTGCCCAGTAACTTACTAATGATATTAGCCGCCCGGTGAATACTTTATTACTGAACGGATGAAAGAGCAGATTATTGAGTACATTGAAAAGTACGTGGTTATTAGGCAGCATATAGTAAGACAGGGTCTGGAACGGATGAATGCCCGCACAATTCACGGCTGAAAAAACCTCATCGTTCGACGCCGCAACTAAAGATTTTCCCCATAACCACGAAAGCGTGGCTGCAATTAAGCAGACGCATAAAAGGGCTGCTTCATAAAGATTTATGGTTAAAGAACGGACTATTCTTGCCTCATGCTTTCTTAATTGTTTAAGTACATGAAACGTTCCATAGCCAGTCATAATAATTGCAAAACAGCAGTAAACATTCCCTGATGATTTTATGCCCCGTGTAAAGAAATTGCTGCTCCATATTTCCGTATTGTAAAAGCAATCGTTAAGTCCCAGGAACCACTTTACTAATTGGTCGTAACCCGAAAAAATATAGAAACAACAGAAAACAAAAACGGCAATAAAAAACAGCAGCGCTACCAACGGCAGTATTTTGCTTTCCAAAATCCCGTGCCGGTAATATTTTATGCTGAAGTTCATAGTTCACTAAGGTATATTTATCTACCCATTTATACAAATGCGATTATAATAGTCACAGTAAAGCCTTTCAGCTATCGCATCCCATCAACCTCCCATTATTTTTTTCACCGGAAAATGTGATATTGCATAGCAAAAGTCTTTAAATAGCTTGCTATTCCCCGCCGTGGCGGGGCCTCGCATAAAAGAAAAATAACTAACCAACTTCGCAGGATTTATTTTGACAGCTTCACTAAAACAGTTAAAGGAATAAAATCATCGAAGGAATAAAAAATAGCTTAATAGATTGTCCCCGGAACAAGGCCCCGATTTTCTTCGGGAGGGTCAGGGTTTACCTTTCATTTACTTTTTCTTCCCCTTGGTTTCTTTTTCGGCTACCAACCCCCTGTTCTCTAACATAGGCTCTATATTCGGCTCATGGCCCCGGAAGTTGCGGTACATGTCTGCAAGGTTTTCCGTGTTGCCGCGAGACAGGATCATATCGCGGAAACGCTGGCCGTTTGCAAGGGTAAGCCCGCCATTTTCCTGGAACCAGGCAAAGGCGTCGTCATCAAGCATTTCTGTCCATAGATAAGCATAGTACCCTGCGGCATATCCATTGCTCCAGATGTGCAGAAAATAACTGGAACGGTAGCGGGATGGCACCTGTGGCAGGTCTAAATGGGTATTGTGCAAGGCCTGGGTTTCAAATTTATCCACATCCTGCAACGGGCTGTTTGGCGGCAGCGTATGCCACTGCATATCCAGGTCGGCGGCAGCTAATATTTCTGTCAGGGCATATCCTTCATTAAAGGTTTTGGCCTTCTTTATTTTATCCACTAATGCCTGCGGCATGGGTTCTCCGGTTTTGTAATGCACAGCATAGTGTTTAAACACCTGCGGGTCAGACGCCCAATGCTCATTGAACTGCGAAGGAAACTCCACAAAATCGCGCGCAGTTGCCGTACCCGAAAGCGAGGGATACTGCTGGCTGGCAAAGATACCATGCAGCCCGTGCCCAAACTCGTGGAACATAGTGGTAACATCATCAAAACTGATAAGCGCAGGCGCTCCGGCTGCCGGTTTGGTGAAATTGCATACATTGTAGATCACAGGCTTTGTACCCAGCAATTTCGATTGTCCCACCATATTATCCATCCATGCGCCGCCATTTTTATTATCGCGCTTGTAATAGTCGAAATAAGCTAAAGCAAGAGAACTGCCGTCTTTATCTATCACTTCAAATACGCGTACATCTTCCTGGTAAACCGGTATGTCTTTGCGCTCTTTGAAAGTAAGTCCGTAAAGCTGGTTTGCCGCATAAAAAATTCCATTCACCAGCACATTATTCAACTCAAAATAAGGCTTCACTTCGCTTTCATCCAGGTCAAATTTTGCCTTGCGCACCTGCTCCGAATAAAAATTCCAATCCCAGGGCTGTAACTGGAAACCACCCTTTTGCTTGTCTATCAATGCCTGTATATCTGCTGCTTCGCCCTTTGCTTTTGCTGTAGCGGCAGGTATCAGTTTATCGAGGAATTGCAATACTGTTTCCGGTGTTTTCGCCATCTGGTCCTGCAGTGTCCAGCTTGCGAAATTTGCGTATCCGAGCAGCTTTGCTTTTGCGGCCCTTATCTCTGCAATACGGGCAATGGTAGCGCGTGTATCGTTTGAATCGTTCTTTTCTGCGCGGTTCCACGATGCTTCAAAAAGTTTCTGCCGTGTAGCCCGCACCGTAAGCGATGTAAGGGCAGGCTGCTGTGTGGTGTTTTGCAGCGAGATCAGCCATTTCCCTTGCAGGCTGTCCTTCTTAGCTGCCTGTGCTGCTGCGGTTATCTGTGCGGCGGAAAGGCCTGCCAATTCGTTAGAGTCTGATACTATAAGCGCGCCTGCCTTAGCCGCTGCCAGTAAGCGGTTGGTGAATTTCGCGCTCAACCCGGCCTCTTCTTTATTCAGTTTTTTCAGGCTGTCTTTATCGTTGTCAGAGAGCTTGGCCCCTGCGAGTTTGAACTTCAGGTAGTAAAACTCAACAAGGCGGTTCGACTCTGCGTCTAATTTCAGGTCGGCTCTTTTATTATAGATCGCTTCTACGCGGTTAAACAATTTTGTGTTCAGGAATATAGCGTCTGTGTTTGCGGCAAGTTTTGGCGCTTCTTCCTCCTGCAATTTCTGCAATTCAGGATTTGTGTTTGCGCCTGCAAGCAAATTAAATACCCCGTTCACACGGTTCAGCAACTGGCCGCTTTTTTCCATTGCCACAAAAGTATTTTCAAACGTAGGGGTATCGGTATTGTCGGCTATCTTCTGTATTTCCGCCTGCTGTTGTTTAATACCTTCTTCTATGGCCGGCTTGAAATCGCCGTTTTTGATCTTGGTAAAATCAGCAGCCTGGAATGGCAGCGTACTTGCCGCCATAAAAGGATTGAACGATAGAGAATCATTGCCATTAGCGGCTGGCTGGCTGTTATTTCCACACGAAGACATGATAATAAATATGGCTGACAAAGATAAAAGAGAAAGGAATTTCATGGTGTTATTTTTAGATTGTTTTGTAAGGGTATAAAAAAAGATACCCTGTTCCGTATGTGTGACCGGAACAGGATACTTGTTATTTTGCATAATGATCAGAAGCCTTTTTTAGCAACGCCGTCCTTTATAGCCTGCAATGCTTTTGCTTCGCTCATAATGGCGGCCATCTTATTTCCTTTGCCATCATTGCCGCCGGCCATGTAGCCGCCTTTAGCGGTTTTGGTAATTACGGCATCCTGCATCGGAACGTTTTTTTCCTTTGTCTTCAGGCAATACGCTTTGATCATTTTTGAAGTATCCATATTCTTGTTTTTTAAAAAAGTGTGGTTTGTTGAGACTTAATAAGACACAATCTACAAAAAAAATCAGAAAATGAAATAATAGAATTACTAAATTCTCAAAATAGCTGTCCAGGAATAAAATCCTTATTTAAAAAAATTTTTTTATAATCCCGGAAAAAGTCACTATATTACATTTTAAACAAAAGGGTTTTTATGAAAACTATCCTTCTTTTATTGTTCGCAATCCCTGCCATAAGCGCTGTGGCACAGGAAAAAGATAACATCTTCGTTAATAATAACCTCATAGCTTACAACCCTCCTGACGACTATATACAGCCACTCCCAACTTATGAACCTGGTGATAGTTCAGGAAAAAAACCTTATAGCGTAATCCGGAGTTACATGGGGGATGCTGTAGCTATTGGTATGATTGATGGTCCAATGCCTATGACTGATGCACCAAAAAAAATTACCCTGGACTTTAATTATCCAACAAGATATGTCTTTACAGCAAGTCAAATCAACCAGATGCCGGTATGGAATATCAACGATCTTTTATCCGTTCTACCCGGTTCCTACCAGGTACGCAGAGGCGATAATGTAAGCGTCTATGGCAGCAGGCAGGATGGTAACCTGTATATTATTGACGGCACAATCATTAACCATTAACCATTAACCATTAACCATTAACCATTAATCATTGCAATCGCAATCATCTGCATCTTGCAGAAATTCAGCTAAGGGGTCTTTAAGGCTGAAGGCTTCACTGCTGCCATCTTCGTAAATAATATTGCTGATGATCCAATGGTCGCCGCTTGGCGCACAGACATAAAGATAACCAACTTCCTGTGGAAGTATCAGGTTGCCCTCTATTTTAGCATCCTTTTCTATGGTACTGTTAAAAACCGTGGAGTAGAATTTATATGATACGCTTGTTATCTTCTTGTCTTCATTATTTTTTATCTTTACTACATACCGCTGTTGTTCGCAGGTATAGCACTCCCTGCATTGTTTCTTTATAGAGCAAACATCAAACACTTTACGGTGTTTCAGGTAGTCCTGGCTCTGTGCGCGCAATCCGGCCATGCTTATAAAAAGCAAGGGTACAAAAAGTAAAAATTTCAGTCGGGATAACATAGCTGATCTTGATTTTGGCACCGGCAACCACCGGGATTAAATTTATAATTCCTTACACACATACCTGCATTGATTGCAAATATATAAAATGGCGGATAAAGACAATGGTTTAGTTTGAATATTTTTCAGGCCGGGAAATACCGCAAAGCACCACAGCGAAAAAACGCCCCTTTATAAACCCGAAGGGTTGGCATTATTATAGAACAATATTCCAAATTGTGGTCGAATCTGAAAGGGTGGTATAATTCGTTCATATGGTGCGAAATATGTCACCCTTTCAGGTTTCTCCAGCATTTTTTATCTTTTTGCTACAATAATACCAACCCATCGGGTTTATAAAACTCAATGCGATTATCCCTTGTCTTATATATACTGGGACAGATAACCTATTTTACCCTAACTTTAGCCGCTTAACCACCATAGTATGCGCCTGTTTTACTTATTTTCGCTCACAGCGTTGTGCCTGTTTATTGGCACAGCATTGTATGGCCAACAGACAAATCCAACTGCTAATACAACCAAAAACCAGGCAGCTACGCAGGCAGGCACAGAAAATATTTACACAATAAAACAACAGTATTTATACAACGTACTACACAACCCTACAGACAAAAATACCACCGATGATGATAATGACCTGGAACGTTTCAACCGCTGGTTTCATGATGTGGAAGTGCGCTGCTACCCTACCGGCAACCTGCCACGCCCCGATGTGTTACTGACTGCGCAACAGCAGGCCGCCCAAAGATCATCATTGCAGACGAAAAGAACAACAAGCGCAGGAGCGGTATGGCAACCGGTAGGCCCTATGACAGTCCCTTCCAACTTTAATGGTATAGGCCGGATAAACTGCATTGTAATAGACCCTATAGACACCAATACCCTGTATATAGGCTCGGCTTGCGGCGGGGTGCATATAAGCCATGACGGCGGCAATACCTGGATGTCCAGCACCGATAACTTTCCTTCTTTAAGCATTGCGGATATTGCTGTGAATCCCCGTAATACCGATACGATCTATGCCGCCACCGGCGATGGTTACGGCTATGAAACAGGGGGCTACTATATTTTCTGGGGCGGCCTTTATTCTGCCGGGGTAATGATGAGCGCCGATGGCGGAAATACCTGGAACACTACCGGCCTTAGCTACCTCCAGTCTGACCAGGATATTATACAGAAGCTGCTTATTCATCCTAATAACCCGAATATATTGCTGGCAGCTACCCGCAATGGTATCTCCCGCTCCACCAACGCAGGCGCAACATGGAGCAATGTTTATACACTCGACCATGTATATAGTATGGCATTCGAGCCTTTTGCGCCGGATACTGTTTATGCCGTTAATAATACAGACCTGATAGTTTCTTATGATGCAGGCGCCACCTGGATCACGCTATACCCCGGCATTAACCCAACTACCGACCGGGCCACTATCGCGGTTTCTCCCGTTGCACCCAATGCAATATGGGTACTGAATGCAAATGATACCCTGCAATGGTCGCATGATGGCGGCCAGACATTCACGCCAACCCACCGCTGCCCTGCCGATACCGCTTCTTTTTATGGGTATTACGACCGTGTACTCTCGGTATCACCGACAGACTCAAACTATGTGCTGGCATGTGGCGAGTTTATGGCAATCACACAGAACGGCGGAAATAGCTGGAACAGGCTCAATGACCACACTGGTGTGCATGTGGACAACCATGCGTTCACCTTTAACCCGCTGCGCCCGGCTACTATGTACACTGGCAACGATGGGGGTATCTGTGTTACACGCAATGGCGGCGCTACATGGCAAAACCTGGGAAACGGGCTGATGATCTCACAGATATACCGAATGAGCACATCGCAGCAAAGCCCCTATGTGATGATAAGCGGGCTACAGGATAATGGTTCCTTTACCTTCGACAGCACAAACTGGTACGAATGCACCGGCGGCGACGGGGAAGCCTGCGCCATACACCCGTTTGATGATTACCTGCAAATATCCTCTTCCCAAAACGGGTACTTTAATATGTCCTACGACCGGGGAACGACATTCAGCCATCTGAATATATCCTCCGAGACAGCAGACTGGACAGCGCCGGTAGTTTTTGACCCCAACAGCGACCTGAATATTTATTTTGGCTACCAGGATATTTTTGCCACTTACGACGGCGGTTCCACATTCAGCCAGGTAACCATAGGCGCGCCTTTTCCGAATGGCGCTACAGCACTCGCCATAGCGCCATCCAACAGCAATGTGCTGTATGCCGCAGATTTCAGCCATATCTTACGCACCCTGGACGGCGGCGCAACATGGACCAATGTTACCGGAACCTTACCTACTGCCACAGTAGCTATTACCTACATTGCCGTTGACCCGCAAAACCCGATGCGCGTATTAGCAACTTTTTCGGGCTATACGAGCGGGCAAAAAGTGTATTTCACCAATGATGGCGGCGGTACATGGGTCAATATCAGCGGCGGCCTTCCCAATATTCCGGCTGATTGTATAGCCATTGACAGTAGTACCCCGGGCGCATTATTTGTAGGTACAGACATGGGCGTTTATTATACCGATTCCTCAATGACCGGCTGGAGCATTTACCATACCGGCCTGCCAAACGTTATCGCAAATGACCTGAATATAAATTATGCCAATTACAAAGTGAGGGTGGCTACCTACGGGCGCGGCATATGGGAATGCAACCTGAAGAAGCCTATGCCTACCGGGGTGCTGCCAGTTGCTTCTTCGGCCACGCTTGATATGGAGGTATATCCCAACCCGACAAAGGATAACTGGAAACTCGTTTTCCCTGAGCAAAAGCCCGCTAACTATACGATAAAAGTAACGGATGAAATTGGCCGCACGGTACATACACAACAAAATTCGGACATTATTGACGCATCTACCCTGGCAAGCGGCATTTACAACATTGAGGTTTTCGCAGGGGAAAGTCAATATAATATCAAGGCGATAAGGGAGTGACCTCTCCCGGCCTCTCCAGAGGAGAGGTGAGATCGAATGAGATACGTACCTCATGCAATTTGTTATTGACTTAATAAGAAATGGTAGTAATGCGGTCAGTACCGCTTCTTCAGCGGTCAGACCGCATTACGTTCTGGAAAAGGATAAATTCCTAAGCCAATAACATTGGGATTACACGGTTAAAAATTGTTAATGCCCTACCTTGCAATGCTCCATTTGCTTTATATTTACTACCTTGTTAACAGTAAATCTACTGTTATGACTATACTATTAATGCTTCCCGGCAGCCCAATACCAGACTGGCTTTTGTTTCTTACGCCATTGGTTGCAGCGCTTATACTTATACAGTGTGGGCAATGGCTCTACCATTGGTTCCGGCACAGATTTTCTCATCATGCCAATGGAGACCAGGCGGGCATTCCAAATAGCAATGAGGATACCTTGGCATAAAGGTATTTGTTTCTGTTATCGGGGTATTGAACAATGCCATAATACCCTATTTGCAGATTTTCATATTTGGACATATCTTTGCACATGGCAATAAAATCCAAATTTTACGGCGAGGGGCTTACTTTTGATGATGTACTCCTTATGCCGGCTTACTCCGAAGTCCTTCCCCGCGAAGTAAGTATTGTAACCAACCTCACAAAAGATATACGTATTAATATCCCCATGGTGTCAGCCGCTATGGATACTGTTACGGAGGCTCCGCTGGCAATAGCCCTGTCGCGCGAAGGCGGCATAGGCATACTGCACAAGAACATGAGCATAGAGCGCCAGGCCGACCAGGTACGCAAGGTGAAACGCTCGGAGAACGGGCTTATACTGGACCCCATAACTCTGAAAGCGGATGCAACTGTGGGTGATGCGCTGAAAATAATGAAGGACAACAAGATCGGCGGCATACCTATTGTTGATGATAACTTTGTGCTGATAGGAATGCTCACCAACCGCGACCTGCGCTTTGAAAAGAACCTGAAGAAAAAGGTGAGCGAGGTAATGACCAAAGACCGCTTAGTGACCGCAACTGCCGGTATAGATATGCAGAAAGCGGAGCGCATACTGGAGCAATACAAAATAGAAAAGTTGCCCATAGTGGACAAAAAAGGTAAGCTGATAGGATTGATAACCTTCCGCGATACCATACAACTGAAAAGCCATCCTTACTCCTGCAAAGACACTATGGGCCGCCTGGTTGCAGGCGCAGCCATAGGCATTACCGCCGATATACTGGAACGGGTGGAAGCCCTGAAAAACGCAGGCGTTGACGTGATAACGCTTGATAGCGCACATGGCCATTCCAAAGGGGTTATAGAAGCTGTAAAGAAGGTAAAGAAAGCATTTAAAACTCTCCCTGTGATAGCCGGTAATATAGCCACAGCCGCAGGCGCAAAAGCGCTTGCCGATGCAGGAGCAGACGCCGTGAAAGTGGGCGTAGGCCCAGGTTCTATATGCACTACCCGCGTAGTAACGGGCGCAGGCGCACCACAACTGACAGCCATAATAGAAGCAGCCCAGGCCCTCAAAAAAACAGGCATACCCGTTATTGCAGATGGCGGCATACGCTATACCGGCGATATGGTGAAAGCCCTTGCGGCAGGCGCATCCTGCATCATGGCAGGGTCTATATTTGCAGGTACGGAAGAAAGCCCCGGCGAAACGATCATCTACGAAGGCCGCAAGTTCAAATCATATCGCGGTATGGGGTCGGTAGAAGCCATGCAGGAAGGCTCCCGGGACCGCTACTTCCAGGACATGGAAGCGGATATAAAAAAATTAGTGCCGGAGGGTATTGTAGGCCGCGTGCCTTACAAAGGTTTACTGAGTGAAGTGGTGCAGCAGTTTGTTGGCGGTCTGCGCGCGGGCATGGGCTATTGCGGCGCCAAAGACATAACGGCCCTGCAAAACGATTCGCAGTTTGTACGCATCACCCCCGCAAGCATGGCCGAAAGCCATCCGCACGATGTGGTGATAACGAAGGAAGCGCCGAATTACAGCAGATGAAAAACCCCAAACCCTAAAACCCAAACCCCTGAAGGGGCTTCACTTATGCTACAACCTTCATCGTTAGAATATAAATGAGCTTCAAGGATTTTGGTAAACTGCCAATTTACCACATAGCCCAATAGTATTCCTGTCATAGTGAGTAAACGATTTGCTGCGCACAAGCTCTTTGAAAATGACATGGATTTAGGGATTTTTGCTGCAAAAGGTAACTTATGGCAGCGTAGCAGTGGCTCCTTTGGTGTCCCAGTACCTGTCGGTGAGTTTTGCTTCAAAGAATAGCGCAGCACTTTTTGGTGATAAATTCTTTTTGCATAAAAGAATATTCCCGTATGGCAGATTGCCCTTTTTACTTTGCTTTCTTTGAGCCATAAGTTACCTATTGTTTAACTTAAAACTTAAAGTTATGTCAAGGGTAACGGTTTTTGAAACTATCAATGAAAATGCAGCAGGCATTGATATCGGGGCTATGAAAATTTTTGTTTCTCCCGATGGTCTTGAAGTAAAAAGTTTCGGCACATTCACTTCGGATTATTATGAATGTATCGAATACTTACAAGAAAAGGGAATTACGAAAGTGGCTATGGAAGCTACCGGTGTTTATTGGATGGCATTATATGCAATGCTGGAAAGTTGCGGACTAAAAGTATGCCTGATAAATCCAAAAGAAACCAAGCAAGTAAAAGGCAGGAAAACAGATGTGAAAGATTGCAGGTGGATACAAAGGCTTTTTTCAGCAGGCATTCTTCGTTCAAGTTTTATCCCGGAAGGCAAGTATATGGAGGTACGGCTTTTAGTGAGGGAACGGCTTGATATTATAGATATGGGCAGCACCTATATCAACAAGATGCAAAAATGCCTTGAATTAATGAATATCAAACTTACAGAAGTTATCAGCCAGATACATGGAGTAAGCGGAATAAAGATGATAAAAGCAATCATAGCCGGCAATCGGGATAAAGAGTATTTATTGAGTTTATGCGATACGCGGATAAAGAAGAAAAAATCGGAGCTGATATTAGCCGCATTTGGAAGGTAACTATAATGATACTTACCCGTTGTGCGATTAAGCAGCAAGAGCATGTTTAATTTTATTTAGTGGTCTGTCTGATGTAAAGTTAATATATTGGAGGGAAGTGAAAGCTGCTATTTTGCATAGAATGCGAGTAGCCAAACCGAGGTAAGTTTTTGCGTAGTTTCGTTTTATCATAAACTGAATTTACTTTGTCATCGTTCCTTAATTTCTAAAAACCTTCCATGATCAAAAAAAATTGCCTGGTTTTATTGTTTATTATGGGAACCCCATTCCTTATCTATGCCCAAAAAAACATACCAGGGCAGGTATTTGATTCAGTTACAAAAGAAACCCTTCCTTTTGTAACCATAAAATTCGGCGATAGCGGCCACGGCACGGTAGCTTCGCTGGAAGGAAAATTTGAAATACCGGCTGCATACGCTGATACTGTCTCCTGGATTGAAATTTCGCACCTGGGATACCGTTCAAAAAAAATAACCCTCCCTTTGCACAACCCAAACATATACCTGCAGCCCGAAAACAGGGCGCTCAATGAAGTGGTGGTAAAACCTCCTTACGAAAAAATGCGCCGGATCATCAATAACGCCATTGATAATAAGAATAAAAACAATCCCGATAAATATAACTGGTACCGCTGCCACCTGTACTATAAAATGATAGCAGATGTATCATTGCCCGATTCGTTAATGAAAGATACCACCAGGATAAGCAGGGAAACGGCGGATTTTATAAATGACCAACACATGCTGATGTCAGAAACCTACAGTATCCGCACCTGGCGCAAACCACAGCATTTGCAGGAAGATGTGCTTGCATCAAGGATCTCCGGCTTTAAAAAGTCATTATTTACCAGCCTTGTTACAGATGTTGTACCTTTTCACGCGTACTACGATTACATCACACTCAATGGTACCGACTATCATAATCCAGTAAGCAAGGGTTTTGAAAGCTATTATAAATTCAACCTGAATGATGAGGTAATTGACGGGAACGATACGGTCTGGATACTCAGTTTTATGCCGAAAAAAAGTAAGGCAAATATTCTTTCCGGGACGGTTTACATCAATTCAAACGGCTACGCCATATCACAGATAATAGCAAAAGCATACGATACCATGCTGGATATGGGGGTGCGGATAGAGCAGCAATACCGTCAGGTACCTTTTGCCGGCAATGAAGCCCGCTGGTTCCCGGAACATCTCAATTACATTGTTGACTGGAAACAGAAATCGGGTAAATCATACACCACCCTGCACATGAAGGGATATTCGCGCATAGACTCTGTTACCTGGCAGGAAGACGAAAATTTCCATTTCGATAAAACACATACCGTAAAACTCGCAACAAAGGCAGATGAAGTAAGCGCTGCAGACTGGAATACGATCCGCCCGGAAAAGCTTGACGCTAAGGAAATCCGCACATACAGGGTCATTGACAGCTTTGGGGATAAAATACACCTTGACAGGTATGTGGCATATCTTTCCAAACTACCTGAAGCAAAGGTTCCGGTTGGTATATTCGACTTCGACATGAAGCGCTTATTTACCTATAATTACCACGAAAATGTGCGGCTTGGTTTAGGCGCACAGACAAATGAGCAGCTTGTAAAATGGCTCTCAGTTGGCGGCTGGGCGGGTTATGGTTTCCTGGACGGGAAATGGAAGTATGGTGTTTTTGGTGAAATTTATGCCGGCCCCCATAAAGAATTTGTCATCAGGGGCGGTTATACCGATGACCTCAATGATCCGGGTCGTGTTCATATCAATCACGACCTGGATAAGAACTACCTGAATTACTATCTCCTGCGCCTTGTTGACGAAACCAAAACCTATACCGCCTCGGTGAAAAAGAAAATAGGATACTGGAGTTTTGAGCTTTCGGTCAGGCAGCAACAGATCATTCCTTTGTACCAATATGCCCTGGAGTATGATGGAACGGCGCATACCATCTTTACGGCAAATGAAGCATCGTTATCTTTCCGCTACGCCTATGCCGAGCGCACAGCACCATTATTCAATTACTATTACAGCCTCGGCAGCAGGTATCCTATCTGGTACGGAAAAATAACAACCGGTAGCCTGGAGAGCAGTAATAATTACCAAACGCCCTATACACAAGCCTTAACTGCCGTGCTGTGGAATAAACATATAAACCGCGTCGGCTTTGAGCATTTCCAGTTGGAAGGGGGAAATTCATGGAGCAACGAGCCGCTACCGCTCGGCAAGCTGTTTGCCGCAAACGGCTATAAATACGATGTAAAAGGCGATATACAGGAATCAATATACACCTTTGGCGGTTTTATGACCATCTACCCATACCAGTTTTATACGGACAGGTTTGTATCCTTCATCTACCGCCATGATTTCGACTGGAAGTTATACAAGCTGCAATTTAACCATACAAAATTAAGTTCGGCCCCAAACATAGCCCTGCAATACGATATGCTGTACGGCACACTGAAAAACCAGCAGGCGCAGGAATTTGTATCCATATCTGTACCCGGTAACGCCTACCAGGAAGCCGGGCTGATGCTCAATAACCTGCTAAGGTTAGTTTATGTCAACACCTTCTACCTCACACTGAATATTGGCTACTTCTATCACCTCGCCACCACCCCATTCGATTCCAAACAAAATGGCCGGTTTGTTTATGGCGCGGGTTTTGAATTTTAGCAAGTGGAAGAAATACACTATATCCCGCAATTATTTTTCTTTTCTCAACAACATTCGCTTTTCTTTAAAAGGAAATTTCAACATTTTTCATTCACGTATTTGCACATTTGCACATTATTCATCCTATTTTTGCAGGATGTACGAACCAATAACCAATGAGCAATTAATTGCCGCAGCCACAGAATACAGCACACCGCTGTATGTATATCATGCCGAAAAAATAGCAGAGCAATACACAAAGCTGACAGATGCATTCAAAGAACACCCCACCAGGTTTTTTTACGCCTGCAAAGCGCTTACCAATGTAAATATCCTGAAGTACATGAAAAGCCTGGGAGCGTTGCTGGATTGCGTGAGCATCAATGAAGTGAAGCTGGGGCTTATGGCGGGTTATAAACCGGACGAGATACTTTTTACACCCAATTGCGTTGACTTCAACGAGGTGCTGCAAGGCGCGGAGCTTGGCATCAGGATAAACATTGACAACCTTTCCATTTTAGAGCAGTTCGGGAACCGGTTTGGCGGCAGCTATCCTGTTTGCATCCGCCTTAACCCCCATATTGAGGCCGGGGGTAATTACAAAATATCTACCGGGCATATAGACAGTAAGTTTGGCATTTCCATTCACCAGCAACGGCATATAGCCCGCATAGTAAAAGCTACAGGATTGCAGGTGCAGGGGCTGCACATGCACACCGGCAGCGAGATAAAAGATATAGATGTGTTCCTGCAGGGGCTTGATGTTATCTTGAGTATCGCCAATTATTTCCCCACCCTTGATTTTATTGACCTCGGCAGTGGTTTCAAAGTACCCTACAAAGAAGATGACCACGAAACAGATGTAACTTCCCTCGGCAAGAAAGTGGCAAAAGCAGTTCAGGAATTTGAGAAAGAATATAACCGCAGCATAGAAATATGGTTTGAACCGGGTAAATTCTTAGTGAGCGAATGCGGCTCATTAGTAGTAAAAGCAAATGTTATCAAGCATACCACCGCTACGGTTTTTGTGGGGGTAAATTCGGGTTTTAACCACCTGATACGGCCTATGTTTTATGACGCATACCACCGTATCACCAACATCTCCAATCCCGACGGGCCAAAACGCATTTATACAGTAGTAGGTAATATTTGTGAGACCGATACCTTTGCATGGGACCGCGTACTTAACGAGGTAAGGGAAGGCGACTACCTGGTTTTTCATAACGCGGGCGCATATGGCTTTGAAATGAGCAGTAATTTCAACTCCCGACTGAAACCAGCCGAAGTGATGCTGAAAGAAGGAAAATTCCAACTGATACGCAAAGCTGATGTTTTTGAAGACCTGCTGAGAAACCAAGTTTTATAACACAAAACACTTTCGATCAGGCAGGAAAAATGCCGTCTCAAAAGGAGTGACCTTTGTGATAAAATTACTTGTGCAGGCTTATCTTACCCTTTTTTTGCGTTGGCATTGATCCATGCCGTTACCAGGGCGGTTTCATCATCGTCCAGCTTAGACCGTTTAGTCATGGTGGGCAGTACATCGCTCCATTCACTCACGGTTAATTCGGCAGGCTCATGGTATTCATGGCAACCGGCGCAATTATCCGTGAATATTGTTTTTCCCTTCGCCAGTTGCTCCGGCGTAAAAGTTTTGTTATCCCCTACCCCTTCCGTTTTGCCTTTCTTACCGGCAGGGTACATTTTTTTATGGCAGCTAAAAGAAAATAAAACCACTAAGCCAATAATAAACAGCGCGCAAATCTTTTTCATAGACGGGAGCAAAAATATTTGATTACAGTTACCGTGCAAAAATATTTTTTTAACGGTCGCAGCGGAATTACCAACCAACAACAAGTGTACTTGCGGCAAAAAACAACTATAAAATCAAAAAAGGCGGGAAGTTTTTACACTCCGCCACCCTTTTTGATTTATCAAACTATGCTTACTGGTATGCTATTATTTTTCCATCACAAAATGGAACACCTTGTTTTCCGTTGCGGAAAGGACATTCAGGATATACATGCCATTCGCCAAAGAATTATTGAGTATCAATTGTTCATTGATAGCGCCATTGGTGGCGATGACGTCATTTTTATAAACTATCTGCCCAAGCATATTGGTTACTTCCAGGGTTACTGATTCATTGCCTGTACTTCCAAGCGTACCCTTAATGGTAAATACACCCTTGTTAGGATTTGGCATCAGCCTTATATCACTGCCAGATGATGCTATTTGTGGTACGCCTACATTAGTTATGTTAATTATTATGTAATTTGTACCCACAGCAGTACCACAGGCGCTGGTGTTTGTAACTATGCAGGTCACAGAATCATTATTGGAGAAAGCGCTGCTTACATAGTTGGCATTCGTGGCCCCGGCAATATACGTAGAGTTCACTACCCACTGGTAGGTAGCGTGCGGGCCACCACCTGCTGTAGCCACCCCGTTAAGGCTGTCTTTCTCCCCTGCCAGGATATTGGCGCCAGGGTTGCCACTGATGCTTACAACAGGCGTTATCAGCGTATCTGTGGATACCACAGCCGTTCCGTCCATTGTGCTTTGGCAGGAAGTAGTGGAGTTGATAGCCACAACCGTATAATTACCCATATTTGTAATCAGGCCGAAGTCTAAAGAAGTTCCTGTTCCCGGTACGCTGGCAAC
>Ga0206825_1039_pt1 | contig 28785 bp, 30 predicted proteins | sample Alteio_BWOrgCont_79_FD_152875 | JGI IMG/M metagenome (GOLD analysis project Ga0206825, IMG submission 152875) | Enriched cells from forest soil in Barre Woods Harvard Forest LTER site, Petersham, Massachusetts, United States -... | ecosystem: Environmental > Terrestrial > Soil > Temperate forest >...
TTTTTTCTCCTTGTTTCTCAAGATTATACGGATGTACATGAATTTGAACCTATTTCGTTTTTTGGAAGGTATAGTGCATGATAGGTCCAATGAGAGGTATTAAGTGAAACTTTGTGCTCCCGCCAAACAGCTTTTTCTTACTGAGAAAGCCGATTTTTTAGAGCTTAATCATGGAACCCATAAAACCATTTATCAGCAGGGAAGAGCTCGGTATATTGATGTTGATTGGAAAACCCCTGTTCTTCCTCCGGGAGATGTGATTGTTTCGTACCATAACTTTGAAGAGACGCCCAATTTGGAAGCCATTCTCAAAATCCTCCAGATGAAGCATCCAAAAGCCCATTTTTACAAAATCGCTACGATGGCTACATCAACACTCGATAGCCTCAGGATGCTCGAGTTTCTCAAACGGCATCCTGGAATTATCGGACTATGCATGGGAGATCTTGGAACCATAACTAGGATCTGCGCTCCGATCTTTCAGGTGCCGATGATGTATGCGCCGCTAGTGGAAGAAGATAAAAATGCGCCAGGACAGCTTTTAGTCGATCAGTTATGCGAGATTTATCAGTTCAGAGCGCTCAATTCGGAAACTAAGATCTATGGACTGATCGGCGATCCGGTGTTTCGGAGTATTGGCCATCTTTTTCATAATGACGCTTTCAGGAAGGCTGAGAAAAACGCTGTGTATGTGAAGATGGTCGTTAAATCTGATGAGCTGGCTGAATTTTTTGAGACAGTAAAGAAACTGCCTTTTGCAGGTCTTAGCGTGACAGCTCCGTTAAAAGAAGCAGTTCTTCCCTATGTTGATGTTTTAGATCCAGAAGCTAAAGCGATGGGCGCTGTCAATACTCTGACGTTTAAAGACGGTCAAGTTTATGGGGCTAATACCGATGGAAATGCAGCGGTTGATGTTTTGGGAAATGTCAAGAATAAGACTGTAGTCGTGCTTGGAGCAGGAGGATCGGCTAGAGCAATCGGTTATAGCGCACATCAAAGGGGAGGCAAAGTCGTGATTGTCAATCGGACTTCTTCGAAAGCAGAGCAGCTTGCTCGTCACTTAGGTTGTAATTGGAGTGAAAAAATCCCCTCGTATGACATTCTGGTCAATGCGACAACATCACCCATGCCGGTTTTAACTGAGAATATTCAAGAGGGCAGAACGGTGATGGACATTGCTCTCGATGAGACGGAGTTTCTAAAAACAGCCCGCGAAAAACACTGCAGATGCCTGGATGGCTTTCCGATGTACTTTCAGCAGGCTGCTGCTCAGCAAGCTATTTGGACTTATCCTCTTCTGTAGAAAGTCTTCGAAGAGTCGCATAAGAAATGCTTCCAAATATTCCCAAGGCTTGAGGTATAGCCCATGCACGCTCAGCAAATTTTTTAGGTGTCTCAGGAGGCACAGGAGCAAATGCTTCTACCAATCCAGTGCAGAACTGCTTGATTAGGCAACCGACTTGTAGATCGTGATGATTAATAATTTCGTTCTTTTTTTCGCCTTCATTTTTCGTTTCTTCGATTTTATGTTTGGCCTTTTGAAAGATCAGGTGGTGGAGCTGAATCGGATAAGCAGGAAAAAGTGCAACAGTGAGCACGAGGATTGCTTTTGCATAGATCGTATTTAACAGAGAAGAGTAGAGGATATAAGCAATACCCAAGTCATAAGCTCCAGTGAAAAGCCTCATCAGGGCGTTTTCGATATCTTGAGGGCCGCAATTGTCTACTTTATCACGGATTTTTTGGATATTCATCACACACCAGATGGAGTGGATAAGACCCAGGCTTAAATTGGCATACCCAAACGGTTTGGCAATTCTAGGCAAGATCACGGCAAAGAAAAGCCGTGCAGCTGTCTGGGTAATTTTATCTTCATTATCCCAATCAACTTTGGGAAAGATCACCGAGCTTTCTGTCAGCTGATGCTCTTCCATCCACCCCCAAGGGATATCGACTGCTGAGCCTTGTGGAGCATTGCGAACGGCATTCATGCAACTTGTAAAAATCGTACTCAAGGGATCCTCCTGGTTTTAAAGATGTCCTATGCTAGTCCAATAGCAACTAAAAAATCAACTGATCTAAAAAAATTCTCTAATAAATCTAACCTGCTGTAAAATACCTGGTTAAGGATTAATTAAATTAAAAACTTAGTTTTTGTTCAATTCTTAAATAATGTAAAATTAACCAACGAGGTTATAAATGAAATTGAAGAGTTTTATCTATGGGATGTTAGGTTGTGCAGTTTTGATGAGCGCTGTGTGGAATCCAGCCTCTGTGCCTGTCAATTTTACCCATAACTTAACCCTGGAAGATAAAAAGCTTCAGGTCTCTGCAAGGGTTTATTCTGCTGAGGAAAGCAAACATATTTTGAGAGTTGATTTAGTTGATAAGGGGTATGTGCCTGTCGAAGTGACGATCCAAAATCAGGGTGATCATTCGTATGCAATTTCGATGGCCAGCACAGCTCAGAAATCAGATCGACCTAAAGACGTTGCCTGGAAGTTCCATAAAGCCTCTATAGCCCGAGGGGTTGGCTGGAGAATTGTCAGCTTCTTTTGCTGGCCTCTATCGATTCCAAGTGCGATTGATTCGATTGTTTCTTATAAAAAACATCGATCGGTTTTAAAAGGTCTGAAAGCGAAAGGATTTAAAGAAGTCGATGAGGTTGTTTTGCCGTATTCTGTTGTCAAACGGCTGCTTTATATCCCTCAAGCATCATTCTATAACACTTTCTCAGTCTCTATGGAAGATCTCGATGGTGATGAGCTTGTTGTCATCCCCGTGATCGTGAGTTAAACTTTTTGTGTTATAAGGCCTCTTGCTTCCAAAAGCAAAAAAGTAGCTGCTAAAGTCCATTCTCCAGCGTTGATAAAATCAGAGAATTTATCCGGGTTGTAGTTTTCCACAAGGCGGGGATTCATATCGGTTTCTGCAGGGTGATCCTCATCTTCTTCGTCAATGCCATAATGTGTCAAAGCCCATGTATGTAATTCGTTCCTTAGATTATTCATGCAGCCATGGGGAGTTTTTAGTTGTTTGAGTAAATACTCAAGGGGCTTGTATTCATTCAAAAACTCACGCAGAACTTGGTAAGCTCTTTCATGCACATTGTCAAGCAAACGTATGTACGGCGTACCAATTTTAAAAATGGAGCCTTGCATCTCCACTATATCATCAAGAGCAGAAGATAGTTCTTTCAGGATCGCAAGCTCTAGATCTGCCACATGCTCTTCATGACAATTTTGGCGAATGCAAATCTCTTTTAATAAATTCATTCTGTATTTGCAGAGTTCATGACCGGCCCTAAACAACAGACGTCCTTGTTGCTGATCGCCGCTTTGTATCGCTGTAAAATCATCTGCCATGTAGTTAAGCATGAGCTCTTGCAACTGTAACACCATCTGGTCGATACAATCGCGAGAGGCATCGATGATTTTATCGACGCTCGCTTTAAATTGCTCTTTCAGATGAAGTTCTGCCGGTGAACCAACAATCACTTGCTCCTTTTTTTGATCAAAATAAGAGTTCAATCTGCTTAATAGATCTTTTGTCATGATATACTGATCAGTACCACGGATGTCTTCAAATTTCTCAAGTAAAATAACTACACGGAAGGTAATCTTTTTGAATAGATCGACTTCAGCCCAATCGAGAAAACTACAGAGTGCAATGGGCTCTTGATCCACGGGATATCTTTGCAAGGCCTTATCCAAATTAAATTGCAGTATCTCTGCTTTAGCTTCAAACTTGCCTGTGAGCTTATCATCAAGAGCTTCTATCTGACGAAGACGGGTCAATGCTTCAGTCTTTCTGGCAAACACCGGGTTAGACTGCCTTTGAAACTCTTCCCAGGGACTCCAAGTCTTCAAGAACGCCTCTAATTTTTCATCGGTATACGCTTGCTCGATTTCATCGCCAAATACCTGTAGCTGAGCTCTGGTGATCAGAGCCGATCGTATAGATATCATGTGAGTTTTGATAGGGAGGTCGAATCGATTAAGTAGGCCAAATTGGAAAGCTAGGCTCACCTCAGCCTCATCGACCCAAGGCAAGTTCTTTTTGTGGCATTTTGCTTTAGCTTTTACCATTTCCAAGAGTAAAAAACTTTTTCCTAATTTCCTGAGTTTTTCAGTGGGATGTTCTGTATTTTTAATGTTGTTAATCTTCTTAACAAGAATCATTAATTCAATACTTTCTAATATTGAAATGGCCGAGTCATTACATCGAGCCAAACCAGTGTGGATCAATTCACAGCCATTTGCTTTGATTTCAGTATCTTGAGCTATCTGACGAAAAGCTTCAAGAACCCTGCCAGCCAAATGCGGCTGTGTATGAAGGTTTTTGTACTCATCTGTTTCTGTAAGTCGAGCCAAGAAATGTATAACCTCTGGTTGATTTTCAAGCTTTTCTTCTTTGGCTTCCATACCCCAAAAAGCTAGAGCAGTTTCCAGATTAGGAAATTCTACTTTTGGAATAGTTGCTGGATGAGAAAAGTTAAATTGCATGCCAGGAGCAGGAGTTTGACGAAGTCTTTCAATAATGACATCGGAAAGGCCTGTATCCTCTAGACTAACCACTCGAGTGTTTCCATCAGTTCGTGGACCTAAAGTTGTAATCCAGGATGGGAGTGAAGTCAAACTTGAGCAGAAAGCAAGACTTACATTGCCTCCAATATTCAATTCCTGAGGTAGTAATACCAAGCTATGGCAAGCAGAAATTTTCAGATCGCCTCTAACGACCAATGGCAAACTCTGAGGCCGACAATATAAATATGCTAAATTGTCATCAAATATCAGTCTCTCTGACAATACTAGCAAATTGCTGCATTCACAAAGTTCCAGATGGCCCCCAACCTCCAGTCGTAATGGTAAGAACGCCAAACTTGGACACTCAATAATATCCAAATTGCCTCCAACCAGTAATACCACAGGCAAAAGTCTTAAATTTGTATTCCCAGAAAGAATCAGACTGCCTCCAACTTTCAAAGGGTAGGGCAATGAGTCCAATTTTATGCAACCATTGAGAAGGAGATCGCCTCCAACCGCTAGCTCCTCCTCAGGAAAAGAGATTAAGTTTGTACATCCAGTCAGATTTAGACATCCTCCCACTTTCAGTCCTCGAGGTAGTGAGATCAAATTTGTGCATGAAAAAAGATGTAGATCACCACCAACTTCTAGCCCCTCTGGCAGTGATCTCAAAAGATTGCTCTTAACTATGAGTCCCGTGGGTGTAGATTGCACGCGACCGCTCAGATAAAGATTGCCTTCAACTTTTAGCCCTTCAGGCAGAGATTTCAAATTTATACAACCCTCAAGACAAAGGTTGCCTCTAACCTCAAGGCCAGCGGGGAGTGTTTCTATATTAGAATTTTTTAGATCTAGGTTGCCTGTCACAATAACTTTAGGAGGAAACGGATAATTCTTAGACAATAATTGTTGGAACTTTCCATGAGTGTAGGTAGGCGGAATAGGTTGATTTTTAAAATAAGAAAGAGCGGCTTGGAAACGTTTTTTTATCAGTTTTGGGTTGGGGTGCGCTCTACCACAGAGGTTTTTGGAGAGATTTTTAGAGAGGCTTGTAGATGAAATGTCTGGGTTTTGAGGCTTTTTTCGGAACGCAACCAAATAAATCAATGTAAGAATAGAAGTAGCGAAAAGCAGCTGGACGGCTTTTCCTTTCCAAGATGATTCAAAAAAGTAATTGCCACTGGAAGTGAAAAAATCTCTAATGCCAGGTATTTGCATGAAAGCGATTTTAAACGAAATTTAGGTAAAAAATGAACTAAAAACGTTATTAAGGGAATAAGCCACTAATTACGAGTCTCTAGAACCTTTTCGCCTTCTGTATGAGCCACTAAGACTGCACAAGTAGCATCGCTAAAGACGTTCGTTGTCGTGCGGCACATATCTAAGATTCGATCTACCGGTAAGATTAGAGCAAGACCTTCTGCAGGAAAACCCATGGCGTTTAAGATAATCAAAATCGCAACTAAGCTGGCAGAAGGTATCGCTGCGACTCCCATAGAAGTAAGCAAGGATAAAATGACGACAATGGCCTGGTGGATGATCGTCATTTCAAATCCAATGATCTGAGCAATGAAAAGAACCGCAACGCACTCATAAAGCGCAGATCCAGCAAGATTGACTGAGGTTCCAAGAGGGACGACGAAGCTGCAGATCCGGTTAGAAACGCCAGCTCTTTTTTCAACGCAGTCCATTGTAATGGGTAAAGTTGCAGCTGATGAACTGGTTGAAAAAGCAGTGACAAGAGCGGGTGCCATTGCTCGAATATGCCGCAAAGGGTTCAAGCCCATAAAGAACATCAAGAGTGGCAGGATCACGAACATAAATGTCGCAAGGCCAAGAAGTACAGTCAGGAGAAAATATCCCAGTCCTCCGAGGCTTTCAAGACCTCGGATAGAAATGGCCTTGGCAACGAGAAAAAAAACTCCAAAAGGCATTATACGCATCAGGAAGTGGGTCATCTTCATCAAGGTGTGGAAGATACCTTTAACCATGTTCATGACGGTATCGGAAGCTGTGCTTTCGATTTTGGCTAAGGCAAATCCAAAAAGAATGGCAAAGAAGATGATCCCGAGCATGTTACCTTGAGAGGCTGCTTCAAAGATATTAACCGGAATGAGCTTCATGACGACCTGGCCGATGGCTTCCATATGGGTTGGGGGAGTTACGGCAAGCGCAGGAGCTGCGAGTGTTTCTGTAGCGCCTGCCATGAAAGACCCTGGCTTAATCAGGTTGACAAAGAGAAGACCTGTTATGACGGCTAGAAAGGTTGTTAAAATATAGAAAAAAAAAGTTTTTGCACCTAGACGGCCAAAAGACTTGTCTTTGCCCATCTGGCTGATGCCGCTGACAATCGAAGATCCAACGAGCGGGACGACTAAAAGAGTCAAAGCGTTAAGGAATAGCTGGCCTAGGAAACCAAAAAACTTAATATAGGGGATTCCAAAAAGCTCAGAATCTGGTCTGGATAACCCTCCAATAAGCAAGGCTAGGGCTATTGCGATCAGGACCTGGATGAGAAGTGACGATTTTTTTAACATAAGTTATACAGTCTAGCTTGTAATTATTTTATTCTCAAGCGCCGAAAGGGCCGTGATTGTGTTGATTTCAAAATTAACCTTTTGGATAATGACTCGTTATTTTTTCAAATAGGGTGGTAAATATGAGTACAGGAGTAGAAGTATGTTTTAGAACGGCGACCTTTTCCTCGAGCCTGCCGTCTGTTGTGATTGCTCTTAGTGAAGTCGTGATCGATAAAGTCTATCTGAAGTGGTTAGATATCAGCAAACTGCTGGCCACTTTCCCTGAGCATGTCAAAGTTCTAGGGGACAACGTGATCTTCCAGATTGTCTCTTCACTGATGAGTCCCTGGACACGTTTTTCACTACAAATCTTTGGAGGTAGTCTTTCTTGTATGTTTATGCGCAGGCTTACCACGAATAAAAAGAGGGTTATCAGGTCTTATTTTTCTGATGATAAGCAAGCTAAACTAGCAGTGGCAGTCTGTAATCTTGTCGGTATTTTATTAAGTTTTGGAGCGGGATTCTACCTAACAGGACGCTATCTTCCGACGCAAGCAGGTGTCCACTTCTACGGGCAGCCTTCTTTCTATGTTTAGTGGATGTGCAATCAACTCATACACAGATAGTTATGATGAAATTTTTTTAAAAATACCGTTATAGCAGTAATAATTGATGTTTTTTGTCGTATGACTAGATTTAAATAGATAAAACTGGTGGAATTACTGATAGAGCGGTAAATATCATGAGATTTTCCACTGCAAAGACCGTGGGCCAGCTAATTCGGTTTCATCGAAAGAAAAGTGGATTAACCCAAAAAGAATTAGCTCATTTGGCAGGTCTTGGAAAAACGGTCGTGTTCGATCTTGAAAAGGGAAAAATAACCGTTAAAGTCAGCTCTTTATTAAAAATACTGGAAGTTCTAAACATTCGAATTGATTTTCAAAGCCCCTTAATGAATCTTTTTGAGGAGCACTTAAATGAATTTGAATCCTCTGGATCTAAATAAAATATTGCGTTAGATTCTGTGTTAAAATATTTAACGGAGCGTGTTTTATGAGCATGATGGGATGTGACTTTAAAGGTATGTGGGTACCTAGAAATGATCGAGAATTTGTTGAGCAAGCGACAAGGCCCATTGGTGAGGTGATTGGGGTTAAAGATTGTAGCTATATCACATTGTTAGATGTGGACCATAAAGGGATTGTGCAAATGTGCAAAGACGCATTGGTTCCTAATCTTGTCCCTAAGACCAATCAAGACTATATTTACTCGATGCTTTTTTCAGCTGTCCTTGCGGCAGGTGCGGCAGCCATTTTAACTTTCCTGAAGTCAGGATCTTATAAAACGGTCCTTATCGGTGCAGCACTCGGTGCAATCGTCGGATCGAGCTTCGGATGGTCGAGGGTTTATAACGCTAAACAAGTGGACCTGATGGAAACTGAAATTAGGCTCAAAGCAAAAACTGAGAAAAACTGGCTGAGATTAAAACAACCTCAGATAGAGGCAAAACTAAAAGAAGTAGAAGAGAAAATTCAGTCGTTCAATTTGGCGGACATTGAAAATCATAGTAATGACTACGACAATAAAGATAATACCTTACGTATACGTGATCAACTTCTGCTTCTCAAATCGTATGTTGAAAGCGCCGTGGGTAATTATCGATCTCATGATTGAACTTTCACCCTGGAAGCCAACATAAGATCAATTATCAGACGTTGTTCTGAATAATCGCCAGAAACAACTGGTGGTTAGGAACCAACAGACCTGGAGGTAAAAATCCTGAAATAAGGGCCCTGAAGCAGGACTCTCTGCCTTTAGGCAAGAGTAGTTCAAAGAAACAAACGGTAATCGGTTTTGAAAAACTCGGCAAGACGGCGGGCCATTTCTTTTCCGATCGGTCTTTTTCCATTTTCCATTTCACTAATGTGATGTTGCGAGATCTTTAATCCCTTTGCAAGAGCTTTTTGAGAGACATTATTTTTAAAGCGGCATCCTCTAAGCATCTGACCTCCCTCCGAATGCTTTCTAATATCCCTTTTAGCAGCTTCCCTCCAAGAGATTGACATATCTCTCCTTCCGCTGCTTCTTCTAGTATGGCGCGTTTTCGTGTGTGCCGACATAAAACACCTCTATTAGTTTATCTTTTTTGCTCAAGATCCTCCAGCAAGCCACGTATGTTGGTCTTCCCTTTTTTACGTGGCAATGATAAGAATCCTCGAAAATACATCTTGTCTTTTTCAGAGAACTAAAATTTTGCCACGATTTTTGTATTGGCCCTGAAAGTTCCATATTCTTCTGGAGAAGGTCTAAACGGGCCCGTATTTTGGAAGGAAGCTCTTCCCTCTGGTTTCCTGCCTTGCGGGAAAGCATAATCGTCCAAATATTGGGGTTTCCCATTAAACTTTGTCCTTATTTTAAAGGATACCAACAGTTGGTATTTATTATCAACACCGCAGCGATAATCACAATTTACAGAGACTGTGTGCCATGCATTGAATGCCAATAAATTATATGAAATAAAGGCTCACTCTTCAAGAAAAACCTAATGTGTGTTTTGAAAACTACTTATAAGTTGGCTACTTTTTTGACGAATGCCCCGATCTTCTCAAAGGCTTTTTGACCTTCGGGAACCACTGAAGCAAAGAGATGCCAGGTGTGCATCATTTCATCGAATTTCTGGAGCTGGACTGGGACGTGGCAATCTTTGGCTTTCTTGGCAAAGTGCTCAATCTCATCTAAAAAGACTTCCCTTGTCCCGACCTGGATCAGAAGTGGCGGAAGTCCTTCCAAATTCCCATATAAAGGAGAAGCTAGTGGATCCTTTGGATTATGACCTGCGAGGTAAATCGAAGCTGCTACTTTGATGTTTTTGGCATGAATCAGGTCTTTCCCTTCATTTGTCTGGAGTGTCTTGCCGGTCATGGCAAGATCGACCCAAGGGCTAATGCAGATGGCAGCTCCGGGCAGAACCTCTTTTCGATCTAAAAGCTTGAGCAGCAGGCTTAACGCCAATCCCCCACCGGCCGATGATCCAGCAACAAAGATGTTGTGAGCAGGAATTTTTTGTTTCCGCAGGAACTCATAACCGATTAGCGCATCTTCTAAAGCTGCAGGAAAAGGATATTCTGGGGCTAGCCGATAGTCGATGGCCAAAACATCGCAGCCGGTCGCCTTAGCTAGACGTCCGATCAAGTCTTGATGTGAATGAAGCGATCCGGAGATAAATCCTCCTCCGTGGAAAAAAAGGATGACTCTTTCACGGGTGCATCCTGGAGCATGGACCCAAGCGGCCGAGAGTTTACCGATGCTTAAAAGTTGGAAATGAACATCAGACTGGGCGGGGAAATCCGACATTAGCTTTTCAATGCCAAAACGGATCTGAGCAATCGTGAGATCACCTTTAGGGGTTCGAGCTAGCAACGTCTGATAAAACTTTTCTGTCTGGGGGTCGATCATGATTTTCTTTGGGTACACTTTTTTTCTGCTCGTACTTTGTCCACGACTTCCCTAATTGCGTCGGTGACAAGCTCTGGTTGCTCAGTATTGATGTAGTGTCCGGAGTGTGTATCAGTTATTTGGTTGGCATGCAAAAGCTGTGCTAAACGTGCTTGGCCGGCTAAATGAGCCTGAAAAACAATGGCCCCGAAGTCTGACGGAGTATCGGATGGTAAAATGCCTTTGGCACTCAAGTCTTTAAAATCATAAGGCTGGTCAGAAGTGAGTACAATGGCGGGCATTGGACGTAGCGCTGGATTTGTGCGAAGTTCTTTAAAGCTTTTTAGTAAGTCTGTCCTTTCTTGGACTGTATAGAGGTCCAAATCAGGTGAGTAATTGTTATTGAGACGGAGCCAGAGTGTCTGCTGCTCTGGAGTTAAGTTGTCATACAGAAATTCAGTCAGAGTATCTATTAAGACTAAACCAACAACATCGTTAGGATAGGTACTGGCATACAACCGAGCAATCAAACCGCCATAGGAATGTCCGACCAGCACATAAGGACCAGGAACTTTAGCAGCTGTGAGCAATGCATGGAGATCGTCTACACAATCCTTGGGCGTTGTCGGCTCAGGCACCGAAGTTGAACGGCTTGGCTCTATTTTGGTACCAATAACTGTGACAGTTCCAGGACGATCATAGATACAAACTCGGGCAAACTTAGCAACTGCGGGATACACAGCCAGTCCCGATTTAGCCGTTTTCCAAATATCAGAACGATCTGAGCGGCCAGAGACAAGGACAACGGTAGGGCAGCCTTTGCCTTGGCTTTCCAGATACATTTTACGTCCCCTGCCAATGTCGACCAAACTCCACTCACCAGTTTTTTCCGGTGCCTTGGGGGAGGTGCAGCCATTGAGAAATGCTATCATTGTGCATACTAAAATAAACCGTAGACTCAAAAAATCTCGAAAGTTGGCTATCATATTCTTGCTGTAACCAATCAAAGTTTTGTTCACAAGCTCATTACGCCGCTTGAAACATTCCTGCAATTAAAGTATGAGGGACCTATGGTTACGCTCTCACTATTTCTTTATGCTTTTATTGGAATCGGCGCTGGCTTTTTAGCTGGCCTGCTGGGCATGAGCGGCGGCATCGTCACAGTCCCCTGCCTTCTCTTAGTTTTTACCATGATGAAGTTTCCCATGGTCGATATCATGCAGCTGGCAATGGGAACATCGCTTGCTGCGATGGTTTTTAATTCGATCTCGGCTACTTATTCACATCATAAAGAAAAAGAGGTCGATTGGAAACTTGTCAAGACGATGCTTCTTGGTTTGATTTTAGGTTGTGTAGTCGGAGCTTTTATCAGCTATCTTTTATCGACAGAAGTGTTAAAGATTGTTTTCGGAATTTTTGCTGTGATTTTAGGACTCTATTTTTTCCGCCAACGTGCGCTGCCTGAAGTCGAGACAGAAATGACACCTGGGACAAAGATTCTCAATGCAGCTGGTTTTGGAATCAGCATTCTTTCCAATATCTTAGGGATCGGAGGAGGAACCATGATGGTGCCTCTTTTCGTGGCATTTAAAATGCCGATGAGAGGTGCTGTGGGATCTGCCGCTGCGACGGGATTTATTATTTCGCTCGGTGGCGCGATTTCGTATTTGGTGTTTGGACTTGGCGAAACCATTTACCCGCATACACTGGGATTTATCTATCTACCCGCATTTGTTGTCTTGTCGATTACCACGTTTCTCTCGGCACCTTTTGGCGCTCGGATGACGCATCGTATCGCTTCAGACAAACTGAAAAAGTACTTTGCCATCTGCTTGATAGCAGTCGGTATCTTCATGATGATGAGCTAAAGTACTTTAGTGCTCAACGACAAAGCTAATTTTTGTGTTCACTCGGTAGCTTGTGATTTTGTCATTTTCAACATGAGCATGGATCCATTTCACGTCGATTTGCTTGATATTTTTGATGGTCTTGCTCGCCTCTTTGACACCGGCGCTTAGCGCATCTTCAATCGTTTTTCCTTCACAAAGAACTTCAATGACTTTCACGATAGACATAAGCAGTCTCCTTTTTTTTCACCTATAAGCCATCGTTCTTTAATTGTATACTTGCGATAGACTCGACATGGACCGTTTGAGGGAACATGTCAAAAGGTTGGACTGTATTGACGGTGTATTCTTTTTGAAGTAGTGCTAGATCTCTTGCAAGAGTCGCAGGATCGCACGAGACATAGACAATGCGCTTGGGTTTTAACTGAAGCAGCTTCTCTAAGAAAGCAGGCTCGCACCCTTTTCTTGGAGGATTAAGAACTGCAACATCGATCGCTGAGAGTGTCCTGATGAAATTTTCAGCTTGCGCGCAGTGGAAGGTTGTGTTTTCGATCTGGTTTCGTTTGGCGTTCTCTTCTGCATCGTTGATCGCATCCGGCACGCATTCGACTCCAATCACGAGTTTAGCATGCGGAGCTAAAATCAGCGAAAGCGTCCCAACACCGCAATAGGCATCTAGAACCGTCTCATCCCCTTTCAGCTGGCAAAATTCCAATGCTTGTTTGTAGAGATTCTCAGCTTGAGCCGGATTGACTTGGAAAAAAGACGCCGGAGAGACTTTAAAATGAAGCCCGCAGATTTTATCGACAATCGAGGAGTGTCCTGCCAGCGTCTTAAAAGTTTTCCCCAGCACGACATTACCATCCGTATGGATATTTTGCACCACGCCTTTAATCTCAGGAGAAGACTCCATGATTTTCTCAGCGACTTTGGATAAGTTCGGAGCGCCTTCTGTTACTAAGATCACAAGGACTTGATTGGTATTCACACCTGTTTTAATGAGCACAAATTTCAAGTCAGGCGCGTCTTTGAGAATTGGTTTGATCTTAGCAAAGACCTGCTCTCCCAAAGAACAATGGATGTAGCATTTTTCAATCTCGACGATCTCATGAGAGTTAAAAGCATAGAGGCCCATTCGGTGCTGTTGATCCACCGGAAGCTGGATCTTATTGCGATACGACAAAGGATTCGGAGATGGAACACAAGCAGGAACAGGAGTATTGAAAATTTTGCCGATGCGTTCTAAGGCATCGACAACGCGTTGTCTTTTGGTCTCCAGCTGCTTACTGTAGTCTAAATGCATCAGCTGACAGCCTCCGCAGCGTCCAAAAACTGGACATGGAGGTGTAACGCGGTGGGGTGAGATTTTCTCCGTTGAAACGACTTTAGCTCTGGCAAAGTTCTTACGGACTTCAGTGATGGAAGCGGTGACAATTTCACCTGGAAGAGCACCATCAACAAAGACCGTAAACCCCTCATAGTCTCCTATCCCCTCACCGTGGATGCCGAGTCGTTTAATCGATAAAGTGATTTTTTGATGGAGCTGAGGTTTCATACGGAGATTTTACACGATTTTAGGTTGATATCCTATTAAAATTTCTCTAGTATGTATGGCATTTTTGGAGGATATATGGTTCACGCCTGTAATAATGCGATTTGGTCGGCTTTAGAAAACTGTTTGGTTCCCCCTTCAGCTTCAACAACTTGGTACTATTCAACGATTTTAAAAAAATCTCTTGGAGCCGTTATTCTGCTTCCCTGTGGAATTATCACTGGTACCTTTGTCGGAATTCAGAAGGTTTGTTCTTATGCTGGGAGTTTCTTGAAGAGTCCAGTGATCGTTGATGCGAAGAAAAATTTCCAAGCTGTGGTGGACGATCCTAGATTATGGAGCCAAATTGGAACCAAAACGGGAATCGAGGAAGAGCTGATAAATAACCCTTCCAGACTCCCAGAACCTCAAATCGAAGGCGTTGGGACAGCAACCTTTCAAGACTCTCCCCACTTTTGTCCTGATTCTCAATGGGCAGACTGGATATTGGAGAAGATTCCAGAAAAAGATCGCCCAAAAGCTAATTTAAATCTTTTTGAGCTGTATAAAACCCCAGAAGGGCGCCAAGCAGTCATTAAGCGATTAAAAAAGCTGCACGTAACGCATTTCCGATTCTCACTCGAATGGAGCCTTATTGAGCCCAGAGAGGATGAATGGAATGCAAATAACATGAAGGTTTATATAGACTTGTGTAAAGACTTACGTAATGCAGGCATTGTTCCGATCGTCACCTTGCTCCATTTCTCAGAGCCTAAAGATTTTCATGCTAAGGGCAGTTTCGAAAAATACGAAAACATTCGCCGTTTTACTAATTATGCATTTAATGCAGTTGACTATTTAACTCGCGACTATAAAGGCCAGCCTCTTGTCGAGATGTTCTGCACGGTTAATGAGCCTGCGATTGATGCTTTCTCACGTTATGTCATAGGATCGTTTTCTCCAGGCCAGTTCCTGCAATTTGAAAAGGCGGGAAACTTTTTAAAGAACCTTTTAAAAGCCCACACCATTGTTTGCAAACTCATAAAGGAAAAAAGACCAACTGTGAAAGTGGGAATTATCCATCAGTACCTGAGAATGAGGCCGACAAATTTCCTATTAATTCCCCTTCTTAGGTATTTCACTCGTTTGGTCAATGAAGCTCCCATGAACTTTTTTAAGTCAGGTGGAAAATTTGAATTGAAAGTCCCTTTCCTTTGCAACATTGAAGAACAATGTGAAGCACCTAAAACAGACTTCGTTGGTACTCAATATTATGTACGTCCTTGGATAGGTTTGCGAGGTCCGACAAGTTATGGCGAGCCAATGACCAAAATGCCGATGCATGAAGATCCTGAGGGGATTTACGAGGCCATCATCGAAACAAATAAAGCGTTCAATGCCCCTGTCTTGGTCACAGAAACAGGCATCTCAACAGATGATGATGCACAACGCAGCCGTTATATGCTACGAGCACGATATGCGATTCGCGAGGCAGCTAACGCTATCGGAATAGAAAATGTTTTGGGTGTTAGCTGGTGGTGCTTGGGAGACAACATGGAACTAGAAAGAGGCATGGCTCAGCCTTTTGGACTGTTTCCATTGACGAAAGATGGCTTAGCCTCAGAGCCTAAACCTGGTGTAGCGGCGTCTATCAGAGTCGCTTATGCTTGGAGAAATAGGCCGACGGAAAGTAGAGAAGTGATCTAATTTTTTTTCATCCAGTCGATCATGACTTTGATGTCTCGAAGGAACTTTCGTTGGTGTTTGATCATGATCATAGAAGGGATAAAAAGAACGAGAAGGATGATAATGAGAACTGGGGGTAAATAGACTCTCATGGTTTTTGTCGATTGAGCGATTTCTTTGGTGTTTTTTGAAATCACCTCGCTAGAGTGTTGGACGGTGTTGGTGTTTTCTTTCACACTCTGGATGCTTTCTTCCAGGTTTGAATTCATTGTCTTGATGACACTACATCCAGTAAGAGCAAAAAGCAATGAAAAGATTAGAAATAAATGCTTCATTAATTCCGTATATTGTTGGAGTTGATTTTCTAAGCAAGAAAAAAAGGAATAAAATGCAATATCAATTGATTTTAGCCACTGATTTAGATGGGACTTTCTTAGAGGGAGATGTTCAAACTAAGCAGCTTCTCTACAGTAAACTGTCGATGTTACGTGAGCAAGTTTTGCTCATTTATACGACAGGAAGACCGGTTGATACAGTCAAACGGTTTTGTCATCAGGGCTATTTGCCATTTCCTCATTTTGTCTTGGGAGATCATGGAACGCATATTGTGGAAGGGACTAACTTTTCTTCAGTGAAGCATTTGCAAGATTCCATTGTATCAACCTGGAACAACGGCAATCAGACATTGAAAGAGTTACTACGTCATGAACAAGGCATTCAGCTGCAACCTATCGACCCTCCTTACCGCGTTGCTTATTATTACGATCCCCATCGTTTAGAGAGTCAAACTTTGGAGAAAATTCATCAGGCTGGTTTTGACTTCATTTTGTCCTGCGATCAATATTTAGATATTTTACCAGCGGGTGTTAACAAAGGCTCTAGCCTGTTAAAATTGCTCGCATATCTGAATGTCAATCATGAGAATGTGGTAACGAGTGGAGATTCTTTGAATGATCTATCTCTATTTCAGACGGGGTTGAAAGGGATCGCGGTGGGGAATTCAGAGCCTAAATTGATTGAAAAAGTGAAGCAGTTAACAAATGTTTATCAAAGCAACTTACCAGGACTGCTTGGGATTATCGATGGGCTGCAACATTACAAATTAGCAGAGAGGCTTTTCGATCCGGAACTGTCTCTCTTCTCTTCTTTTCATCATGTCGAATAAGAGATCGTCCTGGTTTTTTTTGGCAGTTTGGGTCTCGGAAGTTGAGATGACAGAGATATTGTCGCTCAGTTCCTTTGCTTGCTTTTTGACAATCATTTGCATTTTACGGATAATAGAGACGTAGTTTTTGATGTTCCACCTATGGACACGCGCTGGGATGAGATGGGCGCCTGGCAGGGCATCTTGCTCGATATGGGAAGAGCAGCTCGAGGTCTGTTTGACCTCATTGTTCCACTCTTTTGTCACGACATCGGTTTTTCGGACAACCGGTTTAGCCATTGTGGCTTGTTTGGGAAGGTTTCTGGGGACGCGGAGAGCCGTTGCCTGAACATAGGAATGGTGAGTCTCGGAAGGTTTCTCTTCCCGAAGCGCATTTTGGATCTTTTCTAGCAGCTCTCTATACTTCATAACTTTTTATCCTAAATTGGCCAGCAGTTTACCATATCTTTAAGTATATATTCAAATATTTTTATATTGCTTCCTGGAAGCCATGTGCTTATACTGAGGGCCTCTACCCTAGGAGATATATGGCAGAAGTTAAGTTGAAAGGAAGTCCCATTCACACCAACGGAAAGCTCCCCTTAAAAGGAGAAAAGGCCCCTGAAATTCGGGGAGTCACTGTTGATCTTATAGAAAAAACTTTAGCTGATTTTAAAGGTAAAAAAAAGATTGTCTGCTTTGTCCCCAGTTTAGATACAGGTGTTTGTTCAACGTCAGCTAAGAAGTTCAGTGAAGCCGTCAAAAAACTATCTGGCACTGTGGTGATCTATGTTTCCGTAGACACTCCTTTTGCCTTAGGAAGAGTCTGCGTTGCTGAAAACGGCATGGGACAGATCACTGCCCTTTCCTTAATCCGTTCTAAAAAAACCGCTGAAGAGTACGGAATATTACTGCAAGATGGTCCTTTAGCAGGTGTGTGCGCCCGATCTGTGGTTGTCTTAGATGAAAATGATAAAGTGGTCTATACGCAGCTCGTGGATGAAACCACCACTGAACCAGATTACGATCAAGCTTTGAAAGCTGCGACTTAAGTGTAAGCAGGCTTCCAGATAGAGGAATCGATCATTTTTTTGCGCGTTTTTTCATCCGTCTTAGGAGAAAGACCTTCATCCTCTGCGACTTTCACAACAGCTAGCGCAATCTCACGGGAGATTTCAGCAAGCTTTTCAAAAGAAGGAAAAAGCGTTCCATGAGGTGTTTTAAGCATGGGAGAATGTTTACTGAGAATCTCTGCTGCTTTATAAAACATCGTTTCTGAAACTTCTTTGGCTTTGCAGGCAATGACCCCTAAACCAATTCCTGGATAAATGTAGACATTGTTGCATTGAGCAATCGGGAACTTCTTCCCCTGATACGTGACCTCTTCAAAGGGACTTCCCGTCGCGATAATCGCTTTGCCTTTGGTCCACTCTAAGAGATCTGCAGGATGTGCCTCGCATTTTGAAGTCGGATTAGAAAGTGGGAAAACAATCGGTCTTTCTACATACTGCGCCATCGTGGTGATCACCTCTTCATTGAAAACACTAGGTTGTGCTGAAACACCAATCAGTACAGTGGGACGGACTTCTTTAACGACATCTAAAAGCATGATTTGCTTGTCACCCTTTTTTGGCCGTGCGAAAAGTTTCTGATGCGCAGGGATTTCAGGAAGGCCTTGATGGACCAGGCCATGGATATCGATGATGTAGATCTCTTGAAGGGCTTTTTCTTTGGAAATCCCCGCTGCCATCATCGCTCCTAAAAAGTTGTTGGCGATTCCAATGCCAGCGGACCCTCCTCCAAAAATCACAATTCTTTGCTGATGCAGCTCAGAGTGGTTCATTTTGATGGCTGTGAGTAGCGAAGCTAAAGCAACAGATGCTGTGCCTTGGATGTCGTCATTGAAAGAGCAGATTTGATGGCGGTAGTTCTCTAGCAGAGGCTGTGCATGCTCTCTTCCAAAATCTTCCCATTGGAGCAACACTTTTGGGAACCGTTTTTTAACCGCTTTAACAAACCGATCGATAAAGGCATCGTACTCTTTTCCAGAGATTCTCTTTTCACGCCAGCCGATGTAGAGCGGATCATTTAGAAGCGTGGGGTTATTTGTTCCGACATCGAGCATGACAGGCAAAGTCCGACCCGGATGGATCCCTCCAAATAGCGTGTAAAGTGTCAATTTACCGACAGGAATCGCCATTCCTCCTGTCCCCAAATCCCCAAGTCCTAAAATTCTCTCCCCGTCGGTGACAACGATCACATCGATCTCATCTTGAGCAATGTTATTGATGATCTCTTCGATTTTATCTTTTTGGGGATAAGAGAGATATATGCCACGTGGTTCTGTGTAGAGATAGCTGTAATGCAAAGAGACATCCCCTACTGTGGGAGTGTAAATGTACGGCAGCATTTCCGTGATGTGCTCAGAGACAAGCTTGAAAAAGAGAACTTCATTTCGGTTGTAAAGTGCAGATAGAAAAAGATGCTTGGCCAGATCTGTTGTCTGGGCTTTAAAATTTTGATACCGGCGCTGGACCTGATGCTCTAAAGTCGAAACATGATACGGGATCAGGCCGTTGAGCTTTAGCTTGTTTCGTTCTTCATAGGTAAAGGCGGTCCCTTTATTGAGAAGCGGATCGCTTAGAATGTGCTCGGGTTTGCATGGACGGATCTTCTTCTTGGGCTTAGGCTTCATAAAGCTTTATTTAAGCCAGAAATATTTATCAGACAAGATCAAAACCGTCGCTCTGCGTTACAACATCTCTTTGAGTAAGAGGTTGTGGCGTACTGGGCTTGCTATTTTCTAGTTGCGCTCGGAACATCTTACCTATTCCATCGCGGGTCTCTTCGATATCATTCGCTTTCAGGGTAGCCATAGTTTGTTCATGGCTCATTTCTTTAATAACCCTTAATCTGAAGTACTCACCCACAAAAATTCCACAGCTATGCGTGTCAAATTGGATTTGTGTCTCTTCAAAAAGTGTTTTAAATTTCGTCTCTTTAGGCGAACCAAGAATAGTAGACTTCTTGCGTAACCCATTTCATTTGCCCACATTATCCCGATTATAAATCCCTGCAATTAGATTCAGGCGTAATCCAAATCTCTTACGTCTATTCCTGTATTTATCACCTAAAATCCTAAACCTTTTTAGGCATCCAATCACATTTTCATTTAAAGCCCGCTCCGAGGCAATTGCTCGATTTTCTTTTCTCTCCTCTTTGGTCAGAGGCTTGCCTTTTCTTCGCTTTTGAGGAAGTCTCACATTGCTTTGAATTTTTTTGATCCCCTTATAGCCTGAATCTGTGAGCCCACAAATTTCCTTTACCCACCGAACCTTGCTCTCTTTGAAAAGTTTAAAATCATGCCTTTTGCCATTTGTAAAATTTGTGCAGATAATTTTCTTCCGATTCTTATCGACAACTATTTGACTTTTTAAGGTGTGTCTTTTTTTCTTCCCAGAATAGAAATGTTTCTGTTGGTTGTTTCTATGCTTGATGCGCTTTTTGTTTTTGACCCTTTTTTTTTGGCCTTTCTATTGGACTTTCTGCAGCGTCAATGAGAATGACTTCGAATTCCGTATCGCTTTTCAAAAGAGCTTTTTTTCCTGGCAACGAAAATGTTCCACTTTTTATGAGTACATCTTCTATCCATCTACAGCTTCTGTAACAAGCACTTTCGCTCAGTCCGTAACTTTGTCCCAGATGAAAATAAGTTCGATATTCCCTTAAATACTCCAGAGCCATCAACAACCGATCTTCCAATTTTAGACGCTGTGGCTTGCCACCTTTGCCCATTCTTTTCGTCTCAGCTTCTTGAAGTATGGCAACCATCTCTTGAAAGGTATTAGGCCGAACTCCTGTCAATCTTCTGAATTCGGCTGGCTTTAGCTTTTTTATCTTTCTGTATTTCTGCATCTTCCTCCAGTTTTTTAGAAGAAAAGTATGCATTAAAAATTTCAGTTACGCAAGAAGTCTAGTAGATACTTCTCCAATAATTTCACGGACTGCAGTGTCGTTCATCAAGTTATGTTCATGATCAAATGGCTTTCCAAAGGAGTCAAAATATCGGATTGTATTATTCTCTACTTCGACCAATACAAGCGTAATGTGTTGTCCACGGCAGCCTTTAACTATCAAAGGAATCGCAATAAATTTAGTAGTTTCATTAAGACCTTCTTTTATGGTTGTTTTTAATGAGGTCTTAATCTCTTCAGTAGTGCTTTTGCTCTGGCCATCTGCAAGGAAAGTTGGAATCAAGACAGTGTCCTTGCGACCTTGGATGAGGTTGTTTAAATAAGTGGAAGTCGTCTCCCCTTTAAGTTGTGCACCTGATTTTTCAACGTTCTTTATGGATACTTGCAATGTGTGTATTTCTTGTGAGTTTGCATTGATCTCAATAGGAGTAAAAAATGTGTTTCGCATGCATTGAAGCGCTGTGTTGATAACTCTTCTGATTAGACCCGTAAGGCTTCCATCAAAACCAACTTGGTTAACTCTCTCACAGTCCGTTTGCTGATGTTTTGCAATTCGATATTCTGTATAAATACCCATAACCAACCTATTATTAATGTTATTTAAATTAATTATAGCATAATGTTAATTATTTGTAAATTAAGCAATAGAATTGCAAGTTGTTGATTTAAGATAACTTGCATCAAGAAAATGAGTTGATGATCAAAAGCCCAACCTACTGGATTTCAATAGGTTAAGGACCGCTGGATTTTTCTGTTTCGATTTCTGGAGTCTCTCCTTTGAGTTGGAACATCTTATAGACGACAAAGGCCCAGACAACGAGCAAAAAGAGCGATCCCCACGTCATGCAGTCGATCATTTTCACGAACCCTAGCCATTGAAGTAGCAGGATGAGACCTGAGGCAACGGCTTTAGCGCTGCGGTAGGCAAAGACATCGATGATCGATTTAGCCTGGAACTTTTCCTCTTGTTTGAGAGGGATGTAGAGCATCTCTTTTAAGACCCCAAATAGGGAGAAGTCAAAAGCTTTGATCGTGATGAAAGCCACGGAGATCATCGCGAAAGACGGGATGACCAAAGACCCCAGAGCATTAAAGCAAAGAATAAGCGGCAAGAGCAAATGGCTTCGTTTGAGTCCAAAAAAGTGCAGGAACAAGAAAGATCCAAACAGCTGGAACATCACGGTCATGATGTTAACGATACCAAAAATCCTGCCAGAGTACTCTGTCCGGAGGTCTTGTTCAGGGATAGCCATTTCTAGCATCGAATTGAATTGGAAGTAGATCAGCGTAGTTGCCACCTGCATCAGAATGACAATGATCAAGATAAAGGAAAGATATTTTGAGTTTCTTATCGCACTAACACCCTGCATAAAATTACGGATCGGTTTTGGCTCTGCGGGATTTTCTTGAGTGACACAGCTGTGCCGAAGCATATAGATGAATGCAATGGTAAGAACAGTAAAGATCGGTATGGATGCAAAAATCAAGTTAGGCGATCCCATGCTAACGGCAAAAAATCCTGGCAAAATGCTGCCAAAAATGCCACCGAGCCCTCCGACTGCAAAGATAAGGCCGTAGAGGTACTTGGCTTGACTCATATGAATCGTTGAATGGATCACCGACCAAAGCTGTTGGAAAAGGAGCATGATGTAGATTTCTTTCCAGACATAGAAGAAGAACGAAACAAACGGAAGTTTTGTCATCGTGATTGCACAGAAAGTGTTGACACATGCGACAAATAACACAATGGCCAGGAACATCCGCAGAACACCCAGTCTTGATAAAAATCGATTGTAGAGCTCGACAAGAAGGAAATTTAACGGAACAATCGCCAGCCAGGCATAAGGGAATAGATCTGTGCCATGCTGTGTGAGAAAAATACTATTGCTAACCGGTCTTACAATGCCATAATCTGCCGTAATGCAAAATGCACAGATCATCGCACAAAAGATAAAGATCCTCTGCAGTCCGGTCAGCTGTAAAATTTCGTCTTTAAATTTTCTCCAAAGCATGAAAAAAGTATACTACCTTTCAACGTATTGAAGAAATGAATCTTCATATTTAGGATCAATATAAACCCAAGTGCTAGAACCAGTTGGTATCGAAAGAGTTGAGATTTCCGATCCATTAATAATTTTTTGATTTCGAAGTAACACAGGAAAATCAAAACCAATTTTTGACACTCCTTTACCCACAAAATCCCAGGATATCGACTCTTTAGGGATTTTGAACTGTTGTAAGTCTTCCAACGAGATCTCAGGAGGAACCGCTATCGCCTTAAATCGGTGCTTTCTTTCCAAGATACTTTGCGCATCAAAGTGGCCTGGATGGTTAGCATCTTTGGTCGCTTTGAAAAGTTCAATGATAACATCGTTATCCGTTAAAGCAAGGTAATGATTCAGATCCGAGATCTTGATCGTCTTTTCCATAAACCGTGAAAGATGGAAGTTGTAGCTTTTGACAGTTGCATACTGATAAACCCTGCGGTGCATGAAGTGCCTAGACAGTAATAGCGCCTCGCACGACTCGATTCCGTTTTCTTCAATGCCAAGCCTCATCTCCCCTTCTGGTGACAAGATATGCACGGTTTCTATCAGTTGATGGTAATCAAACAGTCCATATGAAACACCTGAGCTTTTGGAATCTCTCAGTAGATAATCGATCCTATCTGCTCCAAAGAAATCTCCTGTGATGATTTCACACATCACTTTTTCCCACGAAGAAAATGGACTAGCATGCCCGATCTCTTGCAGTTTTTTTTCTCCAATGGCCAGCTTTAGAATATGATCGACAACATCGGGATTTTTGAACTCAGCTTTGAGTTTGTCCCAAAGAGGCATCAGAGCTGGGCTTTGGATAATGTTATAGGTGTACTTTTCATGGCCGCCTTTTCCCAGCAGCGCTTTTTCTCCCACATGAGAAAACGGCAAATGACCCACATCGTGGCATAGCGCCGCTAGCCGAACAATTTTCCTCCAATAAGGATAATCCTCACGCAGTTTAGGGAATTTTGAGACCATCCGATCAAAGATCTGGCTCGACAGTTCAAGCACCCCCAAAGAGTGTTCAAAACGGCTATGGGTCGCTCCCGGATAAACGAGATAAGCTGTCCCCATCTGACGGATATATCTCAGCCGTTGAAACGGCAACGTATCGATGAGAACAGCCTCGTCGTCATCGAGATAAATGAACTGGTGAACCGGGTCGTATAACTTAGGCATTCAGCCCATGGTCAGAAAAGTTTAAATTTTCTATTTTTTCCTTTGAAAGCCCTGTTGCATCTTGAATAATCGAGGTCTCTATTCCTTGTTTTCGCAAAGTTTTTGCTATTGCTAACATCGCTTCTAGTTTTCCTTTAGCATGACCTTCATCAAATTGTTGAGCCATGATAGCACGATGAATTCGTTCATACTTATCTTCCTGATCATAGGTCCTGAGTTCCTCATCATTCCATGAAAATCGATTCAGTTCTTTAAAAGCACGCCCGATGATTTGGTCATCGCCAATGATTTTATCTAAATCTTCTTCCTTGGTTTCATCCGCATGTTTAAAAAAGTACGCCCACTTATCTAACATTGTTGTTAGATGATCAACATCCTTATTGAATTTGGGAAGCTCAAGAAATGTAAAGGAAAAGTCTTTAAGATCGTGATCATAGTTTTCCCTATCCAAGATCACATGATCTGACTTGTAAGCCTTCTTATCTGGAAACATGACAAAGTCAACGATCGCTAGAAAGATGACTTCCTTAAGATCGTGATACTCGCCACCTGCATTAGCCTGTGAAACGTAAGCTTTAGAAGCATAATACTGGGCTCTTTTTTCAAAACCCTTCTCTTTTGCCACCTGCATTTCCACAATATAGATGTTGCCATTTTGGTCTGTACACAGGATGTCGACAATACTGATCTTTTTGCTCGCCGTTTCAGGGTCTAGGTCAGTCTTTAAAATTTGAACATCGACGATACGTCCATGATTTTTAAACAGAATGGTGTCGTTGAGAAAATGAATGAGAATATCCTTATTTCTCGCGCTGGCGAAGATTCTTTTGAACGCGTAATCGTTTTTAGGATCGAGAAATTTGGATAACATACCTGAATTGTATAATCCAAAAAGAAAATCTACAAGGTAAAAAGTTACCGTTCTGATAAGCTAAAAGCTTTATGAAAAACATTAGCGTCACGATTTTAACCAAGAACTGCGGAGATACTCTGGTGGCGACACTCCAATCGGTCGAGACATTTTCTGAAGTGATTGTTCTCGATACAGGATCTGTCGATGATACTCTTGAGATCGCTGGAGAATTTCCCAATGTTAAAATCCACCATGCTGAGTTTAAAGGATTCGGTCCTTTGCATAATGAAGCAACTAGCTTTGCTTCGCATGAGTGGGTCTTATCGATTGATAGCGATGAGACCTTAACACCAGAACTTATTGCAGAAATCCACGGGCTCGATCTTGATCCCAATGATGTCTATTCCATCCAGCGCGATAACTACTTCAATGGCAAAAAAATCCGCTGCTGCGCCGGCTGGTATCCCGATCCTGTTGTCAGAATCTACAACCGCCAAAAAACAAGGTTTTCTAACGATGCTGTACATGAAAAAATCTTAAGAGAAGGCCTCCATGTTATCCCTCTTCAAGGGACCTTAAAACACACACCTTATCGAACAATTTCTGATTTTTTAGATAAAATGCAAAAATACAGCACGCTTTTTGCCGAGCAAAACCGCGGCAAAAAAAAATCCTCACTTTTTAAAGCTTTAGTGCATGGAACCAGCGCTTTCATCAAGAGCTACATCTTTAAGCTTGGAATTTTTGGTGGAAAAGAAGGATTCATCATCTCGCTGTACAACTCCCAGACAGCTTATTACAAGTACTTGAAACTTGCTGAGTTGAATAAAAAGCTTTAACCTCGTATCGTCTCTTGGATGGATGTCGAAGTTCTTTCAAGATTGCAATTTGCGTTCACCATTACTTTTCACTACATCTATCCCCCTTTGAGCATCGGTATTTCGCTTGCCATGATTATCATGGAAGGGATGTACTTAAAAACACGCGATGTCCTTTGGGAAAAACTCACGAAATTTTGGCTAAAAGTTTTTGCCATGACTTTTGCTCTGGGAGTAGCAACTGGCATTCCGATGATGTTTTCGCTTGGCACCAACTGGTCGCGCTATTCCAGATTCGTTAGCGACGTTTCCGGCTCTCTTCTTGGAGCAGAAGGGATGTTTGCCTTTTTAGTCGAAGCCGGTTTTCTTGGCATCCTCCTATTTGGCTGGAACAAAGTCAGCCCCAAGATGCACTTCATGTCGACGATCTTAGTCTCTGTCGGAGCCCACTTCAGTGCGATATGGATTGTCAGCTTTAATTCCTGGATGCAGACACCTGCCGGACATAAAATCACGACACTTGCAGACGGCACCGTTGTTGCTCAAGTGGTCAACTGGTGGAAGGTCTTTTTAAGCCCTTCCAACTTAAGCCATCTCACGCATGTCATCCTTGGATGCTGGATGGCAGGAGCATTTTTAATCATCAGCGTGGCCGCTTATTATATTTCAAAAGGTAGGCACCATAAATTCGCCGTCCGAAGTATGAAAGTTGGACTTGTCTTAGCCATGACGACTGCTATTTTGCAACTCGTCTCAGCCGATCATCTAGCGCGTAAAGTCGCCACTTACAATCCTGAAAAATTCGCTGCTTTTGAAGGCGTCTATAAAACTGAAAGCCACACTCCAGCTTACGCACTTGGCTGGGTCGATGCCAAAAATGAAAAAGTCTACGGACTTTCTATTCCAGGAATGCTCAGCTGGATGACCTATCGCGATGCTTCAGTGCCAGTGCCTGGCCTTGATCAATTTCCTAAAGAAAATTGGTCAAAGGTTCCTGTGGTATTTCAGATGTACCATCTCATGATTTTGATGTGGGTGGCCATGACCGCAGCGGCGTTTATCGGAGGATATTACTGGTGGAAAAAAAGATGGAACATCAAGCCGATTTTCCTAAAATTCATGATGTGGTCCGTGGCATTTCCTCAGATAGCTAATATCGCAGGATGGTATAGCTCTTGCATCGGAAGGCAGCCCTGGACTGTTTATAAGCTTTTAAAGACCAGCGAAGCGTTTTCCCCTGTGATCTCTGCAGGCCAAGTCTTGGGATCTTTGATCATGTTCGTGGTTATGTACCTCTTATTTTTTGTTCTTTTCCTAGTCTTGCTCAACAGAAAAATCCAAGCAGGACCAGCTCCTGACATGGATCAAGAGCAACTTCCCTATCGTGACATTTATAGGGAGAACTAATGGATACTCTCTACTTCGCTCAATTCATTATGTATGCCGTCTTTATGTTTTCGATTGTGGCCTACACCGTTTTAGATGGGTTTGACCTTGGAGTTGGATGTCTTCATCTTTTCTCTAAGGGAGATGAAGAAAGGCGCCTCATGATCAATTCCATCGGCCCTGTCTGGGATGGAAATTCGACATGGATCGTGATCGGCGGCGGAGTGCTCTTTGCAGCTTTTCCTAAAGCTTTTTCGACTCTAGCCCCCAATCTCTACACCCCCTTTATGCTTCTTCTCTTTGGTTTTATGCTCCGTGCAGCTTCGATTGAATTCCGGAGCAAAGGCCAAGAAAAGTGGTGGGCCCAGCTTTGGGATGTCGGCTTCTTTTTAGCCAGTTTTGTCCTAGCCTTCATCATCGGCCTCTTCTTAGGCAACCTCGTTCAAGGCCTCCCCATTGATGCAGATGGTGTATTAGTGGGTGGGATCATGGATCTCGTTACCCCTTATCCTCTTTTAGTTGCGCTACTTGGCATTGCCTGCTTTATGATGCATGGCTGTCTCTATCTTCTCATGAAAACAGAGGGCACGTTTCACAATAAAGTCCGTCGGTGGGCCCATCGGTCAATCCTCTTTTTCCTCATCACCTGGATTATCGGCACAACTGCGACCTTCCTAACCCAACCTCGCATGACTCAACCCTTTCTCCATCATCCTTTGGTGGGGATTTTCCCCCTTCTAAGCTTCATCGCCATTTTCATGATTTTAAAGATGATCCGTGTGAAAAAAGACGGCATGGCTTTCCTATACTCTTGCCTCTCAATCCTGTTTCTTTTAATCCTCTTTGTAATTGGAACCTTCCCCTACCTAACCTACTCAACCCTAGACCCCGATTCCAATTCCCTGACCTTCATGAATAGCTCCGTCTCAGAGCTATCTCTCTGGATCATGGTCGGGGTCACCCTAACCGGGGCTCCCCTCTCCTTCTTTTACTTCCCCTATATCTACCGTGTCTTCAAGGGCAAGGTCGTCCTCGATATCCATAGTTATTAACTCATTTAAAGTCAGTTGGTTGCTTCAATAAACTCTATTTAAGCAACTTACCCTCAGTAACTAAGGCAGTTTAAGCTCTAGCCATTCCAATAAACTCATTAACAGCATATGAGGAGCTCATCTGTACAGCTGACAAGTTCAAACAGCTATTTTTGATGGAGGAAAACTATCAGTTTCCTCCTAAAGTGATTGTGACAGATGATCTTCAATTTCTTTATTTGGACAAAGAATTGCCTCCAGGCCTAGAGATTAGAGGCAGCCTGTCTATTTTGAGCACAACTTTGACATCGTTGCCACAGGATATCAAAATTGGAGGCGAACTGAAAATTAAGGGTGGTCAAAATTTGGAATCGCTGCCACGGGACCTCGAAATTAAAGGCGAGCTGATGATTCTTCGTTGTCCAAGTTTGAGATCGCTACCTCAAGGGCTTAAAGTTAAAGGCGACTATCTGCACGTTGGGAACTGTCAAAGTTTGACATCAGTGCCAGAAGACCTCGAAATTGCAGGCAGTCTGAATTTTGAGGGGTGCAGACAGTTAACCTCACTTCCTTCCTGGATTACAACTTTAGGTCGATGTACGACTAGATTTGGAGGGACTAGACATGTCCATCTAGAACATACGGGTCTTTCGGATGATATTATCGAAAGACTGCGCCAAACTGATGCTCCAGGCATGGTGTTTTACTTTACTCATCGGGCAACTGAACCAACATTAGGATTCCCTAGCGTGGATGAAGCTCTCTCTTTTTGGTTGAAAGAAGCCAATGACGAAACGCTTGCTATTCCTAATAT
>Ga0206825_1047_pt1 | contig 28778 bp, 27 predicted proteins | sample Alteio_BWOrgCont_79_FD_152875 | JGI IMG/M metagenome (GOLD analysis project Ga0206825, IMG submission 152875) | Enriched cells from forest soil in Barre Woods Harvard Forest LTER site, Petersham, Massachusetts, United States -... | ecosystem: Environmental > Terrestrial > Soil > Temperate forest >...
AACCGGCGATCCCAATGTTCCCACTACCCTATTTCTTTCGGCGGCGCAGGAAGAGTAGAGTGGAAGCGCCGGTAGCAAACAATCCGTAAGTCGAGGGTTCCGGCACCGGCAATGCTTCCCCCTGAAAGGCCACGGACACGGGTTTAGAGATAGTGCTGTTAAAAAGAATTCTCGACCCGCCTGCTGTGAATTCAGTGACATCGCCATTCTCCATGCCCAAGCCTTGATCCGCCACGAACAGATCTCCATTAGTGTCAAAGGCCATGCCAGTGGGTTGATTCAAACCCGTGGCGTAGGTGGTCACCACTCCCCCGGGCGTAACTTGTTCGATGGTACCGGCTCCGTTGCCGTTCCCTACGAGCAAGTCGCCCGCGCTGTTAAACACCATACCCGAAGGATAAGCTACATTTGCGGTAAATATGCTTTCCACATCACCCGGAGTGAATTTTAAGATTTCATTGTTTGGCGCGCTCGCAACATAGAGGTTGCCTGCGGTGTCAAAGGCTAGAGCGCCGGGGCTGCTTACCCCGGTGGCAAATGTGTTTCTCATCCCGCTGGAAGTGTAGTCATAAATATTGCCATTTGCGGATTCTGCAAACAGCAAGCCCGCTCCATTAAAAGCGATGCCAGCGGGCTGGCTCAACCCGGTGGCAAATGTCGTGCGCGTTGAACTGAATGTTCCGCCGCTATAAGTGTATTCGTAGATGTTTCCGGCATCCTGATCGGCCTCAAAAAAGTCGCCTGAACTGTCGAAGGCGATGCCGTCGGGCAAAGTTATCCCGCTAGCAAAAACACTGCTGGGTCCACTTGTTGGAAACTCAACAATATCTTCGTTGCCGAAGCTTCCCACAAACATGTTTTGGGCGAGGGCACTGGAGCCCATGAGCAACAGCGCGCCCGCGCATACTGCCCCTCCGATTGAATGATGCTGGATTATGGTTTTTGTTTTCATAGTACGATTTGAGTTGGTTGATGTTGGTTGTTTTAGGTGAGATGAAAATTGATCCCGCCGATGGAATGATACAAGGGTGTGATTATCGTCTTCGTACCTGAACTGTTTTGAGGTTGGCCCGTTAGTTGAGCTCCTGTCTGCTGCAATTGTTTATACATTTTTAAAAAATGTCAATCCTATATTCACTTTAAATAATACAACAATGGCCGGGGAGGCTTTTCCGCATTGACAGCAAAATCGGATTGTTCCATCGTACTGCAAACGCCAGGGCGCCGAAGCGTCAATTGGCACGAACAGTGACAATCATTGAACGCAGGACAGCCCGAAAAACTTCGAGCCGCAAGTATGTTCCATAAAACGTGAAAAGCGGCACGCAGCAACCCTCTCACAATGGATTCAAACCAAAAATCAACACAGCCGCTGGTTAGCATCGTGCTGAATTCTTTCAATACCTCCAAATTCATTGGGGAGCAAATTAGCAGCATTCTGGCCCAGACTTATACCAACCTCGAATTAATTGTTTGCGACGATTGTTCCACGGATCAGACCGCGGAAATCGTGCGGGGATTCATGCAAAAGGACTCGCGGGTGAAATGGCTCCAAAATGATCGCAATCTCGGCAAGGGCAACATGAACCGCGGCATCTGCCTGACCTTTCAAAGGGGGTTCGACCTTTCCCGGGGTGAGCTGATTGCGCTTTCAGACGCGGATGACTTCTGGCTCCCTAATAAAATTCAATTACAGGTGGAGTATCTGCAGGCCCATCCGGAAATTAACCTGGTTTTTACCGACAGCACCGTGGCCAATAAAGACTTGTCGGTAAAAATGGGTTCATTTCAGCAAAGACTGGGCAACTCATTGTCCGGCGGATTTGTCACCATTGATTCCATTTTGGAGCGCAATCTGCCACCTGGGCATGTTTTGCTTTTCCGGCGCGCTCTGCTTAAAAAACTTCCGCCGGTGCCTGATGGTTTTTCGAACGATTCCTGGGTTGACCTGGTTGGCACGTTGAATGCGCCGCTGGGCTATATGAGCGAACAAACGGTTCTTTATCGCCAGCACGAAGGCAATGCCAGCAGCGCGAACATGCGAGATTTATCATATTATTTCAAACGTTTTAATGAGCCTGATTTTCTCCAGTATTATTATAAAGACAAATCCTGCCAGATGACCGGTCACAAGGTATTGCTGACCCGGGAACCGAGCGACGCCGCGCGAAAGGCCTTAACCGAGAAGGTTGCCAACCAGACGGTTTTGCTGGAGGTTTTATATGCAAAAAGTTTTCTTCAATTCGTGTCGAGGCTCTTCTCGGCATTTTGGGCCATTCTTAGTACAGGCCAAAAATATCACTTGAAACAACTGGGGTTTCTCGCTCTTTCCTGGGGCGCGATACGTAAACTGAAGTTTGACAGCCAGAAGATTTGACGTCGTTTTCTGCACCCGGCTGTTCTATTTTAACGACCGCATTACATGAAAACTGATATAGCAATTCTCGGTGGTGGCATCGCGGGACTTTCGCTGGCCTCATTTATAAACCGCCAATCTGCCATCCTAGAAATTAACAAAGAGGTCGGCGGCTTAAGCCGCAGCTATGCCATGAACGGCGTGGACTATGACATCGGGCCTCACATCATTTTTTCGAAGAACAAGCAGGTGCTCGATATGCACACGACGATGATCGAGACCAATCGGATCCGGCGCTCGAATAAAATCCTTTATAAAGGCAGGTATGTAAAATATCCATTTGAGAACGACCTTTCGGCGCTGGATCCGGATGAAAGGGATTATTGCTTAAAGGAGTTTCTTTCCAATCCATACGAAAGCTATAAGCCGACGAACATGCTTCAGTTTTTTTTGGCTACCTTTGGCGAAGGCATCACTCGTTTGTATCTTCAGCCATACAATGAAAAAATTTGGAAATTTGATCCGGCATGCATGGATACGCAGATGGTGGAACGCATCCCCAAACCGCCGGCTGAGGACGTGATCAAATCCGCCAATGGCGTCCCCACGGAAGGTTATACACACCAGCTTTATTTTCATTACCCAAAGTCGGGGGGATTCCAGACATTGGTCAACGCCTATCGCGACCGCACGTTGGCCAAAGGCCATCATATTCATACCGGCGTTCAAATCCAGCGCCTGGAACAAAAGAGCAACGGGTGGATCATTCACACGAACGATGGTCCATGGGAGGCAAACCAGATTATTAACTGCATGCCACTGCACGAGCTTTTCAAGCTTTTGGACGCAACCGATGAGGCCAGTCGCCATCTCAATAGCCTGAAATTTAACTCAATTTATATCATTCTCGTTCAGGTAAGAAAGGACAACATCGGGGATAATTTCGGGATCTATGTGCCTGAGAAAAACGTGATCTATCATCGCCTGAATAAACTGAACTTCCTCGGAGAAAATTATCAACTGCCCAACGGCCAAAGCACGATAATGGCTGAAGTGACATTCCGTCCCGGAAGTTACCTGGCTTCCCTGCCGCAATCGCAAATTGTGGATCAAGTCATCCAGGGACTGGTGGCGCAGAAACTGATTGATGCTAAAGATATTATTGATACAGCCATTCGATACGAGCCCTATGCCTATGTGATCTATGATTTGGATCACCGGCGTAACACCGATTTTGTGCTGAATTATCTCGCAGGGAGGGGGATTTATTCGTCCGGCCGTTTTGCGGAATTTGAGTATCTTAATACTGATGGGGTGGTTGAGCGGACTCTTAAACTGGCAGACCGCATCAATCAAGGTATCCAGAAATAATTTAGCGGTTTTCTGTTTTTTACCTCGGAAGGCATGAATAATTCGCCCTGCTATCAGGGCCTGTCCTATTTCTACCAGCTTTTTTTATTGCCTGAAAGAACAACTAATCTAGACTGGGCATTCCATGTTTAAAAGGCGCCTCAATGAATGAGTTGGATTGTGTGGTGATTTCCGGGGCCGGCCAAGGTATTGGCCGGGCTGCTGCCTTAGAACTGGGAGCTAAAGGGGTTCGTGTTTTGTGCATCTCAAGGACAAATAATTGCGAAAATACGGCAAAGGAGATCATCCGGGCAGGCGGAAAGGCGGAAAGCTTAACGGCAGATCTGGGAGAGATACAAAAAACTAGCTCGCTGCTTGCCAATTGGATCAAAAAAAACAACAGCAAAAAAATCGGAATTGTTCTCGCAGCCGCCATCCTGGGGCCGCAAAATTACGGGGACTTGGCCGGATGGGAGGAATGTTATCGGGTGAATGTGCTGGGTAATCTTGCAATTTATTCGAGCCTGCTGCCGCGAATGCTTGAAAATAAGTTTGGACGCATTGTGGGTTTCGCCGGTGGCGGTGCGGCCTATGCGTATCCTCTGTTTCCGGCCTATGCCGCTTCGAAAAGCGCCCTGGTGAGAGTAGTTGAAAACATCCAGGCGGACCTGGATGACAAAGGTGATTTTGCAGCGGTCTGCCTCGCCCCTGGTGCAAATGAGACGAACACGCTTAAACAAGTAAGGGCTGCTGGAGCGCTGGTTAAAACGACCGTGGACATCAGCGAGCCTGTCGGTTTCGTGCGTGAATTTCTCTTCAGCCGGGATTGCGGGTTCAAAGGCGCTTTTGTTCATGTGCGTGACAATTGGCGGGAATATCTCAATAACGGTCAGAAGATTGACAAAGAACAATGGAAGCTAAGACGAACAGAACCATAAAAATCTGCCAGGTCGGCGCGGGATTGATTGGACGGGAGCGGATTGCTTCGGCAATGAATTTGATAAAAGCCGGGCGCAATCTGGAATTGTCCGCGATTTACGATCCATACCTGAAAGAACCGCCGGAGATAGTGCAAAAAAACAATTTGCGACTGGTGAACTCCACGGACGAAATTTTTGCTGCCAAGCCTGATTGGGTTTTTATTTCCACGCCACATGATGTGGCCGTGGGGCTTGTAAAAAAAGCGCTGGCCCAGGGGCATAATGTGTTGGTGGAAAAGCCGCTGGGCAGGAGCTTTTCTGAAGCTGCCGACATCGTTTCAGCCCAGGTGCGCGCGAACCAGTTGTTCGTTGGCTGCAATTATCGGTTTTATGATGGCATCAGCGCGGCCCTGACGGACCTGCGTCAAAACCGTTTTGGCAATATCATTTCCATTAACATGACGCTCGGCCATGGCGGGAACCCCAAGGACAAAACCAATTGGAAATTGGATCCTGAAAAGGCGGGCGGCGGAGTATTGATTGATCCGGGAATCCATCTGCTGGACTTGTGCCAGTGCATGTGCCCTGGTGAAATCAACGTGGAAAATGTTCTCTCCTGGCGCGGCTTTTGGAACACCGGCATTGAGGAAGAGGCTCATGTCCTGATGAAAAACGGGAAGAGCATTATTAGCCTGGAATTATCGGTTGTCAGGTGGCGTAGCACGTTCAGGATCGAAATCAATGGCGATGAGGGTTATGGCATCGTAGATGGACGCGGCAGAAGTTATGGCCGGCAGAGGTACGTTCGCGGAAAAAGATGGGGCTGGATGTCGGGAAAACCGCAAAAGGACACGGAAGAAGTGGTTATCGAAAGCGAAGGTGATACGGTTTTTCAAAAAGAGACTGCCGCGCTTTTGTTTGGTAATTCAGAAAATTCTGTTGGCCCTTGCAGCGGCAGCGAAGGATTGGCCAGCATGAAGCTTCTGGAGTCGTGCCGAAAAAAACTTTGAAGAAACAACGCGCTCCTTTTACGATTAGCCTCCACGTATCCGACCTCTAAAATGTTTTTACCAATCTATTCCTCTCGCCAGCCCGCCGCACTTCATATGGGTATTTAGGGCATCGGTGCCTAATTTATGGGGCGGCCTTTGTTCAAGCCGATAAGGCAACGGGGCATTTGAGTTTGGCTGTTGGTTGAGACCGTGTGGCATTGGTGCTGGCGCAGGATGGCGGAGTCACATAAACCCGCTCGCATCCGTCAGGCTGTGAAGGCGGGGTCCCGGTAACCACTCGGTGGATTAGCGCTGAATTTTGTCGGGCGGAAATCTCGATGCCGCTAGTTCAGGCAGATGCCACTCAGCCTTCTAAAAAACGTATTGAATGCAAAGGCCTTTTTAACTATTATTAAAATCATCCTGAACCTTGAACAGTTCTAATTAATGCGCGCCGACGATAAGTTGTGGACAGCCGTTACCTACGCGCAAGATGTTTCCCAGGAAGGAGCTGCTTTGGGGCCACAAACGATTTTGAGGCTTAAGAAGATCGTGGACTTCCGCAACCAGTATTTTAATATTCGTGACGTTGTTTTGGCAGGGGGATTAGGCCCGGACGTTGCAGAATATCCGAAGCAGACCCGGGCTTTTTCGGCCATGATGGCGGATTGGCTTGCGATGGAGGGGAGTTTTTCAGCTACCGACATTTATCATAGCGATCAGGGTTGGAATTGCATTGAGGTGACCTTGGAGATGATCCGGCAAATTAAATTAAACCGTCTTCCACAGAATGTACTTGTTGTCTCGGCAGGTTTTCATATTTTTCCGAGGATGTGGTCAACTTGGACTCTACTTTGTGGAGGGAAAAAAGGATGGAGTCTGGGATATGTCCCGGACTGGACCGGCACCTGCGATATATTGCACGAATTGGGCGGAACGGCAAAATACATCCCAATGGCGATCTGGTATCGCCAAAAAATCTAAATTTTTCCGGTCTCGATTTCAGAAAGGAGGATTGGCCTTTGTCGGGCGTTCGAGCGCCGCGCCGCTTCCATTACAGCGTGTTGGCGCAATAAGCGGTCCTCGAATGTTTGCGACGATAATCCGGATTGGGTGATTTGCGCGCAAAAATCTTCAATCATCAGCCGAAACTGATCTGCGGGTGCAACTGGAATTATTTCTTTGCCGGAAACAGTTTCTAAAACAAGTTCGATTTTCATCTCCGGCGGGACTGAAAAAGCGCGAGTGGTTTGAATACTGCCTTGTGAGCCCAAAACAAGGTAACTTGATCGGTAACAGGTGCCATAGAGTGCCAGAGCATGGGTGAGTCGGCCCCCGGAAAAATCCAGGACCATTGAAATGGCGCGGTCCACACCGTTTTCATCCACCCTGATTTGGCAGTAAATGGATGTCGGCATGGTTTTATACAGAAGCAGGGCTATTGCGACTGGATAACCGGCCGCATCGAGGAAAACGCCTCCCCCCATTTCTGGCTGAAGGCGATAATCCCCGCTGGCAGGCTCGGGTAAGGCAAATTCGCTTTGGATCACTTGGGGTGCGCCAATCCGATCTTCTGCCAGCAACGCCATGACCACGGCATGTTGGGGATGGTAGCGGAACATATAACCCTCCATCAGCCGCACGCCTGACCGGCGGCATAATTCCACAACTTCCACGGCTGAACCGTAATTTGTAAAAGCTGGCTTTTCGCAGAGAATATGCTTCCGGCAAGTGGCTGCGGCGCGGATCCACGATTCATGCAGCGCCGGAGGTGTGGAAATATAGACAGCATCCACATCGGGATCGGCCATGACCTCGCCATAGGAACCATATTTTGAGCAGCCCCAAGCTTCAGCGAATTGCTTTGCCCTCGCTGGATCGCGGCTGCCGACACGTTCCAGACGCGCCGCTTTCAATCCGGCAAGCGCGGGTACAAAACGCCGTCTTGCAATGCCGGAACAGCCAATTAGGCCAAATCTAACGGGCTTCATAAACTTTCCGCCATTGTTTCAAATGGCTACATTACGGCTGTTTGCCGGTGTAGGTGCTATCTGTCCACCTAAAAAAGCGGCGAAGACCCTCGCTAAAATCTACTTGCGGATCGTATCCGAGTTGCAAACGCGCTTTACGTATGTCCGGGCATCGGCGCAATGGTTCGTCCGCTGGATAACTATCAGGATATTGTGATAACATACGGGGTATTTTGCGTTTCAACACCTTTTCGATCTGGTCGGCTAAAGCTACCATGCTAAGTTCAGGTTCGGGATTACCGATATTATAGGCCTCCCCAGGTACACCTTTGATCAAGGCCAGCAGGAAGCCTACGATTGCATCGGTAATGTAACAAAAAGTGCGCGTTTGATTTCCTGTTCCATAAATGTGTAGGGGATGGTTTCCTTTAATTCGGCTGGCAAAATTGGGAAGCACACGATAATCGCTTTCCTGCATCCCCGGACCAAACACGTTGAATGGCCTGACCGTATTCACCGAGACACCATGCAACTCATGGTAGATGTAACACAACGTCTCTCCCAACCGCTTGCTCTCGTCATAGCACGCCCGCGGACCTTGGCACGACACGTTCCCCCGGTAACTCTCTTGGATAGGCACAAAGCGCGGGTCCGGATCCCCATAAATTTCACTGGAACTAAAAAACAATACCCGCGCCTGGTGTTTCTTCGCCACTTCCAGCATCTGCTTGGTCCCCGCGGTGGCCACTTCCAAGGTCTGCAATGGATAGGCCCGATAATAAAACGGACTGGCAATCCCCGCCGCATGCAAAATGTAATCGACCTTCCCCGTTAGCTTGAACGGTTTGATAATGTCGTGCTCAATGATCTTCACATTCGGCAGTTTCTCGTTCTTGCTGCCTTCCTTGCCCGCCGTAATCAGGTTGTCCAAAACAATCACGTTGCACGGATTTTTCTTGAGCGTCGTCTCGTTCAGGCGCACCAAAGCTTGTGCGAAATACCTGCCCAGAAAACCGCGGCCGCCCGTCAATAAAATAGTTCGACCCGCGAACGGACTGGACACTTCCGCGAGGCGGGAAGCAATTTCGTGAATGTCGCTTTGCAGCATGTTAATGTACCTCTAATTTTGGGATGGGAACAATAAAATGTCCACCGCCATTCGCATAGGCCTTGAGAGATTTCATAATAGACTCCGCAAAATTCCAAGCCAATATCAGCACATAATCAGGTTTTTGTTCAAGCACGGCAGTTCGGGGCAAAACCGGGATATGATAGCCTGGCGAAAACAGATTTTGTTTCAGGGGACTGTCATCTGCAATGAAATCAATCAAATCAGATCCAATTTCAAAGTGGTACATCAAAGTCGTCGCCTTAGCCGGAGCGCCAAATCCGGCAATACTTTTTCCTCTGGCTTTCAATTCGCGCAACAACTCGCCTAAAGCGGTTTTGAGAGAATGGATGTTATTGCCAAACTCGCGGAAGGTTTCGGCTTTATGAAGCCCCAGCTTCTCCTCCACGGCCAAAGCTTGGGCCACCGATTCGCCAACTGGATGCGGTCCGCCTTTTAGCTGCGCCATTCCTCTCAATGAGCCACCATGGCTGGAAACCCGCTGGGCTTCAATTAATTCCATTCCTAAACGTTTAAAGAAGGGCCCCAGCGGCCTTACAGAATGGTAGTCTAAATGTTCATGGTAAATGGTATCGAAAAGGGTCTTTTCAAACACATCAACCAGGTACGATACTTCGAACACAAAGATGCCGTTGGGTGCCAATAGTGTTCTTATTCCTTCTACGACGGCTTCAAGATTATCAATATGTGCAAACACGTTGTTGGCCGTTATCACCGCTGCAGCTCCCTGCTTGGCGCGGATTTCCTTCGCCAGTTGCGGATTGAAAAAAGCGGCCATCGTCGGGATGCCCTTACGCGTGGCTTCCTGGGCAATATTGCGTGCAGGGTCTATCCCTTGCACTTTCATTCCTGCTTTTTGAAAGAAACGCAGCAGGGTTCCGTCATTGGAGCCGATGTCACAAATCAGGCTTCCCGGTGCCGGCTTAAACTGGTCGAGGATGCTTTTGGCATAATACTCGAAATGTGTCACGAAGCTGGGCGAGGTTCCGGAAACATACACATAGTTTTCAAAGAGTACGGAGGGGTCAACCACATCCAGAAGTTGAGCATGTGTGCAATCTTCACATAAAAAAACGTCCAATGGAAAACGCTGCTGGGGCTTGCTCAATTCTTCCTTTGGGACAAAGGCATTGGCTGGTGGTGTGGGCGCCAGTTCCAGAACAGAAGTCAATCGCCTGCCTTCGCAAAGACGGCATGTCCGGCGGCGATAGCACGGAGAATTCAAGGGATTATTAAGCTTTGACTAATTCTATGCGGACCAGGTCCTTCTCATAGGCTTTCTGGTTGCGTGCATTAAGGGACAACGTTAGGAACGTGGTATCCTCGGGAAAAACCATCGCGTGTTCCACCATGGGGGGGGTAAAAAACAGCTCGCCAGTTTTGACCAAAACCTTCTCCGGTTTAGCCTTACTGCCTACCGGACGATAATAATATTGGATCGAACCCGACATAACATAGCAATAGTGCCAGTCAGTCTTATGATAGTGATTGGCCCGGACAGTACCTTTCTTAGATGTGATGATCAGCGCGCTACGCATGGTAGAGTCGACCAGCGGTTGTATCTCTCCCCGTGCGTCTACGAAGGCTTTTGCCATCGGGACGATCACTTCTTTTGGCCAATTTTTGGATTTCTTTACGGGGGCAGGTTTTTTCATGGTTCTTTCTATCAATTGAAGGCAAATGATTATTGCAAACCTTTAGTTATGGCAAGATAAAAAAGTAAAAACTTGCATCAATAAGACCGCGAAGATATTTTTTCGTGCAAAATGTCGGCGACTCATTCCCCCTACGACTTGGCCGTTGTCTATCGGATATGTCCGTTCATGTCCAAAACAGCCCCGCAAATTTTTAAAGGCGATAAATTTTTGCTTTCCCGGGTTGCTTTGGAATCTTTCAAGGCTTCACTGGGAAATTTGCGTGTGAAGATGTGGGTGTTGCTGGATAATTGCCCCCCGGAATATGAGCGGCTTTTCACTGATTTATGGGATACGCGTGACCTGGTTATCGAACGCCATCCCGGCATTGGCAATCGCGGCACGCTGCTTCGCCAGTACCAAATACTCTGTGACCAGGAGGATGCCGAGCTCATCTACCTGGCTGAGGATGACTATGTTTACCTTGCCCATGCTTTTGAAGAAGTGGTCGGCCTCTTGCGGGACCATCCGGAAGTGGATTTCATAACGCCGTATCTTCACCGCGATTATGATGCTCTGCCTATGCATCGCCATCGGCAGAGCTTTTTGCAACACAGGAACCAGAAATGGGAAACAGTAAAGACAACCACCGGCACTTTTGCTGCACGACGAACGGCATTACGCGAGATCCATTGGGTTTTTCAAACATTATTGCAAAAAGTATGGTTTGCCGAGCAAACCGATGTTGGCGTCTGGTTAGCCTTAACCAAACATGACATCTTCAATCCCTGGAGTTGGATGACATGGCCGTTTAAAAGCCCTTATTTCGCCTGGAGCTTGTTTTCATCCTGGTGGACATGCTGGAGGCAGATTCTTTTTGGACGTCGTTATGTCCTTTGGGCACCATCACCGTCCCTGTCCACGCATCTGGCAGATGGTCTGATGCCGACTGATTACGATTGGAATAAGGAATTGGAAACGCGCATTACCGCCATCAAGAATAATTTGACGCGCCCTTGACGCTGGTTATTTTTTATCCACACGTGGCAAGCCAAATTGAAACATCCGTTTGATTTCAAACCAGCGGTTCAGGCGCAGTCTGAAAAAGCGCAGCATCCAAAAATCGGAGCGTTTGCGAAATGCCGCGATCTTTTTTCGTTCCTGCCAAACGTGTCCGCGCAGCCGCCAGCAATCATGCAGGACGCTCCAGAAACTTTTACGGGCGAAGGACCACCGCTTTAACATGGCTGCACCGACGAAAGATTCAACGAAATATAAGGCAATTTGAAGAATGACGAGCAGCAATAGCACATGCCTGCAACTCTTCAAGAGAGTGAGAATTGCGTTGCGATTGGTCAGAAAACGTTTGTGATCTGTCGTGCGAAATTCGACGGTGGTAATTCCACCGGAGGGATTGACGCCGGCCGCGCCGCGATGATGCAAACGCGCTTCAAAAATCCCGGCGACCTTATACCCGGCAATCCAAGTGCGCCATGAAAGGTCAGAATCATCGGAATAAATGAAGTATTCCGCGTCAAACATTCCAATCTGATTGAAAACGTCCGTGCGGATGAAGTAAGAACAGCCGCCGGCTATAAAAATTTCGCGTGTTTCGGTTGCGGTTGTTGACCCGCTGGCTAATCCAAAGATGTCGAAGCCGTAAAATCCAAAATCCTGGAAAGAATTATCCGGGTAATTCAAAACCAGCGGCGTGGAAGCCGCCGCGCCCATTTTTTCGGTCCCCTTAACCAGTTTTTCCATGCAGTCGGGTTCCAGCCACGTGTCGTTGTTCAGGAAGAGCAGCCAGCGGCCCTGAGCGGCACGCGCGCCAGAATTATTCCCTTCGCAAAAGCCCAGGTTTTCCGTGTTGAGAACAATGGTAGCGTTCGGAAATTTTGCAAACCACTCCCTGGCGACAGCCACGGAATTATCCGAGGACTTGTTGTCCACCATGATGGTCTCAATCTGGCCGATGATGGTTTGGGCCAAAATGGTTTCAAAACATTTCGGCAGCCAGCCGGCGCCGTTGCAATTCAGCACGACGATGCTGATTAACGGTTGGTCCTTGCACGTTCCAAATCGTTCAATTTGCGCAGGCATTTTTAAGACTGATTCACGGCTTTAAATGAGACACCAGGTTTTTAACATGCCTGTGGGTTTTGTAAGTCCAAACGCCCCAGGCATTGCCCAGGACGCTGCCGGGACAGGCCGGCAAATGCCAGAGCCAGCGCCAATCGCCATTGCGAAATATTCCCCGTAATACATGAAAAATGGGCCCGGCGAAAGTGACGCAATAAAGCGCAGCCAGCCAGAGCGGAACTGGCGGATGTTCTTTCATCCAGTTCGTCTTGGCTTCTTCCTGCACGCGCAAAAAATGCACCGTGGCGCGACGGCGCTTTTTAATAAACATCCAAAGGGTTTGGACATAATAATGATGAACGCCACGCCCGCTAATGCGCAGCCACTCTCGCTTGCCGGCGCGCATCATGTGAAGCGCCGTGTGGGTATCCTGAAAATGCTCATCCGCTTTGACCGATTCCAAATCCGCACGGCGAAAAACAAAGCCGTTTGCCCCGAGCGGGTAGGAAAAAGTGCCTTCTGGAAGCCGCCAGCGCTCGACATCCCCGACACGCTCAACCAACTGCGGGTTGGCGCTCATCAACCAGCATATTGGGTCGCTGATATGCAACAAATGTGTCAGGTAAGCGCAGAAGGAACTCATTTTAGGGGATGGCGGATAATAGCTTTCCACCCCAAGTGCCTGCGGATTTTGCGCCAGTGCTTTGACCGCCAGTTCAACGTAATCCGAATGCGTGATTTCATTATCGGAGTCCACGGAAATAATGTATTGGCCCCTGGATTTTTCAAGCGCCAGACGTTTACCTTCCTCCATGTTTTTCCCGTTGTCGTCCAGGACAATGGCGCCGTATTTTTTTGCAATCTCACGGGTGGAATCCGTCGAATGGGCGTCGGCCAGGATAATTTCATAACGATCGCGCGGATAAGTCTGCCGCGCGATGGAGGCGAGGCATCTATCCAAAATTGCGCCGACATTCAACGTTGGCATAATAAAGCTGACGAACGGCAAACTTTGCGAATCAGACGGCATCCCTCTATTGTGACTGAGTGCAGACGTAATTTCAAATCAGCTTTACACCGTGGAGCGATAACAAAATACATATTCGTGTGAAAAACCCATAACATCCGTAACGTTGTTGATAATGAAGTACTTAACGCGTAACAACTGTGGAAAGCTCGCGTTTTGGCCACTTCTACGCGGGGAATCTGGCAAAGTGAAATAAATCACATTCGCTTCCACCAAAATTCCATAGGGGCATGCCTTTTGCCTGCAAAAATGCTGGCGGGAGCTGCCAATGCACATTAGACTGCCCCCTCGTTGCATGGAAAAAATTTTTGTTACTGGCGCGGCGGGTTTTATTGGAAGCAACCTCGTTGACCGCCTTTTGAGCGACGGCAAAACTGTCATTGGTTTCGATAATTTTTCCACCGGTCAAAATGAATTTCTCGCCAGTGCGTTGAAACATCCGAAGTTCAAATTGATCAATGGCAATTGCCTTGATTTGCCCGCGCTTACTGAAGGAATGGCCGGGTGCGATTTTATCTTTCATCTGGCTGCCAATGCCGACGTGCGTTTCGGCCTGGAGCATCCCGGGAAAGATTTTCAACAAAACGCGGTGGCGAGTTTCAATGTACTGGAAGCCATGCGCGTCAGCGGCGTCAAGCGGATTGCCTTTAGTTCCACGGGCAGCGTCTATGGCGAGGCTAAAATGATTCCCACCCCGGAGGATGCCCCGTTTCCGGTCCAAACCTCGCTTTACGCCGCTTCCAAGCTTGCCGCCGAGGGATTCATTCATGCCTACTGCGAAGGTTACGGCTTTGAAGGTTATATTTTTCGGTTCGTTTCAATTTTGGGTGAGCGATACACGCACGGGCATGTTTTGGATTTTTATAAACAACTGGTTGAACATCCGGAAAAGTTGAAAATTCTTGGCGACGGCACACAGAGTAAATCGTACCTCTACATTAACGATTGCATCGAAGCCATGCTCCATGTCATCAATCTGGGAACGGCTAAAAAGGCGGAGCATCGCGTGGAAACGTACAATCTGGGCACCGATGAATTCTGCCAGGTCAATGATTCAATAGGTTGGATTTGTGCCCAACTTGGTGTGAAGCCAAAGCTTGAATATTCCGGCGGCAAACGCGGCTGGGTGGGCGACAATCCGTATATCTTTCTCAATACCAAAAAAATACGCGCCACCGGCTGGAAAACGACCTTAACAATTGAACAGGGAATTGTCCGAACGCTCAAATGGTTGCAAGAAAATAAATGGGCGCTCGACCGACGATGAACAGTAATGGTGATCAGCGGAAACGTGCAACGCGTGTGCCAAAAAAGCTTCCGCTTTCATCGCATCTGGACTCTCCCCGAATTACTGTCCTTGGCCTATGGCATTTAGGCTGCGTCACGGCTGCGTGCTGCGCCAGGCATTTCCAGGTGGCGGGCTTGGATTTTGACAAGGGAACCATCGCAAAATTAAATTCCGGGAAAGCGCCGCTTTTCGAGCCGGGATTGGACGATTTGCTCACGGCCGGCATTGCCTCCAAAAAACTTTCTTTCACGACTGATGCGAAGGCTGCCTGCGCCGGCGCCGATATTCTTTGGGTTTGTTACGATACGCCCGTCAATGACAACGACGAATCCGACGTGGAATTTGTGCTGGCGAATCTGCGCAAAGCATTGCCGGGTCTGCAAAAAGGCGCGTTAGTTTTGGTTTCGTCTCAATTACCCGTTGGGACATGCGCCAGATTGGAAAAGGAATTTCCTCAGCTTCATTTTGCCTGCTCCCCGGAAAATTTAAGATTGGGCAAAGCCATTGACTCATTTGAAAAGGCCGACCGCGTCATTGTCGGTATTCGCGATGAAACCAAAAAGGCGCTCCTGCAAAAACTATTTGCGCCCTTTACACAGCAAGTCCTGTTCATGCGTACTGAATCTGCGGAGATGGTTAAGCACGCGCTTAATTCATTCCTGGCACTTTCAATTACGTTCATCAATGAGATTGCCCGGCTTGGCGAACGCGTTGGCGCGGACGCCAAGGAAGTCGCCCAGGGACTTAAAAGCGAGCCGCGCATCGGTCCGCGCGCCTATCTGGGTCCCGGCGGCCCATTTGCCGGCGGCACACTGGCGCGCGATGTTGTGACCTTGACCAGGCTGGCCAAAGCGCAAGGCGAAAAAATTTCCGTAATCCCTGCAATCAAGCAGAGCAATGATTTGCATCGCGGCTGGGCGTTTGCACGGCTGCAATCACGCGTCGGAAATTTAAATGGTAAGAAAATCGCCGTTCTTGGCCTCACTTACACGACCAACACGGATACTCTTCGCCGGAGTGCTGCGGTTGAACTTTGCAAAAAGCTGCTGGATGCCGGGGCGCTCGTCAGCGCCTACGACCCGGGGGTGAAAAGATTACCCGCCGAACTAAGCTCTGTTTCGCTCCGGAACGATGTCGCCGAAGCATTAAAAGGCGCGGATGCAGCGGTGGTTTGCACCGAATGGCCGCAATTCCGCCAGGCTGACTGGCCGAAGCTGGTAAAACAGATGCGCGGGAAAATTTTCATCGATGCCAACCGTTTCTTGGGAAATGAATTGAAAAACATCGCAGGCGTCAGGCATTTTTCTGTCGGACAACCGAATGAAGCTTAAAAACATCAACGCACTCATCACTGGCGGCAGCCAGGGGTTGGGCAGAGTCATCGCCGAACATTTTTTGCGCGAGGGCGCAAATGTTTGTCTTTGTTCCCGCGGCGAAAAAGAATTGTCCGCCACCCGCGATGAGCTGGTTAAAAAGTTTCCTTCACAAAAAGTTTTGGCAAAAGCTTGTGATGTCTCCAACGAAGCGCAGGTCAAGGACCTGGCTTCTTTTGTTTTACGCGAATTAGGTTCGCTCCAGGCGCTTATCTTAAACGCGGGAATTTACGGGCCGATGGGGCCGACGGAGTCCGTAGACCTTGGCGAATGGAGGCGCGCGCTGGAGATCAATTTGTTCGGCGTTTTATTGCCCTGCCGCGCGTTTATCCCGCATTTCAAAAAGGCGGGTGGCGGCAAAATTATTGTTTTAAGTGGCGGGGGCGCGACGAATCCGCTGCCGAATATCAGTTCCTACGCTGCGTCAAAAGCCGCCGCGGTGCGATTGATGGAGACTTTGGCAGAAGAATTAAAACCGTTTCATGTGGATGTGAATGCGATTGCCCCCGGCGCATTGAAAACGCGTTTTGTTGAACAAGTCCTGGCCGCTGGCGCGGAAAAAGTCGGCGCGGAATTTTTTGCGAAGAACAAAAAGTGGGCGGAGGAGGGCGCTGTGCCGCTCGAACTGGGCGCGAACCTGGCCGTATATCTGGCCAGCGCAGAAAGCAACGGCATCACCGGCAAGCTCATCAGTGCGCAATGGGATCCATGGGAAAAGCTTCACGAGTTCAAAAGCGAGTTGGCCGGCGATATCTATACCTTGCGACGAATCGTTCCCAAGGATCGCGGCAAAAAATGGGGTGACAAATGAACTATGCCATCATCGGCTGCGGATTGATTGGAAAAAAACGGCTGGCCGCCTTGCCGGCAGGTTCGAAACTTGTTGTGGCTTGTGATACCGATTTATCTCGCGCAAACGCCCTGGTAGAAATTGCCAAAACGGGACGCGCCGTCACGGATTTTAAAGAGGCAGTTTCCGACCCTGAAGTAGACGCAGTAATTGTCGCCACGATAAATTCGACGCTCGCCGAGATTTCCGGGGCGGCAATTCGCGCGGGCAAGCATGTTATCGTGGAAAAGCCCGCGGGTATGTCCGTGGCGGAAATTGACGGCCTGATCGCCTTGCAAATAAGGCATGGCGTGGCGGTTCGCGTGGGTTTCAATCATCGCTTTCATCCGGCGTTTATCAAAGCGCGGGAAATTTTTGATTCCGGCGTCATGGGTAAATTGATGTTTATCCGCGCGCGTTACGGTCACGGCGGCCGGATTGGCTACGATAAGGAATGGCGCGCTGACCCCAAACTCGCCGGTGGCGGTGAGTTGATTGACCAGGGCATTCATTTGATTGATTTGGCCGGCTGGTTTTTGGGCGAGTTCAAAAAAGTTGAAGGTCATGCCGACACTTACTTTTGGAACATGGTCGTGGATGATAACGCTTTTTTGGACCTGCGCACAGCCAAGGGCCAAACGGCATGGCTGCATGTCAGTTGCACTGAATGGAAAAATCTTTTCTCTTTTGAAATCTACGGCCGCCACACCAAGCTGCACATTGATGGCCTGGGCAGCAGTTATGGGGTTGAAAAACTTTTTCACTACCAAATGAAACCGGAAATGGGAATTCCTGACACCAAAGTTTACGAATTTCCGGGACCGGACGAATCATGGCGCAAGGAGGTGCTCGAATTTGAAAAGGATGTGCAAATGAAGCGAAAACCAGACGCGGGGCTTGCCGAAGTTCGCGCCGCGCTTCAAATTGTAGAAACCATTTATCAAAATCAGAAATAACTATGATCATTGCCCGTTCACCACTTCGCGTCACCCTCGGCGGCGGTGGCACTGACTTGCCGTCGTACTATGAAAAGTTTGGCGGCTTTCTCATCGCCGCAGCCATTGATAAATATGTTTATATCACGCTGCACGACACCTTCGTGCCGGATTTGATCGTAAAATATTCGGAGCTTGAACGGGTGCCTGATGCCTCGAAGTTGCAGCATCCCATCATCCGCGAATCCTTTGCCTCGGTCGGCATGGACGGTCATTCTTTGGAATTGACCTCCATGGCGGATATTCCGTCCGGCACGGGGCTGGGTTCATCCGGCAGTTTCACCACGGCGTTACTGAAAGCCCTGCACGCGCACAAAAGGAGTTTGGTCCAACCTGCGGAGCTGGCCGCGCAAGCGTGTGAAGTAGAGATTGACCGTTTGAAAGAGCCCATTGGCAAGCAGGACCAATATATCGCGGCTTATGGCGGCGTGACCTGTTTTAAATTTCTGGAAAACGGAAAGGTCGAAGCGTGGCCGCTGAAGTTATCCCGTGAAACCCGCGACAATCTTGAAGACAATTTGCTTTTGTTTTTTACCGGCTATTCGCGCAGCGCCTCGGCTATTTTAAAGGAGCAGGACCAGAAATCGAAATCCGACGACAAGTCCATGATTGAAAATCTTCATTTCGTCAAGGAACTCGGCCTCCAAAGCCAGAAGGCGTTGGAAGGCGGCAATCTGGCTGAATTTGCCCGGTTGATGGACGTACATTGGCAGCGCAAAAAGCAGCGCAGCGGCGGCATGAGTAATCCAAAAATCAACGAATGGTACGACCTGGCCATGGCCAAAGGCGCGCTCGGCGGCAAATTGATCGGCGCGGGCGGCGGCGGTTTCCTGATGTTTTACGCCGAGGACAAAGTGAAACTGCGCCATGAGATGACGCGGGCAGGATTGCAGGAAGTCCGCTTCCGCTTTGATTTCGAGGGCACTAAGCTTGTCATTTCGTGAACTCGCTCGAAAAAATCCCCGTCGCAATTTTGGCCGGTGGACTGGCCACTCGGCTGCGGCCCATCACCGAGAAAATTCCAAAATCGCTCGTGCCGGTCGCAGGCAGGCCTTTCCTGGCGCACCAGCTTGAGATGCTTCATGCTCGCGGCATTCGTCACGCCGTTCTGTGCATTGGCTACCTTGGCGAAATGATTCAACGCGACTTCGGTGGCGAAAAATTCGGCATCAAGTTGGATTATTCCTTCGACGGCCCCAGGCTTCTTGGCACTGGCGGCGCCATCAAACGCGCATTGCCCATGCTTGGCGAAGAATTTTTCGTGCTCTATGGCGATTCTTATTTGCCGATTGCTTACCAGCCCATTGCGGATTTCTTTCATCGTAGCGGTAAGCCGGGTCTGATGACCGTATTTCGCAACGAAGGCAAATTCGACGCCAGCAACGTAGTTTTTGGCGATGGCGAAATCAAAGTTTACGACAAAAAACAAAAATCGCCGGACATGCGGTATATTGATTATGGCTTGAGCATGTTCAAAGCTTCGGTTTTCGACTCCTATGCTGCGGACCAGATTTTTGACCTGGCTGAAGTCATGGGCAAACTCGTCCGGGAGAAACAACTGGCTGGATATGAAGTCCCTGAGCGCTTTTATGAAATTGGTTCGCCTGCAGGCTTGGCAGAACTGGAAACGCTGTTAAACTCTAAATCACCGTGAATTTTACCCAACAATTTCTTGCCGAAGTGCAGCAGGTAGCTGCTCAACTGAATGTCGATGCTATTGAAAAATGCGCCGATGAACTCGCCAAAATTCGCGAACGCGGCGGACGCCTTTTTATCTTGGGCGTCGGTGGCAGCGCCGGTAATGCCGGGCACGCCGTCAATGACTTCCGCAAAATTTGTGGCTTTGAGGCCTACGCGCCGACAGACAACGTTTCCGAATTGACCGCGCGCACCAACGACGAAGGCTGGGCGACTATCTTTGCCGAGTGGCTGAAAGGCTCGCGCATCGGCGCCAAAGACGGCCTGCTGATTTTTTCCGTCGGCGGCGGCAACCTGGAGAAAAATGTTAGCCCGAATTTAGTGAGCGCCATTCAGGTGGCAAAAAAAGTAGGGGCATCCATTGTCGGCATCGTCGGGCGGGATGGCGGCTACACGGCCAAAGAAGCCACGGCTTGTGTCATTGTTCCGACCGTGAATCCGAACCATGTCACGCCGCACAGCGAAGCGTTTCAGGCGGTTGTTTGGCATCTTTTCGTTTCCCATCCGAAATTGAAAGCCGCCCAAACGAAGTGGGAATCTACGAAATAAACTGGCCGCGGTTTATTTATCCAAATCTTTAATGGACAGCCCAACTGGCTGCTTCCGTTTCACATAATAAAGCGTCGCTCGCAGGCCACTGGGTTCGTCTTGGTAAACATACACAATATTTGACCTACAGATAAGAAACGCAAGATGCTCATCCGCTGATACGTGCCACTCTTTATCCAATGAAACAGGCATGAACTTTGCCTTTATCAGGTTCATTTTAGCGGCCTCATGATTCTCTGATGGAGAAAACCAACTATATGGAGGCATCTGGTAGTTCATCACGTTAATGTAATTGCGAACCGCTGGAATTTTTCCCGCGAGTTCAACCACGTCCGAATCGGGCCCGTTCGTAACGTCAAAAGCACACTTCCAATCGCTCTGCACCTTCGCTAGGAATGTGGTACTTTGCGAGTCCATCGGTGTCACCACATACGTAATATAACCTAACCGCCTAGCTCGATCGTATTTTGATTTTGCATAAAGATTAAGAATCGCGAAACTGACGGCGACTATGATGAACACCAATAGAACTATGATTATTTTAAACGTTCTCAAAGTAAACTAGCCCCTGGTAAAAAAATTCCGCTGCTTGTCGCTGATGGGCATCGCGAGCTTTTCCATCACGGCCAGCATATCTTCCCAGACTTTTCGTTTTTCGCTCATGGCCTGGTTTCTCAAGAGATAGGCCGGATGAAATGTAGGCATCAAAGGAGTTCCGCGATAGGTCTGCCAGTTGCCACGTAATTTCATAATGCCAATTGTTTTGCCGAGCAATCCTTCGATGGCCGTCGCGCCAAGTCCCACAATCACGCGCGGCTGAATTAAGTCAATTTGCTCGTGCAAATAGGGGATGCATGTGGCCATTTCGTCTGAAGTTGGCTTGCGATTGCCGGAACTTTGTCCCGGCGTATCGGGGCGGCATTTCAGAATATTGGCGATATAAACATCGCTGCGTTGCAGTCCCATCGCCTGGATGATTTTTGTCAGCAATTCTCCCGCGCGGCCAACAAAAGGTTCGCCCTGGGCATCTTCGTCTGCTCCCGGCGCTTCGCCCACGAACATCAGTTGTGCGTCAATGTTCCCGACGCCGAACACGACATTTTTCCGGGACGACGCCAGGTGCGCGCACTTGACGCAAGCCAAAACCCTTTCGCGCAAAGCCGCAAACGCGGCGGCTTTCTCCACTCCAGATTTAGGATTGCTGATCTTAGGTTGAGAAGTGAGTGGAAGACTTGCCCCCTGGGCTCTTGAACCCATCTGTCCGCTCGATTCTCCCTCACCCCGGCCCTCTCCCGCTGGGAGAGGGGGAATATTCCGCCGAGGGCTTGAAACGTCGGGAGACCGGAAAGCCTGTGCTGGTTCCTGCCGAGGTGAGGACGCCGGCGGCTGCGAAAGTTTGCGTAGCGTTTCTCCTGAAACTGCGACGTGCCGCACGCCGCGCGATTTCAATCCCTCAAGATGTCGAATCGTGGAATCCAGCAGTTCGTCGTAGGTTTCAGGCATATTTGAGGGATTATTTGACGTCCAACTGGCGCTGAATCCCAAACTTTTCGATGCGCTTGCGCAACGTCGCCCGGGTGATGCCCAGCAGTTTCGCGGCGGCAACCTGGTTGTTGCTGGTTTCCTTAAGCGCCTGGATGACGAGTTCGCGCTCGACGGCGGGGATAATTTTCAATTTAGGCTCGCGTTTGGCCCATTGAAATAATTGCCGCGCCAGCCCCGCGGCATCGTCCGCGGCGGCCGTCGCAACGGAAACTGTCGGCGAAGCTGCGGCGTTGCCGCTGATTTCCGGCGGTAAATCGCTGAGCAGGATGGCGTCGCTCTTGGCCATGACGTGCGCGCGGCGGATGGCGTTTTCCAGTTCGCGGACGTTGCCCGGCCAATGATATTTTTCCATGGTGCGGATAACGCTGGCGGCGATGGATTTGGGCGGGCGTTGCATTTCGCGCCCGATTTTTTCCATGAAATAATTGACCAGCAGGGGAATGTCCTCGCGCCGGTCGCGCAAGGGCGGCATCTGGATGCGCACGACATTGAGCCGGTAAAACAAATCTTCGCGGAATTGCTTGGTGGCGACGGCCTGTTCCAGCGGTTTGTTGGTAGCGGCGATAACGCGAACGTCCGCAGAAAACACCTGGTTGCCGCCCACATGCTCGAACGTGCCGTTTTGCAGCACGCGCAAAATTTTAGTTTGCGTGGCGGGCGTCATGTCGCCGATTTCATCCAGGAAAATGGTGCCGTGGTTGCACTGCTCAAATTTTCCGATGCGCTGGTTGGTCGCGCCGGTGAAGGCGCCGCGTTCATGGCCGAACAATTCGCTTTCCAAAAGCTGCTCGGGAATGGCCGCACAGTTGACGGCCAGGAACGGCTGGGAACTGCGGTCGCTGTGATGATAAATCGCGCGCGCGACGAGTTCTTTGCCCGTGCCGCTTTCGCCGGTAATGAGCGCCGTTGCGTTACTGGCGGCGACCTGGCCGATCAGCTTGAAAACCTGCTGCATGGGTTCGCTGCGCCCGACGATGCCCAACTCGTAATCTTCCGATTGCAGGAGCGGCTGGTACGAGACGACCTGCTTCATATCGCGCGCGGCCTTGAGGGCGTTGGCGATCAGCTCCTTGATTTTCAGCGCGTCAAAGGGCTTGAGCAAATAGTCATAGGCGCCCAGCTTCATGGCTTCAATGGCGGTTTGCGTCGTGCCGTAAGCGGTCATCAAAATGACGAGCAGCTTGGGATTGCCGGCGCGGATTTTACGGAGCGTTTCCAGGCCGTTTATACCCCCCATGCGTACGTCCATGAGGACCAGGTCGGGCTTGAATTTGGGAATAACTTTCAGTCCTTCCTCGCCGGACGATGCGGAGGCCAGTTCAATTTCGGGTGAATCAAAAATCCGTTGGAGGGAATAACGCACGTCTTCCTGGTCATCAATCAAAAGCAGCTTGTTCATCTTCTAAGACAAAGTAGCGGATTCTCAGCGAAGGCGAAATGAATTTAGTGATGGACGCCACAGAGTCACAGAGAACACAGAGGCGCTTAACGGCGCAATCGCATATAAAAAACGGTTTGATGCGGTTTGATTTCCTTTGATTTCCAGCCTGATTTTACCGCTGAGACGCGGAGGCGCTGATTTGAACCACGGATAGACACCGATAAACACGGATGACCAAACAGAAGCAAAATGAACAAAGAATTGGCTGCAACGAGCGCACCTCGCGTGATTTTTTTTCCAGAAAACCCTTGATTGGCTTTGAATGCCTTTGATTACCTTTGAATCGGTTCGCGGTCTTCGCTGACGGCCAAAGATTTTAACCACGAAGCACACAAAGGACACGAAGGTGGCTGCGCCAAGGCATGAAGGAGCGCTGACCGGGGGTGTTGTCCCCGGATCATGTTCCGCAGCCCGCCGCGCTGCCCACAGGTGCCGTGCTTTGCTTTGGCCCTGATATGTCAAAGAGCAATGATTGCCGAACGAATTCGCGAGAATTCGCGCAATACGAGGCCCAGTTTAGCATGGAAAAGGAAATAAAATAAGTTCGCCACTACCCCTATTTGAAGAATATTGAAGGATTAAAGGATCGAAGTCCAACACACGAAATCTTGATTAATCAATTCTCGGTAGGCCCGTGCATCTGCTCATGATTTACTCCGTAAACGCGGTATATTTTGAATTAAGTGTTTTGTAACACCCCCGACCAGTGCATTTCCCTTTAGATATTTACGGCGGCGGCCAAGTTGGCCACCGCGACGGGCTGGTAGCCCGTTCCACCCAAAACAGAGCAGTGCCATTAATTTTCATTGTTTGACCTTGGGCGGTTCAGCAGGTAAGCTTTTCGTCTTTGCATGAAGATTGTAGTAAGTGATCCAATATCACCAAAGGGAATTGCGCTATTACAGCAACGTCCGGAATTCGAGGTAGTCGTTCTGCCGAAGCGGTTGATGGAAGCAGAGCTGCTGCCCATCGTGGCCGACGCCGTTGCGCTGGTGGTGCGTTCTGAAACCAAAGTCACCCGCAAAGTCATCGAAGCGGCGCCGAAACTGCGCGTCGTCGGGCGCGCGGGAGTGGGCGTGGACAATGTGGACATCGAGGCTGCTACGCAGCACGGCACGGTGGTCATGAACACGCCGGGCGGAAATACGGTGACGACCGCTGAACTGTCTTTTGCGATGTTGCTCAATCTGGCGCGCAAGGTGCCGCAGGCCCACGCGACGATGGTGGCCGGCAAATGGGACAGGAAACTTTTCCAGGGTATGGAGCTGGCCGGCAAAACGCTGGGCATTCTCGGCATGGGACGCATCGGAACGGAAGTGGCCAAACGCGCGCTGGCTTTTGGGATGCGCGTGATGGCGTATGATCCCTATTTGACGGAAGAACGCGCGCGCGCCATTGGCGCCGGTTTTGCCGATAGCGTGGACCAGGTTTACACTTCGGCTGATTTCATTACGGTTCACATGCCGGTCACGCCGGAAACGAAGCATATGTTGAACGCCTCGGCATTCACAAAAATGAAGCCGGGGGTGAAGATTGTTAATTGCGCGCGTGGCGAAATTGTCGCGGAGAACGACCTGATTGCCGCGCTGGAATCGGGCAAAGTGGGCGGCGCGGCGCTGGATGTTTTTGCCGTCGAACCTTTGCCGGCGGATCATCCGTTTCGCAAGCAACCGAATTTGATCCTGACGCCGCACCTGGGCGCAAGCACGGAAGAAGCGCAGGAGAAATGCGGGATTGAAGTGGCAGAAGTCATTGCGGGTTATTTGCTGACTGGCGAAGTTCGCAATGCGGTGAATTTGCCGTTCCTGGACGCGAAGACGTATGAGCAGGTCAAACCGTACCTGCCGCTGGGTGAAGCGCTCGGCAAATTGCTGGCGCAATTGTCGCCCCCGGGCGCGGACAGAATTTACATCACCTATGGCGGTCATGCGCAACAATTGCCAAATACGGACCCGGTGACGCGCTCCGTTTTGCAGGGATTTCTGGCGAACAGCAAATTGAAGGACGTAAACAACGTCAATGTGCGTGCGGCGGTCGCGAGCATCGGCATCACCGTTGAGGAAAAGAAATCGGAAGAGCCGGTGACTTTCAACGAATGGGTGCATGTGCAGATTTACAGCGGCGATAAAAAATTGATCTCGGCGGGCGGAACCTTTTTTGGATCGCCGAATAATCCGCGAATCGTGCGATTGTTCAGCACGCCGGTGGAAATCCCGATTTCGGGGACGCTGTTGATGTTGAATAATAAAGATCGCCCGGGAATAGTCGGTCATCTGGGCACGTTGCTGGCCAAATATAAGGTCAACATCGCGAACATGAGCCTGTCACGCGATACGGCGGGAGGGCTGGCCCTGGCGGTTTTGAGCCTGGACAGCGTGCCGCCCCAGGCAGTTTTGGACGAACTGCAAAAAGACGCGGACATCAGCAATGTTAAAGTGGTAAAGTTGTAAGATAATTAAAAATTTATTGAACCAATCCTGCGGGAAACCCTCTAAAAATAAAAAAATGAAAGTTAAACAAACTCTTTTGGCCGCGATTGCGGCAACGGTGATGGCGGCGCCATCCATGTATGCCGATACCCCTGATGCGACGGCACCCGCCGCAGCCGGTTCAACTTCGACTAATTCTTCCGACGCCATGACGGCTTTATTCGGCGACCCTGTGGTTGCCAGCGGCACGGGAGTGCAGGTGAAGCGCAGCGAGCTTGACCAGGTGGTGACGGGTTTCAAATCCGCCTATGAGGCGCGCGGCCAGGCAATTCCGCCCGAGCAATTGACACGCCTGGAAGCCCAAATGCTGGAGCGGTTGATTGATATTCAATTGCTGCTGCAAAATGCCAACGATGCCGACAAAGCGGTCGGGACAAAAAAAGCGAATGAGTCGATAGCCGCGTTGCTTGATAAATCAGGCGGTTCGCAGCAAACGCTCGATATGCAATTGAAAGCCGCCGGAACCACCGAAGGTGAATTGCGAACCAAAGTCACCCAGGAGGCCACGGCGATGGCGGCATTGCAGCGCGAACTGGGGGTTGCGGTGACCGATGACGAAGTGAAAAAGTTTTACGCCGATCATCCGTCTGACTTTGAAGTGCCGGAAATGGCTCATGTCCGCCACATCCTTTTTATGACGATTGACCCGACTACCCGCCAGCCGCTTTCAGATGATGCGGTGAAGGCGAAACGCAAGCAGGCCGATGACGTTTTGGCGCGCGCCCGTTCCGGTGAGGATTTCGCGAAACTCGCTGAACAATATTCGGACGACACTACCACCCGGGATAAGGGCGGCGAACTGCCCGCGTTCCCGCATGGCCAGATGGTTGCGGAATTTGATGCCGCGGCATTTTCCCTCACCAATAATCAAATCAGCGATATCGTCACGACCATGTACGGTTACCATATCATCAAGCTGCTTGATATGACGCCGGCTAAAACGCTGGGATTGAACGATACTTTGCCTTCGTCTGACACGGCCGTTGCGGATAAAACGACGGTAGCAGATAAAATCAAAGATTATCTGGTCTCGCAAAAAACCGAACAGCTTGCGGTGCCCTACATGGAAAAATTGAAGAAAGCGGCCAATGTGAAAATCCTTGATCCGGATTTGAGCGACGCTGCCGATGCCCTGGCCAAAGCCATGGCGGACACCAATAACGTGCCCAGCGTGCCTCCGACAGAAAAATAGGGAATCACTTGCCAAATTGCGCGAGTGGCGCGATTCTTACTGCGCTATGAAAACATTAGTGACGGTCATTTTGATTCTGGCCTGCGCCGGATTGGTTATTGCTCTGGTCATTAATCAGAAGCAGGTTGACGAGCGGCGAAAAAAGGATGCTGATACCATCCTGGATTTTTCGAACCAGGTCATTGCCGCTAATGATGAGTTGAATGATTTGCGGCAGGTCAACCTGGCGCTGACCAATGACCTCAATTCCAGCCGCGAGCAGCTCTTGGATTTGAGCAACCAGGTTCTGGCAATCTCGGGTTCTCTTTCGAACAGCGACACGCAATTGAAAGCTGCCCAGGATCAAATTGCTATTTTGCAGCAACAAAACCAAACGCTTGACCAGCAGGCGGCGCAATTAACCAATACGATCAATGAATTGAACGCAAAGATTACCTCAGCCCAAATTCAGCTTGTCGAATCGGAAACCAATAATGATTTTCTTCAGGGTGAAGTACAGAAGCAGTTGGCCGAGAAGCAGAAATTAGAGGCACAATTTAATAACTTGAAAGCGGTAAAAGAGCAGGCGAAAAAGCTGCATACTGAATTGGTCATGGAACGCCGGATCGAATGGATTCGTGAGGGGACCCAGCCCAATGCCCAGGTTAAACAGGGGCAACTGCTTATGGCGCGCGGCTGGCCGACGAATCGCCTCGCCCCGGCAGAGCATTATAATTTGAATGTCGAGGTGGATTCCAGCGGCGCGGTCCGCATCGTCTCGGATACTAATTCTCCATCGGCGACAAATTCCGCGCCTCAGTAGCAAGGCTGTTGGTATAACTGCGGCATATGCCTACCTACGAATATGTTTGCGAGAAATGCGGACACGAGTTCGAGGTCTCTCAGTCTATGTCCGCCAAGCCCCTGAAAAATTGTTCCAAAGAGCTTTGTGCGCAAAAAAAATGGGGACGCGGACGGGTGAGGAAAAAAATCAGCGGTGGCGCCGGCCTGTTGTTTAAGGGCAGCGGCTTTTACATCACTGATTACCGCAGCCAAAAGTATAAAGACGCTGCAAAAAAAGAATCAGCACCGCCCACGCCGGCTACTCCTGCCAAAACGGAAACCAAACCGGTGGCTCCTGCAAAGCCCGCTGCCCCGGCCAAGTCAGGGAAATAGTTTCATTGTCTCCAGGACCGCGCGAATGCGTGGAACTTCGTGAGTGCGGAACAAGTCCGTTTTACCCAACGCGGCCAGGACGGCGAAAAACGGTTCGGCGCAGCGGACTTCTTCACGGAAGAACTCAAACGCGTGGGGCAGGGCGTGGCAAACGGGAAACCCCAGTGCGCGCAGCCGAAAAGTGTTTAAAAAAACGGTCATTTGATGGCGTACGCGCACCCCGCTGTCCTGTAAATTACGGTAATAAAAGCCCAAACCGGGATCGATCAGGATTTTTTCAACGCCGCAATGCTGTGCGATTTCAATTTGCCGTCGAAAATAATCGTACATCACTTCTATTGGATCGGCGGAAAAGTCAAAGTCACGCACTTCGCGGACGTTTTTCCCCTGAACATAACAAATAATAACGGCGGCTTTGTGTGCCGCAGTCATTTTAAAAATTTCCTTAGAACCGGTGTTGCCTGTCAGGTTTAGCACGTTGGCGCCGGCTTCCAGGCTGGCACGTGCAACCTTGGGCGAATAGGTTTCCACGCAGACCAGGATTTTTTTGGCGCGCAGTCCCTTGATGACAGGAAGCAATTTTGATTTTTGCAGGGCATCGCCGGCGCGCGCGGCGTTCGCGAGCGTGGATTCGGCGCCTACATCCACAATGTCCGCTCCTTGCGCGGCCAGGACGCTGCCAAGCTCGATGGCGGCTTCTGACGACAAGCAAACACTTTCGCGGTACCATGAATCGGGGGAAAGATTGATCACGCCCATGATGGCGG
>Ga0206825_1049_pt1 | contig 26213 bp, 28 predicted proteins | sample Alteio_BWOrgCont_79_FD_152875 | JGI IMG/M metagenome (GOLD analysis project Ga0206825, IMG submission 152875) | Enriched cells from forest soil in Barre Woods Harvard Forest LTER site, Petersham, Massachusetts, United States -... | ecosystem: Environmental > Terrestrial > Soil > Temperate forest >...
GAATTTATTGGCCGCCATATAGGGCCTGATGAACAGGATACAAAAGAAATGCTGCGCACCATAGGCGTGGATAGCATGGACGACCTCATAGCCCGCACCGTACCGGCATCTATACGCATGAGCCACAAGCTGCGCATACCCGATGCGGTGAGCGAGGCCGAATACCTGCACGAACTGAAAGAGAAATCGCAGAAGAACAAACTGTGTAAGAACTATATAGGCCAGGGCTACTACGATACCCATACGCCCAGCGTGATACTGCGCAATGTATTTGAAAACCCGGGATGGTACACGCAATACACACCCTACCAGGCCGAGATAAGCCAGGGGCGCCTGGAAAGCCTGCTGAACTTCCAGACTATGGTTGCCGACCTTACCGCGCTGCCGCTCACCAACGCATCGCTGCTTGATGAAGCCACTGCTGCGGCAGAAGCGATGAACATGTTTTTCCATACGCTGAATAAGGATCATAATAACCCGGAACGCCCTAAGTTTTTTGTGGACCAGCATGTGTTTCCGCAAACAAGAGATGTGGTGCTGACCCGCGCTACACCATTGGGCATAGAAGTGGTGGTGGGCGACTACCGCGTGGCAGACATAGACACAACTTACTTTGGCGCACTGCTGCAATACCCCGATGGCCTGGGCAGCGTGGAAGATTACCGTGGCTTCATAGCCACGGTGCATGAGGCGGGCGGATACGTGGTGATGGCTACCGACCTGCTGGCGCTTACTTTACTCACGCCTCCCGGGGAACTTGGCGCAGACGCAGCTATAGGTTGCGCGCAGCGTTTTGGCGTGCCACTTGGTTTTGGCGGCCCGCACGCGGCTTTCTTTGCCACGAAGGATGAATTTAAACGGCAGATACCGGGGCGCATCATAGGCATCAGCATTGACGCCTATGGCAACCGCGCTTTGCGTATGGCGCTCGGTACACGCGAGCAACATATAAAAAGAGAAAAAGCCACTTCCAATATTTGTACAGCGCAGGCATTGCTTGCTAATATGGCTGCTATGTACGCTATATATCATGGCCCCACCGGCTTAACGAATATTGCAAAACGTGTTGCCGCGCTTACGCAGTCATTGGCAGACGCTTTGATAGCTGCCGGCCTTACGCTGCACAGCAAAACACATTTTGACACCATCACCGTAATTGTAGAACATGCAGCAACCCTCCGTGCAGAAGCGGAAGCGAAGGGCATAAATTTCTGCTACCATGCCGATAACAAAGTAGGTATATCGCTCGATGAAACTACCACCACGCGCGATCTGCTGGATATAATAGCACTGTTCACTCATGCCGATACGCCATCTTCTTTCAGTATAGATGCGGATATGGCGCTTACGCACATCCCTACCGCGCTTACACGTACCAGCGAAATATTGACACAGCAGGTGTTCAACAGCCACCACAGCGAAACACAGATGATGCGCTACCTGAAAATGCTGGAGAACAAAGACCTTAGCCTGAACACCAGCATGATCTCCCTGGGAAGCTGCACTATGAAGCTGAACGCAGCATCTGAAATGATGCCGCTGAGTTGGGCGCACTGGAGCAAAATGCACCCGTTTGCACCGGCCAGCCAGAGCGAAGGTTACCTGCAAATGGCAAAAGAATTGTCGGACTATCTCTGCGAAATAACCGCCTTCGACGCTTGCTCCCTGCAACCCAATAGCGGTGCGCAGGGCGAATATGCCGGGCTGCTCACTATTCACAGGTACCACCAGAGCCGCAACGAAGGGCACAGGGATGTGATACTGATACCTATTTCGGCGCATGGCACTAACCCTGCCAGCGCGGTAATGGTGGGCTATAAAGTGGTGGTAGTAAAAGCGCTGGAAAACGGCTATATAGACGTGGAAGACCTGAAAGCAAAGGCTGACCTGCATTCGGCTAACCTCGCGGGTATTATGATCACCTACCCGTCCACCTACGGTATTTTTGAAGAGTCGGTGAAGGAGATAACGAACATAGTACACGAGCATGGCGGACAGGTATATATGGATGGCGCCAACATGAACGCACAGGTGGGGCTTACTGCTCCCGGCCTTATAGGCGCTGATGTGTGTCACCTGAACCTGCACAAGACTTTCTCCATACCACATGGCGGCGGTGGCCCCGGCATGGGTCCTATATGCGTGAAGAAGCACCTGGAAGCATTCTTACCATCTCACATTTGCCTTACTCCCGGCCAGGGACATGCGGTATCTGCCGCTCCTTATGGCTCCGCAAGCATATTGCTTATATCTTACGGTTACATCCGTATGCTGGGGTCTGTGGGCGCCCGCAAGTCAACAGAGTATGCCATACTGAATGCCAACTATATGCGCGCCCGGCTGCAAAATGATTTTGAAATTCTCTACACCGGCCACGGTGGCACCTGTGCACACGAGTTTATTGTTGACCTGCGCCCATTCAAAAAGAGCGCGGAGATAGAAGCCGAAGATGTGGCAAAGCGTCTGATAGATTACGGATTCCATGCGCCTACCATGAGTTTCCCCGTTGCTGGTACCCTGATGATAGAGCCTACAGAAAGTGAAGATAAAGCCGAACTGGACCGTTTCTGCGACGCGCTGCTGGGCATACGCGCAGAGATACGCGCCATAGAAGAAGGCAAGGCAGATAAGCAGGATAACGCGCTGAAAAATGCGCCGCATACCCAATTTGTAATCACTGCTGATGAATGGAACCATAAGTACACCCGCCAGCAGGCAGCCTATCCATTGCCCTGGGTAAAACACAATAAGTTCTGGCCCAGCGTAGCCCGTGTGAACAACACCTATGGCGACCGCAACTTAGTATGTACCTGCGAGCCAACAGAAGCCTATGCTTAATAATTGCTGAATTGCTTAATGATAACATTATAAACCCGCCCGGTGAGCGGGTTTATTTATATAACTTTGTATCATGGCAAAAAAGAATACACATATTATTCAGGCTCCAGAAAATGGATCAGTAAAAAATGATACCATCCAATACGTAATTCCTTTAGGCGGCACGGGGTGGGTGGTAAAAAGCAGTAAGGCTAAAAAGTTTACTGTTATCACAGACTCTAAGCGCGAAGCCGTTTCTATTGCAAGAAATTTAGCCAAAACACAGCATGTAATATTGGAAATTCATGGACGGGATGGTGGTATTGAGAAAAGAGAAAGTTATGTAGCATAATACCACGAAGGCGTTTATTTAAGCATTTTTCAGGCATATCCCGGAATTACACCAGATTTCCAACCCCAACTTTCTCCCCCACAATTTCCCGTACCGCATCAGCAATGCCTTTGGCGTCATAGCCGCATTCGCGTTGCAGTTCTTCGGGCTTGCCATGTTCTACTATGCGGTCGGGGATGCCGAGTATTTTTACTTCGGGAGTATAATTATTGGCAGCCATAAATTCCAGCACAGCGCTGCCAAAGCCACCAACTACAGTGCCATCTTCTACCGTGATGATCTTGTTATAACGCTGCGCCACCTCATGCAGCAAAAGCTCATCAAGCGGTTTCACAAAACGCATATCGTAGTGTGCCGGGAATATATCTTCGGTTGCAAGTATTTTGCAGGCAGCTACAGCAAAATTACCGGGATGTCCTATGGATAATATAATTACTTCTTGCCCATCACAGATCTTTCTGCCTGTGCCAATTTCTATTTTTTCAAACGGTGTCCGCCATTGCGGCAGCACGCCTTGCCCGCGCGGGTAGCGGATCACAAATGGAACATTCGTTTCCGGCAATTGCGCGGTGTACATCAGGTTGCGCAACTCCGATTCATTCATGGGTGCGCTCACTACCATATTCGGTATGCAGCGCATAAAGGCAAGGTCATAGGCGCCGTGATGCGTAGGCCCGTCATCGCCAACCAATCCTGCCCGGTCAAGGCAAAAGATAACCGGCAGTTTTTGTATCGCCACATCATGCACCACCATGTCGTACCCACGCTGCATAAAGCTGCTGTAAATGTTGCAAAAAACTTTCAGCCCCTGCGTGGCAAGCCCTGCGCTAAGGGTTACAGCATGTTGTTCGGCAATACCTACGTCTATGGCGCGGTCGGGCATCAGGTCCATCATAAATTTCAGGGAACTGCCCGATGGCATTGCCGGGGTAATTCCCATTATCAGTGGGTTTTTCTCTGCAAGTTCTATTATAGTATGCCCGAAAACATCCTGGTATTTTGGTGGCTCGGGAACGGTAATTATTTTTTTATTGATCTTCCCGGTTATCTTGTCAAATGTGCCGGGTGCGTGCCAGAGGGTCTGGTCTTGCTCTGCAAGCTCGTAGCCCTTGCCTTTTACTGTTTTTATATGCAGCAGTTTTGGGCCGGGTATATCGTGCAGCCCTTTCAGTGTTTCTGTAAGTTTCAGCACATTATGCCCGTCAATAGGCCCGAAGTAGCGCAGCCCCAGGGCTTCAAACAAATTACTGCTCTTGGATACCACTCCCTTCAGCCCGGCCTCTATCTTCGACGCCAGCCGCTGGAAATCCTTTGTAGGCAACTTGCCCAGCATTTTCCATACATCGTCCCGGAACTTATTGTAGGTATGCGAAGTGGTAATATCGGTCAGGTATTCTTTCAGCGCACCCACATTGGGGTCTATGGACATATTGTTGTCGTTAAGAATTATCAGCACATTAGCCCCGCTCACCCCTGCGTGATTCAATGCTTCAAAAGGCAGTCCCGCAGTCATAGCTCCATCGCCAATCACGGCTATATGCCGGCGATGCTCTTCGCCCTTATACCTGGAAGCAATAGCCATGCCCAGCGCCGCAGAAATAGAAGTGGAAGAATGCCCTACACCGAAAGTATCGTAAATGCTTTCACTCCGCTTGGGGAAACCGCTGATACCGCCATACTTGCGGTTGGTATGAAACACACTGCGGCGCCCGGTAAGAATTTTATGCCCGTAAGCCTGGTGGCCTACATCCCATACCAGTTGATCGTCGGGGGTATTATACACATAATGCAGCGCCACGGTAAGCTCCACTACGCCGAGGCTGGCGCCGAAATGGCCGCCATGCACGCTCACGCAGTCTATAATAAACTGCCGCAACTCATCACAAACCTGCTGAAGCTGGTGCTTGCCCAGCTTTTTAAGGTCATCAGGAGTATTTATTTCACTAAGCAGAGGCCCCGCAACAATTTCTTCCATTCACTCTGTTGAATTAACTTACAAAAATAAATAAAATAGTAACGCGTAGGTATATATACGTAAAAAACAAACGTATGGAGGAAGGAAGGAGGATCAGATAGCTAATTCAAGTTTAGCAAAGTCATCTGTTTTAGAACCTGGAAATTTTTTATCCGGATAATATTTATCTATCACGAGCTTAATAGTATGTATGCTCCTTGCAGACCTTATTGAAGGAGCAACTAATTCGTCAATTAATATACTCACAAATTTGTCTTTCCGTGCCTCATATTGATTAAGCATAAAATCAGATTCATCTTGTTCCTGGTGCAATTTAATCATTGCATCAATTTTTTTGATGTTTTCCACAAGGTCTAATAACTTATAAAACTGGCTCGGTTTCATATAGTTCCAAAGTTAGCAATTTATTTTTAGCTCCAAAAAACCTTTGGGAAATCTTTTCCCTGCCCTGTTAAACCATGTTTTGTTAAAGTTATCCAGCCAATCAAGCCGGTCGCTGATATATAATGAATAAGATTTGTGATCTTCCGGATAAACAGGAACAATATATGCGTCAACATCATAATTCCTGTAGGAATTTGGATACACAAATTGCTCAAATAATTCCCTGGAATTATATAAGATTGAGTAATCAATAAATGAAACCAAATCAATATCGGAAGGGTCCGTTCTCTTGGTAGTAAATGATCCATTTATCCATTGAATAAAAGGAATATTTTCAAAAGCGGCATTTAAAGCGGCCAAATATTTAAGGTAGTTTTCAAATATTTCCTTACGGGTTTCAGAAGAAATATTTTTTACAAATTCCTTTTCCATTTCAGATACAGTTGACTGGATCATTGTGTATGGAGTTAGATGTCCTTTAAAATCGAACTGTAACATAGCAGTCCAAAAATAATAATAAAGAAGGTTACCTTTACCATTAATTCACCTTTATAAATGAAGTATTTCCGGTCATACCCCTGGAGGATGCAATTATGGTTGTTCGTAGTGATTGCCTTTTTTTTGATGTGGGCATCGCAGAAGATCATACCACCCCTTTTCACCAGGATAACCGGATTTGTAATCAGCCAGCTTGAGGGGGTAAGCCCTGACAGCCCCCCCGCGCTTATTAACGCGGCAGTTACCCTGGAAGGGCTGTATAATTTATGCCTTTTTTTATTACCTGCTTTTCTTTTTGCCTATCTCACTCACCCCGAGCCTGTTGCGTACCTGGGCCTGAAAGCTCCAGGGAAAAAAATACAATTGGTTTTGGTCATCTTTGTGATGCTTGGCGCAATGCCCGTTTTGCAGGTGATAGACGGATGGATAAGCCAGTTAAACTTTGGCCCGCAAGTGAGATCGCTGCAAGCGGAAAATGACAATATGATGAATGCTTTTCTGCTCATACCCACTTTTAGCGCTTTCTTAAAGGTGTTTATATCAATAGCCATAATCCCGGCATTCGGGGAGGAAATGTTTTTCAGGGGGGTGTTTATGCGGTTCATAAAAAAGAAGAGCAGTAAGATGGCCGTCCCTGTTGTTTTCAGCGCATTGGTATTTGCGATGGCGCACATGAATATTTACGGATTTCTATCCATTTTTCTTGCAGGCATTTTATTAGCGGTCATTTATAACATTACCGGCTCGCTATGGTGCAGTATTGTAGCGCATTTGTTTTTTAACGGGTTGCAGATAATACTGGCGTATGCGGCATATGGCAGTAAAGCGATCAGGTCTTTTAATGATAACACCTCGGTTCCTTATTACCTGGTTTTCGGGGGCCTTATTGTTTTCGCAATTTCTTTTTACCTGCTGATTAAAAACAAAACACCCTTACCCGCAAACTGGACGGACGATTTTCCACCACCGGGACCAGTGGAAAGTGAATGGGATTTTATGGCTAAAAATTAAAAAACATTTTCTAACAGGATGGCACTTCATATACCTACATTTTTAACCCGTTTAGGCAGTTCTATAGTCTTTGCAACTATCATGCTTACCGGCCTGCTCTGGAATGAATGGGCGTTCCTGACACTGGTGTGCCTGATGAATATTTTGTGCCTTCGGGATTATTTCCGGCTGATGCAAAAGATAGATAAGGAAGCGCATTGGCCTAAGTGGTTACCTGTAGCCGTGCAGGTGACCAGTTTGCTCTTTATTTCCGTAAATATTTATGCCGGATTGATAGTGCTGTTCTGTGTGCCTGCAATTCTTCTTCTTGCCAGTGTACTCTCGAAAAAAAATGCGCTTTTAGCTATGCTGCAATCAACAGGAGGACTTTTGTATATCACCTTGCCCATGTTCCTGCTGTATAGCTTACGGCAGCACAATTTTATATTGCCCCTGGCGCTGATACTGATGATATGGTGCAATGATACAATGGCGTACTTAGTCGGCTCATTTTTGGGCAAAAACCCATTATCTTCTGTTTCCCCTAAAAAAACATGGGAAGGGACTATTGGCGGCGCTCTGTTGACTATTATTGGGGCTGGTATATTTGGCTATTATACCAATGCGTACCATCTTATAGACTGGATCATGCTGGCGCTCTGCGCTACCGTTGCCGGCACATTCGGCGACCTGCTGGAATCGAAACTGAAAAGAATGGCGGATGTGAAAGATTCCGGTACCCTTATGCCCGGCCACGGTGGCGCCCTCGACCGGTTCGACTCGCTGCTTATTGCCGCGCCCTTTGCGTTTGTATATGTTACTTATTTTATGAGGTAAATACCCCTTATCTTTACCGCTCAATTACCAGTATGAAAATTCACCGCGAAGGATACAAGTACATTATTATCGCAACTATTCTATGGATAGGCCTCGGTTGGCTTGCCGGTCATTTTATACCATGGCAGTGGCTTGCGGGTGTTATCACTTTCCTGCTCTTTTTGGTATGGTTTTGGGTGGTCGCGTTTTTCCGCCTGCCGTCGAGGAATTTTGTACATGGAGAAAACAAAATTATAGCCCCTGCCGATGGCAAGGTAGTGGTGATAGAAGAAACATACGAGCCGGAATATTTTAAAGCCAACCGGTTGCAGATCTCCATATTCATGTCGCCGGTGAATGTGCATGTGAACCGCAACCCGGTGAGCGGGGTTATTAAATACATGAAGTACCATACAGGTAAATACTTAGTGGCATGGCACCCCAAGTCATCAACAGAGAATGAGCGCACCACCATAGTTATCGGTAATGATAAAGGCGATATACTTATGCGGCAGATAGCCGGGGCAATGGCCCGCCGAATCCGTTTTTATGTGCAGGAAGATGATATTGTAAAGCAAAACGAGGAATTTGGTTTTATTCGTTTCGGCTCCAGGGTTGATTTGTTTTTGCCGCTGGATACTAAGGTAAATGTAAACATAGGCGATGTGGCCAGGGGTGGCGTAACAGTAATAGCGCATTATTCGGCAGGTTCGTGATATTGTAAAATAGATGTAACTTTGGTTTATGAAACGAGGCCATTTCATGTATATTAAAGACAAATCAGAGTTGGAGAGCAGTGCAATTAATTTCAATCTGCCACTGATCATTTTTGAAGAAGACGGCGCTACCATTTGTTACTGCCCTGCCCTTGACTTATCGGGTTATGGGCATACTGAACAAGAGGCTATTGACAGCTATAAGTTTGCGATAAATGAATACCTTGATTACTGCTCCAAAAATAGAACATTGATCCAGGACCTCAAACGCCTTGGATGGCATATCAAAAACCGCATACGCCAGAATACCACTCCGCCACCAATTACAAAGCTGTTAGCGCACAATGATAATTTCAGGCGTGTGTTTGAAAATTTTGATTATAAAAAGTTAAGTACAAATGTTTTGTTCCCTGCTTACTCTTAGTTTTATAGTCAAAACAACAGAAAATAAATTGCCATTTGGTAAAAATTAAAACGCTTTAAAAACGTTTTGAAAAATGGGTCAAAATAGTTCTCATTAATTTCAGGCATTAATTCAACATAATGTCATTAAAGAACATTCCTCTTAGTGTTTTCAGAGATTATCTCAAATACAAAGGACTATACCTTGTAAAAACTGAAGGCGGGCATGAGAAATGGACGAAACAGGGATTGTTGCGACCCGTGATAATTGAAACGCATGTTGACCCTGTACCTGAATTTATTATTCGGAACAATTTGAGTACAATGGGGAGCAACCGTAAAGAATTTGAAGAATGGCAAAATCCTAAAATGAGCAGGTAACAATAAAGTAGCGTAACTAACTTTAAGGCAGGTGTAACAATTTATTGGCTTAGTATTTATAAATTATCCTTATTTTTGCCATCTAAATTTAAAAAAATGAAAAAACTCACATTATTATTGGTAGCCGCAGTAATGCTGTCTGGTGGTGCATTCGCACAGGAAAAAGCATGTTGCAAAAAAGGCGCTCATTGCAGCAAAGCCTGCGCAAAAGACAAAAAAAGCGCTACTAAAGAAACCACAAAGGAAAGCAACAAGCCAACGTCTGCTGCCAAGAAAACATCTTAAACAATGTTTTTTTGTAAGAAAATTAGCCGACCTGTTTTCTGGGTCGGCTTTTTTTATGGAAAAAAATACCCCCGAACCGGGGGGATTTACTAATCGCTAACAGAGAAATGAATGCAGGGAATTACTCAATAACAGCTATATGAGTTAATTTCACAAAAGAAAATGGAAAGGCTTAATTATAGATTTAGATGTGTCATCATCATTGCACTGAATATATGCTGTTCAGCGCAATCGTATGGGCAGCGCTATCCTTTTCATAACCTTAGTGTGGACGATGGCCTGGTGCAGTCGCAGGCTACTTGCCTGGCGCAGGATAATACCGGCAACTTATGGATAGGTACCCTGGGCGGACTATCACGTTATGATGGGAAAAACTTTACTAATTATACCATCCGCAACGGCTTACAGAGCAATGCGGTTTGGTCGTTGGCAACTGATGGCTGGGGCAATGTATGGATAGGCGGGCAGAGCGGGCTATCTTGTTTCAATGGAAGAACATTTACCCATTATTCCATACAGACGCCGGCAACACGGATTATCAATACCACGCAGCAACTACAGGTGGTAAATGATACTACCTGGTGGCGGGCGCAGGGCGAAGTGTATTTTGTTACAAAGGGAAAGATCAAATATTTTGTGACGCCCGGCGAGCCAGATCATGTATCCGCCATGCTTGCCGGACATGGAAGTTTGTGGATAGCAAAAGAAGGAACCATATACCACCAGTATAATAATGCTATAGATTCCTTTACATTTTCACCGGAAGCGGAACGAAAGATACCTAATGTTTACCGGATATTCCAGGATAAAGAAGGACTGGTATGGCTTGCAACAAACCAGGGGTTATATAAAATAGTACATGGGCAGATACAGGCTTACCTTTTAAATAAAGAAGACATAGCAGTTACCCCGGTAATACCAGCAATTACCCAGGATAAAACAGGCGCCATATGGCTCGGCTCCAATAGCGGAGCGATAAGGATAAGCGGAAACACACAGCAATACTACAACAAACATAATGGCCTTACCGACAACTCACTCTTTGATATGCTTACCGACGCCGAAGGCAATGTATGGATGGCTTCCGACGGGCAGGGGATTTTCAGGTTTTCAGGTACGCAGTTTTCCGGTCTTGATGAAACAATGGGATTGCCGAGCGCACAGATAATGGCGATTGCAAGCAATAAACGCGATTCACTTTTCCTCGGCACGTATGACGCAGGCCTTTACCTGTTCAATGACGGCAAAGTAACCCCCCTTGCGTTCCCGTCAAACCCTGTACCGGCAATCACTTCATTGTGCTATACCAAATCAAAACTATGGATAGGTACGCGAGGAAGGGGGCTTTGGTCTTTTAACGGCGAGGTGTTCAAACAATACATGGCGCCAGACCGTAACTTCCCTTCAAATTTTATTTACAGCTTGTACGAAGACCCGCAACATCGTTTATGGATCGGCTTTGCCAATGGAGCTATGATATTTGAAAGGGATAGTTTTAAAACTGTTCCTATAACAAATACTCCGGTGGAATCATTTCTCAGTATCGGGCAGGACAGCGTGCTGATGGCTACCGAAAATGGTCTCATGCTCTGGGCTGCGGGTAATGTATCGGAATTTAGAACAAACACAATTATTGATACCTACCATGTTCAGTGCTTCGTTTTACAGGGAAAAGAACTTTGGTTAGGCAGCAGCGATAATGGTGTGGTGCGCTATAACCTGGAGACAGGCAAGACAATGCTGGTGAATAAAAATAACGGGCTGCGTTCCGATTTCATTTACAATATTGTTGCGGATAATGAAGGGAATATATGGGCAGGCACTGGTTTCGGGATCCATAAAATAAAAACAACTGTTGAATCCCCCAACGAACCACATGTTACCTTTTATGGCAAGGCGCAGGGCATTACCGGTATGGAAAGCAACATGAACTCCGTATTAAAGCTCCCTGATGGCAGTATATGGTTTGGCACTACCAATGGCGCATATCATTACCAGCCGCATATAGCAGTAGTGTATCCTTCGCCAAAAAGCATTGTGTTGCAATCTGTGAAACTTACCGGTGAACGCACAATAGAGCATAGTTATTACGACAGCACGGATAACTGGTACGGCATACCTTATCACTTGCGGCTGCCTTATACAAAAAACAACATTGCTTTTGCTTTCCAGGCAATAACGCTCAGCGGTGCGCAACAGGTGCTATACCGCTATCGTATGGACGGGCTGGAAACACCGTGGTCGGAATGGGCGGCTACAAATTCGGTAACCTATTCAGTGCTGCCGCCCGGCAACTACCTGTTCCGGGTGCAATGTCAGGGTGCAGAAGGACAAACCAACCCGGAACTGACTTATTCATTCGAGATCATTACCCCCTTCCAGAAAACAAAGTGGTTCCGGTTATCGGTGCTTATTGCCTGCATACTTTCCGGTATCCTGCTACAGTATATAGTGAACAGCCGCAAGCAACGCCGGCTAAAGCTGCTGGCAAAGCTAAGGGCAGAAGAGCAAGGGAAGATAAGGCTTCGTACTGCCGAAGACTTTCATGATGAAATAGGCAATAAACTCACGAGGATAAATGTGCTTACTAATGTGCTTAGAAATAAAATCACGCTCACGCCCGATACTACGCGGATACTGGACCAGATAGAAGATAATACCAGCCAGCTATATGGTGGCACAAGGGATATTTTATGGTCGCTGAAACCGGCCAACGACAACCTGTATGAAATTCTGCACCGCATCCGCGACTTTGGGGCAGAACTGTTCCAGGACACCGAAATCAATTTTATATTTACAGGAACAGATGAAAAATGGCGCAACTACCGGCTGCCTATGGATATGAGCCGCAACCTGATAATGATATTCAAGGAGGCGCTGAACAACTGCCTTAAATATTCAAAAGCAAAAAACGTATCCCTGGTTGTATCCTTTAAAAGTAAGGGCATATTGCAAATGATATTGAAAGACGATGGACAGGGATTTGATATACAAAACGTAAAGAAAGGCAATGGCATCAATAATATGAATGTACGAGCAGGCCGCATGAATGGAAAGATATACATTGATTCGAGAAAAGATAAAGGCACAATTATCAACCTTACCTTCAAAATACCGCCAAACAGGTGAGATTTTATAGTGTGGGAATACCGAACTTTATCTAAATTTTGCTTTATGAAACGCGACCTGGATATACGTGTGGCTATAATTGAAGATGATGAAACCATTCGTGAGGGTTATGCCTTCCTGATCGGGAAAACACCGGGTTACAAAATCGCAGGCGCCTACGCATCCTGCGAGGAGGCATTTAAGAAAATAGTGCATGACGACCCCGATGTGATACTGCTGGATGTGGAGTTGCCGGGCATATCGGGCGTGGAGGCTATACCAAAATTAAAAAAACTGTTGCCTGAAACGCATATCCTCATCCTTACCGTATATGAGCAGGAGATGCTCTTGTTCCGTGCGCTTGGCAATGGAGCCGCCGGCTATCTTACCAAGAACACCCCACCCGAAAAAATAGTTGACGCCATACACGAAGTGATGGATGGCGGCGGCCCAATGAGCGCGCACATAGCCCGCATGGTCATCACCTCTTTCAAGCGCAATGAGTCCACCCCGCTTACCCGCAGGGAAACAGAAATACTGGAACAGATAGCCACCGGCAAAAGCCGCAAGCGCATAGCCGAAGAACTGTACATAGACCTCGAAACCGTAAAATCGCACATAAAAAATATCTACCATAAACTGAACGTCCATTCAAAAGCAGACGCTATTAAGGCAGCGAAGGATAATAAGTTTATATAGGGGGACATGGGTTCAACCTACCCCGTCTGATGCCTATATAATTTCGCATACCGTCCATTTAGTTCCATTAGCTCCTCATGGGTTCCCTGTTCTGCGATTGTGCCGTTGTCTAAGATGATGATCTGGTCAAAGGTCCAGCTTGTGAATATGCGGTGGGTGATTACAAAGGTGGTTTTATCAAGCAGGAAATTCTGAAGGTTTGCCAGTATGGTTTTCTCTGTTTGTGTGTCCACTGCCGACAGGCATTCATCCAATATCAGTATCCTGCTGTTCTTCAATATAGCCCGTGCCAGTACCATGCGTTGTTTTTGCCCGCCGGATAGCATCACGCCTCGCTCACCTATCATGGTCTCATAGCCTTTTGAAAAAGAAGTGATGTCTTTATCAAGGTCGGCCATGCGCGCGGCTTCCCTTACTTCGGCTTCGGTGGCATCGTCCCTGCCGAATTTTATGTTGTTATAAATGGTGTCAGAAAAAAGATAAGCCTCCTGTGGCGCATAGGCTACCTGGGTACGCAGATTTTGCAGGTCATAGTCTTTTATGTTTGTGCCATCTAATAATAACTCACCCGCCGTAGTATCATACATCCGCAAAAGAAGGTGGGCTATGGTTGACTTGCCCGATCCTGTTTTACCTATGATGGCTACTTTTTGCCCCGGCTTCACCAGGAACGAAAAATGCTGCAATGCGGTAATGCCTGTATGTGGGTAAGTGAAGGTAACATCAGCAAATGATACAGCGCCCCGGAGTTGTTTTTTTATAGCATCCACGGGAGTTACAATTTCCGGCTGGGTATGGAGAAATTCATCTATCCGTTTTTGTGAGGCCCCAGCGCGCTGCGTCATACTTGCCACCATGCCTATGCTGGATATAGGGAACATGAGCAGGTTGATGTAAATAACAAACTGCGCGATGTTTCCCATTGATATTACCCCTGTTATTTTGAAGTAACCGCCTATCAGTATAGTAGAGATCATGCTGATGCCAATGAAGAAGTTCATGGCGGGAAAATATATTGCTTCGGTAAGCGATAAATTAATGGAGCTTTTCCTGTACTCCTCCGAATTGGCCTTGAAAAACCGCATCATGTTCTGCTCCTGCACAAATGATTTTATAACCCTGATGCCTGAATAGGTTTCCTGCGCGGTGGTGGTTATCGCGGATAACTGCGCTTGTATCTTTCCGCTTTTTTTAAAAATGACCTTATTGACCATGTAGATCGAAAAAGCCAGTAATGGCAACGGTGTTAATACGCAAAGCGTAAGTAAGGGGCTTACCCTGAGCATATCCGCGACACAGAAAATAACGAGAAACAGTACCGAGGTGAAATACATAATAGACGGGCCGGTGTACATACGCACCCGCGATACATCTTCCGATATACGGTTCATCAGATCGCCGGTAAAGTGGGCTTTGTAGAAATGAGTGTTTAGCTGCTGGTAGTGGTTATAGATTTCATTCTTCTGGTCGTACTCTATGTGCCGCGACATGACAATAATAGTTTGCCGCATCAGGAACATAAAAAAGCCACGCAGTAATGCCAGGCCTAAAAGCGTCAGTCCGCCGGTAAGCACAAGAGCGAATACCTTCGATTCATCCTTGTTAGTTTCCGACGCATATTTTACAACCTGGTTAATGAGGTCTTTTATCACATTCCCCGGCATTACCGCAAACTTGCTGGAGACAGCCACAAAAAGCAGCCCCAGCAGCAACCGCCATTTGTACTTGATAAAATATTTATTGAGCGAACCCAGGTTCTTCATAAGGTGCAAATGTCGGGAAATAAGGGTAAATCGTAAAAGATTATCGAGACCATCTATATAATGTATTCAAAGTTTTTTAGTACCTTTGAACTTAAAGAACAGTCTATGATAGCGGTTGTTGGAATATATCAAAATGGTTATGTAAAGCTTGATAAAGAAGTTTCATCAAATAATCCGGTAAGGGTGATTATAACATTTTTGGATGACATAGATACGTCTTCTGAAAAGCGATTGTCTTTATCCGACTTTTCATTTTCCCAAAGCCAGAAAGAATTGGAAAACTATTCCGGCTCTTTTAGCGATACATTAATTGAGGAACGCAGAAGCGAGTTATGAAAATATTTATAGACACTTCTTCGTTGTTCAAACTCTATCATAAGGAAAATGGTACCGATATTCTTGAGCAATTTTTTCGCAATAATACTGTAACAACTGTTTTCTTAACTGAAATCGCTAAAATTGAATTTGCTTCAACTGTATGGAAGAAAGTAAGAACACAAGAAATAAATGAAGGTGAATCTTTAACAATATTGAAGCGGTTTGAAACGGATTTCGATAAATACACCTTTATTCAAATTGACAGCATTATTACAGAACAGGCAAGAACCTTGATAACAAAGTATGGTATGCAAGGTTTACGAACCTTGGATAGCATTCAACTTTCAACTGCAGTAGTCCTTAAAAACGAATGTGGAATATTCATTTCTTCGGATAGATTGTTGAATACCTTTTTCGAAAATGAGTCATTACCAATAGAAATAATCCACAATCAAAACAGAAAGTAGTTTTACAAAAAATCTTCACTAATACTTGCAATCTTAATACTTTTGCACTTCAATTTCAATTTACAATGAAAGTAGCGGTAGTAGGCGCCACAGGGCTGGTAGGCAGCACCATGCTGAAGATACTGGAAGAAAGAGATTTCCCGGTTACGGAACTGATACCCGTGGCCTCCGAAAGGTCTGTGGGCAATAAGGTGTCTTTTAAAGGTAAGGAATATACGGTGGTATCTGCTGATACCGCTATTGGTATGAAGCCGTCATTGGCGTTATTTTCAGCAGGTGGCGCAACATCATTGGCGCTTGCGCCGAAGTTTGCTGCTGCCGGGTGCCGGGTAGTTGATAATTCATCCGCCTGGCGCATGAAGGAAGATATAAAATTAGTGGTGCCGGAAGTAAACGGCCATGTGCTGACCGCTGACGATTACATAATTGCCAACCCCAACTGCTCTACCATACAGATGGTGATGGTGTTGGACCCTATACACCGTAATTACGGGATTAAACGTGTAGTGGTAAGCACATACCAATCTGTAACCGGAACCGGACAGAAAGCCATAAAAGAAATGCTGGACCAGCGTGCCGGGAATATGGCCCACAGCGTTTACCCCCACCAGATAGACCTGAACATCATTCCGCACATAGATGTTTTCCAGGATAACGGTTATACCAAAGAAGAGATGAAGATGGCGCTGGAAACCTGCAAAATAATGGGAGATGACAGCATCCGCGTTACGGCAACAACGGTGCGTGTACCAGTGGTTGGCGGCCATAGCGAAAGTGTGAATATAGAACTGAAAAAAGATTTCAAGGAGTTAGATATTAAAGAACTGCTCTCCAACCAATCGGGTGTAGTGGTCATAGATAATCCTGCCATGAATGGCTATCCCATGCCATTAGACGCCGAGGGCAAGGACGAGGTGTTTGTAGGCCGCATACGCAGAGATTATTCGCAACCCAATACCCTCAATTGCTGGATCGTATCGGATAATCTAAGAAAGGGAGCAGCCACCAATGCCGTGCAGATTGCAAAGTTGCTGTATAATAATGGGTGGATTTGATATAATGTGGGAATATGATTAATGTGGAAATAATGCGAAAATTGTGTTGTCACTTCCCTCCTTTCATTTTCCCCGCCACTGCTTCCAACCCTTCATAAAAATCATCTCCGTATTTCCGTATTATGGCGTCTTTGAGGAATACATAGACGGGTACTTTTAGCTGCTTTCCCAGTTTGCAGGCGGGCTTGCAGAGGGTTTCGCGCGGCTCATAATTTACCGCTTCATAGCCGGGATGTTCTGTAATGCGAATGGGAAATAAATGGCAGGAAATTGGCTTACGGAAACCGGTCTTTCCATCTTTCCAGGCTTTTTCTATCCCACATTTTACAATGCCCGATTCATCGGTAATGCCATACACACAAATACCGCCATTTACTGTGGGCGTTACATAGCCATATTGGTTGTCGGTGGTGTGCGTGCCTTGTTTTTCTATTTCGGCAATGTATTCCGGGGTTAAGTACGATTTTATTTCGGGGTAAATACCGGCTATGATACTGGTTTCCTCTTCAGTAAGCGGTGCGCCGCAATCCCCATCCACACAGCAGCCCCCTTTGCATTTATTAAGGTCGCAGACAAAGTGATCTTCTATCACCTCATCACTGATCAGTACGTTATTAATCGCTATCATTCTTTTTAGTCTAAAGTAGTAAGTCTAAAGTCTAAAGTAGTAAGTCTAAAGCGGATGACAGATCTAAAATAAACCTGTTAACCTTTTGCCTGATTATCTATTTAACCTATTAACTAATTACCCTGTTACCCACCCTCACATATTTATGTAGTTCATCAGCAGATTATACTTGCCGGTTATATCATCTTCGCTATGCTCATCGCCATATACTTCCTTTACATGGTAATTGTATCTTTCAAACGAAGCTACAACGGCGTCAATAGTGGTTCGGTTCAGTTTCAGTGTTACCTCCAGCATACCCAGTTCATTTGCGTGTACCTGCGCATTCATAATGGTAACATCTTCATTTTCACAGATACGTGCTATTTCGTACAAGGTATAATTCCTCGGGGCTACTTCCAGTACAATAATGCCTCCGGGTGCGTCTATGCCGCTGTTTTCGGTTATATATTTCAGGAGGTCGTCTTTAGTGACCGCGCCAATATATTTATGCTCTTTGTCCACAACTGGCAATACAGATAAATTCATCTGGTGCGCCAGTCGCAGGGCTTCAAATGGGTGCGCCGAAGCCATAATAGCGGGTTTATAATTCAGAAAAGCTGCTTGTTCAAGGGGGTCTCCCGGTTGGTTCCAGTCCAGCAGGTCGCTTTCCAGTACCAGCGCCAGGTAAGTATCTTCCGAAACTAGCGGTAATTGGGGCAGACTGTTTTCTTCCATTATAGCAAGCGCATGGTTGCCGGTATCGTCAGGTACAAGCGTAGGGACGGCAGGCGATATTAATTGTTCTATACTCATTTGCTCCTCATGAATTATTATATACTACAAAACGCGAGCCAGATTTTTTTAGTGTTGTTTGAATAGAAAAAATTGCAATTGTTTTACAATGTCCTTATTTGCATTTTTTCAGGAATGAAGACAAAATGGCGTTAAATTCGTGCGGTACTTCCATCATAGGAGCGTGGCCGCATTTATCTATCCAGTGCAGTTCAGAAGTAGGCAATAACTTATGAAATTCATCGGCTACCATGGGAGGGGTAATGGTATCATTCTTCCCCCAGATAAGGCATACCGGTATTTTTATCTGCTGTAGTTCTTCACCCAGGTTATGGCGGATGGCGGATCTTGCCAATGCTATTATTTTCAAGGCTTTCAACCTGTTATTCACTATACTGAATACTTCATCCACCAGTTCTTTGGTAGCCACCTTAGGGTCATAAAAAGTAAGCTCGGTTTTCTTTTGCACATAATTGTAATCGCCGCGCTTGGGGTAGGTCTCACCCATTCCGTTTTCAAACAATCCCGAACTGCCGGTCAGGGTGATGCTCCTTATCAGTTCCTGGTGTTTCAGGGTATATACCAGCCCTATGTGGCCGCCAAGTGAATTGCCTAAGAGATGTATATCTTTCAGTTTCTGGTGTTCTATGAATTTTGCAACAAACCGTGAAAGTCCCGAAACGCTCGTTTCTATAAGGGTAAGGTCGTATAATGGCAACAGCGGGATGATGACTTTGTGCGTGTTTTTAAAATGGTCAACCAGGTCTTTAAAATTGCTCAATGCCCCGAAAAGGCCATGCAGCAGCACTAAGGGTTCGCCAACCCCCTCCTCAACGTATTTAAATTTTCCCGACTGTCTTATTTCGTATTCCATTCAATATTGTCTGGTAATTCCGCTAAAATACTATTGTTTAGCTTAAAAATACAAACTTAACGTACATTGGCTTAACTATGTTTATATTTTTATCAGTTCCGAACACTACTTTTTACCAATAAAAAAAAGAGACCGCCCTAGTTTTGCTTTGAGACGGTCTCTTTTTTATATGCTCATATTTTACCGGTGCCAGCGACCAGCTTGCCATTTGTCTCCTTGCTTTGAATGGTTCCAACGTCCAGCCTGGTACCTGTATCCTGGATGTGGTGGTTCTGCCCAGCGGCCACCAGCCCATTCATACTGCCCATTCCTTTCCTGCCAGTCTTCATTCACCCACACATGCCGTGGGCTTGGCGCTTCTGTGCGTACAACTACCGGGCCAATGGGCCGTACATGTACATAGATCTGTGCGGAAGCTGAAAAAATGCCGCAAGACATTACGATCGCTAATGCAAATAATAGTTTCTGAACTTTTTTCATGATATTTAATTTATTTCACGCTACTGGCGTTACAGTTGTGAATGAATTTTCACAATCATAAATAAATGTTGTAATAATCATGCCATAACTGGTTGTATTCTATTTATGTAGTTTTTCAGTATAACCTATTCTTCATTTCCCTACCTTTGTGTTATGCTACAACAATATTGCCCCTCGCTTACGGAATATATACGCCTGAAGACCCGGGAAGTAAAGATCGGGAACCTGGCAATAGGAAATGGCCTGCCTATACTTATCCAGACCATGACCACCACTGATACTATGGATACGGAAGCTACAGTAGCGCAAAGCATCCGTTGCATAGAAGCAGGCGCAGAACTGGTGCGAATAACTGCACCCAGCAAAAATGAGGCGGAAAACCTGCTGAATATAAAAAAACAATTGCGCGCACGGGGATATGATACGCCCCTGGTAGCCGATATACACTTTACACCCAATGCCGCAGAAATAGCCGCGCGGATTGTTGAAAAAGTAAGGGTGAACCCAGGTAACTATATTGATAAAAAGAAGTTTGATTTTATTGATTATACCGATGCGGAATACATGGCAGAGGTGGATCGTATCAGGGACAGGTTTACGCCATTGGTGCGCATTTGCAAGGAGTATGGCACTGCCATGCGCATAGGCACAAATCATGGCTCTCTTAGCGACCGCATAATGAGCCGCTACGGAGATACCCCTATAGGTATGGTGGAAAGCGCAATGGAGTTTCTGCGCATAGCGCGCGGCGAAAGCTATCACCAGGTGGTACTCAGCATGAAATCAAGCAACCCGATAGTGATGGTACAGGCATACCGGCTGCTGGTACAAAAGATGGACGAGGAGTTTGGCGAATGTTACCCGCTGCACCTCGGCGTTACGGAAGCTGGCGATGGCGCAGAAGGGCGAATAAAAAGCGCTATCGGTATTGGCTCGCTGCTGGGAGATGGTATTGGCGATACGATCCGTGTTTCCCTTACCGAAGACCCCGAATTTGAAATACCGGTGTGCAAGGATATGGTAGAACAGTACGCAATACCCGATACCCGTTACGGAGGCCAGTTCTACCAATCAAAATTTGACCCACAGGCGCTCCCTTACAGCCCTTTCTCTTATAGACGGAGAGAAACAATTGCTGTGCGCAATATTGGCGGGCATAATGTGCCGGTGGTGGTGGGGTATTACCTGGGATATGGGGATGCTATTGAGGCTACAGAACTTGAAGCCATAGGCTATAAATATAACGCTGATGATGATAAATGGAACATCAGCGACTCCGCCGCCGACTATATTTATATCGGTGATAGCAAGCTGTCTTTTGCGCTTCCTGGTACATTGCAGGTGATCTGTGAATACAGCGACTGGAAAAAAGCTTTGGACAAGTCGAAATACCATCCGTTCTTAACGATAAAACAATACTTAACCTATTGGCACAAATCCGAAAGCCTGCATTTCATAAAAGTATTTCTTAACGGCGAGTCAGATTTTACACAGCTTTTTGCTAAACTAAAGAAAGATACCACGGCTGTATTAATTATATCGGAGGCTTCTAAAAATACAATGGCGCGCATACGCCGTTTCTTTATTGAACTGATGATGCTGGATATAAAATGCCCTGTGATCCTTGAGGAAGAAACTTTGGGTGGTAACTTTGACAAGCAATTGATAAATCTTGCCGCTGATATGGGCGGCTTGCTGCTTGATGGTATGGGAGATGGCCTGATGCTGTATGGTAACTGGCTGGTAATGGAAAAGCCGCAGGAAAAAGGGCGCACCCACCTGGAAGTAAATAATTTCAAGCAATTTCTGAATAATACTGCCTTCTACATCCTCCAGGCTGCCCGTACCCGCATCAGCAAGACGGAATACATCAGTTGCCCAAGCTGCGGGCGCACTCTTTTCGACTTGCAGGAAACCACTGCCAGGATAAGGGCGGCTACCAACCACCTGAAAGGGGTAAAGATCGCTATTATGGGGTGCATAGTTAATGGCCCCGGTGAGATGGCAGATGCTGATTTTGGTTATGTAGGCAGCGGCCCCGGCAAGATCACCCTGTACAAAGGCAAGGACATAATGAAGCGCAACGTGCCAAGCGATATAGCCGTTGACGAACTCATCAATTTGCTGAAAGAGCATGATGCCTGGGTAGAATTATAAATAGCCCCGACCTTCAGGTCGGGGTACCGAAAAATAATTGGTTGGCTTTAGCCAAAAATTACTCGTGAAATACATAGCTCACGTTGCGTTATTTTTGGCTAAAGCCAACACATTTTTAATCATTCCCCGACCTGAAGGCGGGGCAATTAAATACAATTTGCCTTACCTTTCTTTGATGTAACTTTGGGATAATTTTCTCAACAGACCATCCACTAAATGCACAAATCATACAAACATCTTTTCTTCGACCTCGACCATACCCTGTGGGATTTTGATAAAAATTCTTCTGCTGCGTTAAAAAAACTCTACGATGAATACGAATTGAAAAGCCGTGGCATCCTTGATTTTGATGAACTGTTCCGCACATACACTTTTCACAACGACAAGCTATGGGACCGTTACCGGAAAGGATTTATAAAGCGCGACGAGCTGCGCTGGAAACGCATGTGGCTGATGCTGCTGGATTTTAAAGTGGCGGATACCACCCTTGCCCATGAGCTAAGTACGGCATACTTAGAAATACTGCCCACGCAAACCCTGCTGGTGCCACATGCCAAAGAAATACTGGAGCATTGCAAAGACCGCTACGAAATGCACCTCATCACCAATGGCTTTGAAACCACGCAACGGTTGAAGCTGCAATACTCCGGCATAGCCCGTTATTTCAAGCTGCTGATAACCTCCGAAAAAAGCAACAGTATGAAGCCGCACCCCGATATTTTCACCTACGCCCTGAAAGCCGCAAACGCCACAGCCGAAGAAAGCATAATGATAGGCGACGCCATTGACGTGGACATCTTAGGCGCCATCAACGCAGGTTGGGATACCGTATATTACAACCCGCATGGCGTACAGCATAATCGCAAGCCAACGTATGAGATTACCCATTTGGAAGAGTTGATGCGGATATTTTAATGGATAAAGGTTATACTTCGCACGGTATCTGTTTTATAAACGGGCTGAAGTTTTAGAGTCCCGCAACAATGTCTTTACACCGTTTGTAAACGTGCCATATTTTTTGATGATTTTCTGGTAGTCATTATCAGTCAGCTTTACTGATCTGTTTGTTGCTACTACAGCCTTTTTGGGTGCGCCGGCGCCGGGGCGGGCGCCACCGTTTTTCTTAACGGCTTCAAACGCTTCACGATACCGCAACCCGCTTTCATTGGCGTATGCCCCGGCTTCCTTAATTTCTTCAAAAGCGCCTTTTAGCTCGTTAAGGAATATTTTTTTATTTCGCGCTTTCCTCTTTTTTTCCTGATCTGTATTCATGCTCAATTTGTTTTATTATTTATAATAAACCACTCAATTCTTTACCAGATATAGTTTCCATATCCGACTTATCGTAAATGGCAGCAAGTATTACTGTTTCATCAACAACTTTCACCACTGTAATAACACGGGCGCCGCCTGATTTTCCTTTCCCTTTTGACTTAATTGCCATACGGACTTTATACAAGTCATTGCCTAAACCATCACCCTGGAAAGGATTACCAGCCAAAGACATACGCAATGCCTCAATATCAGTCATAATAGACACATACTTTTTAGATAGTTTCTTTGCCTGTTTATCAAAGTAGTTAGTTGTATTGATGTAGTATGCCATCTTGTAATTGTTGAAACAAAGATAATTAAGTTTTGATTATTGTCCATACTTTTTTCAGTTTCTTTATAAATTGCCGGAAGAAGAAAGAACGTCGTTGTTCCTGTATGTTAAGCGGAGCGCATCAGGAACGGTAAGAAAACCCGTCTCATAATAAACCGCTATCAAAATTGCCAGATTGTTGAGTTGACGCCGAATACTCTTGATGTTAATTCCCCCTTGCCGCGTGGGTTATGTGCGTGAGCGAAGGGGGTTAGGGGGATGTTATTTTAGTAATATTGATAGCGGTTAATTATCAAGCCTGTCCTGAGCAATTGCCGAAGGAGTATTCAAAGAACCGGAAGATCAATAATTTATTCTTTGTACATTAGTGTAACGAAGTTCGTTGAAACGGCCTGTATTATCTATCTTGCACGAAGCGATTCGGTACTCTGCTATCTTTTCATTTAGCTTGGGTGTGTATGAAGTCCGTTATCCCGATAGCTATCGGGAGTGTTTTATTTAACGTTCGCGATGCCCGCCTTGCGGAACATCGCAAACGACATGTAATAGTATAAGTTGTAAACATATTAATATTTTTGTTTCTACAATTCGTCCTATGAGGATTCTCATCTTCGCCATATTTTTTCTTTGTTTAGGCTCATGTAGCGTGAATCAACTTGCGGTGATAAAGCAAAACGGGAAACTTGGTTGCATAAACCGCTATGGAGAAATAGTCGTAGTGCCCCAATGGGATTATATTTTATGCGGTGATAAACATGAGCGGCTTTTGGTCGAGAAAGATAGCTTGTATGGCTTTTTAGATCGCCACGGAAATATATTAATTCAACCTAAATATAAAGATGGCAATTTATTTCAGGAAGGGTTAGCCGCCGTAGGAAATGGACAGCAGTACGGGTTTATAAATATAAAGGGCGATACAGTTATTCCATTTATTTATGACGATATTGATTTCGGATTCTCCCAAGGATTGGCAGACGTTACCAAAAATGATAGTTGTGGTTATATAAATAACCGAGGTGAGATTGTTATACCGTTAGTATATATGACGTGTTACCCTTTTAAGTCGAAATACGGCCAAGTTGTAACGTTCGATTATAAGCGTTTACTTATTGATAAACATGGAGGAATTTTTGAGTACGATGAAATCAGTCCAAAAATAAAATTATGGCAACCAAGAGATAGTTATCCAGGAACGATACAGACATTGACGGGGCAAGGACGTGTGAACAAAAAAGGAGATACAATTGTGCCACCAATTTATACTGTGACAGGAAACTTGAGCGAACATCGCTATATTGTAGAGTTTAAAGACAAGTGGGGTGTTTACAGTGACAAGGGAAAATTGATTGTTGAACCGATATTTGATGAATTATGGCATTACAGTGAAGGTTACGCAAGGTTTAAATTGAATGAAAAATGGGGCTTTATTAACAAAAGAGGTAAAGTCGTAATTGATGCAGTTTTCGATGATGCAAATTCTTTTACTAACGGTCTGGCATATGTTGAATTAAACGGCAAAGTCGGATACATCAATAAGCGCGGCAAATTTGTTATACAGCCTATCTTAGAACCCAATCGACTTGGAACAGGGTTCGAATAATGCAACATATAATTTTTCACTGTTATTCCGGGTTTCCCTACTGGTCTAAGCCTCCGCTTAGTCCTCATATGCCTCAGCTTCCGCTTCCGTCAAAATCTCCTTTGCACTATCCTGTAAATCTTTCTATATTTAAGCAAAAAACCGGCTTCATCACCAGCATTAATATCTGGGAGAGGAAAGGCCGGGACAGCAACAGCACAAAGATATAAAAAGTGAACCGGACACAATAGAGTAATATTTTTCTTTTGAAAGGTTTGCCGCAGATAAATCCTACTGAATAAAAATCTATTACCAACAATTTATGTGCTTTGTTTTGTCCAAAGTCTATAACTTTACAATAAATAACCTAAAAGTGAGAATTTACATTTTTAATGTATAGCAACATGAATGCAACAATAAGTATAACAAGACTGTATTCTTTATTGAGCGAAAAAGTGGGCAAAGATGCCGCTGAAAGTTTAACCAGCTATATTGAAACAAAAGTAAAAGATGAAGTTGATTCAACCGTTAACCATTTAGCCACAAAAGAAGATTTAGAACGCAGTTCTAAAGAGCAGCTAAAATGGATGATTGTATTGTTTGTCCCACTCTATCTTTCTATCTTTGGTTTAATCATTACTTTATTTTTAAAACATTAAAAATGCAATTAGCCACTAAAGAGGACACCCGGAAACTTGAGGTGAAGCTCGCAGACACACGCGCAGACTTGATAAAATGGATGTTTCTATTCTGGATAGGGCAATTGGCGTCATTCATTGCAATTGCAAAATTTTTCTTCCATCAATAACCCCACTGGCCTAAGCCTCCGCTTAGTCCTCGTATGCTGAAGCATCTGCTTCCCAAATTCTCCACAAAACATTTATAATAAAAAAGCCCTCCCGGCAAAACCGAGAGGGCTTTAATCTAAAATCGCCACTTACTTCGCGCAGCAACCCGAACCGCAGTTGGAATTGCTATTACAGCAGCCGTCATCACAGCTGCAAAGAGTGCAGCGAAAGCAACAGCTTACTCATGCAGCAATTGCACCTGCCAGGATTGCAGTTGCCCCGACTGCTCCCATTGCAACTG
>Ga0206825_1054_pt1 | contig 24824 bp, 18 predicted proteins | sample Alteio_BWOrgCont_79_FD_152875 | JGI IMG/M metagenome (GOLD analysis project Ga0206825, IMG submission 152875) | Enriched cells from forest soil in Barre Woods Harvard Forest LTER site, Petersham, Massachusetts, United States -... | ecosystem: Environmental > Terrestrial > Soil > Temperate forest >...
TAATCAATATTTACCTAGAAGATCTCGCCAGTGAGAGATTTCCTTTCAAATCCAATCAACTGGGTGAGCTATTGGAGGCTGCAGCATTAGGCATATCAATGGACCTGGACCAAACGGACAATTTTATCTATGGAGTGGCGGCGATTCTTGAGGCAATACCCATGGAAATTAATGATGGGGATGTTCTTCAGATATATAAAAGTCATTTGCTCAGTGTTGAAAATTTAGATAAACATTATTTCGCGGCAAAGAAAATACTAGATGCTGTGCCAACCCAGCAAATTTCCAAATCAGAAAAAGAAAATGAAGTTACAAGGGTCGTAAGAGATGTTGATGACAGGCGTGGTCTTAAGGGAAACAGGAGTAGCAATATTTTCCGTTACCTGCGCATCCGTTATCATCTATTTCCCGGGTATTATTATCTTCAATTTATTCAGAAGATTTTCGAAGGTATTTCAAGAAATGACACTTTAAGAACAATTGAGAGCGAAATGAGTCGTCTTGGCAATCCGGAAGCAATTGATTTGTTTATTACAGCTGAACAAAAAGAGAGGTTTATTGTCTGGGAAGAAATCATGCCGCGAATAATGGAGCGTGCCCGCGTCGAATATCAAATAAAAAATCTTTCGGAGTTTTTAGAATTGTCTGAAGAACAATTTGACAAGATTCTTGGAAAAGTCAGCTTTTTATATGATGCTAAAGACCTGCGATTTTCTATTCTTAGGGCAAACGCAGTAAGTTCAAACGAATTGCGTCAAGACTGGAGAGATCTTTTTAATATTTGGTTAAGCTGTGAAAAAACATATATGTTGGGGGTTCATTCAACAGTTGATAAAGATTTGATTCCAATAATCCAGCATGAAGGACAACAGGTGAAGGATCGTCTCACTGTCCCCAGATCTGAAATTATATTTACCATTTCGCGTTTTACCAGGCCACACTTGCAACAATTTAACTCTGGACCGGCACGATGGGGAGATTCCTATTTTGGACAGTCTGTGACGTATAAAGAAGACAGGTATGACAAATATATGGAGGAGCAAGTTAAGCGCAAAAAGGTAGAACGGACAATAGAAATGATGCTTTCAGATTCTGAGAAATCAGTTCGAGAAAGTGGCAATATTGACCTGCAGGCCCGCATGGAAGAGGCGAAAAAGATCTTGCGGTATACCATCGTTGAACTTGATTTAAATGGCCTGGCCACAGAACAGTTAAAAGGCATTGCTGAAGCCTTAAGTGATGAGACATTGACTTTGCAACAAATTGAAAACGTTGTGCGGGAAATTGACCATGAAGTAAAGAATATCTGGGACTTTATTAATTTTCGTTTCCGTGCGGGGGTGGGGCAATCCTTAAGCGATGTTCCATTTACATTAGGTAAGAAAATTCACGACATCATCGATGTTTATCATTCCGTTCAGAAAGATTTAATGATGATGAAAGATTTACAAGAATTAGATGAAAATCGTAAGAACATGACATTAGCAAGTTTAAAGCGTGAACTTAAGACAGATGTTCTTCAAATATTGAAAAGACAGGAGCAGATCAATCTCAGGGCACAATATAAGGAGACATTAGCCAGATATAATAAAATACCGCAGGATGAGCAGCAGATGACGATTTCACAGATGATTGAACGCTTGAGGGAGCTCGAGAAAATTCTTCTTGACCCAGACCCAGGGCAAAGAGATCAGGGATTAATCAGTCAGATTAATAGGTACCGCTCCTTGACCAAACTTCCCTTACAGTGGCGCGAACTTCCTTTATGGCGAGTGATTGGTTTGTTGAAAAGAAGTGTGGGGACTGATGCCGATTTTCGTGATATCACTGATGAAGAAAAGCAGAAAGTAGATCTTTATTCTACACTTAAGTTTTTTAATGATACGTATTCTTCTTATAAAATCAAATCGCTTCCGCAAGTTCTTGATCAGATGATTAATGAAATACTTAATTCTCCTTACCATAGAATAGCGCAAAGGTACTTAGGAGGAATTGATGCAGATTCAAGCCCTAAAATACAAAAACGTATTGTTGAAGAGGGAATCATGGCTGGTCTTATTAAAAATGAGAAGTCTCACGCTTTGTTCCAGCGGGCATTGGACCATTTGCGCAGTCTGACTTTTGTGGCGATGGAAGAAAAAACAGAAAAAGTACAGAAATATTCTCATTCTCCGCCACTGGAAGCTCTCCCGTTGCGAAGTACAAAGTCTCTGCTTCCGCATAGGTTCGGATCCAAGGCGGCAAATTTAAACAATTTAAAAAAAGGAGGGGTAGAAGATATTCCTGTTGGATGGGCATTATCTATGATGGACGGCCACAACGCGGTAAGCCGCATTGATGAAATTAAACAAGCGGTGCACCAAGGTCTTTTATATGTTGCACAACAATCTGGTAAACAATTTGCTTTTTCTGGCATGCCTCTTGACCCGCAGAAAGATGTTTTAACTGTTTCAACACGCAGTGGTTCTTTCTTATCAATGCCTGGAATCCTTTCTACAGTTTTTAATGTTGGGCTTAATGACCATGTTGTTGATTTTATGGTCTCACAGCATCCGGACCAAGAATGGTCTATTCTTGATTCGTACCGTCGATCGTTAAATTCCTACGCTGGATCAGTGTTAGGAATCAATGATGATTTATTTATAGAGGTCATTGATAAGATCAAAAGGGAAAAGGGGGATCCTGAAATGAGTATATCCCAATTTTCCCCACGAGATCTCAAAAGGATGATTAGGGAATACAAGAGAATCATTTTCAATGTTACAGAAAGAGTACAGTCTCTTGTTGAATTTGCCAAGCAGGAGCGGATCCCTGCTGGTCAATTGACTGTGCTTTTGAAAAGGATTTCACCTTTTGTTGATCTTGGAAATCTTTTGTCTAACGGTCAGATTAAAGATTTACAGGGTAATGAAACAAAAATGAAGGAGATCATTCGAGAGCAGCTTCAGGTGCTTGAATTGCTTTTTTCAAAACAGACTTTTAAAAATATAAACGGTGTCTTGACGTTTGACCTCGACCCGTTTTCCATGGCCGTAAATTCTACCATTGCTGTTTACCGATCATGGGACCAGCCGGCTGCGGCGGTTTATAGGGAGAGGATGAATATTTCGGATAATTGGGGCACCGGAGTGACTATTCAAGAAATGGTTCTGGGTAATTCTAGCAAAGACACAGGCACAGGAGTCTTATTTACTCATAACCCGCAAACAGGAGAGTTATTAACTTTTCCAGGCGGTTCTTATAAATTACAATCTCAGGGGGAAGACCTTGTTGCCGGGCGCACCTCTCATATGTTAAACTGGCAAGAACTCAGTGAAAGGGATCCAGTTTTATTCAAATTGATCATGGAAAAGGTAAAGAAAATTCTGACAATCATGCGTGATCCGCAGGACATTGAGATCACTGTTTCTCAAGATAATGCGAGACATGTCCCTGTAGTGAATATCTTACAAACACGTGGCATGGATATTATTCAGCCAAAGACCTTTCTTAAACCCAAAAAAACTCAAGTACCCGTTGCCAAAGGACACGGTGAAACAGGGAATGCCGGCTGGGCAAGATTTTTGATTGTTAATTCTAACACTAATATCATGGAAAAAAAGATTGATAAGTTGCGTAAGGAAATGGATGCTGCTGGAGAGAAAAATATTGGAATCATTTTGGTCAGCTACTATCTTCCTCCTGCCGAAGCCATTCTTTTAATGAACGAAAATGTCTCTGGAGGTATATGCACTGTTGATGCACAGGCTGCCCACGCGCTATTGGTGGCACGAAAAACAGGTAAATTATTTATTACGGCAATGGATAATATGGATATCAAGGATGGTGTCTTGTTGGTCAATGGAAAAGAAGTTGAAACTGGCGTAGTTCAAGAAAATGGACAAGGAATTTGGTCCCTGGATGCCAATTCAAATAGAATTAGTCCCAATAGCGGAGCAGTTTTTAAAGGAAAAATTGAAATCGCCGATATCAAGAAATTAAATGGGGAAGGCAATGGCAAGCCGGCGAATGTAGACCTTCAATCTTTAGCAAAAAAGGGAGGTATCGATCTTCGTTCAAATTTATTTGATTTACAGGTCATTAAAGCAACTGATGATCTTCCCATTTATACAAAGACCTCGGTTGCCATGAATTTTGACGGTTTTGACGTTAATATTTTGGATATTAAACATATCGCGAATGGCCGCTCATATTTTAATAATAATTGAATTTAGAACACATTTTGGAGCCATTTGATTCAAGAAAGTTTAGCGAAATATTAAAATAATTTAATTCAGCTGTTGAAGCCATCCTTTTTTTAAGATAATATAATAATTAATTAAGATATATATCCTGGATTCCCGACAGAAGCATTCGGGAATGACATGGGCAAAGTATGTCTGAATGACACTGGAGTAGTATGTCTTAAATGACATGGAAATTTTTTAAATCTCCCTTAAACAGCAAGGATTTTAATGAAGCAGTATGTCGTTGGTGTGGATGTCGGCGGCACCAATATCAAATTGGGAGTCGTGGACCCTTCAGGACAAATCATTGTCAGAAATAGTTTTGCCACAAAGCCTTTTGCCTCTAGCCGAATGAAATTGATTTCCGCCCTGGCCCGTGAGATTGAGGCCAGTATTATCACCGCCGGTTTGACCAAGAAACAAATTGCCGGTGTGGGTATTGGTTTGCCTGGGCTTATTGATTATGAAAAAGGGGTTGTACGGTTTCTGCCTAATATTCCGGGCTGGCGAAGGGTGCATTTAAAATCTATCCTTCAAAAAATGGTCCGGCTTCCTGTCTTTGTGGACAATGATGTCAAGATAATCACTTTAGCAGAATCCAAATTCGGTGCAGGACGCGGGGTTCAGAATTTGATCTGTTTGACTTTAGGGACAGGCGTGGGGGCTGGTTTGATCCTCAATGGTCAACTTTACCGCGGAGAAGATAATGCGGCCGGTGAGCTGGGGCATATGCCGCTTAATGAACATGGACCTCAATGCAATTGCGGCGGTTTTGGATGTTTTGAAACCTATGTGGGGAATCGCGCGTTGTTAGTGTTGGCCCGTCGCGAGATGGGTAGACCCTTGACACTTGAAGAATTATTTATCTTGGCCCAAAAGGGCAATAAGAAGGCGTTGCATTTCTGGAAAACTGCTTCAGGACATATCGGTAACGGGTTGGTGGGGATTGTCAATTTATTAAACCCGCGCTTGATTATTATCGGCGGCGGAATCTCCCATAATGAAAAGTTTTTATTCAAGACAATTACCGATACCATCCGCGGCAGGGCCATGAGCCTGCAGGGATCTGCTTTTAAAATCAAACGTGCTCAATTCAAAGATGATGCCGGAATTATCGGTGCCTATGTATTGGTGACGAATGCAAAAAAGTAGGTACTACATTTTAGGGTTTACAGCAGGATTTTTGGCGTGCTTTTTTTTGTTTTCATTGGCGAAGGAAGCGCTGGCAACGTCGTTTCCGATGCCTAATATAAAGGGGTCGTTGAAAAGACAAAATACCAAGGCAGTTTCTCAAGTTACAATGCAGGCTGACCAGGTCAGTTTTTCTTCGAGCGACAATAAAGCACATGCCAAGGGTAATGTGGTGGTCAACAGCAAAGACCAGCACTTGTTTTGCGATCAATTGCAATTAGACCGCGTTGTGCAGGAAGTGGTGGCCCAGGGGAACGTTTATCTGGACACTTCCCAGGAAAATGTGATAGCCCAGGGGCTAACGTATAATTTTAATGACGGCACCGGAGAATTCCGTGACGCGAGGGTCTATGTGGACCCGTATCAGATCAAAGGTAAAAAGATCAACAAGGTCTCTGAAACCTATATGACCATGGATGAAGGTTACATGACCACCTGTGATTTGGATGAACCGCATTTCCGGATGGGTGCCCACCGCATGGATATTTACCAACATGATAGGGCCGTTGTCCATGGCATGAAGATTTATTTAGGCAACGTACCTGTCATGTACTTGCCTTATTACGTGCAGGACCTTAAAAATCGTCCTATATTGACCTTTATACCCGGTGAGAAAAAAGATTTTGGATTGTTTCTTTTGACTACGGCGCGTTTTCAGGTGGGGTCACATGTGAAGGTAAGTTTACACTTTGATACCCGCGAGCGCGACGGTTTTGGTGAAGGATTTGATGTCAATTACAATACGCCTAATTTCGGCCGCGGCCTTGTCAGTGCCTACTACACGGATGAAAATCAAATTGCCAGCCATCATTTATGGGATTTATATAGAAGTAATGGGGTCAAAAGAGGCCCTACGACGCATCATGAACGCTATCGCTTTATATGGCGTCATCAGTGGCAAATTGACAGAAATACCGATGCGATATGGCAGATTTATAAAATTCACGATTATGACATTGTTAACAATGGCTTTTTAAAGAAATATTTTCCGCGCGAGTACGGCCAGGGTGAACCAACAGATTCTTACTTTTTATTGACCCGGAATATGCCCCATGGGACCTTGACTTTTCACATCGAAGACACACGTATTAACCGTCCTTTACGCGGGGTGGAATATTATCCGCAAATCCAGTATGTGGTGAATAATGAGCAAATTGGTAAAACAGGTTTTTATCTTAAAAGTGCCAATGATTTTTCGAATATATCTCACCAAAATTATCCAAAGACATTCAACGAAAAAACCCTGCGCTTTGACACTAACAATGATATATCGCATCCTTTTAAACTTGGTTTTATTCAATTAAACCCGCATTTAGGTGGGGAAGAAACTTATTACAGCCGCACAGCCAATTTAGACCATCAGGATATCATCCGCGGTCTGTTTAGGGGAAGTTTGGATATGAGCACCAGATTTTATAGGGTTTGGGACTATCATACGAATTTTGCCGGTCTGAACATCAATGGCTTACGTCATGTCATAACTCCGACGGTTACGTATTTGTACCAGGCCAGGCCTACCTTTCCTGCGTCTAGCCTTAATCAGTTTGATTCCATTGATGATTTATACAGGATCCATCAATTCGCGTTTGGCTTTGAAAATCAATTACAGACTAAACGTAATGGTCAGGTGGTGGATTTATTAAGGGCCCTGGTTACAACCAACTTTGGCCTTAAGGGAACGACAGGCCATCGGGGATTCAATCCTTATGACCTTCTTGTTGACTTTAACCCTACCAACTGGCTGACCTTTCATAACGATACTGAATATGATTTTCATGCGGACCATGTGAATTCAGCTAATTTTGACGGTGAAATTCATGGTGCTGGCTGGTCGTTTTCTTTGGGGAGCCGGTATGCCCGTAAGCAAGGCGATCAAATAACCACTGAATGGGACTATACGATCAACCCCAAATGGAAGTTTAAGATTTATGACAGTTTTCCACTTACCTATGCCTTGGATGGTAACCCTACTTCTGCCCGCGAAGTTGAATATGTTTTGACCAGGGATTTGCATGAATGGGAAGTGGACTTTAGTGTTGATTCACTGGAAAAACAGGGGACAACATTTTATGTGCTTTTCCGTTTAAAAGCATTACCGAACATGAAATTGAATTTTGCCAGCGCTTCCTTCCGGGATTCCAGGGCGGGGGCGCTTAATTAAACAGGAGTAATATAATGAAAATCGCTATTATCGGTTCAGGGTATGTGGGGCTGGTCTCAGGGGTTTGCCTGGCCAACATCGGGCATCAGGTGATTTGTGTGGATAATAATCCTGATAAAATTAAAATTTTAAAAAAGGGGCGGCTGCCGATTTATGAGCCTGGTTTGCTTGAGTTGATGAAGGCCAATGTGGCTAAAAAGAGGCTTTCATTCACAGGATCCATCGGCGAGGCGACAAAGAAATCCCAGGTGATTTTTTTAGCCGTACCGACCCCTCCGAAGCCCAATGGGGATGCAGATTTGACCTATGTGGAGAATGTGGCGCGCCAGATCGCCCAGCACATGGATTCTTATAAGCTTATCGTCGAAAAATCAACTGTACCGGCGGAGACGGGTAAGAAGGTCCGCCGTACTATTCATTTGAATTTGTCGTCCAAATATAAAAATGGTAATAAAGTCTTGCTGGATTTTGATGTAGCGTCTAATCCGGAATTTTTAAAAGAGGGCAGTGCTTTGCATGATTTTATGAATCCTGACCGTATTGTTATCGGGGTCGAATCCAAAAAAGCAGAAAAACTTCTAAGAGAAATATATAAGCCGCTAAAGCCCAAAATCCTGGTAACTAATATTGCCTCTGCCGAGATGATCAAGCATGCTTCCAATTCGTTTTTAGCGACGAAAATTTCATTTATCAATGCCGTGGCCCAAATTTGTGACCGGGTTGGGGCAGATGTCCTTAAAGTGGCAGAAGGCATGGGATTAGACAAGCGTATTGGCCGTCAATTCCTAGACGCGGGCGTCGGTTACGGCGGCAGCTGTTTTCCCAAAGACGTGGATGCGTTTATACGTTTGAGTGAACGCAGCGGGTATGAATTCTCGTTATTAAAAGAAGTGCGCCGCATTAATGACAATCAGCGCCATTGGTTTGTGCGTTTGGTTGAGGAAAAGTTATGGAATATCAAGGACAAGACCATTGGTGTATGGGGCCTGGCTTTTAAGCCAAATACCGACGATATCCGTAACGCCGCGGCCCTTGAAATCATCCAGCTTTTGCAGGCTGAGGGGGCTAAAATACGGGTGTATGATCCTAAGGCCCTGGAGAATGCCAGGAAATTACTTCGAGGGGTCACTTTTTGCGATAATGCTTACACCGTGGCCGAAGGCTGCGACTGTTTATTGCTGTTGACCGAATGGCCGGAATTTAAAGATATCGATTTTCTTCAAATCCGTGACGCCATGCGCCAGACGGTGATTTTTGACGGCCGTAATTTTTTAGATGGTGCGCACTTGAGGGACGTTGGGTTTGAATATTTTGGGGCAGGCAGGGGAAAGTCTTTATAAGCAGTTATTCCCCTTCTTTTTTATAAAGAGGGGTTAGGGGGAGTTCGAATGTCTAAAAAAACAGTCTTAATATCCGGCGGGGCCGGGTTTTTGGGTAGTCATTTGTGTGATTGGTTTATCGGTCACGGTTTTAAGGTGATCGCGGTGGATAATCTAATCACGGGTTCTCTGCGTAATATAGACCATCTGAAGAAAAATAAAGATTTTACGTTTATGAAACAGGATGTTTCCAAGCCTTTCAAGGTTGCGGGTAAAGTCAATTACGTGATGCATTTTGCCTCACCAGCCTCGCCGGTGGATTATATGGAACATCCGATTGAGACCATGTTAGTCGGCAGTTATGGCACGCATCATTTATTGGAGATTGCCCGTGCCAAGAAGGCCGTATTTCTGATGGCTTCTACGTCGGAAGTTTATGGAGATCCGTTAGTCCATCCACAAAATGAGAGCTACTGGGGAAATGTTAACCCAAACGGGCCGCGCAGTATTTATGATGAAGCCAAGCGTTATGCAGAAGCCGCTGTCTTTGCTTATAAACGCGTTTATAAGTTGGATGCCAAGATTGTCAGGATTTTTAATACCTATGGGCCTCGCATGCAGATTAAAGATGGGCGGGTCGTGCCTAATTTTATTGACCAGATTTTAAACGATCAGCCGCTGACGGTTTATGGTAACGGAAAGCAGACACGTTCCTTTTGTTACGTCGATGATTTGGTGGATGGAATCACCAAACTGCTTTTATCTAAAATATCCGGCCCGGTCAATGTCGGCAACCCGAGAGAATTTACTATTTTAGAGTTTGCAGAACTTATCCGTAAGAAGTATAATCCCAAAGCTAAAATTATTTACAAACCTTTACCCCAGGATGATCCTAAACAACGCAAGCCTGATATCACCCTGGCCCGTAAAGAATTAAACTGGGAGCCAAAGGTCAATTTGGAAGACGGTATCGGCCGAACCATGGATTGGTTCGCTAAGAATTTGAGTTGAAATTTTAACTATTTCCTTCTTTTATAAAGAAGGGGTGTGTCAAAAGTTTTATGAGTGCGCATTGGGCAGCTGACACCGATATCTTGTTCTGGCGAGCAACTGCGAGTGTCGGTCAATACGACCTAAAATTTGGTTTTTCACGCTGGAACCGTTTGTTCCCAAGAAGTTGGTCACGCGAAGTAGTTGGGCCGAAAGCAGCGCCCCAAATTTTTATACGCCAGAACAAAATATCGGTATCAGCTTGCGCGTGTATTGTGTATCATTCGGCGGGTGGCCCAGATTTGACGTTAAGCGGCGGACGGTGACTGCACAAGTCAGCAGTAAAGGGAAGCCAGGGTTCTGGCCGCTGATAGGGTCCGAACTCGAATCAGGAGCAGCTGGGCCATCTACTAATGCTTGGCGTTGCTAACCACCTGTGACGAGCAAGAAACAGGGAATATTTCTGGGACAGGACCCGCTGGCTAATATTTTAACAGAACCAAAGAAGGGTCATGGAGATTTGAATGGTTACCAAAGATGAAATCATAGCTTTTGAGAAAGAGATCGCAGATGTTTTTGCGACAGGTGTTATCCGTGCGCCTGTGCATTTGCGCTCGGGCCGTGAGAATGCTTTAATCAGCATTTTTAAAGAGCATCATATAGGGGACGATGATTTTGTTTTTGGTTTTTGGGATTCGCATGAATTAGCGCTTTTAAAAGGCGTTCCCCGGGAAGAATTAAAGCGAGCTATCCTCGACGGAAAAAGTATTTCACTGTGTTTTCCTAAACAAAAGGTGCTTTGTTCCGGAATTGTAGGCAGTCTTATGGGCACAGCTGCCGGGGTGGCCTGGGGTTTAAAGAACCAGGGTAAAAAGGGCAGGGCATTTTTATTTTGCGGGGACATGTCTGCGGAAACAGGTATTTTTCATGAGGCCGTTAAATATGTGTACAATTTCGATTTGCCCGCTACTTTTATCGTTTGCGATAATGGTGTCAGTGTCATGACCGATACAAGGGCTGTTTGGGGGAGTCAAGAGCCTTGGTTTGTCGGCACCAAATATGAAAGTAAGATCATTTATTTTAAATACACCAATGGCTATCCTCATTCGGGCCTTGGCAAACTGATTAAATTCTAATATGACAATGACCACACAGCTAAAATATTTTGATGAGCTTAAAAGAACCATGGAATGGATGGCCACACAGCCCAAGGTGATGTTTGTAGGCCAAACTGTCGCGGGCCCCGGGACTTTCATGTTCCAGACCTTGCGCGACTGCCCCAAGGACCGTCTGCTTGAAATGCCTATCAATGAAAGTTTTCAAATGCAGTTTACGATCGGCTTGGCGCTGTCTGGCTATGTGCCTGTGTCAGTTTATCCGCGGCAGAATTTTTTGCTGCTGGCAACGGCAGACATGGCCAATATGCTGGATAAAATCCCTATGATTGCCGGCGGCAAGTGGCCTATAAAGGTCATTATCCGAGTGGCGACAGGTCCTGATGCGCCGGTACATCCAGGTCATCAGCATATCGGTAATTATGCAAAGGCCTTGAGGGAGCTGTTCATCTGGATTGACGTCGTTGAACTTAACAGTGCCGAAGAAATTTTTCCTGCCTATTCACATGCCTTGACGCGCACAGATGGCAAGTCGACCTTGATCATCGAGCACGGTAATTTTTATAACGAGGAATATTACGGCAAACGTATGATCACAAGCCCATCCGCGGATTGTCATTCCCGCGAAAGCGGGAATCCAAAACAGAATTAATTTTACCGCGTATGCGCCGTAACTCCAAAATATTCATTGTCGGGCACAACGACAGCATTGAAAATTCTCTTAAAAAGTATTTTCAAGCCCAGGGTTTTGCGCACGTCCTATCCAATACCCAAGACCGCATCAATGTGTTGGACCAAGCTAAAGTTGATAGTTTCTTTAAGAAATTTAAACCAGAGTATGTTTTTTTAGGATCGTTACGTTCAGGCGGTATCGCGGCCAACCAAAAATTCCCGGCAGAATTCATTTATGAAAATGCCCAGTCCCAAAACCTGGTGATTGACGCGGCCTATCGTTATAAAGTTAAAAAATTATTGTATTTCTCCAGCTCCTGCGTTTATCCAAAACAAGCCAAGCAGCCAATCCAGGAATCGTCATTGCTGACAGGTCCGCTTGAATTGACCAGTGAGCCCTATGCCGTCGCTAAAATAGCCGGCACCAGGATCTGCCAGGCCTACAAGGCACAATACGGATTTAATGCCATTGCTGCCATCCCTGCCACCCTTTATGGCCCAGGCAGTGATACAGATATCGAAAATGCCCACGTTTTAGGCGCATTGATGGCTAAACTCCATAAGGCTAAAACCGAGGGGGCCGATGAAGTGATTGTCTGGGGCAGCGGCAAGCCTCGCCGTGAATTCTTATATGTGGATGACTTTGTCAGTGCTTGCCTTTTTTTAATGGAAAATTACGAAGGCAGAGAACATATTAATGTCGGCAGCGGGTATGATGTGACGATCAAGCAATTGGCTTTAATGATTAAGAAAGTCAGCGGATTTAAAGGCAAAATCACTTTTGATACCACCAAGCCTGATGGAACCATGCGTAAACTCATGGACAATACCCGCATGCGCAAACTGGGTTGGAAGCCTAAGGTCAGTTTAGAAGAAGGCATTGAGAAGACGTATCAGTGGTTTATCCGCCAGCAATAAAGAATCATTCATCCTACCCAACAGTTTTCGAGCCAGTTCCTGACCTTGACAAACCCTAATAATATGGCACACTTTAGTTATGCTAAAACACATGCGTAAATTAATCAGCTTGGTGCTGATTATTGCTTTTTGGGGATCTTCTTCGGATACGCCCCTGGCCCAGGCTGGTGAAATGGTTATGCCATTAATGCCTAAGCCTGGAACCGTGGTCAATTTAAGCCCTGCATACACTCCCGCCCATTTGCAGGGGATCATCATCCATCCGGATAATGCTTTGCATTTTGATTTTTTGGTCCATAAGGGTGAGGGTGATTTGAGCAATGCCCAAAAGAAAATGGAATACAGTAAGCTGATCAAGTATTTTTTAGCTTCATTAACCATTCCAGATGAAAACCAATGGGTCAACTTGTCCCCCTATGAACATAACCGTATCATTAAGGATGATTTTGGCAAGACGGCAATGGGGCGTGACCTTTTGACCCAGGATTATTTGCTTAAACAGATCACGTCTTCTCTAGTGTATCCGGAAACAGGTTTAGGCAAGAAATTTTGGGACAAGGTTTATGAGCGGGCAGAGAAAGAATATGGCTCCACGAATATCCCGGTTAATACTTTTAACAAGATATGGATCACGCCTGATGAAGCGGTTGTTTATGAATCAGGTAATACGGCCTATATTCTTAAAAGCCATTTAAAGGTGATGTTGGAAGAAGATTATCTGTCATTGCAAAAACATTCAACTATTTCCCCCTCTTTAGTTAAAGAGGGGGATAGGGGGAGTTTTGACAACACTCATACCATAGCTTCCAAAATCGTCAAAACCATCATCCTTCCTGAAATCGAGAAAGAAGTCAACGAGGGTAAAAATTTCGCCATGCTGCGCCAGATTTACAGCGGGATGATTCTGGCCACCTGGTACAAAAGAGTCCTCAAGGAATCGTTACTTGGAAAGGTCTACGTGGACAAGGCAAAGGTCAAGGGTGTTGACCAAGATCCTAAAACAAACCAGGCCATTTATAGTCAGTATCTCGCGGCCTTTAAAAAGGGAGTGTTTAACTATATTAAGGAAGACGTAGGTCTTTCTTCGCAACAACTCATCCCCAGAAAGTATTTCGCAGGCGGTTGGGCGCCAAACCCGGATGCGGAACATATTGTGACTTTAGGCACCATTAATGGAACTCAGGCTAAATTGGCTAATCAAGCGCAAAGTGCTGTGCAGCGGGGCCAAGTGGATCTTGTGGATACAAAGATTGATCCTGCTGATACATCGACCAACGCAGCCATGATGATCAGTCCTGAAAAGTTTAGAATAAAGGCCCTTGTGGCTCAAATGGTTTATAGTTTTAAGAAGACAGGGGATATCGGTAAAGGAAATAAAGCAGAGTTCTTACGTATCTTACAATTAGAGCCATTGCAAGCTGATGAGGTGTGGCATTGGTGGCTTGATGGGATTGGAGCACCTTTTGAAAGTGTACATGGTGATTTTAGTGATGATTCAAAAGCTCTTTTGGGTATTTTAGCACAATTGCCTGTTAAAGCGGGGGAGTATTTTGCGAGAATTCTAAGGGAGTCCAAGTTGCCCATAAATACAATGGATAAGTATGAGATAATGGAAATAATTGATGAGATGATAGATGTTTTGTCCCAAGGCAAAGTTTGCAGAATAAGCTATACGGATCAAGGGTACGGCAAAGTGTTTGGTATGGAGGATTTTAAAGATTATTATTTATATTTAACCGGAATTGATCCTTATTCGCAATATGAACAAACAGGGAAAAATGGATCGCCGTCAGAAGATATGTATCTTTCAAATTTTGCTAGTGAATATCGGCGAGATTTTACTACTTATGAATACCATACCCTTTCTTTAGTTGGTTCCGAGGGCATAAGTGTCAAAGAATTTCTCGATAGGAGGCTAGAAGATTCTGGAGGACTAGAATATGTTGATTGGATAACACTGGATACAATAAAGCAAAAGCTCATAAGAAAATATGGATGGAAGGGCAAACTTTTAAATGCTTATCAAAAAAAATCTATAAAAAAAGAAATGAAAGGCAGGCCTTCGCTGGGCGTGGAGCTCTACCTGTTTATATTAGAATACTATTCTGAATTATGTGCCCACGCTTATAATGAGGAACAAATGAAAAGAACGCTGAATGCTCTTCTTGATTTTACCGCATGGCGGAATAGCGGTCCTGGTGCAGGCCTGACAATAGAGCAATTTTTGGCATTGACTGATGAAGAGATAAAGGATTCCAAAATCAAGGGGTTCGGTCCTAAATCACTTGAAGAATTCAAGAAAACCGTTAAGAAATTATACGGCTGGACCTTTGTCTCAGACATGGCCATGGGGGCGACTCCTTTGGGTGGTATTGATTTAAACTCCGCTCATTTGGATTTATTGATCAAGCGTGATGGTCGTGGTGTGCCCTTGCCTTTGTATAATCAAGACATAGCCCAGCTAAACCGCATTGAAGGATTCAAGCCTTTTATCATTACCATTAAACCCATCATCAGCTTACCCTTCCTCAGTGAACTCCAGCAGAGATTCAGCCATTCCCCGATGATGGCGAGTGTCTTTTAAAAACTTACCTTTTTTCATAAAAAAATTGTAATATATTGGTATTATATCCACATCATATTCGTTCATCTAGAATTTTGGAACTGATGATTGAGTACGATTTTTCAACGAAGATTTACGGTTAAAGTGTTTTATAAACAAGTCACAATCCCCCCTAAAGTGACAATAACAGGAGGGGTGTAACTATGAAAGATACAAATCCAGAAAACATACAAGATATTGTCATTTTTCGTCCTAAGGGCACCAAAGTCTCTTTAGAGGTTAAATTAAAGGGTGAAACTGTTTGGCTGACTCAAGGTCAAATGGCTGAACTTTTTATTACGGAGCGTAGCGTAATTACTAAACATCTTGGTAACATATTCAAAACAAGGGAGTTGGACCAAAAAAGCAATGTGCAAAAATTGCACACTGCTAATTCTGATAAACCTGTGCAAATCTATAATCTTGATGTCATTATTTCCGTTGGCTATCGTATTAATTCAAAGCGTGGTACCCAATTTCGTATATAGGCAAGTAATATTCTAAAGCAACATTTGATTGAAGGTTATACCATTAATGATACTCGGCTTAAAGAACATACGGCAAGTTTAAAAACTCTTCAAAATGCAGTAAAGATGCTTGCTGATTTGAGTAAACGTAAGGCCTTAACTAGTGATGAAGCTCTAGGATTGTTTGAAGTCATTCGAGATTATAGCTATGGATTAGATGTTCTGGATGATTATGACCATGGCCGAATCCAGATAAGATCAGCTACTGCGAAGGAATCTTATCAATTAACCTATGAAGAGGGTATGCACCTTATCCAACAAATGCGCCAGAAGTTTGGTGGCAGCGGTTTGTTTGGGCACGAAAAAGATAGTTCTTTTAAAAGTGCATTGGGTGCGATTTATCAAACATTTGGAGGTAAGGACCTTTATCCAAGTGTTGAAGAGAAAGCAGCTAATCTTCTTTATTTGGTAGTTAAGAATCATTCATTTCCTGATGGGAATAAGCGTATTGCCGCAGTTCTATTTGTCTGGTTCCTTGACTGTAATGAAATTTTGTATAATCCGATGGCAGCAAGCGCATTGCGGATAATGCCTTAGTTGCCATTACGTTGATGATTGCCGAAAGCCAGCCTAAAGAAAAAGACATTATTGTGGCTTTGGTGGTAAATTTGATTAATAAATTGAATTAAAGTTACGGTAGATGGCACCAGACGTTTCATGCGTAAATTAGGCTGGAAGCCAAAGGTTAGCCTGGAAGAAGGTATTGAAAAGACTTATCACTGGTATACCCGTCTGTTTTAAGCCCTTTTGCTTGTATTCTTGATAGCGGGTGCTATAATTCATTTGAAAGAGAAATTTATGTTGAAAAAATTAAAAAATCCACTTATTTACTCTAGAAAAGACATTTTAGGCGGTGAGCCTGTGTTTTATGGCACACGTGTCCCTGTTAAGACCTTGATTGATTATTTGAAAGCTGGCGATTCGTTGGATGATTTTCTGCAAGATTTCCCCACCGTTCATAAAAAACAAGTTTTTCAACTATTGGAAAAAACTACGAAAGTTTTAGGCCGAGGATGAGAATTCTCTTCGATGAATCCCTGCCCAAACGTCTTAAGAGACATTTTACCGGTTTTAGTGTTAAAACTGTCCCTGAAATGGGATGGCAGGGCAAGAAAAATGGTGAGTTAATGGCCTTAATGGCGTCTCATTTTGATATTTTTTTAACGGCCGACCAAAATTTGATATATCAAATTAATTTAAGACATGCAGTAGTTCCCATTATTGTATTAAAAGCTCAAACGAATCGGTATGATGACTTGAAAGGGTTGGTCCCGTTTGCAGTTAAAAGAATTAAATCTCACCCTCTAGATAAAATTAATGTGGTATCTGATAAATAATTTCGCGACATCTTGGCTGACACAGGTATATTTTCTTTCTAAAATCTGACATTCAGATCTCTTTTTTATAAAGAAGATGGTAATGAGGGGAAGTTGAATTTTATGAAAAAAGTCTATTTTGGCTTTATCGCAACCATTATTACTGTATTTTTTATTAATGCACTCTTTAACTCAAAAGCAATTGCTCAAGAAAAGGATACAACATCAGTAATTAATTCTACCTGTCAGGTCCCAACGGGATCAATAACAGGAAAAACAGCAACTGAGTATCTGCAGAATTGGCTTATAGCCACTAAATGCTTTAGTGGAGCGTATATAAAAGAACATTTCCACAATTTTAAGGCTGGGAGCAGTTATCCAAAAGGGCAGAATATAACTTTCCAATTTGTCATTGATGGAAATTCTATTGGGACTGATCATTGGGCATCGGTCTTGAAAACATCAAATGGATTTAAAGTAGGCCTATATGTGGGACCATTGAAAGAATACAAGTTAAAGATTAGTAAGGAAGAAGCTTTAAAGAAATTTAATTTGGATAACGATTGCGCTGCGTCCTCAGATATGATCAGCTTAAGAGTGAGGGACCAATTTTCGGGGTTTTTAGACGGTCAATTTTCCTTTGATTCAAAAGGATTACGTTGGATTAAATTTTACCACACTAATAATTATGTTTGCACAGTGGATGCTTTGAGTAAGAAACTAATTAAAGAAGAATTTAATTTCAGAGTAAAACCTGCAAAGCCAGTAATTTATCTTTACCCATTAAAGAAGCAAGAAATTTCTGTTAAGCTTTTTTATCAAGGTAAAATCACAAATTCTTATCCGGAATATGATAATGGTATTAATGGTTGGAAGGTCATCGCCTACCCTGACGGCCATTTGGTTAATCTTGCGGATAAGGCAGAATATAGTTATTTATTTTGGGAAGGTTCATCGGGCAAAGAAATTGCGTGTGACTTTACAAAAGGTTTTATTGTGGCGGGGCGGGATACAGCTAAGTTTTTACAGAAGATTATGAAAGAATTTGGCTTAACCCCTAAAGAATACAATGAATTCATTGTTTATTGGTTACCCAAAATGAAAGATAATAAGTATAATTTGATTCATTTTGCAGGTAAGGAATATGAAGATACCGCTCGATTAGATATCCAGCCCAAGCAGGATTCTTTATTGCGTGTTTTTATGGTGTATAGGCCAATAGATAGTAAAATGGACATCATTCCCCAGGACATTAAGCCATTTGTAAGAAAAGGTTTTACTGTTGTTGAGTGGGGTGGTACAGAATTTATAAATAATAGAAAGGAATGATATGAAGATTTTAGTCACAGGTGCTGCTGGGTATATTGGGTCGGTGTTGGTGCCTCGTTTGTTGTCCGAGGGGCATGAGGTGGTGGCTTTGGATAATTTTATGTATAATCAGTCCTCACTCTTGGATGTTTGTTATCATGATAAATTGACCATTATCCGCGGGGACACTCGGGACAAGCATTTGATGACAAAATTGATGAAAAGTGCGGATGCTATTTTCCCTCTGGCTTGTTTGACCGGCGCTCCTTTATGCGCTAAAGATCCTGTAGGTGCCCAGACGATCCTTTTGGATGCGGTCAAAATGATTTTGGAAATGCGCAGTCGTGATCAGATGGTGATTTTTCCGACCACCAATAGCGGTTATGGGGTTGGGGAAAAGGGCAAGCATTGCACGGAAGAAACTCCGCTGCGGCCGATTTCTTTGTATGGGAAATTAAAGGTAGACGCTGAAAATGCCATCCTTGATTCTGGCGGCGGCATTACTTTGCGTTTGGCGACTGCTTTCGGAATTTCTCCCCGCATGCGCCTGGATTTGTTGGTCAATGATTTTACTTATCGTGCGGTCTACGATAAATTTGTGATTCTTTTTGAAGCGCATTTTAATCGTAATTATATCCATGTCAGGGACATTTCAAAGGCCTTTATACATGCTTTGAATAATTTTGACAAGATGAAAAACCAACCCTATAATGTCGGTTTAAGCGACGCAAACTTAACGAAGCTGCAATTGTGCCAGGAAATCAAGAAACTGGTCCCTGATTTTTATTTTGTGGAAGCTTCCATCGGAGAGGACCCGGATAAGCGCGATTATCTGGTCAGCAATGAGAAAATTGAGAAGACAGGGTTTAAGCCGGATGTTTCTCTGCAAAAGGGTTTGCAGGAATTGATCAAGGGTTATCAGGTCATTAAACGTAACCAATTTGCCAATATTTGAAAGCCTTCAATGAAACAACTCGATGTCCTGTTCGTCCACGCCAATGCGTCTAGAAAGATTTACCAGGATTTAGCCAAAGACTTTTCTGCCATCGAACCTCCGATCTGGGCAGCTATGCTGGCCAATCATTGCCGCATGAAAGGCTTTTCTGTCAACATACTGGATTGTGAAGCTCTTCATTTGGATGAAGAAGAGTCTGCCAAACAGATAGCCGCCTGCAAAGCGAAGTTGGTCTGTTTTGTTGTTTATGGCCAGCAGCCTTCGGCCAGTTCCCAGAACATGGCTGGAGCCACGACCTTGGCAGATGCAGTCAAAAAGTTAGCTGCTGATTGTAAAATTCTTTTTGTCGGTGGGCACATTGCTGCGTTGCCGCGTGAGGTGTTGGAGCATCACAAGTCCATTGATTTTGTCTGCCAAAATGAGGGTGTTTATACCATTTCTAATTTATTAAAAACGGATTTGAAATCAGGTTTGGACCAAGTGGATGGTCTTGGTTTCCGTCGTGATGGAGGTATTGTTTTAAATAAACCATCACCCATCGTGGCCAAGGCAGACCTGCCCCGTGAACTTCCGGGCATTGCCTGGGATTTGCTTCCAATAAAAAATTACCGTACTGCTCTTTGGCATTCTTATCCGAATAACTCAGAGCGTCAGCCTTTTGCAGCTTTGTATACTTCCTTAGGCTGTCCGATGAAATGTTCTTTTTGCATGATTAATATCATCAACCGTCAAGAAAATGAATACTCCGACGGTTCAGCGGTATTTCGTTATTGGGAGCCGGAGCATATCATCAAAGAATTTGATTATTTGGCCTCGCAGGGCATTACCAATATTAAAATTGCCGATGAGTTGTTTGTGCTTAACGCCAATCATTTCTTGAAGCTCTGCGAATTGATCATCCAACGCGGCTACAAATTTAATATTTGGTGTTATTCCAGGGTGGATACTGTGCGTGATCAATACCTGGCGACTTTAAAAAAAGCAGGCGTCAATTGGCTGGCCTTAGGCATTGAAAGCGGCAACACCCGGGTGCGTAAAGACGTGACCAAGGGCCGTTTTGAGGACGTGGATATCCGTGCAGTGGTCGGAAAAATCCGTGATCATGGCATTAATGTTATCGGTAATTATATTTTTGGCCTTCCTGAAGATGATTTAGAAAGCATGCAGATGACCCTGGATTTGGCGATGGAAATGAATACCGAAGAAGCTAATTTTTATTCTGCCATGGCTTACCCTGGCAGCCCCTTGTATGGCATTGCCAAGAAAGAAGGTTGGAAATTGCCTGCGAGTTATGCAGGGTATTCTCAGCATTCGTATGAAGGCCAACCTTTGCCTACCAAATATTTAACTGCCGAGCAGGTCTTGGCCTTCCGGGACGAAGCTTGGATGAAGTACCACACTAACCCGAAATTTTTGGAACTTCTTAAACAAAAATTCGGGCAGGCCGCGGTGGATGAAACGATCAAATCAACCAAGATCAAATTAAAACGCAAGATTCTAGAAGAGGCTTCCATCGCCCCATGATCATCTCGCGCACTCCTTTTCGTGTTTCTTTTTTTGGCGGTGGTACTGATTACAGCGGTTGGTTTCAGGACCATAATGGGGCTGTATTGGCCACGACCATTGATAAGTATTGCTATATCAGCTGCCGCTACCTGCCGCCATTCTTTGAGCATAAATCGCGTATCATTTATTCCAAGATGGAGCATGTCAGGGAATCCATTGAAGAAATTGACCACCCTTCGGTGCGTGAAGTTTTGCGTTTCCTGAAAATTAATGAAGGTGTCGAGATCCACCACGACGGAGATTTACCAGCCAGGACTGGTTTGGGATCAAGTTCTTCTTTTACGGTGGGGCTATTAAACGGCCTGTATGCCCTCAAGGGGCAAATGGTCACCAAGGAACGCCTGGCCCGTGAAGCCATTCTTGTGGAACAGGGTATGATTAAAGAAAACGTAGGCTGCCAGGACCAGACGCTGGCTGCTTACGGCGGGTTTAATTTAATTGAATTTGGCGGCACCAATCACCTGCGCGTTCAGCCCCTGACAATACCTGCGGCCAAATTAAATTTGCTGCAGGACCATTTGATGCTTTTTTTTACCGGATTTTCCCGGCATGCTTCATCAATTGCCAAGACACAAATTGAGAATATCCCTCAAAAAAGGGCAGAATTAAGCCGCATGCATGAAATGGTGCGAGAAGCGGTAGAGGTTTTAAACGGCGATGATTTTTTAAAATTCGGCCGTCTGCTTGATGAGAGCTGGAAGCTCAAACGCACCCTTTCAGACAAAATATCCAGCGCGCACATTGATGATTTGTACTCAACGGCCATTCGGGCAGGGGCTATTGGCGGTAAGCTTTTAGGGGCAGGCGGAGGCGGTTTTGTGCTGTTTTTCGTAGAGCCTTCCAGAAAAGAGAAGGTGCGTCACGCCCTTAAAGATCTTTTAGAAGTTCCTTTCAAATTTGAAAATTTAGGAAGCCAGATCATTTTTTATCAACCTGATAGTGGATTGATTAAGTGATGCTTCGGGATTTTTAGTTATTCTTACCCGAGGGGTCATCCCCGAATGTTTTAATCGGGGATCCAGGGTTTACGCGATATATGGATTCCCGCTTTCGCGGGAATGACAATGAGTGGGGGTATATGTTTCCAGATGTAGTCATACTTGCCGGTGGATTGGGGAAGCGGCTCCAGTCAGTTACAGGCGGCGGGCAAAAAGTCTTGGCCAAAATCGGTGATAAGCCATTTTTAGAAATATTAATCGATTACATTTCTTCCCAGGGCGGGCGTCGTTTCATTTTATGTGTCGGGCATGGCAGCGATGAGGTCGTGGCTTATTTTAAGAATAAATACCAGGACCGTGACATTGTTTTTTCCAGAGAAGAAGTTCCGCTAGGAACCGGCGGGGCCATTAAGCAAGGTTCAGAGCATGTTAAGACAGACCGTTTTTTGGCGATGAACGGCGACTGCTTTTGTGTTATCGATTACAACCGTTTGATTGCATTCCATCAAGAAGAAAAGTCAAAAGCAACTTTAGCCGTGACCCTGATGCCTGATGCCCGCGATTACGGGACTATCGAAATAGCCCCAAACAAGGCCATCGAGGCTTTTAAGGAAAAACAGCCGGTCGCCCGGGAAGCTTTTATTAATACCGGCACCTATTGTTTTGACCGCGATGTGTTTTCCCTCGTGGAAACGCCGTCTAAATTTTCTATTGAATATGATTTTTTTCCGCATCTGGTAGGTCAAGGGTTTTACGCATTTGAAGTGGAAAACCGTTTTATAGATATCGGCACCCCTGAGCGATATTCTTGGGCGCAAGAGCATTTAAATGAAATAAGCGGTCAGGGGTAGTGAAAAAGTTTTATGCTAACGCAATGGACGGCAGATGGGGACATGTTCTTCTGCTAAAATTTGTAGTTCACGCTGGAAACCTTGGTTCCCAAAATAGAGGTCACGCGAATGGACCAGCCGAAAGCAACGGTACAAATTTTTATACGCAGCAGAACATATCCCCATCAGCCTGTGCAAACTAGGCGGGTGGATTGGCTTCAATGTTAAGGGGCGGACGGCAAGCGTTCAAGTCATCTATGGAGGGAAACCCCTTTACTGGCCGCTGATAGGGTTGTCATTCGCCAAGAGAAGCGAAGCGCAGCACCTTAACGTTGAAGCCAAGACAGGACCCGCTGGCTAAGATTTCGAAAGAACCGGGTTAAGGGGTAAAAGCATGGTTGATTTTAATAAAGCGACAGCAGTAACCGATGGAAAAGAAGCATCCAAGTCCAGCTATAAAGTCCCTTTTGGGACCGTATCGATCACCTCCAAAGCCAAGAAGCTCATTGATGAGGCCATTGAACGACGGTGGCTCACTAAGGGAAAATACGTCAAGGAGTTTGAGGAGAAATTCGCCGCACTCTTTGGTGTCAAATACGGTATCGCGGTTTCCAGCGGCACTGATGCCGATGCTATTGCCTGTGCTGTTCTTTATGATTTTGGCGCTAAGCGTGGGGATGAGATCATTGTTCCCGCATTGACCTTCGTAGCCACAGGCAATGCGGTCCTGCAGGCGGGATTCACACCCGTTTTTGTGGACGTGGAACGTGAGACGTTGAATATAGATATTAAGAAAATCGAAGGGGCCATCACTTCCCGCACACGCGCCATCATGCCTGTTCATTTAATGGGAAAACCCGCGGCCATGGATGCCATCATGAGTATTGCTAAAAAACATAAGCTTTATGTCATTGAAGATGCTGCAGAAGCGCATGGGGCAGAATATAAGGGGCAAAAAATTGGCGCCATCGGTGATATGGCCTGTTTCTCTCTGTACGCGGCGCATATTGTGACAACCATTGAAGGCGGCATGCTTATTACCAACAATGAGCAGATGGCCGAGGCAGCCCGTTCTTTGCGTAATCACGGTATCGACGGAAAATTTCAGTTTAAGCGCATTGGTTTTTCTGCCAAGATGAATGAGATTGAGGCCGCGGTAGGCTTGGGGAACATTGAGATTTTTCATGATATTTTAGAGAAACGGCGCGTCAATGTGCGTTATTTGATTAAGGCGTTTTCAAAATTTGATCAATATTTTTGGTACCTTAAGGAAGAAAGTCATGAAATCTTAGGGCCGCACGCGTTTTCAATTATTCTGAAACCCGGGGTCAATTTTACAAAAGATGAATTTGTGACCTATTTAGAAAAGCAAGGTGTTGATTCGCGTAATTTGTTTTATTCCATCCCCACCCAAACACAGAGTTACCAGTTCATGGGCCACAAGCTGGGTGATTTTCCCCAATCAGAATATTGCTCCGATCATGGGACGCATATCGGCTGCCATCAGGATGTGGGGATTGAACAGATGGAGTATGTCGTCCAGGTGGTCGAGGCATTTCTTAAATCAAAAGGGTATACTGTATAGTGCATGCGCATTGCGATCAATTGCAGGTCCATCCTCTTAAGTCAGCGCACGGGCATAGGCCGCTACACCTATCATCTTTTAGACAGCTTAGGGAAGATAGACCATGCCAACGATTATATTCTCCATGCCCCTAAACGTTTGTTTGATTTTAAACGGCGCCTGCCGGATTTTTCTTTTTATAGAAATTTTAAGAACCATCTAGATTTTTTCCAACAAGGCGTTGCTAAAAGCGATGTTTATCATCTGCCTTGTCCTGATACCATAGGGCATTACTCAGGGAAATTGATTGTCACCATCCATGATTTAATTTATAAAACTTATCCCCAAAGCCATACCCCTCAAACCATTGAATTAACAGAAAATCATATGCAAGTCATTAGGCAAAAGGCCGATCGGATCATCTGTATTTCTGAAAACACGCGCCGAGACCTGCACTCTTTTTTAGATATCCCTATTGAAAAATCATGTGTGGTCTATAATGGGGTGGATCACCGGTTGTTTTATCCGTTATCTCACCAAGAGCGTTTGAATGCAGCTGCAGAGTTAAAAGGGCTTGGTATTAACAAGCCTTATATTTTATATGTGGGCACCATTGAGCCTCGCAA
>Ga0206825_1056_pt1 | contig 24668 bp, 17 predicted proteins | sample Alteio_BWOrgCont_79_FD_152875 | JGI IMG/M metagenome (GOLD analysis project Ga0206825, IMG submission 152875) | Enriched cells from forest soil in Barre Woods Harvard Forest LTER site, Petersham, Massachusetts, United States -... | ecosystem: Environmental > Terrestrial > Soil > Temperate forest >...
GCCAAGGCTGCAAAAATTCTTAAAGTCAGCCAGCCAAAAATCTCTCTGCTTCTGCGCGGCTATTTAACCGATTTTTCTTTGGAAAGACTCCTGCGCTTTTTGAATGATTTGGGGCAAAATGTCCGTATCTCGATTACACCTTCTTCGCGCGGACATGGTAGCACTTGGGTCGGGGATGCTCGTTCCGGTGTCAGTATTGCGGCTTTGGGAAGATGAGCTACAAAAAAACGAGTTTAGGGAATCCCCCAGGCAACTTCTTCGGCGGTAGCAGCGAATAATTAAGTCCTGACTAAGTGCTCATTTCTAGCATGTAACGGCTCTTGTAAGATCTGGGCAATCGCATCGAGCCAATTGCGTCTGAGATTCATAGCTAAACAGCGGAAAGCTTCCAAGCCTTGAGCCCAGATCGCAGGGAAGTATTGATATTCAATCTTTAAGAATTGTCTAGTCATCTAAAGGCAGCAACATTTCACCACTTTTCTTTTTTGACTTGTCCATTTTGAGAAATTCTTTTTGAGTAGACTTGATATCCGCTTTCACACTTTTAATATCCGAAGCGGGTGGTAAATTCTCAGGTCGAGTACCGCTTATTTCTTCCATACTCCAGCGTACTTGTTGCCCTACGGAAAAAGCTGCATCTTCAAGCTTTTTCTGCCCTTTGATTCCTTCATTACGAATCTTAGCTTCGGTTTGTGTAATCCTGAAAAGATTTGCAGCTAATTCTTCTCTGCCCATAAAGTCCAAAGGGCTTCTTCCATCGGGAATCCCCTTATGCTCTTTTAATTGATTAATAGGCATGTTATAGAGCCCCAGATATCCCTTGTTTTGAAAAAATGCATAGTTTTCTAGGCCAGCATTCCCTGCAACCCCACTGAGAGATTTTTCTCGTTCTGAAACTTCACCTCGGATGGCAATTCTCTCTACCTGTTGTGCTTCATGTACGCAGCGCTTAAAAGCTTCAGTGACGGTAATAAAATAGGCTTGAGCTTTAGCTACTTCCTTCTTCTTGACATCTCCATTCATAGCTACCAAATAACAAGCAAATTTAGAAAGCCGATAATCGGGCTGCATTATTCCATCGATATCGCGAGTTGTTTGCTCAAAATTTGTAGAAACATCAATGTCTAACGTTGTAGTCAGTATAACCCAGCATTTTCATTAAATCTTTAGCAAACCAATAGCGAAAACCGTTCTGCTTACCAAGGTCTTCAAAACTTGATCTATCTCTTTCAAAATGAAAATAATCCAACTCATTTTCTGTCATAGCAATCCCTCTTACCCACTCAATACTCTTATATCACTTTCTCCAATAAAAACGGAATCTCGACTTTGTGTTTTTTAGTTCGACTGCCTCGGTCCATTTGTTTTCTGAGGCGTTTATTTAAATGGAAAGGGGTTAGAAAACCCCTTCCCGTTTAAATAAATCGACTAGTTTGGCCTTGGGCCAAACGTCAGGGAGCAAATGGGCAAGGCAACCCGAGCTAAAAATGTGCAAAGTCGAGATAATGGCATAGTCATTCAAGTCCTGACTAGATGCTCATTTCTGGCATAGAACGGCTCTTGTAAGATCTGGGCGATCGCATCAAGCCAATCGCCCCTGAGGTTCATGGCTGGACAGCGGAAAGCTTCCAGACCATGGGCTCGAATCGCAGGGAGGTATTGATATTCGATTTCAAACAGCGTCTCAATATGATCCGATGTAAATGAAAGTGGAACGAAAATGACATTGCCCCTGCCAAGGTTCCACGTCTTAGGAATTTCACACATTTCGCTCGTATAAGGCCTGAGCCACTCGCCTGGTCCGAATTTAGATTGAAAGGCAATCAATGAATGCGCACTTGGAAAACCTTTCCGTATCGCATCAAACGTCTGATGGCACTCCCGTTCATACGGATCTCCCTCGTCGACAAACTCCTGAGGAAGCCCATGAGCAGAAAAAAAGAGAACGACATCTTTTTCTTCCAGTCCCTCTTTTTTTAGAAAATCAGCAATGACCGTTTGCATGGCTGATACATAACCTGTATGGGTGGGATAAGACTTGATCCACCGCATACGTGAGAGAATAGCTTCATCCAGGTTCTCTTCAAAAACCCTTGCGATGCTTCCTGTCGTGGCAAAGCTAAATTGAGGGAAAAGAGGAAAAACTATGAACTCATCCGAAGAGCTTTCTTGGATTTGCCTAAAAGTTTCAACATGCGTATCAGTCAAATACCGATGGAACGTGATCACCGGAAGATTTAAGCGGGATCTAATTGCTTGAGCAATCGATTCGGTGTCTTCAAAGATCGGAGACTTTCCACCGATTAGTTTGTAATCATGGGCAATAATCCCCGCTCTTTGCCTTGCGACCCTTTTGAAAAACCATTTCTCAAAAAAGCGTGGAAACGATGTTCGGATCACATCGCCATCTGTCAGTAGCGCTGTCAGAAAAGAGGGAATCTCTTCCATGGAGCGAGGACCGCCAAAATTTACAAGTATGATACTTGACATAATTAGTATCTTATCAGCATCGTGAAAAATATGGGTGTGCTTTTTCGAACTTGCAAGCTTATCATTGTCAGTTGCATCTTTTTTTTCAGTTGCACTGGAAGCAAGGCTGACTTTGATTATACGATTGCTTTAGATCCGGCTTGGTATTCAATGCATGCGCCAGGAAGAGAAGCGGATCTCACAGCTTTTACAACTGAACTCATCTTAGAAATCGGCAAACTCGAAAAAGTCACGATCGGTGTTTATGAGCGGAGCTGGAGCAATTTAATGTATGCTCTGCAAGAAGGTCAGTGCGATGCTATCTGCTCTACGATGCAGCCGTATCTTTTCTATGAAAAACTATACACCTTTTCTAGCTTGTATTTGATGACAGGACCCGTCCTAGTTAATCTCGTCAAAGCACCAGCAAAAGGGTTGGATAAACTAGGCGGAGACATCATTGGCATCCAGAGAGATTCCAATGGATCGATAATCTTAGAAAAATATCCCCGCATTATCCAACGCACATACGAATCGATTCAACAAGCCCTCATCGATACGACCAAGGGTGAAATCGATGGCGCTATTGTCGATATCCTCTCTGCAGAAGCATTCACTCAAGATCTGTTTCAAGGTCAGTTGAAAATCGCAACCCCTCCTCTCACACAAGAAGGCGTCCGTCTCTTGGCGATGAAAAATCATAAGCCAGAACTTATTAAACTCTTCGATCGTGGACTTACCCGCCTAAAATCGAATGGCAAATATGCCGAGTTAGCTAAAAAGTGGCGATTAGCAGAACCAATTAGCAAGTAATTACTTATTCAAGATGCGGCACTTATCGTGCTCGCTATATTCATCACGGACACGAGAGAGCTCTTTTGGATCGACAGGACATTGTTTGATGTTCCAGATCAGCTTGGCATAGTTATGGACGGATTCATCTGAAGAAAACCGACCCATGCCGGCAATATTATGCAGCGCAAACTCTGCCCATTTTGCAGGTTGAGCATAGAGCTCTTCGACTTTTTTCTGGGCATCGTAATAGCTTTGAAGATCGCCGAGCACAAAATATTTATCGACAGGATCAGAGTTTTGACGCTCGAGTAGAGCGTGATAAATACTGGAAAACGCTTGATGCTGCTGATCGTTTTCAGCAAATGAATGGTCTCGCAAGGCATCCACAGCTTGGCGGATCGGCAGCTGATGCATATAGATATCCCAAGGATTATAGCTGGATTTTGCCGCTGCAATTTCTTCTGCTGTTTTGCCAAAGGAAAACGGCCACCAAGCATCTCCGACCGCTTGTCGCATCTCAATTGTCGCCCCATCTTGTGTTCCAATTGTGAGCGCGCCATTCATGGCTAGCTTGATGTTTCCTGTTCCAGAAGCTTCTGTTCCTGCTGTTGAAATTTGCTCAGATAGATCTGATGCCGGGATGATCATTTCAGCACGGCTCACGTTGTAGTTTTCAACGAAAGCAATCCGGAGCATTTTACTGACCACGGGATCGGTATTGACTTTCTTGGCCACTGCAAAAATGAGATGGATGATTTTCTTGGCCATGTCATAGCCAGGAGCTGCTTTACCAGCAAAGATCGCCATCCGCTTAATTTTTCGACTTGTCGGATTGGCCTTGAGCTCATGATAGAGGATAATCAGATGAAGCACATGCATGAGCTGACGCTTATATTCATGAATCCGCTTGATTTGGACATCAAAAAGCGCTTCTTCATCTAAAGGTGCAAAGTGCCCGACAATTTTTCCCTGGAAGTCACAGATCGGGTTTTTCTCCATTAGATATTTGATGAGATCTCTCTTATTTTGCTTTTTGATCTCTAAAAACTCTTTTTGCGCCTGCGCATCCGTTGCAAATTTAGAAATCTGCTGGATCTCAGTAAAATCAGTGATCCATTTCGGACCGATTCTCTTGGTGATAAATTCTGCTAGGCGCGGGTTGGAATGGAGCAGGAATCTTCTCTGAGTGACTCCATTTGTGACATTGACGAATTTCTCGTTGTCCATCTCGTAAAAATCTTTAAAGACGACTTTTTTCAAGATCTCGGTATGCAGCGCTGAGACCCCATTGACTTTGTGCGATCCATAAATCGCAAGATGGGCCATCCGGACCTGGCCATCTTGGATGATCGACATCCGCCGGACCCGCTCTTCGTCTCCTGGAAATTTCTTCCGCACGCCATTGCAAAGCTCTAAATTGAGCCGTTCGATGATGTGATACTGCCGAGGAAGAAGATATTGCATCCTCCCTTCATTCCACTCTTCCAATGATTCTTTTAAAACTGTGTGATTGGTATAGCTGCAGCATGTTTTGACAATTTCCCAAGACTCTTCCCAAGAATAATGATGGTCTAACAAAAGCAGCCGCATGAGCTCCGCGATGACTAAAGCGGGATGCGTGTCGTTGATCTGGATCCTCACTCGATCTGCAAAAGAAGAAAGATCGGGGCTATGCGCAAGATGGCGATGAATAATATCTTGGATGGAAGCTGACGCCAGCAGAAACTCTTGTTTGAGCCGGATTCTTTTTCCAACTTCGTTATTGTCATTCGGATAAAGGACATCCGTGAGCAGTGTGTTTTCCGACGCTTGGTCTAAAAGGCCTGCATTAAACCTTTGCAGCGCAAAGTTTCGGGGAGACTCTTTTGTCGTCCAAATCCGTAAAGTACAGACATTGAAATCGTCGCCGGGGCTATATCCGATGATCGGAAGGTCATAGGCAATGGCCCTAACTTCCTCGTAGTCGAGAATGTCGACCATCTCAACGCCTTTTTTATTCACAACCTGGATAGGACGTCCTGCAAATCTCACACCTTCCGCGTGATGATCCCGTCTAAACTCCCACGGGTTTTCATGCAAAAGCCAAGCTTCCGGACGCTCGACTTGAACGCCATCCCAAATCTCCTGTTCAAAGATCCCGTATTGATATCTTAGCCCATAAGCCACTGCAGGATATTGCTGAGTGGCCAGCGAATCTAGAAGGCATGAAGCCAATCTTCCCAAGCCGCCATTGCCAAGAGCCGGATCCCTTTCTTGCTTTGTAAGTTGGCTTAAATCCCTTCCAAGTCTCTTCAAAGCTGTTTTGACCAGATCGGTCGCGTGCATATTAGTGATGTTATTGCCCAGCATTTTACCCGGCATATACTCCATGCAAAGATAGTAGAGGATGCGGGCCCCGGAGTTGCGGATCGTATGGAACGTCGCGGTCCAGTTGATCATGATCTCCTCGCGGAGCGTCATGGCAAGGGCGCGGTAGACCTCTTCTTCATGGGCCTCGTCTACCGTGATTCCCATCATGGTGATCAAATAGTGCTTGATTTTGCTGGCCAGCCTCTCGGCTTGCATGTTAAGAATATCTTGATCCATTAAAAATTATCTTTAACAGAAATCAGGAATATCCTGAAAGGATCGAAAAAAGTAAAATAGGAAGAGATGAGCTTTAAAAACTTTTTTATTAGATTTTTTATTACCTTTGCCAAACCGATTATCCGGACCAATACGGGTGATCGGTTTCTCATTGTTTCTACGACAGGCCTTGGCGATACACTATGGGGCACGCCTGCGATCAGGGCTCTGCGGGAATCGTATCCGGGTGCCTACATCGCCGTCATCACGACCTCTCTTGGCAAACAAGTCTTAGAAAACAGTCCTCATATCAATGAAATCTTCGTCGTCAAAGAGCCTCCGCTTTTTTCTTTGTTTAAGCTTTTCCCTACTCTGATTCAAAGAAAGATCTCCAAGGTTTTAGTCTTCCACATCTCTCAACGACCATTACTGCCTTTCTGTGCTTTGATTGGTGCCGGACGGATCATCGGAACCGAACAGATCAACAAAGGCCTCGACTTTTTGCTGACAGATAAACTTGAGACCAAAAGAATCCATGAAATCGAGCGTCGCCTTGAAGTTGTGCAAGCAGCCGGCGCGAAAGCCTCAACTAAACACATGGAATTTTTCCCATCTGAGCAAGACCACAAAAAAGCAAAAGATTTGCTGCCGACAGGTGTTGTAGTCGGCCTGCATCCCGGCGCCAAAGACCGTTTTAAACAATGGCCTCCTTCACATTTCATTCAACTGGGCAATCTTCTCAAAGAAAAACTCGGCTGCCAGATTGTCGTGACAGGGACGCCAGCTGAGAAATCTTTAGTTGAAACCATCGCTGGGTCGATTGAAGGCGCTGTCGGAATTTATGAAGGCGTTACGATTCCGACTTTGTCTGCTCTACTCAGCAGGCTCTCGTTATATATTACCAATGACACAGGTCCTCTCCATATTGCCTGTGCGACCAAGACTCCAACTATTGCGCTGTTTACACCGACAGATCCTGTGCTTTGTGGACCTTATTTTGCTCCTCATGTCTCTGTTCTTCAGAAAAAACCGACCTGCTTTCCCTGTCTAAAGAAAAAATGTCACGAACCTTTCTGCATGATGCAAATCTCGACAGATGAAGTGCTGCAAGAAGCTTTACGACTCATGGAGGGTCAAACATGAAACTCTTTGTTGTCATTCTCAATTGGAATGGAAAAAATGACACACTTGCCTGTCTGACATCTCTGCTGAACATTGAAGCTCCTGCTTTTGAAACGATCATCGTCGATAACGGATCGACGGATGATTCAGTCGTAGAAATTGTCAAAAGATTTCCTGAAGTAACTGTGATTGAAACAGGTAAAAATTTGGGTTATGCCGGTGGCAATAATGTCGGCATCCAGCACGCCTTAAAACAGGGAGCAGACTTTGTTTTACTCCTTAATAATGATACCATCGTCGACAGACATTTTATTCAAGCACTTCTCAATTCTTCCCAAGATCATCCAAATGTAGGCATTTTCGGCGCCTATCCGATCCGGATGACCGACCCCGAAAAAATCGACCATTTAGGCGGCAGATGGAACAGCAAGACAGCAACCTTTGATTTGATCGGACTAGGAAAAGCCAATGGATTTAAAACCGAAGAACCTCTCGATTATGTCTGCGGATGCTCCATTTTGATCCGGAGACAGGTTTTCGAAAAGATCGGACACTTGGAACCGACCTTCTTTCTATTTTGGGAAGAGGCCGATTTCTGTATGCGGGCAAAAAAAGCCGGATTCGAGATTGAGATCTGCTACAAGGCTAAACTGCTCCATAAAGTCTCTGCTTCCTTCGTGGGAGGCACTCCTCATAAGACGTATTTTTGGTGGCGCGGCCGCTGTCTTTGGATGGAAAGGAATTGCTCGCAGGAAGAAAAAGCTCGTCTTTACCAGACAGTTCTGCTCCCAGAGATTCGTCATATTTTTAAACTCCGTCTGATTAAAACGGCTCAATTGTTCATAAACAAACTTTTTCAAAGAAAAAATCTTTCCCAGAAAAAGGGCAAGCTGTTGCAATACAAAGCAGCTCTTAATGGATACCGCGACTTTCGCAAGTCATCTTTTGGCAGCGGGCCATCCTGGCTCTTTGGAAAAAGAGAATAGAACATTTCTGATTGATCTTTTTTAATGATCAATGCCCTGATGTGCAGTTTCCTTGTCAAAAAACGGCTAATTAAAATAAAATCTTTGTCGCTTATGAGTGTAGAGCCAAAGTTACATATTGAACGACTCTATCAAGACCGGGTGGAAAACACCCTTTGGTGCGAATCGATGTGCGATGTCGCCAATTTCGCAGACGGTGCCTTGACAGGCCGCTTTCTTAATGAATTGCTCCAAAATACAGATGATGCAGGGGGCAAAGAAATCGAATTCCAGCTCCAAAACGGCATACTGACGATTCTTCATACAGGCAAGCATTTTTCCTCCACGGATGTCGATAAAATCACTGCATTTGCGCAGCAAAAAATTCGTGATAAGTCCCAAGAGATAGGAATGACCGGTTACAAAGGGATCGGTTTTAAAGCCCTTCTGTCGATCGCTAATAAAGTTCATATCTATTCAGGCGGCTATTCCTTCCGTTTTGATAAAACCTATTGGGGCGACAAATCGATGCCCTGGCAGCTGATCCCTATTTGGACAGATCCTCCTTCTTATTTTGACAATCGTGTGATCTTTATTTTCCAGCTGAACAACCCGACAGCTATCCAGCAACAGCTTGAGGAATTTATGCGCGAACCGCGCCCATTGCTATTCCTTAGGCATGTGAGGAGTTTAAAATTCTCGGTAAGCAAAAAAGAGACTTGGGTGATCCGAGAAGATAACACGCTGCAAAGAAACCTCCAATGCGCAAAACCAACTCAATGGATGATTAAGACCATCCAAATACCTATTCCACTTGAAGTCAGAAAATCCGTCGAATCTTTAAACTCAACTTTATGCCCCGATCGGTTGAAAACAGCCGAATCGATCGAACTGACCTTTGCTTTCCTCTATGATAAAGAAAGCGGTAATCTAGTGGAGCCGTCTTCAAAAATGCGGCTGGAGCTTTTTTCTACCCTTCCGACGAAAGTGCGTCTCGACCTCCCTTTTGCAGTGAATTCTGAATTTTTACTAGAAGCTCAACGAGAACAGCTCATAGAGAGCCCTTGGAACGAGCTTTTATTCCAAAAAATGGCCGTCTGCCTCTTTAGCCAGCTCTCTGAGCTTGCTCAAACCGATCAATGGAAAAATATCCTCCATGTTTTAGGGCCAAGGACAATTGCGACTACCGATAGGCGACTTGGCGCAGCATATATACAAGGTTTTAAAGAGGGTGCTAAACAATGCAAGTGGATCCCTGCTTTCGTTGATCGGCACATTTTGCTCACCCTGGAAGAATGTTTAATAGATGTAACCCGCTTTTATTCTAAGTTCAAAGATCATATTCCTCCTAAGCTTGTCCCCACAAACCTCGTTAACCCTCATTTAAAAAAACTCAACAAACTCATTGAAATAATACCCGGAAATGTCATCGGTGAATCGCATATCGTCAACCAATTGGAAACTATTTTTCATCAAAACCCCGATCCAGCTTTTTGCTACCAGGTTCTAGTTTTTTTTCAAGCTTACCTCAATAACTGGACCGCTTTGGCAAGCAAGCGCTGGATCCCGACGGAACAAGGTTCATTGGGCCAGCTCTCCACGAGCTTTTTCCCTTCCAAGCAACAAGTGCCCTCTCCTCCGGCTTGTATTGGGATCGAGGTGATGCATAGCTCTATCTTTGAGCAGGACGCTCAGGATCATTTAAGAAAATGGCTCTCCACCCAAGGCGTTCGAAATCTCACTGCTAAAAATATCGTCGAAAAGCACATTGATAAATTTATCCGAGAAAATAGAGTCACAAAAGACAATACCGGCGCTCTCGTCGGATACTTGTTTAAACTTTATCGAGAAAACTATATCGAAGAGGGAGAGCTTGGAAAACTAACGTCTATGCCCGTATTAAATGAGCGCGGCTCGCTCACTCCAATTAAGCAACTCTTTCTCTCGACCTATTTCAACCCTGATCAAAACCCCGATCTCAAGGCAATCTTTCCCAATCAGCCCGAACTCTTTGTAAATCCCTCATACATGAATGAAGAGAGAGAACTTTGGCTGAGCTTCTTCCGCGCTCTTGGAGTCCAAGAAAACTGTGACTTGATTCTCATCGAGTCGGTCTCAGTTAGTGTGCTCCAAACAAAAAATATCTCACAATTAAAAGAATTTCTAAAATACCTCTGCAATCAATCGAATGGAATCATTGGAAGGAGTGTGATGTCCACCGACCATTTGAGGAATTTTATCTTTTTTCCAATGCTGGAAAATTTATCCAATAGTGAGTTTGCTGCGCAATTTTGGAGAAGCCTAAATACCTGGGGTAAAAAATTCATCCAAACCGACAGGAACTGCCAGTTTGTCGACGGCAGAAGATGCAACAGGTCTTTCTCAGGAAGCAAAAAACAGTCGTATATCCAGTTTATACTGAATGAATACGCATGGATTCAAGGGACTGACGGTAAGAATTATCGTGCCCATCAGCTTTACACCCCTGCTTTTAAGACAGCTAGCATTGAAGGATTAGTTGCGGCAGATATCGAAGAGCTCAGCGAAGATGTTGCTGAATATCTAGGGTTTAAATGCAGCATAGCTCCTATCGATTGCTATCGAATGCTCGAGCAAATGCAAAAAGGGGCAACCGACCGCAACCTCTATATTCTCGTGCTTGAAAACCTGATCAAAGGATGGCCGCACCTCGAGGAAAAAGAGAAAGAGAAGCTTCTAAAACTCAAATGGCATTTCATTGCCTGCAACAATCAATGGCAGCCTGCAAACGAGTTGGCAGTATTCGATGTCAAGGAAGCTGTTCCTAGCGAGCAATCAAAGCGGTGGTTTAAAAATGTTTTATCAAATATGGTGCCACTGGCCACTATTTTCAACCGACCGATCATTACAGAATGCCTGAACGAAAAATCCATCATTGATCCGACAGAAGACAATGAGGTTCGAAACAGTCTATTAGCTCAACTCCATTTAATTGCCTGGATTCACGGCCACCACAGTATGCAACCGGCCCACGACGTATTAAGAAACCTCGCTGAAAAATTAAAGAACCTGCACATTTTCTTGGCTGGTTCTATTCCCTCTCTCGAGGAAGACACATTGCCTTTGGATATTGTCCTCTTCCACAACCGGATCTACTTCACCAACGAATGCCCCAAACAAAAACTCTACGAAAGGATAGGAGAATACTTGAGCCTTGCCAATGTGGGCGATTTAAAAGAAATCCTAGCCCTTGCTAAACAACACACCCGCAGAACAAAAACCATTGACGACTGGATCAAAGAAAAAGGAATCACCCACAATGAACTTAAATCGCTAACTGAGCTCACGAATTCTATCGACCACACACCTACTCCTCTTGACCTCACTACTCCCACCCAAGTCTATAGCCCAGGCATTAAACAGCAGCTCTCTTTAGACACCCCTATTAAGAATGAGGAAAACTCTGATTTCGTAACCGACTTTGCCAATTTAAGCCTTGAGCCTAAGAAAGCGCCTAGACAATCTTCTTCTATCGACCCTGTTTACTCCTCAACACCTACAAAGTTCCCAGCAGCTTCAAATAGCAATTTCACAACTGCACTCTCCCCAAATTTAGACAGCGATAGCGATGAAGAGGCGGGGGAGCCCCTGATCGATATCGATGCCATTCCCGTAGCAGGAATTACCAACTTAGAATTTAAGGAAAAGAAAATAACCTCATCTCCTTCGTCTCAAAAACAAAATCCATCTTGTAAAAACAATAAACCTCACTCTCACACATCTGACAGCGATAAAAGCCTTATAGGATCCTGGGGAGAAGCCCTAGTCTTTAAAGAACTCGTCGCACAATATGAATGCAAATACGAGACAACGGAAAAGATCTCTAAGGGTCATTTTAAATTCGGTTCTAAGGAAAAGGGTGAGCTTGAAATCAGATGGCTTAACGCAGAAAAAGAAAGCAGCCAGCCTTACGATATTGAACTGACCCGTAAAACAGCAGATGCTTCTTGGCAAAGCCCCGTAGAGGTAAAGTCGACAAAGGGAACACAAGCTCATTTCTTTCTTTCTGAGAATGAATGGACCGTGATGAAGAGCAACCCTAAATACCGCCTTTATCTCGTCATCGAGGCGGGAGTTTCAGATGCAAAAGTTTACCGCATTCCTAAGCCAAAAGAATGGATCGAAAATGCAAGTGTCAAAATACATAAAAAATTTGAAGTGACTGGAGTTCTTTAAAAGAGTTCCAATATTTTTTTCAGAAAAACAAATCCATAGCAAAATTTTGAAGCAACTTCCATATAGCGGAAAAATTCGATACCTGATAAATCTGTAGAAGAGGGTGGTTAACAAAGATCACCTTTACTGAAGGATTTCATATGCGAAAAATTTATCTCTGGCTGCTTCCCCTCATTCTTTTGCTCTCGGGATGCGAAACCAATCGCGTCATCGTCAATAATGTCGATGAACGTGAAGCCAACGAGATCATCGTATTTCTAGCCAGCAAGGGCATCAATGTTCAAAAAGTTGCAGCACCTGCTGCTGTCGGTGTTGCTGCGCAAGCCGGCGCTCCGAAATATAGCCTTGCTGTCAGTGAAAAAGATATGAACGAAGCGATGGCCATCCTCAATCAAAATGGACTGCCCCGCAAGCAAGGGACCAACCTTCTTGAGCTGTTTGCTAAAGCGGGATTGATGACGACGGATAAAGAAGAAAGCATCCGGTATCAAGCAGGTTTAGAACAGCAAATTGCCAATACGATTCGAAAAATCGATGGCGTGATCGATGCCGAAGTCCAGCTGGCCTTCCCTGATACTACCACTGCTACTGCCGGCCCCGCACCCACCACAGCCCCTGTACAGCGCGTCACTGCTGCTGTCTATGTCAAACACCAAGGGATTGTCGACGATCCTAATAGCCACCTCGTTTCAAAAATTAAGCGTCTCGTTGCTGGGAGCGTCAGCGGTCTAGATATCAACGATGTCACTGTGATCTCAGACAAATCTCGATTTACAGATGTTTCGCTGACAACTGCTTTAGAAGGGGCCAGCAATCAACCCCGAGATTACACCAGCATCTGGTCCATCGTGATTGCAAAACATTCGCTCCCTAAGTTCCGTTTACTTTTTTTCATGCTTATCTTCAGCAATATTGCGTTCCTTATCTTTTCTCTTTGGATGGTATGGAAAATTTATCCAATCCTGCGCGAGCATGGAGGATTTAGACAGCTGCTGAGTCCTGCGCCCATGCAAAAGCCAGAAGAACCTCCTAAAGAAGAATGAGATCGTCCAGCCGGGTTGTCCTTAAGTCTTTTCTTGAGATGTGCTCGGTAGCAGAGCGGTCATCGCTCACCAACTATTTGGCGCCTATTGAAAAACAAATCATAGACAAACTTCCTAAAACATATGGCAATCCCTTAAGGGATACCGCAACCACGCAGCAACTCCTCCAGCAAATCCATCCCTCTTGGCTCTCTCCGTTCTTACGCACCTTGTCTGAGAAGGATATTGGATTTTTCCTCGCAGCATTAGGAGCTCCACTGTCAATTGCAGTTAAAAAAGAACTCCTTTATGCCGGAGAAATCCCGGTCGTATCCGAGCTAGGCAAGGAGTATCTACAAAAAACACTTTTGGGCTATCTGACTGCTGAAGTCGAAGACCTTCTTCCTCTTGCATTTCTGCCTGAATCTCCTCTTAACTCCCTCCTCGATCTGAAAAATGAACTCTTAAATCTTTCTCTTGATTTTCTCGGCCTTCACGACCTTTGCGTTGAGGTCAAACAAATCATTGAAAAAACTAAACTTCAAAAAATCAACGAAGCCCTGACAACCCATCAACTCAATTATCTCAAAATTCTCCTCCAAAGTCCCGAACCCGTTGCTTTTGCAAAAATGGGACTGGCAAATTGGAATGAAGATCCAGAGAAATTGAAAATGCTCATCCGCCAAAGAGGCGCAAACCGGATGGCCAAAGCTCTTTACGGGCAAGATCCCAGCCTGATTTGGCACGTCTTGCACAAATTAGACTTTGAAAGAGCATTTCTTGTTAAAAAACTGATGTCCCCCATGGACAACAGCCGTGCGGTTCAAATCTTAATCGCACAGATACTCGAATATACCACTTACATAAGGCAGCATCATGAGTAAATTATTTTCATTGATCGAAGACGGAGAAGTTCATCCTGCCTCAAACCAAAAAGTGATCCCTTTGGAAGATTTCAGTACGCTCATGGAAGCATCCGAGCTTCTTGAGAAAGCGCGGCAAGATGCTGAAAACTACCAAGCTGCAACTGAAACCGAGTGTATTGAACTGCGCGAAGCTGCAAAAAAAGAAGGGTACCAAGAAGGACTCGAGCAGTTAAACGCCAATATCATCGGTCTTGACCAAGAAAAAAAACGGCTCAGACATGAGATGAACAAACTTATCCTGCCTCTTGCTCTCAAAGCCGCTAAAAAGATCGTTGCCAAGGAACTTGAGACTAACCCTGAGACCATCGTCGACATCGTTCTTCAAGCTTTAGCTCCCGCTTTACAAAGCCACCGCATCACCATCTGGGTGAGCAAAGCCGACAAAGAAATCTTAGAAACAGAAAAAGCACGCATCAAAGAAAAACTCGAACAAATCGAAAGTCTTTCGATCAAAGAAAGAGATGATGTCGCAGAGGGCGGCTGCATCATTGAAACAGAGTCAGGCATCATCAACGCCAGCATCGATAATCAGTGGCGTGCGATTGAATCTGCCTTCGATAAGTACCTCAAGGCCTAGTTTTTTAAAAACTACATATCTCCACATTGTCATCACTATGTTGATGGTTGCCTCAGCCATTTTTGCATGAGCGAATGGTGACCGCTTTCAACTTTTCCTGACCCAACTGATATCCCTATCGGGCTTAGCACCTTAAAAACAATTCTTTGTAACTATTAATTGCTAATCCTGTAAACTCGTTCCTTCAATGTTGGAGGGTATCTATTATGATAAGATTGTGTGGAAGTACAAGATGTGAAATAGAGCAAACCTACCGAATATTTGACTTTCTCGGTAGAAATCGAGAAAACCAAGTTGTATGGGTGCTTTCTAGTGTGAGCAGAAACTGGTATGAGTTTATTCACATCTATTTTTCCCAAATAGCCAACCTATTTTTTCTAAACCCTCAGCCGATCGGTATAAAAGACCTCAAAACTTATAATCCGCAGATCCTCTGCGTCTATCTGGATGAAAATAACCAAGAACCTAAGTTCATTGCTGTTGCGGGGAAAGTGGGAATGGGATCTGCTGCAGGGGCTATTTTTAAAAAAGGAATCCCAGAAAATCGCTGGATGGGGAAAATAGGAATGCAAACTGGCCTGCTGAGAGACGATCCCAGAAGCTATCGGTCACGCGCCATTAACGAAGTCAATATCGACGCCATCCGAGAAAAGCTCGCCTCAGACCTGTACCAGGAGTTGGGAAGGAGCCTGTTTATCGTTCCAGAAACTGGTCTTTCCAAGCAACCGCTCATGGACGAATTTACCAGCAGACATGCAATAGCCATTGCGTTGTCCTATAGTGGCATTACTGACACGTTGCGCATCATGTCTAGATTCGTGGAAGGATACTCTGACTTTGCGCAAGCAAAAACAGCAGATCAAGGCACTATCATTTCTTTTATAGCTTATATCGAGAAATATCATAGGCCACCAGAAACCTTGATCGCTCCTTGCGGTGCTTCTGTACCGTTATGGGGCATCATGAGTCTACTTGCTGTAGGCAGAGTCCTCGCTGATATCGACCTTTTGCATGCCAAAGGAGCCAATGCCGGGTTCGTTTGGATAAAAGAGAAAGGAGTCATCATCGCTGCACAAACCGTCAAAATCGATCCTGGGTACGCCTTTACTTTTACTGAAGTTCAGAATTGGATCATCGTAACACACAAAAAAGTAGGTGATTCTCAATACCATTTGGCCGATTTGCGAGACCTACAGACAGCCCCAGCCTATCGGGATACAATTATTCATTGGAACAGCCTTTCTGAACGGCAAACCAGAGAATTTTTAGCTGCGCTAGTGAATTGCGACCGCTATCTAAGTTCTGGCGCACTCCTCACTTTTCTCTTTCAGCGAGAAGGTCGCTTTTCTCGATGTGAAACAGAGTCGTTCCCAGAAAATATTGCCAGACAGATACAAACAGAGATGCAGGAGTGGATGTTGCTTCAGAAGACCATCTACAAGGAAGATATGGATGCTTTCGAGCGCCAGCACCCGGAAGAGCTTGCTCGTATCCACTATGTCGATCACTGTGGAAAACTTTCTCTGCCGATGTTAGGGGAAACCTGTTCCATTCAAGAGCTTTTTACCGAGCTCACACTCATCGATAGCAACAACCATCCGATTGCTTTAGAGGATCTTTTCGAGAATAATCGTCATACGCAAAAGACACGAAAAGTTATTCTACAGGGCAATGCAGGCAGCGGCAAGAGCACCCTCTGCCAAAAAATTGTTAACGATTGGGCTTCAGGTCGTCTATGGAACGAGAAATTTCAGATGGTCTACTGGCTACCAGCCCATTTACTTAACAATTTTGCATTGTCAACCGACCTCTCTCTCCGACGCCTCCTGAAAGATCTAGCTTCTCATCTCTTCGATAGGGAATTAGACACTCCTTATGTGCCATATAGAACCCTCGTTATTCTAGATGGGTATGATAAAGCCGAACCTTCTGTTAAAGCTATTTACGATAGGCTTTTGCAGGAACCCACATTGGACGTTCTATTGACTTTGCGCCCTGATGAGGCAGCAAATGAAATACTCTATGTTGACCACTGCGTACAACTTGCACCACTTTCCGATGAGCAAATTGAAAGCTATGCAGACCGTTTTTTCTTTCGAGTATCTCAGCAGAAGGAGCTCTCAGACTTTGTACGAGCCATTTATTCTGATAGCAACTTACTTGCCATTGCCCGTATTCCCTTAGTGCTGGAGATTCTCTGTAGTCTTTGGGAACAAAAGCATGTACCTTTGTTTTCTAATTTAACTGGGCTGTATCAAAAGATCGTTGACGAAATTTTACATCGCAATACACCAGAATATCTCCTTCCCAAAAAAAAGAAAGCACTGATCTCCTGTCTTGGGAAAATAGGACAGGATGAATTGTCTGAGCAGTTGCCTATTTCGCATCAGAGCGTCAAGCAAGTCGCAGAAAAACGGCAAATAACAGAAAAGCATTTGAAAGCCACCGACTTGATTTATCAGGTTTTTCCATCGAAGGATTATGCTTTTCTTCACGTGAGCATCCGAGATTATCTCGTTGCCCTGTCAATTGCGCAAAAAACATGGAAAAAGCAGAAGGCTTTTATTCTTGAGAATTGCAATAAACCAGATTCTGAGCTTGTTTTGGCTTTTTTGTGCGGCATCTTGTACGAGTCTGATAAAAATCTTGCTCCCTTGTTTTTCTCTGCTCTTTGCGAGTCTTTTGATGATAATACGCCGGTAGACCAAATGAGATTACTTTTAAAGTGTATCAACGAATGTCCTGATCTTGGCGCTATCGAACCTATTGAAAGATACTTTCAGAAAAATGAAAATATTTTAGACCTATGTCTAGAAAAAAATCCACTCTTAGAAAAAAAGGGAGCTATTTACTACATCATTTCGCAAAGACAGATTCACTCTATGAGGTGGCTCTATGAGAGATTAGATGTTTCTCCTAAAAACGAAACAGAGCCTAGAGGCATGTCTTCTTCATACATAAATAATGCACAAAGACCCAATATTGTTGAATTCTTTACATATGCTGCTTTTAGAGGAAATCTAGAAGCGGTCAAATGGCTATACAAAAAAGATCCCTCGATTCTCCAAACTTTAGAGCAGAAGACGAATATGACTGTTCTACATTTGGTGGCTATGAATGGACAGTTAGAGGTGGCGCAATGGCTTGTCTCACTGGATCCTTCGCTCATCCAAAAAACTAGCGATACACTCGGTACTTCTTTACATATTGCAGTTATGTTTGGACAACTAGAGATGGCGCAATGGCTTGTCTCACTGGATCCTTCGCTCATCCAAAAAACTAGCGATACACTCGGTACTCCTTTACATATTGCAGTTATGGTTGGACAACTAGAGATGGCGCAATGGTTCGTCTCACTGGATCCTTCACTCATCCAAAAAATTATTACCGATACTGGCGTGACTCCTCTACATATTGCAGTTATGTTTGGACAACTAGAGATGGCGAAATGGCTTGTCTCACTGGATCCTTCGCTCATCCAAAAAATTACCGATGATGGCTTCACTCCTCTACATTTAGCAGCTAAGCATGGACAACTAGAGATGGCGAAATCGTTTGCCTCACTGGATCTTGCGCTCATCCGACTATTTACCAATGATAATATGACTCCTCAACATAGAGCAGCTAAATGTGGACTAAAGATAGGGCTGAATAGAGATCTAGAGATGGTGAAGAATGAAGATCTAGAGATGGTGAAGTGGCTTTGTGAGAAAGCCCCAGAGATTATTTTTCTTAAAATTAAAACTGGATACAACGCATTAGATTTGGCTGATAAAGCAGGACATAACGAAATTGCTCATTGGTTAAAAATAACGCATGGGCTCAAGTAGCGTTGGTTGTTGTTCTGATTTCATTCGCTGCCTTTACTTTTTTTCCTGACCCATTCTTGTAATAACGCTTGATCCAGTTTTGAGACACGTTTAGAGCCTATCCGCAAAGTTTAAGCATGGCTTTTTGCGTCTTTTTAGTAAGGACGTTCTGCGAAGGGACTCAAGAACAGAGCAAAAAATCCATTGCTTAGACTTTACGGATAGGCTCTGTAACCGCTTCCTTGGTATCGCAGGTTTCCATAGTACTCATCATGATAAAAATTTATACTCAGACTTGTTGTCAAAATGCACAATGCGTTCCGAAAACGATGCAATAAAAAAATTTCCTATGTAGTTTTTAATCGTACCTTCTTGGAAAAACTCTCTTGCAGTTTTTCTCCATTTACGGTTTGCTTTCTACTTAAACTGGTGTTGCTCAATTTATGAAAAACTTTAAAGCGCTGCTATTCCTATTGTTGATCTGCGGGTGTGTCTCGCTTTTTGCTCAGGATGAGCTTCCACTGAATATCCAGCAAGGAGAAGTCGGCACGCCGCCTGCTTTGATGTCACAGCTGGCTGTTTTGACGGGCCTTTCGATTTTGCCCTTTGCTGTTATGCTCCTGACATCGTATGTCAAAATTGTGGTCGTCCTTGCTCTGCTTCGTAACGCACTTGGCGTTCAACAATCTCCCCCCAACCAAGTGCTTAACGGCGTTGCCCTTCTGATGACAATTTATGTGATGTTTCCGACAGGACTTGCGATGTATAATGCAGCGTCCGAAGCAATCAATAAGAACCAGCCCAAAGAATTATTTACTGGTGCAGCAGCCACCTATTTGATCGATGTTGTCGATGCCGGAAAAGAACCTCTAAGAGACTTTTTACAGCGCAACACCATCGGTAAGCACATCACAAGTTTCTATCAGCTCGCCTACAAATCTTATCCCGCTGAATTCAAATCTTCTCTAAAACAGACCGATTTTCTCGTGCTCATCCCAGCGTTTATCACTTCCCAATTGAAGGCTGCCTTTGAGATCGGTGTCGTCATCTATCTTCCGTTTTTTGTCATCGATCTTGTGACATCCAATATTTTGCTTGCGATGGGTATGATGATGCTTTCGCCTTTGACGATTGCTTTGCCGTTAAAACTCCTGTTGCTTGTCATGGTCGATGGATGGACAATTTTGATTCAAGGATTGGTATTAACCTTTAGGTAGTCGATGTTTACAACAGAACTCTATCAACTTGCATATCAAGCTCTCTTGATGATCTTGATTCTTTCAGGGCCACCGATCTTGATCAGTATGGCTGTCGGTCTTTTCGTTGCGATTTTACAAGCTGCGACACAGATTCAAGAGCAAACACTTTCCTTTACCGTCAAATTAATCGCTGTTGTTTTTACACTTCTCTTGATGGGAGGGTGGCTTGGCGGACAAATCGTGCAGTTTACGAATACCATTTTCCAAAACTTCTATAAATGGAATCCCTAAAAGGTGCTCTTAGCCGCAGTAGATACTTCTGATTATGTCAGCTTTGTCTTGAGCTTCCCCAATGTCCCACCGCTAGCGGTATTGACTCTTTTTTTCCTGGGGCTAATGAGAATTGCGCCGATTGTAGCACTGGCCCCTTTCTTAGGTTCTAGGCTCCCGGGCGGCGTCAAAATTGGGACTGCGATTGCCATCACTGCGATTATTCTTCCCTATCTTATTTCTCACGCTAAAACACCCATTGTCACCTATGACGCCCTTTTTGCCTGCTACTGTTTAAAAGAGCTCTTTATCGGATTCGTTATTGCATTTTTGGTTGGGATCCCTTTTTATATTGCGCAATCTTCAGGCGTCTTCATCGATTTCTTACGAGGATCTTCCGCTCTACAAATTCAAGATCCGATCATGCAAAGCCAAAGCTCTTCGATCGGCCAGCTTTATAATTATGTCTTTATCGTGCTTTTTTACGATATTGGCGGTCCCTTTATTTTCTTTGAGGGCGTTCTTAATTCGTATTCAATTGTCCCCGCCGACAGTTTTATCCCTGTTGCTTTTTTTAATTTGCAACTCCCATTTTGGCAATTCATGATGGGAATTTTGACAAAGTTCTTAGCACTTGCTTTACAATTAGCAGCCCCTTCTCTTGTCGCTATTTTGATGGCTGAGATGTTCTTAGGAATTGCTAACCGTCTTGCACCTCAAGTCCAAATTGCATTCTTAGGTATGGCGCTGAAATCATTTGTCGGACTAGCGCTGCTCTGGGCTGCTTGGTATTTCATTCTACAGCAAATTGGCAAACAATCGATCATGTGGTTGCAAACTCTCAATCAGCTCATCTTCTCAATTTCCAAATGAGGTATACGGTGCCCGCTTAGGTTGTGTGAATTTGGACTCAGCGAGACAAAGCCAAATCGAAGCGTCAGCGGCCGAACGAGGACGCCCTTCCCCTAGTGGGAAGGGTGACGAGGAGGATCGATTTAGCAAAGTCGCAGCCAGTCCAAATTCACACAACCTAAGCGGGTGCCGTATAGTTGCAAAACTACTGTACCTCAGAAAATCGATGATTTTGACGCCAGTTTTCAGGGCCAGCAGGCTGGCCAGTGCAGCGCCGACAAGACCATGCCCGAATGGGCAGGCGAGGAGGTGCAGCGAGAACTGGCGTCAAAGGGGCGGTTTTCTGGGGTGCACGAGTTTTGCAATTGCCTCAAATGATTTCAATTGACGTGAAATGCATTTTCTTCGTAGATTGAATTCCATTACAATGATGTCGTTTGAGACATCGTGAAAAAAACTACGTGAGCGTTCTCCTGTTTCCTTAGAAGAGATTTCTCTTCGCCTAGTAAGAGACTAGGAGAATGCTTACTTTAAACTGAACAAACGATCCAAACCCAGGGGGATCACTATGAAATTCGGACTGAAAAAAATGTTGCCCGTGTTGGCAGCAGTCTCAACTCTCGCTAGCGTTATCTGCTCTGCAGACGATATGCAAATGCGCAATCTAGAAAATCGCGTCAGCGCCCTCGAGCAACGCCGTGGCTCAAACGGAATGATCAATCCTCCAGCACGTCCTGTTGTACGCGATGGTAACGACCTGTGGGTCCAAGCTGAAGTTCTCTACATGCATGCAACAGAAGATTGCCTCTCTTACGGAATCAAAAATGAAACTGCAGCTGTTGCAGGAACTACTGTTGTTGATGGACGAGTCAAAAATGTCGACTACAGCTGGAATTGGGGATTCCGTGCAGGAATTGGATACAATCTTCCTCATGACGGTTGGGATATGCTTCTGAATTGGACCTGGTTCAAAGCTCATGAAACAAAGAATGAAAAACCTGTTACACCTGAGACTGTCCTTGCAACATTAGCAGCAACTCAAGGTGGAATTCCGATTGCATTCCCATCAGCAAAAGGAAAAGCAACTCTCCATATGAACCTCCTCGATCTCGAACTTGGCCGTGAGTTCTTCGTCAGCAAGTGGCTCACACTTCGTCCTTTCATGAGTGCTCGTGCAGCTTGGTTCAATCGCGCCTTCAAATTCCGCTATAGCAGCGATTCAACAAAATTAGGCGGTCATGATCACAATCGCTTCCGTGGCGGCGGTCTCCGCGGCGGTCTTGATACACAATGGGGCCTTGGCAGCGGCTGGAGTTTCTTTGGCGATTTCGCACTCTCTCTCCTTTATGGGAAACAAAGACTGCATTCTCACCAAGATATTTCTTCAGGAGCGCGTGTCCAGCATATTCATAACGCATGGTCAGCGGTACGCCCTATGTTAGATCTGGCATTTGGTCTCCGTTGGGATCACCTCTTTGGCTGCAACGATGCTTACCGCATCCGCATCCAATTAGGTTGGGAACAAACTTCACTGCTCGGATTTGAAAAAGACATGAACTTTATGAATGGAACACTCCCAGGCAAATTCGCCTATAACTCAGGCGACCTAGCTGTGAGCGGTCTTTCACTGCAAGCTCGTTTCGATTTCTAATTTCAAACACAGCTTGTGAATGTATAACCCAGGTCTTTTGGCCTGGGTTTTTTATTTTTAGAAGAGCCATTCCCGCTGTGAATTCCTCGAGAAGATTCAGGATATTTTCGAATGAGTTTACACCATTTTCTCAAGTTCAATATCTCACTTGAGTTATATGGGCTTCAGAAAATGGCGGTAAAATCGTCGAAAAGATTCCCGAATATTGTCGAGGAGGCACAGCGGAAAATACTCAGAAGCAAATTCTGTTGCAGAAATTAGTGGTGATACGACATCCTGTAGTCTTAAATTTCCTCAATAAAGAAAAGTAAGGAGATATTAGTATGGCCACACAAGCAATTTATAGAGATATCTCAAGCCTCGTCCAATCAATGAGCGAGCTCGAATTAAACGTATTAAAAAATCATATTGAAAAAGAAGAAGCCCAGAGAAAGGCGAACATCGAAGCTACTTACGGATCACATTTTTGCAAGATCGTCGGCATTGAACAAATTTACCTGCTTGCTCAGGTCGAGGCAAAGGAACTTTCTCTAGAAAGTCACAGCAAATATCCTGAAAAAGTCGTAACCCCTAAGATGTTAGGCCAGCATTCTGCTGTGCGTGGAATAACAGGGCAGCAACATCCATTTATTGCCATCCGAATAGACGTGTTGGATTGCGACACAAAAGAAAAGGTCGATGAAGTTGTCGAGCTCATCTACACAAGGCATTCGTTAAAAGGCGATGGCGGCAAGGGCAGAATACATGAGAACAACTATGTCACAGCGCTAACAAACACAAGTGCAAATGGAAAAACGCTTAACTCCTTCTTATACAGTAGCGGAGGAATGAGCAATGAACAAATGGAAGCTGTCAGCGATCTTCTAAGCGGAAAACAAATAATCCCCCCAGAAAACAAATGGTCCTTAATTAGACAAACTATTGATCATGCAAATGCCATCCTGTAACAGGGCAATTGCATGGTGGACTCAGGCCTTAAGGCCTGGGATTATAGTTGGATCGATTTTGAAAATACCCGGCCTTTAAAGGTCGGATTTCCGCCGGAGGACGGATGAATGCAGCATACCAAGAATTTTATTATGCAATTGCCCTGCATCAAGCAAGGCATGATTCGATCTGAAAATTAACGGTGTGTTCTAGACCACACCACGGTTTTTTCTGAAAAAATAATTTTTTAAAACCCTTGCAAAAATTTTTCTATTTTACGATATTCGAGCATGCTTCCCAACTTATACCATTTATCGAAAATAACCTGCAGTTTGTAAAAGTTGATCGCCTCAAATGCAAGGAGCCCGAAGGGGCCCCCGATGCAGGCAACCCCTTGCGGGTTGTCGAAGCAGGGCGACGCAGCAGTTGAGGATGAGCAACTTTTACAAACTGGAAGTTATTTTCGATAAATGGTATTAATCACCAGGAGATTCTATGGTACTAGACAGCATTTCAGATACCCTCGAAAGAGCAAATATTCCACCTGCAGATTTCACTCACCTCACCACCGAGTGGAACGGAAAAGATGTCCAAGTTCTTCGCACTGAGCAAGGCGCATGGCTGATTCGCAAAATCCCCGTCGATTTCCAAGGTATTCAACACAACCTCAGCGAAAGAGTCACCTCCGTTAACTCCAAAGCTCTTCCGATGGTAGAAGAAGTCTTGGAACGTCATAATTTGAAATTTGCGCCTTCTATCCTTGGGAAAAGAGATGTTGTGGTTCTCGAAACTTCAAAATACACCTGGCTCCTCATACCAATACAGCCCTCAGAAGCCGATAGCTTGCAAGGCAAAATCACAGCTGTCGATGCTTTAGATTACGAAGTCATCAAAAAGCATTTGGAAAAAAGCGGCTTGTTGCTTTCCACTATTGCAGAGACAGATCCTTATTTTGCTATGACACAGTGGGTTTAAGAGCAGATGCTGCTCTTTCCAGAGACTGGCAGAAAAAATCGATCTCTTCGATCGTGTTGTATGAAGCTAGAGAAAGCCTTAAAGCAGCGCTGCAGCCAAAGTGCTGGAGAAGCGGCTGAGCGCTAATTATAAACAAGCTAAAACAAGCACTTCAAACATGATTCAACCGATTGGAAATGAAGATGTAACGTATATTTAAAAGTTTTCTAAATTCGGAAGCGCCAATTATAGCTTTGCTATAATTGGCGCTTGCGTAAAAAACTTCCTTCGAAGAGTTAAAAAGAGATAAATAAATCATCTAGATCCACTTCCCGAGAAACCAGCTCTCT